>MTKY01049698.1_pt1 | contig 28502 bp, 19 predicted proteins | sample 1042731 | NCBI WGS metagenome assembly MTKY01 (sample SAMN06212206, study PRJNA360538) | anaerobic digester metagenome | biome: Wastewater treatment plant; material: sludge; isolation source: anaerobic digester fed with sludge from wastewater treatment plant | place: Denmark: WWTP Soeholt ...
GGGGTGAGGTAAACCACCGGATTACGAAAGACTTTCCTGAGCCTACTGAGACACAGGGGACGCGGAGAACTAATACCATCTTTTCTCTGCGCCTCAGCGGTGCTCTCTTGCCCCAGAAACGAGATACACCCCCTGCACACAGAGCCGCCGGCCCCGGTCGCGGCTACTTTATTGACCCGATACTCACTCTGATGATGTCGGATTGTGCGTCAGGCTTGGCATCTTTGGGATCGCTAATCTGGCTGCGCCCGCCGAGCCGCGCGGGATCAGTGACAATTGCCAGAATGTCAATCTTGTCTCCTGCGTGGGGAGGAAAGTCTTGATTGCCAATCCAGGCTTGCGTGGCCCACTGACCATCCCGATCAACCGTAGCCGCCTGCTGAACCCACCAGCCGGACGCAAATGGATCGGCGGGATGAACAAGCACATAGAGCCGCAGAGCGGGGTCGTCGTATACTTCGGCTGAGGTTCCGCTCACCCCAAACGAGCCTGCGCCCGTTTCTGCCAGGATGCGGACTTCAATTTGCTGACCATTGGCAGGCTCTGTGATCGCAACTTCAGGCGGCGGCGGAACGATCTGTCGCGCCACAAAAATGCCGACAGAAACCAGTATCAGCAGGATGCCGAGGGCAAAGGCCGGCATCCTGAGCAGGCTGATGAGGGCTGATGGCCGGGATGGTTCCGCCCTGGATGGCTCAGAGGGCCGGGCTGACCAAAAGCTTCTGAATGCTGTCACCAGGCTGGCAGCCGCCGCCAGCAGTGCTCCCAGGGCCGTAACCAGACTCGCGGTGCTGTGGAGGAAATTCTCAACGCTCATGGCGTGACTTCCTTCTTCTCTCCAAAGAGGTCGGCACAAAACCGGCTAAGAGGCTATTGCAGGGACACGATCGCGGCGCACAGGCTGGCGCAGGCCGCCAGCCGCCGCCGAAGCACACTTTGACTCCCATTATATGCCCGTTTACCCCTGGGCACTCAAGCGAGCCGGGACGGGTGTATTGCGATACGCCTACGGCGGGCGCAGCAGAGCAACGCCCCTGCGCACATCATATCCACCACAAATCCGGGCGCACCCCATTGACACCTCACGATTTGTCAACTAACATGATTATCTGTTTGCTTGATGGTCAATATGGCTGATGATAAAATGGATGCTCCCTGGACGACCTATACCCTGGCTGGCGAACTGCTCGATGTGCTGCCCCAGCTTGGGCGGACTCTAGCCCACCATGCCCACACCATCAATCAAGAGAAGGCGACCCTGCAGCAGGTCAAGGCGCTGTTTCTTCTGATCGAGCACCCCCTGACCGCCAGCATGTTGGCCAGGAAACGCAGGGTGAGCCTGCAGGCGGCCAGCACACTGGTGCAGGGATTGGTTGAGCGCGGCTGGGTCATTCGCGTCCCTGATCCTGACGATAGACGGAAGGCGCTGTTGGAAGTCACGCCGGAAGGTCTGGCTCGCGCCCGGCTTGCCAAAGACCAGATGTTGAGCTATCTTGCGAGGTCTCTGGACGGGCTTGAGCCGGAGGAGATAGCCGCGGCCAGGGTGTTTCTGCCTGCTTTGAAGCGCGTCTTGATGGAGCACCCGATCGCCGAGGACATGCCCGATGAGCTGCCGGATGAATAGACAGGCGCTACGCTGAAAGAAAATAGCCGCCCCATTTCAGAACGACAAGAGGTTCCTTCCGCAGGGGCTTGTTGGCTGGCCGAGGTAGTCTGACAGAGTTCTGCGCAGAGTGACACGCCGACTGCCCCGCCCAAATACATTCAAGATTGGCTTAGCACAAGCTCGAAGACTCTCGCAGCCCCGTTGGGTTTAGCCTGACGGGGCGGCTGCTGGCGGACTGGTGACACGAACGGGTATGCCTATCACCTTTGAGGAGACATACCGCTATGGTACGACTCGCTAGATATCTCAAGCCGTTCCTGCTCCTGGTAGTGGTTGCCATTGTTCTGCTGTTCACGCAGGCGATGGCCGATCTGTCCCTGCCCGGTTATATGGCGAGAATCGTCAACGTGGGCATCCAACAGGGGGGTATCGAGGACGCGGTGCCAGGGGCCATCCGCCAGAGCCAAATGGATCGGCTCGTGCTGTTCATGAGCGCCGATGAGCAGGCCCAGGTGCTCCGGCATTACACGCTTGTGGAGCATCAATCGCCAGACTACGAGAAGTATGTCAAGGACTATCCGGCGCTGGCCGATCAGCCCATCTACGTCTTGGGCCATGTGTCCGATGAGGACATTGACCGGCTGAACCCTATCCTGGGAACGGCGTTCCTGGCGCTGTCCGGCGTGGAGCGTGCAGCAGAGGGAGGAGCAAGCGCCGATGTGTCCGCCCTGCCTGCTGAGGCTCGCCAGCAGATGCTCGACAAAATCGAGCAGACTTATGCGGCGATGGGCAGGAGCGGGATCACTCAGGCAGCAGTCGCCACCGTCAAGGCGGAGTACGCCGCGCTCGGCGTCAATACCGGCAGCCTCCAAAACCGCTACATCGTCAAGACCGGCCTCCACATGCTGTTGCTGGCGCTGGTTTCCGCTGCCTGTACGGTGACCGTCGGCTTTCTCGCGGCCCGAACGGCTGCTGGGGCCGCGCGCGACCTGCGCCGGGACTTGTTCAAGAAGATCGAGAGCTTCTCCAATTCCGAGTTCGACAAATTCTCCACAGCGTCGCTCATCACACGGTCCACCAATGATGTGACCCAGGTGCAGATGGTGATCATCATGCTGCTGCGCATCGTCTGCTACGCGCCGATCATGGGGATCGGCGGCATCATCAGGGCGATGAACACCAACGCGACCATGTGGTGGATTATCGCGGTGGCGGTTGCCGCGCTGCTGACCTTGATCCTCACGCTCTTCTTGGTGGCGCTGCCCAAGTTCCGCATCGTCCAGAGCCTGACCGACCGCCTCAATCTGGTGACGCGCGAAAACCTGTCGGGCATCATGGTCGTTCGCGCCTTCAATGCACAGTCCTTTGAGGAAGCGCGCTTTGACCGGGCCAACAAAGACCTGACGGATACCACCCTGTTCATCAGCCGGGCTATGGCCAGCATGTTTCCGATGATGATGATTATCATGAACGGCCTGTCGCTGCTGATTATCTGGGTCGGTGCCCACCAGGTCGCTAAATCGGCCATGCAAGTCGGCGATATGATGGCGTTCATGCAATATGCCATCCAGGTGGTGATGTCGTTCTTCATGCTGTCAATCATGTTCATCGTTCTGCCGCGAGCCTCGGTGTCCGGCGCGCGCATTGCGGACGTGCTGGAGACGGAGCCAAGCATTCGGGATCCGCAGCAGCCCCAACGCTTCGCCGAACCCTTTGACGGCACCGTTGAGTTCCGCCGTGTGTCCTTCCGCTATCCCGGCGCGGAAGCGGATGTGCTGCACGATCTCGATTTTGTCGCCCGGCCCGGCCAGACGACGGCCTTCATCGGCTCGACCGGCTCCGGCAAATCCACGCTCATCAACCTGATCCCGCGCTTCTATGATGTCACCGAGGGGGCCATTCTGGTGAACGGCATTGATATCCGCGAGGTCACGCAGCATGATCTGCGCGCCAAGATCGGGTACATGCCGCAAACAGCAACCTTGTTCTCCGGTACCATCGAAAGCAATCTGCGCTATGGCGACGAGACGGCCAGCCCAGACGACCTGGCTCTCGCGGCGGATATTGCCCAGGCGAGCGAGTTCATCGCCGAAAAGAGCGAAGGAATGGCCGCCGAGATAGCACAGGGCGGGGCGAATGTGTCCGGCGGGCAGCGCCAGCGGCTTTCGATTGCGCGCGCGCTGGTCAAGAAAGCGCCGATCTATATCTTCGATGACAGCTTCTCCGGTCTGGACTTCAAGACGGATGCCGCCCTGCGCCGGGCGCTCAAAAAACAGACCGGCTCAAGCACTGTGCTGATTGTCACCCAGCGCATTTCGACCGTGATGAATGCGGAACAGATCATTGTGCTGGACGAGGGCAGGATTGTCGGCAAGGGCACACACTCCGAGCTGCTGGCAGATTGCGAGGTTTACCGGGAGATTGCGACCTCGCAGCTTGGTATGGAGGTGGCATGATGGTTCCAGGCGGACATGGTCAACGGCGCGGCGGCCCACCGCACGGCGGCCCGCCGGGTATGCGGATGACCGGCGAAAGAGCGCGCGACTTCAAGGGCACCATGCGCAAGCTGATGGACTACCTCAGCGCGTACAAGCTGTCCATGCTGGTCGTCTTGCTGTTTGCCGTAGCTTCTACCATCTTCTCTGTCATCGGCCCCAAGATTCTGGGAAAGGCCATTACCAAGCTGTTTGAGGGTGCGGTGGGCCAGATCGCTGGGACGGGCACAGGCATTGACTTTGAGTATATCGGCAACATCCTCCTCACCATGCTGGGCCTGTACCTGCTTTCGTCGCTGTTCGGCTACATTCAGGGCTGGACGATGTCCGGCGTCTCGATGAAAGTGAGCTACCGCTTCCGCCAGGACATCTCGCGGAAGATCAACCGGATGCCGCTGCGCTACTTTGACGGCGCCAGCCAGGGCGACGTTCTGTCGCGCGTCACGAACGACGTTGACACGGTGAGCCAGACGCTGAACCAGAGCCTGATGCAGCTCATCACCTCGGTGACGATGCTGATCGGCGTGCTGATCATGATGCTCTCGATAAGCTGGCTGATGACCCTGGCGGCGCTGGCGATAATCCCACTGTCGTTTGGCATCCTCGGCGCGGTCGTGCGCAAGTCACAGAAGTACTTCATGCAGCAGCAGGATTACCTCGGCCACGTCAACGGGCACGTGGAAGAGATGTATGGCGGTCACCAGGTGGTGAAAGCCTTCAACGGCGAGGAGAAGAGCGTCGAGCAGTTCGATGTCTACAACAACACGCTCTTCAAATCAGCCTGGAAATCGCAGTTTGTGTCCGGCCTGATGATGCCGATCATGATGTTTGTGGGCAATCTGAGCTATGTGGTGGTGTGTATCCTGGGCGGGTGGATGGCGGTCAAGAAAACTATCACCGTCGGCGACATCCAGGCGTTTGTGCAGTATGTGCGCATGTTCACCCAGCCGCTGGGACAGATCGCCAACATCACCAACATCCTTCAGCAGACCGCTGCCGCCGCCGAGCGCGTGTTTGAGTTCCTGGACGAGGGCGAGGAAATCCCCGAAACGGCGACTCCTGTCCGTCCCTCGACGGTAGCAGGCAGTGTGGAGTTCAAGAATGTCCGCTTCGGCTACAACGCGGACAAGATCATCATCAATGACTTCTCGGCAGCAGTCCAGCCCGGCCAGAAGATCGCCATCGTCGGGCCGACAGGTGCCGGGAAGACCACCATGGTCAAGCTGCTGATGCGCTTCTACGATGTCAACGGCGGCACGATCCTGGTGGGCGGCCATGATATTGTGGAGTTCACTCGTGACGATCTACGCGGCCTGTTCGGGATGGTCTTGCAGGATGCCTGGCTGTACAACGATACGATCATGGAGAACATCCGCTATGGCCGTCTTGACGCGACAGACGACGAGGTTGTCGCCGCCGCCAAAGCCGCCCACGCCGATCACTTCGTCCGCACCCTGCCCGACGGTTATCACACCGTGCTCAATGAGGAAACGACCAACGTATCGCAGGGCCAGAAACAGCTCTTGACCATTGCCCGCGCGATCCTGTCGGACCCTCACATGCTTATTCTGGACGAAGCGACCAGCTCGGTTGACACCCGCACCGAGATTCTGATCCAGAAAGCGATGGACGAGCTGATGCAAAACCGCACCAGCTTCGTGATCGCCCACCGTCTGTCAACCATCCGTAACGCGGATTTGATCCTGGTGATGAATGACGGTGACATTGTGGAACAGGGAACCCACGAGGAACTGCTGGCGCGCAGCGGTTTTTACGCCGAGCTTTACAACAGCCAGTTTGAGCGGATCGAAGCAGGCTCGGCGGCCTGACATTTTCCGCGTGAGATGGCGGGACAGAACAGGGCAGCAACACCATACCTGGAGCAGCCAACCGGCACTTTTAAGCGCCACTGGTTGATCCAGTCCGGTTACCGCACGGCATCAAGGACAACACAGTGATGAACTCCAAGCAACGTGTCATGACGGCTTTTGATCACCGGGAGCCGGATCGCGTCCCGGTATGGCTGGGCATGTCGCCCGCTTTCCAGGAGAAGGCGAAGCAGCATCTTAAGCTCCCCGACGACGAAAGCCTCGCCCGCTACGTTGGCGACGATTTTCGCCGCGTTGTCGCCCCCTACGCTGGGCCGGATTATGCCAGTCCCACTGACGATCTGCCCCCCGGCGCGACCTACCGCTCGGTGTTCGGGATTCTGCGTCACGGCTACGAGGGCGGCCAGCCCATGAATCACCCCCTGCTCCAGGCGACCACAACCGCCGAAGTCGAGGCTTATCCCTGGCCCGATCCGGCGTGGATAGATGTGTCCCGCATCCGGGCTGACGCCGCGAGTTACGCCGGCCAGTCTGCGATCCTGGGCGGCGAGTGGTCACCTTTCTGGCACGACGCCATTGACCTGCTGGGCATGGAGAATCTGCTCTACAAGATGTACGACATGCCGGCTCTTGTGGATGCTGTGCTGGCGCACATTGTTGACTACTACTTTGCGGTCAGCCAGCGCATTTTCGAGGAAGCTGCCGATCTCATAGACGTGTTCTTCATCGGCAACGATTTCGGCTCTCAGACCGGCCCGCTGATCAGCGACAGGCTATTTCGCCGCTTCCTGCTGCCGCACCTCGAACGCCTGATCGATCTTGGGCACGCCTACGGGCTGAAGGTACTGCTGCACTGCTGCGGCGGCTTCGAGCCGTTGATACCTGCCATGATTGAGGCCGGGCTGGATGGCTTGCAGGGCTTGCAGCCCAATTGTCGCGGCATGGACCCCGCGACTCTAAAGGCGCGCTACGGAGCCGATCTGCTGTTGATGGGCAGCATCAACTCGCAGCAGCTTATTGAGGGTACGCCCGACTCCGTGCGCGCCGAAACCCGCCGCATCCTGGAGATCATGAAGCCCGGCGGCGGTTATGTTGCCTGCCCCAGCCACGACTATGTGCTCTACGAAACGCCCGTCGAAAACGTCGTGGCGCTCTATGAGACTGTCCGCGCCTGTGGCGCTTACTGATCGTACCGCCCGTACAACTCCGCCGCTTCCATCATGGCGTTGATGTTTTCGAGCGGTGCATCCGGCGGGATGTTGTTGCCGTCCTGGATAATCAGCCCCCGGTACGCTGCCAGCTTCTCGATCACCTGGCGGGTTGCTTCACGCACCTGTTCGGGCGTCCCGTTGCGGATCAGCATCGGGTTGATGTTGCCGATGAGCACCACTCGCCCGCCCATCACCTGCCCGATCCGATCCAGGCTCACCTGGTAGCCAAAGCCCTGTAGCTCGTTGATTTTCAGATCGTCCCGGAAGATTTCCAGCAGATGGTCTGTCTTGCCGCACATATGCAGGCTGAGCCTGCCGTCAAAGTGCTGGGAAAGCCTCTGGTTGTACGGCAGGGCGAATTCGCGGAAGGCGTCGGCTGAGAGCGACGCGGCCAGATCGTCCGTCCAGGCGAAACTGCGCGGGCGGGCGATTTGCATCTCCTCTGCGCAGAAATCCAGCCACGCGATCATCTTGTCCGTGACGATGCGCAGCACCTCGTGCAGAAAGTCCGGGCGTTCGTAGACGGCGGTGAACACGTCCACCGCGCCCATCACATCACCGGCCACACCGAACGGCCCGTCGGAGGTGTTGGTCAGCGCCGGATTCGCGCCGGGGTAGAAGACCGGCCCACCCTGGAAACGCACCGGATACTTCTCGGCAACGGCCATCATCGCCCGGCGGTACTCAATCTGCCGCGCGTTGATGCCGCTGTGCACGTAGTCTATCTCCTCCAGGCGGCGCAGATCGGCGTCCGTCTTCACCCAGCCATCGCCCACCCAGGGAATATCGTCGTCGGGGAAATGGATTTCGCAGCCCAGGCTGCCCGCTTCGAACGTGTTCTGGAAGTCGGTCCACGCCCCGACCCACGCACCGGTGATGCTGTGAGCGTCCGTGCGGATGTTTTCCATCAGCCACTTTTGCGCGTAAATCTGCGTGCGGAGCATCGTCTCCGGATCGGCGTAGTAGTCGCGGAAGCGCACGCCTACTTTGGGCACCATGAGGCGATGCGCGATCGCCGGTATCACGGGCACGCGGTCGGGCGTCTCGAAGCGCTGCGCTTTGGTGACACGCTCGCGGCGCGCCTCGATCTCTTCGATTGGAACAGCAATTTCGATGATTTCGGCCATAGAACCCTCTTAGCTGAGTCCTGCTCTTGAATACTCCAAGAAGACTATGCTGGAGCGTGCTTGCTGGCAGTGTCCCGGCAAGCCCGGCAGGCATAATAAGCGGATGGGCCGCTGAGAGACTTCCCCAGCGGCCTTTCCCGTTGACTGCGCCCTACCCCAGGAACGGCAGTCTACTTGACCGCACCACGCGACAGTCCCGCGATGATCATGCGCTGCGCGACCAGCACCAGCAGCAGGATGGGGACCACCATGAAGACGCTGAGCGCGCTCAGCATATCCCAGGGCCGCGTGTACGTGGACGCATCCGAGGATAGCTCCACCATGGCTACGCTGAGCGTTTTCGTGTTCTCGCGCTGGGCGAAGACCAGCGGATACAGCAGCTCGTTCCAACTGATGATGAAGTTGATCACGGTCATCGTCGAGATCGCCGGCAGAATCAGTGGCAGCACGATGCGTGTGAGCACCTGCACGATATTCGCGCCGTCAATCAGCGCCGCCTCTTCAATCTCCGGCGGAACCTGCATCACAAACGATACCAGAATCAGGATGGTGAACGGCAGCACCAGGCTGCTCATCAGCAGGATCAAACCGTGATGCGTGTTGATCAGCTTGAACTGCTGGAAGGTCTCGAACATCGGCACCAGCACGGCGATCTGCGGCAGCGCAGCGGACATGATCAGCAGCATGTACACGACGTTGCTGCCGGGGAAGCGGATGCGCGCCAGAGCATAAGCCGCCATCGCACTGGCTACCACCGAAACCACCGCTGACCCAACGGCGAAGATCAAGGAGTTGCGCAGGTAGGTCAGAAACGGCACCGAGTGGATCATGTTGCTGTAGTTGTCCAGCGTGAAATGCGACGGCCAGTACGTGGGCGGGATGGTGAAAAGCTCGTTCTTCGGGGTGAAGGACGACATGGCGATGTAGTAGAACGGGAAGCAAATGAAGATCGCGAACACTACAAAGCTGATGTACGTCACGATGCTATGGCTGTGGCGGCGCAGCCAGGACGGCTGAGCTTGCACGCGGTGTGCCACTAGGGGTTGTGTGCTCATAGGTCTGCCTCTCTAGGCCGGGACTTCGACGCGACGCAGGGTATAGATGCCGATGCCGCCAATCACCGTCACGATGACCACAAGCATCACGCTCACCGAGGCCGCGAAACCGTAGTTCAGCGAGTTGATCTCCAGGTAGATTTTCTGCGCAACGACGGTGGTGGCGAACCCTGGTGCGCCACCCGTCATGGCGAAGGGCAGGTCGAAAACCGCCAACTGCCATACCAGCATGAACATCGTGGTCGTGACGACGATCGGCATGACCATCGGCACGGTGATGAAGCGCAGTGAGTCGAACCAGTTCGCTCCGTCCACCTTGGCTGCTTCATAGAGGTCTAGCGAAATCCCCTGCAAGCCTGCTAACAGGAGCAGCGCACAGAACGGCGTGCTCTTCCAGATGTTGACGAAGATCACCGCGATTCGCGCGTTGACCGGATCGATCAGCCATTTTTCGTGCACGCCGATCCGTCCCAGCAAGTCCGGGATCATGCCGAACTGGTCATCGAACATCCACCGGAAGCCAATCGCGGCGACCACCATCGGCACTGCCCAGGGAATCAGGCTAATCGTGCGGGCCAGTCCTCGCAGCCGGAAATTCGCGTTCAACAGGTGGGCGATAGCCAGCCCCAGGAACATCTGGAAGAAGGTCGAGACGAACACGAAGAGGAGCGTAAACTCCAGGCTCTCGCGCACCACGAGGTCGGTCGAAAGGCGCTCGAAGTTCCTCACGGCAAGGTAACGGCGCGGAGGAAAGGCCGGGTTGTACTTCTGCACACTCAGGATGAGCGTCTGAACGAACGGGTAGAACGTGGTGAAGGTACGCAAGGCGAGGGCCGGCGTGATCAGCCCGAATGCCAGAACATACCGCCGCTGGCGCAGCGAGAATCGCGGATGGCGGATGCGATCCACATAGTGCCAGAGCGTGGGCTTTGTGTGCCGGGCGGGCGTCCGCAGCCGGGCCGATACCCCCAGCCACACCGCAGCCCCCGCGATGACGACCAGCGCCGCTTCCCAGTGGTTCATGTTGGCGATGTTGTTCGCTTCCGCAATCTCGCGGGGGACGGCGCTGTAGTACACTTTGCTCAGCGCCGCAACAGCGTGGATCGGCGCTCCGAACAGCGATCCCAGGGAGAATGCGTACGAGTTCTGGTAGTTGTAGAACCCCATGAACTTGATCGTCCAGCCGACCAGCGCCAGAATCCAGGCCAGAAATCCTAGCTCCCACCCCATCTGAGAATAGCGGTGGCGCAGCCGCCCACGCTGGATGGCCTGCATGGCGAACACACCCACCAAGACCGGTATCAGCGCAAAGAGAAAGGGAACCGATCCGTTCGACTCGAACAGAGAGCCTGGCGGACGTGTGGCGTTGTACCGGAGCTGCGCAAGAACCACGCCCGCTACGACGACTATCAGGGCGAGCTGGCGTATCCCGCCGTCCAATGCCGCCCACAGGGCGGCTGTCAGCCCTGCTATCCCCAGGAAAACCACGAGCGGCAGCACGAAACCCGTGTAGTCGCCGACGAACGCGAGCCACCCGGCGATCCACAGCCAGAAGATCAGCGGGACGGACAGGATCAGCGCGCCGCCAACCGCACTGAGCCGGGCCTGCCAGGGCGCAACCGAGGACGCACCATTGGCATAGCTGAGCAGGCGGCGACCGATGGTGGCAAGCACGATGATCAGGACGACGGCCACCAACAGCAGCCCGAAGTCCGCGCGAAACGCAGCATCCGACCAGAGGTCATAGGCAGCGCCTGACCTCTCGCCGGGCGCGAACTCCTGGACAGCATTGGGGATGAGGTAGCGGACGATCTCGCTGGCGGCGATGAAGCCGCCCATCGCAGCCACGAACCAGAATGGCGCGCTATACCGTCTCCTATGAGCAACCCAGGCGATAATGAGCGACAGCAGCGCGATGACCAGCCACGAACGCGGGATGGTCACGGTGTCGAGCAGCGTCACCAACGGGGTGTCAAGCCATTGGGTCATGCATAAGTCCTTTCGTGACAGCGTGTAGAACGGTCTGGAAATGCCTACAATACCCTTGTTGCAGTGCAAAGTGATCCGTTGAGGAAGGATAATCGGCGCTGTGCAGACCAGTCATGTCTAGACAAGTCCATTATCCTTCCATTCGCACCTTCTGTCAATCTGCCGGGCAGCTCAAAGGACTGCGAACAGGATATGAGCGCACCTCTACTCCCTTCCCCGGCCCTTCCCCCTCGCGGGGGAAGGGAGAGAAGCGGCGGGCCTGCTCTTGTTCCCGCCGCGCGGCGTGGGGATGCAGCCCCCAGCGGCCCAGCAGCCAGCCCTGAACAGGCCATTCGCAGCCATAGATACTTGTCTTGACTGCATAACGGGGGTATACTGAATTTGTCTATACATTCTCACGACCGGTGTCTCCCAAAGGCAGCTACTGGTGAATCAGTCCACTTTTCAGGCCACGTTAGTCAGTCACACCCATTGGGATCGCGCCTGGTACTGCACTTTCCAGGAGTATCGCATCCGGCTTGTTCGCCTCGTGGATCGTCTGCTGGACATCCTCGAGCGCGATCCTGATTTCCCTGTCTTCATGCTGGACGGGCAGATGAGCGTGCTGGAGGATTACCTCGAAGCGCGCCCTGAGCGCGCCGCGCAGCTACAGAAGCTGTGCCAGTCCGGGCGCATTCAGGTCGGCCCCTGGTACGTGCTGGCCGACGAGTTCCTCGTCAGTCCAGAAGCGTTGATTCGCAACCTGATGGTTGGCCGGCGTATGGGCGAACCCTACGGCGGCGTGATGGAGATCGGCTACGTGCCGGACGGCTTCGGGCATATCGCCCAGCTTCCGCAGATTTTGCGCGGGTTCGGGCTTGATAATGTCTTCTTCTGGCGCGGCATGGGGGCCGATGGCGACCGTCTGGGGACAGAGTTCACGTGGTGCGCGCCGGACGGCTCGTGCGTGACCACCATCCTCATGCCCTGGGGCTATCACAACGTCACCAACCTGGGCTACGGGATTCATTGGGGCGATGTCTCGCAGATGGAGTTCGATTACGCGCTGGCCCACAAGAAGATCGCGGGCGCGCTGGACAAGCTCAAGCCGATGGCTAACACCAACGCGCTGCTGCTGATGAACGGCATTGACCACGCCGAGGCGGAGCCGCGCATCCCCGAAGTGATCCGCCAGGCGAATGGGTGGCAGGACGGTGTAGTCATCCATCATGGCACGCTGCGCGATCACCTGGAGCGCGTGCGCGCGTTCGGGGCGACACTGTGCGCATTCGAAGGTGAGTTCCGCTGGGGGCGCTACTCCGAAATCCTGCAAGGCGTGTATTCCACGCGCATCCACCTCAAGCAGCAGAATCACGCGGGCGAAACGCAGCTAGAGCGCTATATGGAGCCGATCACGGCGCTGGCCTGGCTGTCCGGCGCGGAGGTGCCCGACGGCACGCCCGCGCTCAGTGACCTGGCCTGGCACTGGCTGCTGTTGAACCACCCGCACGACGACATCTACGGCAGCGGCATTGACGAAGTGCACCACGAGATGGACTTCCGCTTCAGCCAGTCGAAGCAGATCGCGGACGCGCTCATCCGCGATCACTTCCGGCTGCTGGCGCGCCAGGTGGACATGAGCAGCCAGGACGGGACGCCCGTGCTGGCCTACAATCCGCTCGGCTGGACACGGGATGAGATCATCGAGGCGCTGATTGAGTTTGACTATGACGATCCCAAGGCCGGAGCCTTCCAACTGGTGAACGCAGCGGGGCAGGTCATTCCGCATCAGGTCATCGAGGACGAAGAACGCTTCTGGATGGAAGTGCTCAAGCCGAACCGCAAGCGCTGCGTGCGCGTGCTGTTCCCGGCAGAGGTGCCTGCGCTGGGCTGGACAACCTTCTACGCCCAGCCTGTGACGGGTGCGTCTTCTGCCACGCGCGGCGCGTTGCAGGTGTCTGGTCGTGGAGCGGAAAACCGTTTCCTGGCCTTCACCATCGCGGACGACGGCGGGCTGACGGTCACCGATAAGCTCACGGGGCAGACCTACAGCGGGCTGCATCATTTCTACGACGTTGAAGATACAGGCGACGAATACTCCTACTGCCCGCTGCCCAAGCACAGCCAGACGGTCAGCACCGAAGGGAGCGAAGCCGCAGTCATCCGCGAGGAGAGCGGCCCCTGCCGCGCGGCGTTCCGCATTGAGCGCACGCTGGCCATTCCCCGAAGCCTGACGGCTGATCGCCAGCGCCGCAGCCCGGAAACCGTCGCGCTGCCCATCGTGTCGCACGTCTATCTGTACGCCGACCAGCCCGGCCTGTATATCACGACTGAGATCGAGAATCGGGCCTGCGATCACAAGCTGAGCGTCAGCTTCCCCACCGGCCTGGACGTTACCCATGCTCACGTGGACGAGTCGTTCATGGTGGCCGAGCGCGATCTGCATCTGCCAGACTCGACGGGATGGGTGGAAGACCCGACGCCGCTGATGCACCAGCGCACGTTCACCGATCTGAGCGACGGCGCGCGCGGGCTGGCCGTCCTCAACAAGGGGCTGCCCTCGGTCGAAGTGACCGAGGATGGCACCATCGCGCTGACCTTGCTGCGCTCGGTCGGGTGGCTCTCGCGAGACGATCTGTGGGTGCGCCGCATTGCGGCGGGGCCGCTGGTGCCGACGCCGGGGGCGCAGTGTCTTGGCTCCTATCGCTACGAGTACGCCATCCTGCCCCATGAGGGCAACTGGCGGAACGTGTACCAGATCGCGCACAACATGAATGCGCCGGTCATGGCCCGCCGCGCCGACACCCATCCGGGGCTGGAACTGCGCGAGATGAACATCACGGGCGACGATCCGAGCCTGGTCAAGGCGATCCCCTGGCCGCGCAGCGGGCCGCTGCCGTCCACCCTGAGCGCCATCGAGATCGATTCGCCCGCGCTGGTGCTGAGCGCCGTTCGCCGCAGCGAGCGCGACACGCTGATCGTGCGCTTCTACAACATCACGCGCGAGCCGGTCACGGGCACGATCACGCCGGGCTTGCCGGTGAGCGCCGCTTACCGGGCGAACCTTGCCGAGGAGCGGCAGGCGCAGCTTGACCTGAGCGACGAGGGGCAGGTTCAGCTTGACGTGCGCGGCGCTGAGGTCGTCACGCTGGAGTTCGTGCCCAGGAGTGACCAGCCATGACCGCCATGACCTCCCGCCAGCGAATGCTCACGGCGCTGGCAGGCGGGGTGCCCGATCGCCTGCCAGTGACGACGCACCATGTCATGCCGTACTTCCTCGACAAGTACATGGGCGGCATACCCTACGGCGAGTTCTTCGACCATTTCGGCATGGACGCCTGGCTGTGGACGGTGCCCTACAAGCCCGACGAGTCGAAGGGCCAGTACTTCGATCCGGGCCAGACATTCGTCCACCCGCTGGACCATACGCGGCGCGTGGTCTCCGATTCCTGGCGCATCGAGACCGAGGCGCTCCCAGACCCGCAGTACAAAACGACGCGCTACAGCTTCGTGACCCCCAAGGGGACGCTCACGATGGTGCTGCAAGGGACGGAATACACGGACTGGGTGGCGGAGCCGCTCATCAAGCACAAGCGCGATATTGACCTCATCGCCGAGTTTGTGACGCATCCGCAGTGCGATGTCGAGGCAGTCAACCGCCGCGCCGAGGCATTTGGCGAGCGCGGCCTGATACGCGGGCATATCACCTACTTCGATGTCTACGGGCAGCCGGGCTGCTGGCAGGATGCCGTCGAGCTGGTGGGCACGGAACGCCTGATTCTGGAGACATACGACGATCCGGTATGGGTACACGAGCTGATCCGCGTCTTGCAGGCCCGCAAAAAGACCTTCATCCGCTCGCTGGACGGGGCGCGCTATGACGTGCTGGAGCTAGGGGGCGGCGCGGCGTCTTCAACGGTGATCTCGCCCCGGCTGTTCGACGAGTTCGTCGCGCCTTACGATGCCGAATTGATCGATCTGGCCCACGAGGCCGGGCAGCGCATCGTGTACCACACCTGCGGCGGCATGATGCCGCTGCTTGAGCGCATCGCCGGTATGAATCCCGATGCGATGGAGACGTTCACGCCGCCGACTATGGGCGGGGACGTGCGGCTGGCCGAAGCGAAGCAGCGCATCGGCGACCGCGTCTGCTTCATTGGCGGGTTTGACCAGGGCCACTACTTCAAGGACTGCGAGGCCGGGCAGACACGGGCCGAAGTGCGGCGCTGTTTCGAGGAAGCGGGGCCGGGCGGCGGGTACATCCTCAGTCCGTCGGATCACTTCTTCGACGCCGATCCAGCCCTGATCGCGGCCTTTGCCGACGAGGCGCGACGCTGCACGTATGGCGGAGGCGAAGCGTAAGCTCGTCCCCTCACCTTGCGAACGCGGAGTCCGGCCCGGTGCCGGTGGAGCATTGTGAGGCGTGCGCTTGCGGAGACTACATCCGGCGCGAAGTTCAGGCAGAGACTGTTCTCGCGCTGCTCACTATCGTGCTCGTCTATGAGCTATCACGGGGAAGGAGAAGCATCCAGAATCCACAACGGTAACAATGGCACACTCATGATCTCTGTCCGTCAATCAGGTTACAGATCGCAACAATGATGATCCAGAAGGAGACTAAGATGGCACAAAAGGGTCTTTCACGTCGCAACTTCTTGAAGGGCACAGGCGCAGTAGTGGCCGGTGCCGCACTGGGTGGCAAGTTCCAGACCCAGGGAATCTTCAAGCCGAACGTCGTTCGCGCCTCGAACGAGGTCGTCATGGCCGTGCAGGAATTCGCCCATGACGCCATCAAAGCCGTGCTGCCGGACTTCGAAGCAGCCACTGGGCTGACCGTCAAGCTCGAAAGCGGCCCGGTGAGCGGCAACGACATGCTGACCAAGTACGCCGCCGCCTTCGCTGCCAACAACAGCCCTGTGGACGTAGTAAGTGACGCTGACGACGACGGCCCGGTCTTCTACCGCGCCGGTTACATGCTGCCGCTGGAAGATGTGATCCCAGAAGAGACGTGGGCGGACTTCCCGGAGAGCTTCGACAGCCAGATCGAGCTGTTCAACAGCTTCGATGGGGTTCGCTACCGCGTGCCGCACGAATTCGCCATCGGCTACTTCTTCACCCGCAATGACTGGCTGGAGGAGAAGGGCGTGGCGTCTCCGGCCACGTGGGATGAGCTGGTCGAGACCGGCAAGGCGTTCACCGATCCGGCGACTGGCGTCTGGGGCACGACCGATGGCCTGGTCAAGCCCGCGCTGCTGTACGTGTACCTGGCATACCTGGCTTCGCAGTCGGGCGGCAACGTCTTCGACTTCGACGAGGGCACAGCAACCGCGCTGCAGTTCCTGTACGACATGATTCACACCCACAAGATCTTCCCGGAGACGGCGCTCAACGACGACTACAACAAGCAGAACGAGCTGTACATGGCCGACAAGGTCGCGTTCATGCGCCAGTGGCCGTTCTTCCAGGGCGTGGCCGAAGGAAACGCTGACTGGTACGCGCCAGAGAAGATGAAGATCGAGCTGCCGCCCGCTGGCCCCGCTGGCAGCAAGGCGTGGTGGGGTGGCTGGGGTTGGTCTGTTCCCAAGTCAGCGCCCAACCTGGACGGTGCGAAGGAACTGATCAAGTTCATCACCTCCAACGAGGTTGCGCCCAAGCTAGCTAAGGGCCAGTCCTGGTTCATCATGCCGCGCGCGTCGATCCTGGCCGCCTTCGAGGGCGAGGACGATCCGATTGTGAATGCAATGGGCATGTACGCTGATGCGGGCGTTCCCGCCGCGCGTCCGTTCCACCCGAAAGTGGCCGAGGCCCAGACCATCGTGGACGACATGGCCTCGCTGTTCCTGACCAAGCAGGCTTCGCTGTCGGAAATCCTGAAGCAGGGCAAGGAACTGATCAAGGCCCTGGACGAGTAGCGATCACCCTGAGTTCGAGCATCTAGCCGGTAACGAGTGGCAGGCCCAGCCGGACCTGCCACTCGATCTCAGTATGGACATGGGGCAAACACCTGTCTACGCAAAGAGTACTATAATAATGCTGCCATATGTGTACCCCCTGCGACTAGAAGAGACGATGGCTATATGACCCCTTTGCACCGCGACAGCGGAGTCCCGCTCTATACTCAGGTGAGCGAAATCCTGCTGCAGCGTATCCTCAGCGGCGAATGGCCGCCTGGTGCGAGCCTGCCCGCCGAGCCGGAACTGTGCACGGAGTTCGGCGTGGCGCGGGGAACTCTGCGCCAGGCTCTGAGCAAGCTTGAGAGCCAGGGCTATCTGCGGCGCGAGCGCGGACGCGGAACATTCGTGGCCGATCGCGACGCCCACGTGCGATCCCAGGGTTCATCGCGCAGCCAGATCGGTTTCATCGTCCCCTACGTCCGCGATTCATTCATCCCCGAGATTCTGCTGGGTGTTGAACGGGCCGCCGCTGAGCGAGAGCTGTCCGTGACTTTCAAGCACGTGGAGAATGATTTCCAGCGGCAAGGGGAGGTGCTTGAGACCCTGGCGGAGCAGGGTTTGGCGGGCGTCGTGCTCTACCCGGTGGACTCGGTGCACATCGAGCCGATGAAGCGCCTGACCGCTGCACGCTACCCGCTCGTCCTGGTTGACCGCTACCTGAGGGGCGTGCCCACCGATTACGTGATGTCCGACCATTTCGGTGGCGCGATGCAGGTGATGCAGCACTTGATCGAGCTGGGGCACCAGCGCATTGGCTTCGTATCCTGGCGCGATCCTGCGGTCAGCATGGAGCATCGCAGGGCTGGCTACGTCCAGGCGCTGGCCGAGGCGCAGATTCCCCTGGATATGGGCGTCATGTGCGAGGTAGAGGGCTACCCCACTGTGGACCTGAACTCCTCGCAGCAGTTCTTGGTGGATCACCCAGACCTGACCGCTGTCTTCGCCGCGAACGACCAGATCGCGCTGGCCCTCTATCAGGCGGCGCGGAAAGTGGGCGTGCGCATCCCGCACGATCTCGCGCTGGTGGGCTTCGACAACCTCGATTTCACGATGCACCTGGACGTGCCGCTGACGACAGTGGAACAGCCGGCGTTCGACATTGGCTGGCGGGCCGTCGAAACCCTATTCGCCCGCATCAAAGACCCGTCGAGGCCCAGGCAGCAGGTGATCGTGCCGACTCAGCTGGTGGTGCGCCGTTCCTGCGGAGCCTATCTCAAGGTGAGCCAGCCCGCTGATAACGCCCCATGAGGTGCTGCAATCAGCGGCCCGCGTGACGCTTCATCTGCCCACCGCGCAGAACGCCGCGCTCTCGGCGCGCGGGCATGTCGCCGGTGCCCGGTCTCCAGAGCGCTGGCTGCGAGCGCAACCGGCCCGCAAGACAACTAAGGAGCAAGCCCCATTGCCTAAATCAGGTGGAGAGACCATGTCCCTAGCGTTCCTAGACTCTTACGCCGACCAGATCGCTGCCAGCCGGGAGTTCCTGACCCGGCTGTGGAATCTCGACAACGATGAGCGACCCGGCTTCATGATCGGATACACCGGGCCGCGAGTGAAGAACGGCAGGCCCGTCGAGAATGCGCTGTTCGCCAGGGAGGAGTCTGTCACGGTTCGCGAGCGGCTTCTCGATCCGGCCCGCCTTCTCAACGCGCAGCTTCAGGAAATCGAGGGCCTGCTCGAACGGCGCGGGGATTACGTCCCTGGGCTGTGCCCGATGTTGGGGGTGATCGGCATCCCGTCGGCCTTTGGCTGCGAGGTGGTCTGGTGGGAAGACGATCTGCCCGCCGTGCGACCCTTGACCAGCAGCAATCCCGATAATGTGTTCGGTCTGCCCCGGCCATCGGTCACGGACGGCGAGCTGGGGCGCATCCTGGAGCTTACCCGCTACTTCCTGGAGCATACCGGCGCGCGCATCCCGATCCGCATTACGGATGTGCAGGGGCCGCTTGACAGCGCCGCCCTGATCCTCGGCCACAATAGCTTCCTGATGGCGATGGTCACCAATCCCAAGGCGGTTCATCACCTGCTGCAACAGGTGACCGACCTGACCATTGAGGTGGTGCAGACGTATCGCAGCCTGATTCACGAGGTCGGTGGGGAGTACGTGCCCAGCATCAACTACCCCTGGATGCCCGACGGCATGGGAGTGCAGGTCGCTCACGACGAGTGCGTCATGATCTCAGCGGAGATGCACGACGAGTTCGCCGTGCCGTACCTCAACCAGATGTCGGATGCGTTCGGGGGAATCTTCATCCATTCGTGCGGCAAGTGGGCGCACCAGATCGAGAGCTTGCGCAAAGTGCACCGTCTGCGCGGGCTGGAGTTTGGCGCGAGCGAAGCTCCCTACAAGCCGGTATTGGAGGCGTTCGGCGGCGAGACCGTCCTGGTAACGCGCGTGGGGCTGAACCGGGATGTGCGCTTCAATGGGATGGTTGACTTCGTCGAGCGCATCCTGGCTCAGCGCAAGACCAATCGGGGGCTGTTCGTCAACGTGGACGTGACCAATGGCTTGATTGACGAGGATTGGCCCATCACCGATTTCGAGGAGATCTACCGTCTGTTTGATGCCCTGGAGAGGAAATGATGTTCGAGACGCCGCTTGTCCAGTATGTCAACTACGCGTACTACCCCCCTGCGCTTCCGGTTCGCCGCGCCGATGACCAGGGAGGGCCTTCTTATGTGGCCCGCGCGACAATCAGCGAGACGCATGCGCGCGGTTTGACCCTGGCTGGCACGACGCAGACCGGCGAGCCGGTGACGATCACGATCACGGCCTGCGCGCCGGGCATCGTGCGGGTGCAGTTGGAGGACGCCCAGTCTGATCCGGGCCGAGTCCGGCTCGCGCGCGATCTGTCGAATCAGCCCATCAATGTGCAGGTGGATGGCACGCGCCTGGTGCTGGATGACCTCGTTGTGGAGATCACGCTTGATCCGTTCCGCGTCGCTTTTCAGCGACCGGATGGAAGCTCGCTGCTCGCTCAGGATTACGCGGACGCTGACGCAGTCGGTCGCCTGACCGCGCTGCCGTTTGGATTCAGCGAGGTTGACGGGCAGCGGGTCGCTTTTCACGATTCGTTTGAGGTCGAGCCGGACGAGCATTTCTTCGGGTTCGGCGAGCAGTTCACCGACTTCGACAAGCGCGGGCAGCGGGTCACAATCTGGCACTACGACGCCCTGGGCGCGCACAGCAGGCGCTCCTACAAGACCATCCCCTTCTTTGTCAGCACGCGCGGCTATGGCCTCCTGGTGGACAGCGTCCGCGCGACCCGCTTCGACATGGCGGCCAGCAGTCATTCAGCCTTCAGTGTGGCGGTGCCGGACAGCGCACTGGATTACTACGTCATCGCCGGGCCTGACCCCAAGACCATCATCACGCGCTACGGGCAGCTTGTCAGCCTGCCGATCCTGCCGCCCAAGTGGGCGTTCGGGCTGTGGATGTCATCGGGCTTCAAGGAAGACAACGCCGATGCCGTCTTGAGCCGCGCACGTGACATGCGCGCCCGCGACATTCCATGCGACGTGATGCACCTGGACTGCTACTGGCAGCGCTATGGGCGCTGGTCGGAGATGATCTGGGACGAAGAGATGTTCCCCGACCCGGCGGAGATGGTGCGGCAGTTGGACGCGCTGGACTTCAAGGTCTGCCTGTGGATGAACCCGTACCTGGGCACGGAGAGCGAGCGGTTTGTCGAGGCGCGCGAGAAGGGCTACCTGCTCAAGACGCGCGCGGGCGATGCCTGGGTGGGCGATCTGTGGAACGGGCACCATCCGCCGGTGGGGATCATTGACATGACCAATCCGGCGGCAGTGGCCTGGTTCAAAGACCTGCTGCGCCCCAACCTGCATATGGGCGTGGACGCCTACAAGACTGACTTCGGCGAGGGAATCCCGCCGGATGTAGTGGCGCATAACGGCATGACCGGCGAAGAGCTGCACAACCTGTACCCGCTGCTCTACAACGACGCGGTAGCAGAAGTCACCGCCGAAATAGCCGAGCACCACCGAGGGCTGGTCTGGGGGCGCTGCACGTTCACCGGCGGGCAGCGCCACGCGGCCCAATGGAGCGGCGATCCCAACTGTACGTATCCGGCCCTGGCTTCCACGCTGCGCAGTGGGCTGAGCATAGGCATGTGCGGGCACGCCTTCTGGAGCCACGACATCGGTGGCTTCAACGGGCACCCCACGCCAGACCTGTACATCCGCTGGGCGCAGTTCGGCTTGCTCTCGCCGCTGGCGCGAGCACATGGCCGGACTACTCGCCTGCCCTGGGACTTTGGCGACGAGGCGGAGCGCATCTTCCGCGACTACGTGCGCCTGCGTTACCGGCTGATGCCCTACATCTACAGCTACGCGCGGAATGCGGCCCGCACCAGCCTGCCCCTGCTGCGAGCGATGGTGCTTGAGTTCCCGGATGATCCGAACACGTTTGCCCTGGACTTGCAGTACATGTTCGGCGAGAACCTGATGGTCGCGCCGATCTACAACCGGGAGGGCAAGCGTCCCGTGTACTTCCCGGCGGGCCAGTGGGTGGACTTCTGGACGCGCGAGGTCATCACCGGGCCGCAGACGCGCACAGTCCAGCCGCCGCTGGACATACTGCCGCTGTATGTGCGCGCGAACACGCTGATTCCCACCATCGAGCCGGCGGCCCCTCTGCGCGAAGAGCCGTTCGAAGATGTGACCTTCGACGCCTACGTGCTGGAAAGCGGCGCGTTCGATCTCGAAGACATAGACGGCACCACCCATGTCGCGGTGACGCTGCACGGCACGCGCGCCGAGGTGGAGTGCCAGTCGCCCAAGCGTCGCCTGGCCCTGCGCCTGCTGCCGCTGGCAGGCCAGCCAGCAGTGGATACAGTCCTTGTCAACGGTCAGAGCGTGCAAGGGCAGCGCCAGGAAGACGGCAGTGTGCTCGTCGCGCTGACGCGGTAACAGAACCGGCGGCGGAGATACTCTGCGCTGGCGGGGTGAGGTTGCGCGAGGCTTCCTCACCCTGCCAGCCGATCTGAGGGTGCGCGCCGGTACTCCAGGGAGCAAGGGCGGCTGTCGTCTCGCTGATCCGGCACCGGCGAGGCGCTTGAGTCCTGGGGGTTTACCTCACCCCTATATCTCCACACGCGGCTATCCATTACCCACATCTTGGGCCGTACCTGCCCCCCCATCCCTGGTCCTTCCCCCCTGTGGGGGAAGGGAGACAAGCAGCAGATCCGCTCCCCTTCCCTCCGCGCAGCGCAGGGGAAGGGGCTGGGGGATGGGGGGTATCGTGGGTAACGCATAGCCACACGCGGAGAGGGGACTTAACCGCAAAATGACTCCCCCTCCGTGTATGGAGGGGAGGCCAGAGGTTTTCAAACGGTCTCCGACCAACAAACCGCTCCGGCTTGTCGCTCCCGGTGAACTGAACTAGAATGCACCCAGGGCGCAGTGCACCTGGATGCTTGACAGGGGCACGATATTGGCCTATATAACCCATAGTGGTATATACCGCTTTCCCCCTGGAGGAGTAGTCGTGTCTTTACAGCACGAATCGTCTGTCCCCCTATACATCCAAATGAAAGAACTCCTTCAGAGTCAGATCCAATCTGGTGCTCGCGCTGTCGGCGAGCGCCTGCCCTCAGAGCGAGAGCTGGCCGCACGTTATGAGGTGAGCCGCATGACGGCCCGGCAGGCATTGCAGGCGCTGGTCGCTGAAGGACTGGCCCACTCTCGTGTGGGCAAGGGCACCTTTGTCACCGCCCCGAAGATCAACCAGGAACTACGCGTCCTCACCAGCTTCAGCGAAGACATGAGCCAGCGCGGCGTGACTCCCAGCAGCCGTGTCCTCGTCGCAGAGGTGCGTCCGGCAGATCAGGACGTTGCCCGCCATCTCCACATCACGCCGGGCGTGAGAATCGCGGTTCTCAAGCGCGTGCGGCTCGCCGACAGCCAACCCCTGGCGCTGGAAACAACGCACATTCCCTACCACAAGTGTCCTGGACTTCTGGATCGCTACGACTTCAGCCAGTGCTCCCTCTACGAGGTGCTGCGCAGAGATTATGGCTGGGAGCTGGCCTGGGCAGATCAGGTGATCGGAACGCGTCTGCCCGAGGATGACGAATGCGCAGCCCTCGATCTGGACAAGGGTACCCCCGTGCTGCACTTCACACGGGTGACCTTCGATGAGAGCGACCAGCCGCTCGAATATGTGCGCTCGGTGTATCGTGGAGACCGGTACCAGCTTCGCGCGGCATTGCGTTATTCGGAGCATCAGTTACGCTGACGGGCATCCGGCCCCAGCCATTTTGGCTGAGTCTGGGGTATAATCCGGTGCTCACCAGGAGACATAACGCATAATGTCGCGATTCACATTTCGCCCGATGGAACGCCCCGACATCCCCCTGCTGGCCGGCTGGCTGGCTGCGCTTCCGTTGCTGCGGCGCTACGAGTTTACCGTTGACAAGGCGGGGGCAACGCTTCAACGGGCGCTCCAGCAGAACGATATGTTGTCAGTATGCGATACGGATGGTACGCTGGGCCAGGCATGTGGATTGGCCTGGGTGATGCCCACAGGCGGGTTCGGACGTAGCGCCTATCTCCGCCTGCTGGCGGTGAGCGAAGAGCACGCGGGCAGTGGAATTGGCTCGGCCCTGCTGACCCACGCCGAGCAGCTTGCAGCCCGCTCGACGAAGGACATGCTGCTGCTCGTGTCCGACTTCAACGTGGACGCTCAGCGGTTCTACCAGCGCCAGGGCTATGCTCAGATCGGCGCCATCCCGGACTATGTCTTGCCCGGCGTAACCGAACTGCTCTTTCGAAAAGTGCTCGCTAGCGCGCCATAGAACGCAGCCCCGAGGAGGTGTATCGCCAAGCTGAAACCGCCCAACCATCCTGATAGTCTTAACTCTGTGAATTTCGAAAGGTAAAACGCAAATGTCACTGTCCAGAATTACCCGCATTGTGCTCATCCTGGCCGTCACGGTCATGGGTATTGGCGTCGCAGTGCCCGCCGCCGCGCAAGGCGACAACACCCTGATCATGGCCCGTGCTGTGGATGCCACCGGCCTAGACCCCCACATGCAGACGGCGTTCGCGTCGCTGCGCCTGCTTGAGCTGATCTATGAGCCGCTGATCCTGGCTGACGAGAATCTGAATCTAGTCCCGGCCCTGGCCGAAAGCTGGGCGTTCTCCGAAGATGGGCTGCATCTCACGCTCAACCTGCGCCAGGGTGTGACCTTCCACGACGGGTCAGACTTCACGGCGGAAGACGTGATCGCCTCTCTGGAGCGCATCCTCGACGAGGAAACCGGCTCGGCTACGCGGACTAACCTGCTGTCCATCGAGTCAATAGAAGCGCCAGATGACTATACTGTAGTGCTCAACCTGACGCTGCCGGATGTGCCGCTGGTCGCCGCGCTGAGCAGCATCAACACGGCCATCCTGCCGTCGGAAGTGATCGCCAACGGCGATCCCACCGCTGACGTGGTCGGCACCGGCCCGTTCATGCTCGAAAGCTGGCAGCCGGAAGAGAAGACCGTCCTGAAAGCCAACCCGAACTACTGGGGCGAAGGCCCCTTCGTGGATGGGATCGAGATCCGGATCATCCCCGACGAAGCAACGATCCTGGCTGCCCTGCGCGCTGGTGAAGTGGACTTCGTCATGTTCAACGACCCGCTGATCGCCACGCTGCCCATCGGCGACGCGACCATCACTATCAACCGCGCGCCGGAGATCTCCTACCACGCGCTGCAACTCCGCGCCGCCGTCGAGCCGCTTGACAAGCTCGAAGTGCGCCAGGCTATTTCTTGCGCCATTGACCGCGAGGAAGTGGTTGAAGTTGCCGCCCTGGGCGAGGGTCAGGTCACCGGCCCGCTGACCATGCCGGCCTGGGCCATCCCGCTGGACGAGCTGTTCTGCTACAAGCAGGATGTCGAAAAGGCGCGCGAGCTGATGAAGCAGGCGGGCATGGAAGCCGGCTTTGAGCTGCCGATCATCGTCGCCGTAGCCGAGCCGCCCACCGCGCTGTCAGAAGCGCAGGTCATTCAAGAGCAACTGAAGGCCATCAACATCATCGTTGACATCGAATCGCTGGAGTTTGGCACCTACGTAGACCGCTGGCTGGCCGCCGACTTCGTGGGCGCTATTGCGCTGAATGGCGGGCGTCCCGATCCGTATCCCATGTACTCACGCTACTGGCAGTACGATGCGCAATTTAGCAACGTGGCGGGCTACATTGACGATACGCTCGACAGGCTGATGAAGGAAGGGCAGGTCGAGACGGACCCGGCCAAGCGCTATGAGATCTTCGCTGAGTTCCAGAGGCACCTGGCTGAGATGTCGCCCTGGATCTGGCTGTATGCCGGCTACACGTACACCGGGCAGCAGGCCTACGTCACCGACTTCATTCCCACACCTACCGGCTCGATCTACTACTTGAGCCAGGTCAAGCTCAACCGCTAACGCTGGGCGAGTGTTCGACTAATCAGTGCGGGGCATACCCGACGCAGCGTATGCCCCGCCCTACCCACCAAGGGGAGCCGAATGTTTCGCTATCTGGCCCAGCGGCTTGTCGCGGTGATACCGACCCTCATCGGGATATCACTGCTCGTCTTCGTCGCCATCCGGCTCGTGCCCGGCGACGCGATCACGACCATGCTTGGCACCGAAGCGGGCATGTTGACCGAAAAGCAGCGCGCCTCGCTTGAAGCATACTTCGGTCTCGACAAGCCGGTGGTCGAGCAGTATTTCTCGTGGGTTGGCCGCGTGTTACAGGGTGATCTGGGCTATTCCGTCCGGCATGGCAAGCCCGTCCTGACGTTGATTCTGGAACGGTTCCCTGTCACGCTCGAGCTGGCCCTGTTGTCACTCCTCATCGCCCTGACCGTCGGCATCTCCATCGGCACGTTGTCGGCGGTGCGGCACAACTCCATGATTGATCTGTTCGGGCGGCTGTTCGCGCTGACCGGTCTGGCCGCGCCCAACTTCCTGATCGGCACCCTGCTGATTTACGCGCTCTCCGTGTACTTCGGCATTCTGCCCAATTCTGGCAACTACACGGAATTCACTGAGGATCCGCTCAAGAACCTGGGGCAGGTCATCTTCCCGGCGCTCACCCTGGGCTTCTCGTTTTCGGCGTCGGTCATGCGCACCACGCGCTCGGCCATGCTCGAGGTGCTGGGCCAGGACTACATCCGCACCGCACGTGGCAAAGGGCTACGTCCGCGCGCGGTCATCTTCGGCCATGCGGTGCGCAATGCGCTGATCCCTATCGTCACGCTGGCCGGGGTGGAGCTGGGCTATCTGTTGGGCGGCGCGGTGATCGTCGAGAAGATTTTCGCCCTGCCAGGCATCGGGCGGCTGACGCTCAACGCCATCTCCCAGCGCGATTATGCGCTCATCCAGGGCGCAACCCTGTTCATCGCCTTCAATTTCGTCGTGATCAACATGCTGGTTGATGTGCTCTATGCTGCCATTGACCCACGGATTTCCTATGCCAGCAAGAAGTGACACACTGGGCGAATTCGCCAAAGAGCCTTCCGTGCTGCGGCGGCTGCTGCGCAGCCGGAGCGGTGCGCTCGGCCTGGTCATTGTCACGTTCTACATCACCGTGGCTGTGCTGGGCCTGCTGCAGATCACGCCCTATTCACCCACCGAGCAGCACCGCGTAGACCGGCTGCAAGGCCCCAGCTCGCAGTATTACCTGGGCACCGATATGTTCGGGCGCGATATGCTGAGCCGCCTGATCAAAGGCTCCACCAACTCGCTCTATGTGGCCTTCTTCTGCGTGGCCATCTCCGGCACCCTGGGCACGCTGATCGGCACCTCGTCAGCCTACATCGGCGGCACGTTTGACAACGTCATGATGCGCATCATGGATGTGTTCTTCGCCTTCCCGGCCATCCTCCTGGCGCTGCTGGTCGTGGTCATCCTGGGCCGGGGGCTGGACAAGACGATCATCGCCATCGCCGTCGTCTACACGCCCATCTTCGCGCGCGTGGCGCGCGGCCCGGTCTTGTCGGTCAAGGAGATGGAGTTCATCATGGCGGCGCGCTGTGTGGGGATGCGCCACAGACGCATCGTGTTCTTTCACGTGCTGCCCAACACCCTCGCCCCGCTGATCGTCCAGGTCAGCCTGGCCCTGTCGTGGTCACTGCTGACCGAGGCGGGCCTCAGCTTCCTGGGGCTGGGCATCCAGCCGCCGGAGCCGTCGTGGGGGGTGATGCTGAGTGAGAGCCAGGGAATCTCCGAGATCGCCCCCTGGCTGATGATCTATCCGGGCCTGGCGATCATGCTGGGTGTGCTCGGCTTCAACCTGCTGGGCGACGGCTTGCGCGACGTGCTCGATCCCCGCATGAAGCGCCTGCGATGATTGCGCATAATTGCTACAGGCAGCGGCGGGGGAGTCCGCCGCCCGACCTACTACGCCACTAGGAACCAGACCCACATGCCCACGCTCGACGCTACAGCACCCAACCAAGCCATCAACTCCCTATCCGCCAGCGGCTACGACGCGCTTGTACGCGTCGCCGAGGCCCACCTGGGAGAGACCTTCCCGGCCATCGCGCTGACCATCGTCCAGAACGGAACGGTGCGCTTCAACGGCGCGTGGGGCTGGGTTGATCCGGAAACGGCCTCCTACCCCACTCAGCCGGACACATTGTTCGATCTAGCGTCGGTCAGCAAGCTATTCACGACGACCGCCTTTCTTTCGCTGGTCAGCGAGGGGCGGGTGCGGCTGGACGATCCGCTGGTGAGTGTCGTGCCCGAATTCGGCGCATCCGGCCCGCGCCCGTTGGACGGCGGGCAGGACCCGCACAGCAAGGCGATGCTTCCCATTCCGGATGAAGCGCGCGGCCAGGTCGCCGACCCGGAGCGCGTAACCTTCCGCCACCTGCTCACCCATACGTCAGGGCTGGCCCCCTGGCGCGCCCTGTACGAGGCCGCCGGGCCGCCGCCTCCGCCGCCGGACGAACCCGATTCGCTGGGGCGGGGGGCGCGTTGGGAGCGCGTGCTGCACGCTCTGTGCTGCTCCCCCTTCGTCGGCCAGCCGGGTGACGGGATTGTACGCTACAGCGACCTGGGCCTGATGCTGCTGGGCGAAGCGACCAGCCGCCTGCACGGAACGCCGGGCATCCTGGACGCCGCGATTGCGGCGCGCGCCCTCGAACCGCTGGCGCTGCGCTCGGTGACCTTCAACCCGCTCCAGCATGGGCGCAGCCGGACAACGATTGCGCCCACCGAGGACGATCCCGGCTGGCGCGGACGGCGCTGCTGGGGCGAAGTTCAC
>MTKY01051620.1_pt1 | contig 28488 bp, 24 predicted proteins | sample 1042731 | NCBI WGS metagenome assembly MTKY01 (sample SAMN06212206, study PRJNA360538) | anaerobic digester metagenome | biome: Wastewater treatment plant; material: sludge; isolation source: anaerobic digester fed with sludge from wastewater treatment plant | place: Denmark: WWTP Soeholt ...
GTATTTGCCGCTCAGACTACACGAGCGCGGCGGGTGATGTCGCTACCTCGCACCGTGTTGCGTGATGGTAGTAGCCGGGAGTTTTTGCACAGCCGATAATGTCCTGCCCAATCGCTCCGGGAGCTGTCCATGAGCCATACCATCAATCCCGCCGGTGAGCCGATTAGCGATGATGACGCAACCATCGCGCGCGCGCTCGAGGAAGCGAGTGTTCCCTGCCTGCTGATGGCGATGATCCACATGAGCGGCGATGCCACGCTGCTCGATGGAGAACTGCGACCGGTGATGTGTTTCCTGAACGAGACGCAGTGTGCGATGTCACCGGAAAGCCAGGCCGAGGTGCGTCGGCTGGCGCTCGATGTGATCCGGGCCTATCGCGATCGCGGTTGTACCCTGCCGCCGTCGCCGGACGTAGCGACCCTGCGCCGCATGATGAGCTTTCTGGTCGCGGGCGAGGTGCCGGCCGAGTACGTGTCGATGATGCTCGAGGAGATGGAACTCGACGGTCGCGACGCGCGTGATGTGTCGCTGGAGCATATTTCCGAGGAACAACGCGCGGCCTTCCCGGTGCTGGTGATCGGTGCCGGCATGTCGGGCATCCTGGCCGGGATTCGCCTGCAGGAGCAGGGTATTCCCTACCTGATCATCGAAAAGAACGCCGGCGTTGGCGGTACCTGGTACGAGAACACCTACCCGGGCTGCCGGGTCGATGTGGGCAATCACTTCTACTGCTATTCCTTTGAACCCAACAACGACTGGAGCGAATTCTTCGCCCGCCAGCCCGAACTGCGGCGCTATTTCGAGCACTGCGCGCGTAAATACGGGCTGCTGCCGAATATCCGCTTCGAAACCGAGGTGCTGCGCGCCCGATATGACGAGGCAAGCGGCAGCTGGGCGGTCACGGTGCGCACGACGGATGGTCGTGAGGAGACGCTGGATGCGCGCGTGCTGATCAGCGGCGTGGGCCAGCTGAATCGTCCGAAGCTGCCCGAGGTGCAAGGACTGGGCACATTTCGTGGTCCGGCTTTTCATTCCGCACAGTGGGACCACGCGGTCGATATCCGCGGCAAGCGGGTCGCGGTGCTCGGCACCGGGGCCAGCGCGTTTCAGCTGGTTCCCGAAATCGCGACCCGGGCGGCCGGGGTAACGGTGTTCCAGAGCACACCGCAGTGGATGTTTCCGAATCCCGATTACCATCGCGCCATGGGCGATGGCGCGCGCTGGTGTTTCCGCCATCTGCCCTATTACGGGCGCTGGTATCGCTTCCTGTTGTTCTGGCCCGCCACCGACGGGCAGTGGGAGGCCACCTTCATCGATCCCGACTGGCCGCACCAGGACCGCTCGGCAAATGCGGTCAACGAATTTACCCGCGAGTTTTTCACCGACTGGATCCGCCAGCAGACCGGTACCAATCAGGAGTTGTTCGAGCGCGTGCTGCCGCACTACCCGCCGCTGGCGCGGCGTACGCTGCAGGACAACGGCAGCTGGTTGCAGGCCCTGCAGCGTGACAATGTGGAACTGATCGAGCAGGCGGTCACCGCCATCGATGCGAGCGGGGTGCGCGATGCTGCTGGGCGCCACCATGAGGTCGACGTGATCGTCTACGCCACCGGCTTTCACGCCAACCGCTATCTCTGGCCGATGGAGATACGCGGGCGCAACGGTGTCGTGCTGGGCGAGCAGTGGGGCGACGATCCGGCGGCCTACCTCGGCATCACGGTGCCGAATTTCCCCAACCTGTTCGTGATGTACGGCCCGGCCACGAACCTTGCCGCGAGCGGCAGCCTGATCTTTCACGGCGAATGCCAGATGCGCTATATCCTTGGCTGCATCCGGGCCATGCTGGAGCGCGATGCGCACAGCATGGAAGTGCGGGCTGAAGTGCACGATGAATACAACGAGCGCCTCGCCGCCACGCTGGCGCGTACGCTGTGGGCGCATCCGGGGGTGGCGCACAGCTGGTATCGCAATTCCAAAGGGCGGGTCACGGTACTCTCGCCGTGGAAACTGCTCGATTACTGGAATTGGACCCGCGAGCCGCAGCTCGCTGAGTACGAGTTGCGCTGAAGGGAGCGTGGTTAGGCGTCCTTCCAGACCGGCGCGCGTTTCTCGAGAAATGCCGTGACGCCTTCCAGCGTATCGGCGCTGGTGGAAAGCTCGCGCACGATCTCGCGCTCCAGCGCCAATGCGTCGCTGAGCGGCAACGGCAGCCCTTCATGCACCGCGCGCCGGATCGCCCGCTGCGGCACGAGGCTGTGGCGGGCGCAGGAACGCGCCAGGGCGCAGGCCAGTTCCACCACGTCCTCGTCGTCCTCGCACACGCGATTCAGCAGGCCGATCGACAGCGCCGCCGGGGCTTCGATCGGTTCCCCGCTCAGCATGATCTCGAGCGCGCGGGTTGCGCCGACCAGGCGCGGCAGCAGCTGGGTTCCACCATAGGCCGGCAACAGGCCGAGCTTGACTTCAGGCAGGCCGAGTTTTGCGCTGCGCCGTGCCACGCGGAAGGTGCAGGCGAGCGGAAATTCCAGCCCTCCGCCGAGCGCCAGCCCGTTGATCGCCGCGACGCTGATTTTGGGGAAGTCGAGCAGCCGACGCAGCAACGCATGCACCCGCAGCAAGCGTTGCTGCGGATCGCCGTGCCACTGGTTCAGATCGGTGCCGGCACAGAAAGCGCGCCCGGTGCCGGTCAGCACCAGCGCGCGGCTGTCGTCGTGCTCGATTCGTTCCAGGTGCAGTTCGAGCTGCGACAACATCTCGTTGGTAATGGTGTTCAGCGCGGCCGGCCGGTTCAACGTCAGCACCGCGCATTCGTTGCTGCGTCGATAAAGAACTTCACTCATGGGTCTGTCTGCCGCGTGCCATGCCGGTTCGGACTATAGGCCAAATCGAACGCGCACTAAAGAGCGCCTGCGGGCTTCGTGCTACATTTAACGAGTAATATCATGAATTTCGGGAAAGAGCATATGTCGTCGCGCCGGAACGGCCTGTCGCTGCTGCGCAGGCGAAGCCGCATCCTGCTGTGCGGGCTCGTGGTGTCATTGCTTGGCAGCAGCTGTGCCGCGCCCTCGGCCGCGCGGTCATCTGCTGACGCTGTGGATGCCGATGCGCTCTACAACGGCATCGAAATCGCGGTGCAGCGTTATCGCGATGGCCTGCACCTGATGCGCGAGGGTCGCCGCGATGAAGGCCGCACACAGATGGAGAGCGCCAGTGCCCAGCTCGCCGCTGATGGTGATGCCTGCGTGCAGCTGCGCGGTTGCGAGCCGCAACGCTTCATGGCGGCCTACAACAACCTGCTCGCACTGCGCAGTGCCGAGCTGGCCGGAGCAGCCGAGGGTTTTGCGGAGATCGAACCGCTCGAAAACGACTCGCCGCTACTCACCGACGTACCGGAGCTGAGTCGTTCGATAAACCTGTTGCAGGGACAGAAATTCGAGGACGTGATCAAGGTCAACGGTCCGATCAAGGCCGCGATGCAGGACTGGCTGACCTGGATGCGTCCGAGCCTGGTGGATTCCTGGGAACAATACCAGTACATGCGCCACCTCATGTGGCCGGCCTATCAGCAGGCCAATCTGCCCGAGGCGCTGCTGTTTGCCATTCTTGCCAAGGAATCGGGTGGCAAGGTGCATGCGGTGTCGAACGCCGGCGCCGCGGGTCCGTTTCAGTTCATGTATCACACCGGGCGGCGTTTCGGTCTCGGCAACGAGAATGGTTTTGATACACGCTACGATCCGGAAGCGGCAGCGCGCGCCAACGTGGCTTATCTGAACGAACGCTTTCGCGAGCTGAACAACAATCTCGAGTACGCGCTGGCTGCCTACAATGGTGGCGAGGGCCGTATGCGCGGGATCGCGCGCCGCACGCAGGGCAAGCCGTTCTGGTCACCGGAAGTGATGGGGCATCTGCCGCGCGAAACCCAGGAATACGTGCCCTACGTGCTGGCCGCGGCATGGCTGTTCCTGCACCCGGATGATTACGGTCTGGTGTTTCCGCGGGTCGACGGTACGCCCGGAGAAGTGCGTCTGCAGCAGGCCATGACGCTCAACGAGCTGACCGTGTGTCTCGGTCAGGCCGGTGACAGTCGCGATGGCTGGTTCCGCACACTGCGCAACCTCAATGCGCGAGTGGACCCGAACAAGCGGCTGGCGGTGGGGAGCGTGGTGGCGATGCCCGGGACCTTGCTTGGGCCCTATGCAGAGCAATGCGTGGATGGCCGCATGGCGCGGGTCGCGCTGGAACTGCAGCGCGCGCGGGTACCGGGAAGCGTTGCCAGCGGGGGCGGGCGCAACTATATCGTGCGCTCGGGGGATACGCTCGCGAGCATCGCCAAACGCCAGGGCTGCCCGAGCCCGGTGGCGCTGGCGCGGGCCAACAATATCCAGGGTCCGCGTTACCTGATACGCCCGGCACAGGAGCTCAAGCTGGTGGGTTGCAACGCCTGAGCGTCAACCCCCGCCGGCGCGCTCCTCCAGTTCGCTCCAGCGCTCGAATGCGGCCTCCAGCAGGGCGGTGATCCCCGCGGCGCGCAGCGATGCGCTCTGCAGTTGCTCGACCGTGGCGCCTTGCATCCCGGAAAGCAATTGCTGTTGCTCCTGTTCCAGTGCGTGAATCGTTGCGGGAAGCGCATCGAGTTCGCGTTGTTCCTTGAAGCCGAGCTTTTTCTGTGTTTTGCGCTCGCGTGCTGCTGCCGGTTCCACCGGCTGGACTGCGCTGGCGGCGACAGCCGCTGGTGGGCGCTGCAGCAGCCAGTCGCTGTAGCCGCCGGCATATTCCTGCCAATGGCCCTCAGCCTCCGCGACCAGGGTCTGGGTCACGACATTGTCGAGAAACACCCGGTCGTGGCTGACCAGCAATAGCGTGCCGGCGTAGCCTTGCAGGGTGTCCTCGAGCAGTTCCAGCGACTCGATATCGAGGTCGTTGGTCGGTTCGTCGAGCACCAGCAGGTTGGCCGGGCGCGCAAACAGGCGCGCCAGCAGCAGGCGGTTGCGCTCGCCTCCCGACAGACTCCCGACTGGTGTACCGGCGCGTTGCGGCGGAAACAGGAAGTCGGCCAGGTAACTGATGATGTGCTTGCGCTCGGTACCGATCTCGATCCAGTCCGAACCGGGGCTGATGGTTTCGGCCAGCGTCTTGCTCGGGTCGAGCTGCTCACGCATCTGGTCGAAGTAGGCGACATCGAGTTTGGTGCCGAGCCTGACCGTGCCGGCATCAGGTTCGAGTTGCCCCAGCAGCAGCCGGATCAGGGTGCTCTTGCCGGCACCGTTGGGGCCGATCAGCCCGAGGCGATCGCCGCGCAGGATGGTCAGCGAGAGATCCTTGACCAGGGTGCGCCCGCCGAAACCCATGCTGACGTGTTCCAGTTCCGCAACCAGCTTGCCGCTGCGGGCGCCGCTGTCGACCTGCAGGCGCACGTTGCCAAGCCTCTCGCGGCGTTCGGCGCGCTCGGCACGCAGGCGCTCGAGACGGCGTACCCGCCCTTCATCGCGGGTACGCCGGGCCTTGATGCCCTGACGAATCCAAACCTCCTCCTCGGCCCAGAACTTGTCGAATTTGCGTGCCGCCACCGCTTCCGAGGCCAGTTGCTCGGCCTTGCGTGTCTGGTAGGCGGAGAAATTCCCCGGGTAGGAGCGCAGCCAGCCGCGATCGAGCTCGACGATGCGGGTCGCAAACCGGTCCAGGAAGGCGCGGTCGTGGGTGATCACGATCGCGGCCGATACCCGGCCGAGCAAATCCTCGAGCAGCGAGATGCCGGCGATATCGAGGTGGTTGGTGGGCTCGTCGAGCAGCAGCAGATCGGGTTCCTGGGCGAGCGCCAGCGCCAGTGCGGCGCGCTTGCGCTCGCCGCCCGAGGCCCGCGCGGGGTTGGCGTCCTCGTTCACATCGAAGCGATGCGCGTATTCGCTGAGCCGTGCCTCGAGGCGCCAGCGTTCCTTGTCGTCATGGATATCATCGAAGCGCCCGCGTAGCACCAGGCTCTGGCGCAGGGTTTCGGCCACGGGCAGCTCGGGCTCCTGCTCGACCAGCACCACGCGTACTCCATCCATGCAGCGCAATGCCCCGTCGTCGAGCTTTGCGAGCCCCGCGATGATACGCAGCAGCGAGGATTTGCCGGTGCCGTTGCGCCCGATCAGACCGATACGCTCGCCACGTGTCACGGTGAGACTGGCGCGATCGAGCAGCGGGTGCAGGCCGTAGGCGAGTTCCGCGTTGTCGAGGGAAAGTAATGTGCTCACGGAAACTCAATCTGGCTGAAGGGCCGCTGGATGTGCCGGCCCGTACGGGGTGTTCATGGTCCAATGCGCAACGCCGCGCCGTCGATCGCGCCAGCGGAGCGCGGCAGCTCAGGGAGCGAGCGAATAGCCGCGTGCGCCCATGCACGACGAGTAGGCCTGCTGCGAAGCGGAATCGGCAGAGGCGCTCGATTGCTGCTGGGTCTGCTGCTCCTGGGTCTGTTGCTGCTGACGCCGCGACTGGCGCTGCTTGGCACCACCGACCACGGCACCCGCAACCGCCGCGTCCTTGGCCTGGTTCTGACGGTACTCCTGCTGCACATCGCTATCGATCTTGTCGTAGTTTTCGTAGCGATTCCCGCGCACCTGGGCCGCTGCCGCTCCGGCAGCCGCACCTGCGGCAGCGCCACGCGCACGGCCACCGGAGGGCGCAGTGCTGGTCGTCGGCGCAGCAGGAGTGGCCGCCAGCGCCTGGTCATACGTGGTCTTTGCCTCTGCCTGGCACTGCGTCACGTCGATCTGGATCTGTTCCGGGCTTTGCCCCTTGTTGGGGATCACCGTCTCGGCATGCGCAAGGGCGCCGCCCAGGGTGGCGATCAGGGAGCAGGTACCGATCAATGTCTGATAACGCATGACGCTGTTCCTCATGTTCAGGGGGGTGTCCGGGCGCGCAGCAGCCGCGTGAAACGCGAGCATACACCGTCGCGGACAGGCGCAGTGCGGAGTCAACACTTTTGCCACAGATATCATCAGGCGCGGGCGTGATGGCGTGCCACACGGCAGATCACCGCGGCAAGCGTGCGCTGCGGCCGGAGCGCTTCAGGCTGCGCGGTTCCCGGGCTCGAACCAGCGGTTGGTCCGGTTCACTATCGCGACCAGCGACAGCATCACCGGCACTTCGACCAGCACCCCGACCACCGTTGCCAGTGCGGCGCCCGAATTCAGCCCGAACAACGATATCGCAACGGCTACCGCCAGTTCGAAGAAATTGGAGGTCCCGATCAGGCAGGCCGGCCCGGCGATATCGTGCGCCAAGCGCAGCACTTTCGCGGCGCCATAGGTGATGATGAAAATCCCGTAGGTCTGGATCAACAGCGGTATCGCGATGAGCAGGATCGTTTGCGGCTGCGCGATGATCTTGCCGGCCTGAAATCCGAACAGCAGTACCACGGTCGCCAGCAGGCCGATCACTGACCAGGGCTTGAGGATCTTGACGAACGTCTCGACGCGCTGCTCATCGCCACCGACCTCCAGCCGATGACGGGTAATCGTTCCCGCCACCAGAGGTAGCAGCACATACAAAACGACCGCTAGCAGCAGCGTTTCCCAAGGTACCGCGATATCGCTCACGCCAAGCAGCATGGCGGCGATCGGTGCGAATGCAAAGATCATGATGATATCGTTTACCGATACCTGCACCAGGGTGTAGTTGGGGTCGCCGCGCACCAGTTGACTCCACACGAACACCATCGCCGTGCACGGGGCGACACCGAGCAGGATCATGCCGGCGATATATTCGCTGGCTGACCGGGGATCGACCCAGCCGGCAAAGATCACCTTGAAGAAAAGCCAGCCCAACGCAGCCATCGTGAACGGCTTGATGAGCCAGTTGACAACCAGCGTAAGCATCAGGCCCCTGGGCTTTTTGCCCACGTTCTTGAGGGCGGAAAAGTCGATCTGCACCATCATCGGGTAGATCATGATCCAGATGAGCACTGCCACCACCAGGTTGACGTGAGCATATTCCAGCGCGGCAATCTGCTGAAAAGCATCGGGCAGGAGATTGCCGAACAGCACGCCCGCCAGGATGCAAAGACCCACCCAGAGGCTCAGGTAGCGCTCGAAAATTCCCATCAGCCTTGCCCTCCGGCATCACCGAGCAGACAGGTCAACTGCTCTGCATCCATGGTCTCGAACGGTTGCTCCAGCAAGCGTGCAATCCGCTGTTCGATGGTTGCGATAACCCTGGCGAAGCATTCCGCCCGGTCCTGATCAGACCCGGCCTGCCGCGAGGGATCGGGCAAGCCCCAGTGAACCTTCAGCGCGGTGCCCAGCCAGACGGGACACGGCTCCTGCGCGGCCTGGTCGCAGACCGTGACGACTGCCTGCGGCCCGAATGAACCGAGCGCATCGATGCTCTTGCAGTGCAGGCCGTCGGTGCGATAGCCACGATCGCGCAGATACGCAAGGGTCAGGGGATGGACCTGGGTTGCGGGATTGCTGCCGGCGCTGGCTACCTGGATGCGACCACGACCGAGCTGACGGGCGATCGCCTCGCTCAGGATGCTGCGGCACGCGTTATGGGTGCAAATGAACAGGATCTTCATCCGGGCGTTCGCGAGTTTGTTCCTTGCATGTTTCTCCGGCTCGGATAACATCTGATATATTCCATGAGCAGTATATGCCAATAAATGCATATAGAAAAGACAAGATTGTTTGCGACGCTGAGCAATGCCGTCCGTCTGCGTTGCCTGTATCTGCTTGCAAGCAATGGAGAAGTCTGCGTATGCGAGGTGGTGGAGGCGCTGGGTATCACCCAGCCTGCCGCATCGAAAGCCCTGACCGGGCTGAAGTCCGCGGGACTGGTGCGAGATAGACGGGAAGCGAACTGGATCTACTATCGCCTCGAAAGCGAGCTGCCCGACTGGATCGGGACCATCGTGCGTGCCACGGTGGCCGAGTTGAACAATTGCGCAACCTGTGTTGCGGATCAACAACGCTTCAAGCGTCTGGTTGCAAGACCGCGAGCACTCGCCTGCCCCTGATCACCTTTTGACAAGCAGCTTGCAACCGCTTTGGTTCAATCCACCTGAATGGTGATGCGCTGCGAGACCACCGGCGGCTGGTGCGGGACATGCGCCTGGTCGGCCAGTAGAAGCTGCAGCGTATGCACGCCGGGGGAGAGCTCCAGCGTGGTTTCGGTCTGCCCTCCTCCAAAGTGGCGATGCTGCTCGTCCGCCGGGACGGGCTGGCCGGGCGCGGGCAGCTCCGCCACATCGATCAGCAGATGATGATGCCCGGTATTGGCCTGGGTTACCCCCGCCGGAGCGACGCCCATGCCGCGCAGGCCAAAGCGCACGGTCACCGGATTGTGAACGGTTTCCCCGTCGCGCGGGGATATGAAATAAACCTCGGCACCCGGTGCCGATGGCGTCTCGGCAGTTGCACCAAGTGCGATCAGCAGGACCAGGGTGCCAAATATTCTGCGCTTCATGACGTTCTCCAGGTACGGAATCGGGGGCGGCGTAGCTCGGCGGGCTCCCGGATTTTGTGCTAATTCCCGTTGCCGGTGTGGCGGCGGACGAATCGCCCGCGCCTGGCGACCAAGTATACGCTGATCAATCCGTCGGGCGGCGCCCGACGGTCCTTGGCGAACCCGCCGTGGTTGTTTGTTGCTAGAATCCGCCCGATGTACGCCGAAAACATTCTCGACTCCCTGAATCCCGCGCAGCGTGAAGCCGTGACCGCACCCGACACCAACCTGCTGGTATTGGCGGGCGCGGGCAGCGGCAAGACCCGCGTGCTGGTACACCGTATCGCCTGGCTGATCTATCAGGAGGGCATTTCCGCGCACGGCATCATGGCCGTCACCTTCACCAACAAGGCGGCGCGCGAAATGCGCGGGCGCATCGAGGAAATGGTTGGTGTGTCGACCCGCGGCATGTGGGTGGGCACCTTTCACGGGCTCGCACATCGCTTCCTGAAGGCGCACTGGGAGAGTGCGGGTCTGCCGCAGAATTTCCAGATCCTCGATTCCGACGACCAGCTGCGGGTGATCAAGCGCGTGTACCGCGAGATGCGCCTCGACGAGGACCGCTGGCCGCCAAGACAGGCGCAGTGGTGGATCAATTCGCAAAAGGACGAAGGGCGCCGCGCCGCGCATATCGAGGACTTCGACGACAGCTTCGTCACCACGATGCTGAGCGTCTACCGGCTCTACGAAGCGGCCTGCGAGCGCGGCGGGCTGGTGGACTTCGCCGAGCTGCTGTTGCGCTCCCACGAACTGTGGCTGAAGGACTCCGCGTTGCTGGCGCATTACCAGCAACGCTTCGAGCATCTGCTGGTCGATGAATTCCAGGATACCAACACCATCCAGTATGCCTGGCTGAGGGTGCTTGCCGGCAACAGCGCCCGAGTGACCGCGGTCGGCGACGATGACCAGTCCATCTACGGCTGGCGTGGGGCGAAGATCGAGAATATCCACCAGTTCCAGCGTGATTTCAGCGCTGCCCGGGTAGTGCGCCTGGAACAGAACTACCGCTCGACGTCCACCATCCTGAATGCGGCCAATGCATTGATCGCGAACAACGCCGGTCGCCTCGGCAAGGAGCTGTGGACCAGTGGCGAGGATGGTGAACCGATCACGCTCTATGCCGCGTTCAACGAACAAGATGAGGCGCGCTTCATCGTGGACCATGTCGAGCGCTGGATCGGCGCCGGGCACCCGCGGGCCGATGCCGCGATCCTGTACCGCTCCAATGCGCAATCGCGGGTGCTGGAGGAATCACTGTTGCGCGCCAACGTGCCCTATCGCGTGTACGGCGGGCAACGGTTCTACGAGCGGCTCGAGATCAAGAATGCCCTCGCCTACCTGCGCCTGCTCACCAATCGTGACGACGACGCGGCCTTCGAGCGGGTCGTCAACACGCCGCCGCGCGGGATCGGCGCCGCCACCATCGAACTGGTGCGCGAGCATGCGCGCGCACACTCGATCTCGTTGTGGACCGCGGCGCAGCAGCTCGCCGATACGCTTGCCGCGCGGGCCCGCAACGCCCTGCACACGTTTTTCGACCTGTTGAACCAGCTGCAACGCGACAGCGAAGCATTGGAACTCGCCGACCTGGTCGATCAGATGCTCACCCGGAGTGGCTTGCTGGAATTCCACCGCAACGAGAAAGGCGAGCGCGGTGAAACCCGCGCCGAAAACCTTGATGAACTGATCAGCGCCTGTCGCCAGTTCGTGCCCGAGGATCCCGAACAGCCGGTATTGCAGCAGTTTCTTGACCGCGCGTCGCTCGATGCCGGTGACGGACAGGCCGAGGAATTCGAGGACTGCGTCCAGTTGATGACGCTGCACTCGGCCAAGGGGCTGGAATTTCCCCTGGTGTTCCTGGCCGGCATGGAGGAAAACCTGTTTCCGCACGCGATGTCGCTGGAGGAGCCGGGGCGGCTCGAGGAGGAACGGCGCCTGTGCTACGTCGGAATCACCCGCGCCATGCGGGTCCTGTATCTGAGTTATGCCGAAACGCGGCGCATGCACGGCAAGGAGAGCTATAACACGCTGTCACGCTTCGTGCGCGAGATCCCCGCGCAGCTGATCCGCGAGGTGCGTCCGCGGGCGATGATCACGCGACCGGTGACGCTTGCCGGCAAACCGCGAATGGGTGAACCGTCACCCTCGGGATTTCGTCTTGGCCAGCGGGTCGGGCACCCGAAATTCGGTGAGGGCGTTATCATCGATTTCGAAGGACAGGGCTCGCACGCGCGCATCAACGTCAATTTCGCGCGCGAGGGTGCCAAGTGGCTGGTTCTGTCGTATGCGAATCTGCAGGCGATCTGAAAAATAACGGGGATGCCGGTGCCGCGCCGGTGTCCCGATGTTGAATTCCGGGCGAGGGAAGCCATGATGCTGCGTATGAAGACCGGTGCAATGCTCATTGCCGTGCTGGGCTTGCTGCTCACGGGCTGCGGTGATGCGGCCAAGACCGCCGGCACCGCCGTGCAAAACGAACCCGCCACGGTTTTCAAGTGGAAGCTGGTCACGACCTGGCCGAAGAACTACCCGGGTCTCGGTCTCGGGCCGGAAAACTTCGCCAAACTGGTGGAGCGCATGAGCAACGGCCGCATGCAGGTGAAAGTTTACGGTGGCAACGAACTGGTGCCGCCTTTCGAGGTGTTCGATGCGGTGTCGCGGGGCACGGCCGAAATGGGTCACGGGGGCGCTTATTACTGGAAGGGCAAATCGCCGGCCACGACCTTCTTTTCCACTCTTCCGTTCGGGATGACCGCACAGGAAACCAATGCCTGGCTGCATTACGGCGGGGGCATGGAATTGTGGCGTGAGCTGTACGCACGGTTCAACCTGGTGCCGCTTGCCGGGGGCAATACCGGGGTGCAGATGGCGGGCTGGTTCAACAAAGAGATAAAAACCCCCGATGATCTGAAGGGTCTCAAGATGCGCATACCAGGCCTGGGTGGCGAGGTGATGACGCGCCTCGGTGCCACCGCGGTCAGCCTGCCCGGGAGCGAGATCTATACCTCGATGCAGACCGGCGTGATCGATGCCACCGAGTGGGTGGGACCCTACAACGATATGGCGCTCGGGCTGCACGAAGTCGCCAAATATTATTACTACCCCGGTTGGCACGAACCGGGGCCAAACCTCGAATTCATCGTCAACAAGCAGGCCTTCGACAGTCTGCCCGATGATCTGCAGGCGATCGTGGAATCGGCCGCCCGCACCATCAATGGCGATATGCTCGACGAGTACACCGCGCGCAACAACCGTGCCTTGCAGGATCTGGTCAACAACCATGGCGTGCAGCTGCGTGCGCTGCCCGACGAGGTGCTGCGAGCAATGTACCGCGCAACACTCGATGTTTTGCGTGACACCGCTGCCAGCGACGATATCACCCGGCGCAGCTATGAAAGCTACTGGAATTTCCGCAATGACGTGATGGCCTATCACCGCATCTCGGAGCAGGCCTATCTCAATGCCCGCACGATGGTGGAAGAGCCCGTCGGCGAATAAAAAGATGCCAATGCGCATCACTCATGCGGTAGTGCTGGTCCTGTGCCTGTGCCTGGTGAGTGCCTGTGGCGAAGTGTGGAACGATCCTTACCCGGATGTCGAGAAACAGCAGGGGATCATCTACGAATTCTTCAACTCGCGGCCCAAGCACCTCGACCCCGTGCAGTCCTACGTCGAGGACGAGGCGTGGTTCGTCTATTCGACCTATGAACCGTTATATGATTATCACTATCTCAAGCGCCCCTACGTTCTGCAGCCGAAAACCGCTGATGCGATGCCACTCATCAGTTACCGCGACGCCGCGGGCAGGGAATTGCCGGCGGATGCCGCGCCCGCTTCGATCGCGGAGACGATCTACGAGATCCACCTGAAGCCGGGAATCCTCTACCAACCCCATCCCGCGTTTGCGCTGGACGCCGCGGGTCGACCGCTCTATCTCGGCCTCGATGACGAAGCCATTGGCGCCCGTACCGAGATCAGTGATTTCGAGCACACCGGCACCCGCGAGCTGGTCGCGGCCGATTACGCCTACCAGATCAAGCGCCTGGTGCGCCCGGGGCTGGAATCGCCGGGTATTGCGATATTCGAGCAGATCGTCGGGCTCAAGGATCTTTCGCAGCGGCTGGAGGCAGCGCTGCAGGCCGGGCGGATCGATGTGAATGGCTGGATAGATATGCGCGACTTCGCCCTCGAGGGAGTGGAAACGCCGGATGCCCACACCCTGCGTATCCACATTCGCGGCAAGTACCCGCAATTCGTGTACTGGCTGGCGACCTCGTTCGTGGTGCCGGTGCCGTGGGAGGTGGAGCGTTTCTATGCCCAGCCGGGCATGGCAAAACGCGAGTTCACGCTCGATATGTGGCCGGTTGGCACCGGTCCGTTCATGCTGACGCGCAACCTTCCGCTGCGCGAACTGCGCCTGGAGCGCAATCCGAACTTCCGACTCGAAACCTATCCCTGCGAGGGCGAAGCGGGTGACGCCGAGAGCGGCCTGCTCGATGATTGCGGCAAGCCGCTGCCGCTGGCGGACGGCTTCCGCTTTTCCTACGAGCGCGAGGCGCCACCGTTCTGGAACAAATTCCTCCAGGGCTACTACGATTTCTATTCCTCGGCCCGCTTTGCCGGCTTTGCCAGCTTCGATACCGCATTGCAGGTACAGGGCGATGGTCTGTCGCTGTCAAGGCAGATGCTCGAACAGGGCATTACGCTGCGTACCGAAATCGAACCCAGCGTGGAATATTTTTTTGTGAACATGCTGGACCCGGTGCTCGGCAACGGTGCGGATACGCCCGAAAAGCGTGAGCGCGCACGCAAACTGCGTCATGCGATCGCGATCGCGATCAATATCGAGGAGTACCTGGCAATCATCAAGAACGGGCTTGGAATGGCGATGCAGGGGCCGTTGCCGCCGGGGATTGCCGGGTATCGGGAAGGCGAGGCCGGCATCAACCCGTACAGCTACACCTGGGAAAAGGGGCAAGCCGCGCGCCGCGGTATCGACGCGGCGCGCGCGCTGCTTGCCGAAGCGGGTTACCCGAATGGACGCGATGCCAAAACCGGCGAACCGCTGCTGATCTATTTTGATGGCTATGACAGCTTCGATCGCACCCGGCTCGAGTTGCTGGTCAAGCAGCTCAAGCGCATCGACATACAGCTCGTGCCGCGCCTGTCGGAGTGGAACCGTTTCCAGGAGAAACACCGCAAGGGCAATGCCCAGCTCTCGTTCTGGGGCTGGAATGCCGACTATCCGGACCCGGAAACCTTCCTGTTCCAGTACTACAGCAAGAACGGCAAGGTGAAGTACCAGGGCGAGAACGTGACGAACTATGACCGCCCCGAGTTCGACCGCCTGTTCGAGGAGTTCCGCGGCATGGATCTCGATGCGGACCGCCAGCAGCGGATCGATGCCATGGTGGCGCTGCTGCGGCACGACGCGCCGGTGTTGGCGGGATGGCACAACGAGGCCTTTCTGCTCTCGCATGCCTGGTTTGCCAACGCCAAGCCCGGCAAGATCATCCACAGCAACCGCCAGTACTACAGCATCGACGTTGCGCGCCGCGCAGCCCTGCGCGCGCAGTGGAATCGCCCGGTCTTGTGGCCGCTGGGGCTGACGGCGCTGCTGATGGTGATGCTGGTTGTGCTGGCGCTGCGTCATTACCGGCATCATGAATCGCGCACCGCGCGCGAGGAGACGGTCGCATGATCGCCTATCTGCTGCGCCGCCTGCTGTTTGCGATCCCCACCCTGATCGGCGTCAACCTGCTGCTGTTCACGCTGTTCTTCGTGATCAGCAGCCCGGATGACATGGCGCGGGCGCAACTCGGGGCCAAGCGCGTCACGACCGAGGCGATCGAGCGCTGGAAGGCCGATCGAGGCTATGACAAGCCCCTGTTCTGGAATGGCGCTGCGAGCGGCACGATGCGTCTCACCGACACCATTTTCGTGCAGAAATCGGCGCGCATGTTCCTGCTCGATTTCGGCAAGTCCGACGTCGGCCGCGATATCAACCACGAGTTGCGCACGCGCATGTGGCCATCGCTCGCGATCGCGTTGCCGGTGTTCCTGATCGGCCTGTTTCTGGCGGTGTCGCTGGCCCTGATGCTGGCCTTCTTCCGCGCCACCTGGATCGATATGAGCGGCGTGGTGATCTGCGTGATGCTGATGTCGATTTCCAGCCTGTTCTACATCATCGCCGGGCAATACGTCGTGGCGCGGGTGTGGAACATGGTGCCGATCTCGGGTTTTGGTGACGGCATCGATGCGGCCCGCTTTCTCGTGCTGCCGGTGGCGGTGGGCGTGATCGCCGGACTCGGCGGCAATGTGCGCTGGTACCGCGCCATATTTCTCGAGGAGATCGGCAAGGATTATGTGCGCACCGCGCGTGCCAAGGGCGTGTCGGAACTCGCGGTGCTGTTCCGCCACGTGCTGAAAAACGCCATGATCCCCATCCTTACCGGCACCGTGGTGGTGATCCCCTCCCTGTTTCTCGGCAGCCTGATCACCGAATCGTTTTTCGGCATCCCGGGACTCGGTACCTTCACCATCGACGCGATCCTGATGCAGGATTTCGCGATCGTGCGCTCGATGGTGTTCATCGGCTCGATTCTTTACATCCTCGGACTGATCCTTACCGACCTCTCCTACACCCTGGTCGATCCCCGGGTGCGCCTGCAATGAACGGCTTCCAGATCGTGGTGTTGTGGTCCGATGCGCTGCTCGGCGTGCTGCTGCTTGCGCTCGGCGCGGGCATCGTCGCCGCCACCCGTCGCGAACATCTGCGCCGTGCCTGGAGTGCCGTGTTCGCGAGCCGCGTCGCGATGGCCTCGCTGGTGGTGCTGACGGCCTATGTGCTGGTCGCGGTGCTCGATTCGTTCCATTTCCGCCCGGCGCTGGAAACCGCCGACGCGCCAACGCCCGGTGCAACGCGCTATTCGGTCGAGGTGCTGTCGCTGCTCGATGTGGCGCTCGGCACCCTGCGCGCCGGACGCGAACAGAGTTACTCGGCACCGCTGGCCACCCACGGCTTCGAGAAGCGCATGCAGGTGCTGGCCGATGGCAGGCGCGAAAGGGTGCAGCCACGACTCCTGTTCGGCGGCGCGCACCTTGCCGACCCCGCGCAGGGGCGCGCCACCGATATTGCATTCCGTGTGCTGGGTGGTGTGTTCGGCGGCGTGCTGGCGTGGACGGTGTTGGTGTTGTTGATTGCGTGGCTGGCCGCGAGACCAGCCGGGGAAGGAACTCTTGCCACGCTGAAGGCGATGCTGCGCGGGCGCACCGCGGTTGCCTGGGACGCCCTTGCATGGAGCCTGCTGGGCGTGTTGACGGTGAGCGGTGCCCTGTATGCTGTTGCGGCTGGCTGGCACGTATTCGGCACCGATGCCACCGGCAACGATGTGCTTTACCAGAGTCTGAAGGCGATGCGCATCGCGCTCCTGATCGGCACCCTGGCGAGCTTCGTGGTGTTGCCGCTCGGTATCGGGCTCGGGCTCATCGCCGGTTATTTCGGCGGCTGGATCGATGATCTGATCCAGTACGTGTACACGGTGATCAGCTCGATCCCCTATGTGCTTCTGATTGCCGCCGCAGCGCTGATGATGCAACTCGTGATCGAGCAGAACAGCGTCATGTTCGATACCGCGGCAGCACGCGCCGATGCAAGGCTGGTGGCGCTGTGCGTGATCATCGGCGCGATCTCCTGGACCACGCTGTGCCGGCTGCTGCGTGCCGAAACACTGAAACTGCGCGAAACGGATTATGTGCAGGCCGCGCGCTGCTTCGGGGTCTCGAGTGTGCGCATCATGCTGCGTCATATCCTGCCGAACGCGTTTCATATCGTGCTGATCATGATGGTGCTGGAATTCTCCGGCCTGGTACTGGCGGAGGCGGTGTTGTCGTATGTCGGCGTCGGTGTCGACCCGACCACGATCAGTTTCGGCACGATGATCAACAAGGCTCGTGGTGAACTGGCCCGCGATCCGCTGATCTGGTGGTCGATCACCGCGGCCTTCGTGTTCATGGTCACCTTGGTATTGGCGGCAAATCTCTTTGCCGAAGCGGTGCGTGAGGCCTTCGATCCGCGCGCAGTGGTACCGAAGCGGCGCCGTGCACTGCCACCGCAGGCAACATGAGCGCGCCGTTGCTGGCGGTCGAGGGGTTGTCGCTGCAGATCGACAGCGAGAACGGTATCGTGCGCGCGCTGGACCAGGTCTCGTTCAGTGTCGCCGAGGGCGAAACCTATGCGCTGGTCGGCGAATCGGGCTGTGGCAAATCGATGACCGCGCTGTCGCTGATGCGCCTGCTGCCGCCGGGCGGGGCAATCACCCGCGGCAATGTGATCCTGGATGGACGCGATCTGTGCCGGATCAGCGAGGCCGACATGCGCCGCGTGCGCGGCGCCGGCATGGCGATGATCTTCCAGGAACCGGGCACCAGTCTCAATGCGGTGCTGACGGTGGGTCAGCAAATCGGCGAGGTGCTTGCGATCCATCGCGGGCTGCGCGGCAAGGCCGCGGCGCAGGAGGCGATCTCGCTGTTGCGCCAGGTCGGAATTCCCGATCCGCAACGCCGTCTCGGAGAATACCCGTTCCAGTTCTCCGGTGGCATGAAGCAGCGGGTGATGATCGCCATGGCGCTGGCCGGCGAGCCGCGGTTGCTGATCGCCGATGAACCGACCACCGCGCTCGATGTGACCATCCAGGCGCAGGTGCTCGAGGTAATGAGCAAACTGCAGCGCGAGCGCGGCATGGCAATGATCCTGATCACCCATGACCTCGGCGTGGTGGCTCGGGTGGCGCAACGCATCGGCGTGATGTACGCCGGGCATTTGATAGAGGAAGCGCCGCGCGAGCGGTTTTTCGCACATCCTGCGCACCCTTACTCGCGCAAGCTGTTTGCCGCGCTGCCGGAGGGGCACCGCGAACGCGGCATGCTGGCAACGATCCCGGGCAGCGTGCCTCCGTTGACCACGGTTTTCACCGGCTGCCGGTTTGCCGAACGCTGCGACAGCGCCTGGCAACGCTGCCATGGCGAACCGCCCGCCTGGCACGATGCAGGGCCGCAACAGCGCGTGCGCTGCCACCTGTTCGATCCCGATGAGACCATGCAGGCGGCTTCCGACAGCGAGCTCGCGGTCCACGCTGCGCGCGACACGTCGGTCGGGAGCAGTGGAAATCTGCTCGAGGTGCGCGATCTGAAGGTGCATTTTCCGATTACCAGCGGGGTGTTCCGGCGCGTGGTCGGGCAGGTGCGCGCAGTCGATGGGCTCGACCTGGAGATTGCCGCGGGGCGCACCCTGGCGCTGGTCGGAGAATCGGGTTGCGGCAAGACCACGGTGGGCAAGGCGATCCTGCGGCTGATAGAGCCGAGCGGCGGCGTGACTCGCCTCGACGGTGAAGATGTCGCGAGCTTCGCCGGCGCCAGGCTGCGCGCCATGCGTGCCAGCATGCAGATGGTTTTCCAGGATCCCTTCGGTTCGCTGAACCCGCGATTGCGGGTGCTCGAGATCATCGCCGAAGGATTGCAGGCGCTTGGCAGCGGCGGCAACGCGATCGAGCAACGCCGCCGGGTCTGCAAGATCATGGAGCAGGTCGGGTTGCGCACGGAACTGGTGGACCGCTATCCGCACGAATTTTCCGGCGGTCAGCGCCAGCGCATCGCGATAGCGCGGGCATTGGCGGTCGCACCACGCCTGATCGTCTGCGACGAGCCGACATCGGCGCTCGATGTATCGGTACAGGCGCAGATTCTCAACCTGTTGCAGGAGTTGCAGGCGCAACTGGGCATCGCCTACCTGTTCATCACCCACAATATCGCGGTGGTGGAGTATCTGGCGCACGAGGTGGCGGTGATGTACCTGGGGCGGATCGTCGAGCGCGGCAGCGTCGAGGAAGTATTGCGCGAACCGCGTCATCCCTACACGCGCGCATTGCTTGCGGCGGTTCCACGCGCATCGTTGGCGGAAGCGGAGCACATTGCCGAAGCCCCCGTCGCGGGTGATCTGCCCTCGCCCGCCAGTCCGCCGCCGGGTTGCCATTTTCATCCGCGCTGCCCGCTGGCGACGGAACTCTGTACGCGCGAGTATCCCGCGGTGCGCAGCCTCTCTGGCGGGCACACCGTGCGCTGTCACAACGCGTGATATCGGGCATCAGCCAACCCGGCGACGCAATACAGCTGCTGCCCGATCGAAGAGAGTCATCCGCTCGGGCAGGGTTCGCTGATCTTCAGCCGGGTTTGGGCACCGGGCGCGTGCGCCGGTTTTCATCGATCGCGACGAACACGAAAGTGCCCTCGGTGACCTTGCTCTGAAGAGTGACCGGCCCGGGTGCGGCATTGGCCACGGTGGACCAGACCTCGACCTGCACCTGGATGGAACTGCGGCCGATCGCGATGACTTCGGTGTGACAGCTGACTACCGAGCCCACCTTAACCGGGATCATGAAGCTCATCCGGTCTATCGCCACGGTCGCGACGCGACCGCGCGCCACTTTTGCGGCGGCGATGCCGCCCGCGAGATCCATCTGCGACAGCAGCCAGCCGCCGAAGATGTCGCCGTTGGCGTTGGTGTCCTTGGGCATCGCAATGGTCTGCAGCGCCAGCTCGCCGCTGGGGCCGGGGGTGTCGTCGAGTGATGTCATGGTGTTCTTGTTCTTCATGGTGGTACTCAGTGGTCGGCAAATTGTGCAGGCAGCCAGCTGATGATCTCCGGCCATACCGAAAGCACCACCAGCAGCAGCAGTTGAATGACGATGAACGGTATCACGCCGCGATAGATATGGGCGGTCGCTATTTCAGGCGGTGCGACGCCGCGCAGATAAAACAGCGCGAAACCGAATGGCGGGGTCAAAAACGAGGTCTGCAGGTTGATCGCGATCATGATGCCGAACCAGATCGGATCGACGCCCATGCCGAGCAGGATCGGAGCCACGATCGGCACGACCACGAAAATGATCTCGATGAAGTCGAGGATGAAGCCAAGCAGGAATATCACCAGCATGACGATGCACATCGCGCCCACGGTGCCGCCAGGCATGCGGTCAAACAAATGCGCCACCTGTTCGTCACCGCCGAAACCGCGAAACACCAGCGAGAACAGCGCCGCGCCGAACAGGATCATGAAAACCATGGAGCTCACTTCCAGCGTCGCGAGCCCCACTTCGCGCAGCCGCGCGATGCCGAGCTGTCCCTTGACCAGCGCGAGCAGGCTGGCAGACAGGGCGCCCACTCCGGCGGCCTCGGTGGGCGTGGCGGCGCCGGAGAGGATCGAGCCGAGCACGGCGCCCATCAACAGCAGCGGCGGCAGCAGACCGCCGAGCAGCGCCGCGAGCGACAGTGACTGGGCACGTTCCTCGCGCGGTATTGCCGGTGCCTTGTCGGGCATCAGCAGCGCGTACCCGGCAATGAATGCCATATAGAGCGTGACCAGCGCGAGGCCGGGCAGGATTGCGGCCAGGAACAGATCGCCGACCGATACCGTCTTGGGGGCAAAACTTCCGGCCGCGAGTTGGGCCTGCTGATAGGCGTTGGAGAGGATGTCGCCGAGCAGCACCAGCACGATCGAAGGCGGGATGATCTGCCCGAGCGTGCCGGTGGCGCAGATCGTGCCGCTTGCCAGGGCCGGTGAATAGCCGCGGCGCAGCATGCTCGGCAACGACATCAGGCCCATGGTGATCACGGTTGCACCGACAATGCCGGTGCTGGCCGCCAGCAGCATGCCCACCAGCACCACCGAGATCCCGAGACCGCCGCGCACGCGGCCGAACGCCGCACCCATGGTATCGAGCAGTTCTTCCGCGATCCGTGATTTCTCGAGCATCACGCCCATCAGCACGAACAGCGGTACCGCGATCAGCGTCGTATTGCTCATGTTGCCGAACAGGCGGTTCGGATAGGCAGCAAGGAATGCCGGGTCGAAAGTGCCGGTCAGCATGCCGATGCCGGCAAAGGCCAGCGCGGTGCCGGCGAGCGAAAACGCCACCGGATAACCGGCCAGCAACACCAGGCAGACCGCGAGAAACAGCAACAGCGCCATCAGATGCGCTCCTCGGGTGCCAGCGACGGGCGCGCCTCGCCGTGCTCGAGGCCGGCCAGCACCAGGGCATTGCGCAACGCATCGGCCACGCCCTGCAGCAACAGCATCACCGCCATCACCGGAATCAGGGTCTTCAGCAGGTATATGCCGTGCAAACCGCCTGGCTCGATCGACGATTCCCGCACCGCCCAGGCATCGGCCACATAGCCCCAGCAGCTGTAGAGAGTGAAAATCATCAGTGGTATCAGCAGCAGCAGGGAACCGAGCAGATCAACCAGCGCGCGTCGCGGCACCGACCAGTCGCGATAAAAGATATCTACCCGCACATGACCGCCGCGCTCGAGGGTCATCGCCGCGCCGAGCATGAACACCATGCAGTGCAGGTAGGTCACCGATTCCTGCAGCGCCACCGATCCCTGGCCGAGGCCATAGCGCAGGCCGACCACCAGCGCGGTCAGCCCCACCATCAGCAGGGTCAACCAGGCGACACCGCGCCCGATCCAGCCGTTGAGGCGGCCAATCAGTTCATACACCGCATGCAGGCGGCGCGCCCGGCGTTTATCCATGTATGCGGCGTCCCCTGGGCCGGTGCAGACTCAGCGACTGTATCCACGCAGCTTTGCGATCCGTTCGCGCGCTGCCGGCGCCAGCGACGAGTTGCTTTTTGCCACCGGCTCGTAATAACGGATCGCGGTCTGCGTATCGCCCTGGCGCGCGGCGATATCGCCGAGGCCGAGGGTCGCATCGGCGGTGGGGAACAGCCGGTTGGCAACCGTGAGGTCCTCGCGCGCCACATCGAGATTGCCGCGTTTCAGGTGCAGCATGCCGCGCAACAGATAGGGACGAAAGAATCCCTGGTTGCGTGCGATGGCCTGGTTGTAACTCTTGATCGCATCGACCGGGCGGTTCAGCTGGGCACTTGCGACGCCGCGCAATTCATGGAACAGCGCTTCGCGATCCTGCAGCTTCAGCGCGGTGTTGCTGAATTTCAATGCCTCCTCGTAACGCTTGGCGTTCATCGCGGCGAGGCCCTTGTCATAGGCTGCATACGCCGGCTGGTCACGGCGCAGTGGTGCCGTCTCGCGCTGGAATTCCTCGCGCCCGTCATCACCCGGACCCAGTTTCCTGGCGGTGCGCCGGTTGGCATCGACGCGCTCCTGAGAGGGTGGATGACTGGCAAACAGCCCGCCCTGCGGCTTGCCGGCGGACAGCCGCAACAAAAGCTCCTGCACCTGCACCGCGCCCTGCGGATCGTAACCGGCGCGCGCCATGTAGTTCATGCCGTAATGGTCGGCTTCGAGCTCGGCCTCGCGGCTATAACGGGTCTGGACCAGCGCGCCGCCGACCTGCGCGCCCTGCATGACCAGGTCCTGGTAACCGCTGCTGGAGGTGGCGACGCCGAGCACCGCGAGCCCTACACCGAGCAACGTGTCCTTCGCCTGCTGCTGTGCGCCGTGACCCGCCGCGGCATGCACGATTTCGTGCCCCAGCACCGCGGCAAGCTGCGCTTCGCTTTCCAGCAGCACCAGGAGTCCGCGGTTCAGCGCAATCTTGCCGCCCGGCAGCGCCCAGGCATTGGGTTCCGAGTTGTTGAGCACCACGAACTCGTAAGGCAGTTCCGGGCGATCGCTGACCCGCGCGAGGCGCATGCCCACGCGCTGCACGTAGCGGGTCAATTCGGGATCGAGCACGTACTGCCCGCCCTCGCTCTGCTGGCTCGGCCCGTACTGCTGTTCGCCGGTACGGATTTCCTCCGCCTCCGACATGAAGCTCATCTCGGAGGATCCCGTGACCGGGTTGACGCCGCAGCCCCCGAGCAACAGGCCACTGCCGACGATGACGAGCAGGTATCGCAACAGGAAGACGGAGTGCTTCATTGAGTTAGAATCGCAAATCAGGTTAATCAAAGCGCCGATTCTATCGGCAGATGCGCCCGTCCTACCACCCGTGAAAATACCGAGGCACACCCCGACCATGCTGCTGATCGTCTCACCGGCCAAGACGCTCGACTTCGTTACGCCAGCCGCGACATTTGCGCCAGACAGGGCGGAGTTTGCGCGCGAGGCGCAACAACTGGTCGCCAGCCTGCGCGGGTTTTCGACCGGGGCACTGGGCGAACTGATGGGCATCAGCCCGGATCTCGCATCGCTGAACGTCGCGCGGTACCGGAGCTGGAGCACCCGCCCGGCGGCGCGCAACACACGGCCTGCCGTATTCGCGTTTCGCGGGGATGTGTATCTGGGTCTGCGCGCGGAGACTTTCGATGCGCCGGACATGGCGTTCGCCCAGCAACATCTGCGCATCCTCAGCGGGCTCTACGGCGTGCTGCGCCCGCTCGATTCGATACAGGCCCATCGACTCGAGATGGGGACGCCGCTGACGACATCGGCTGGCCGCAATCTCTATGAGTTCTGGGGTTCGCGCATCGCCCTGGCGTTGCGGCGCCAGGCCGTGAAGAGCGGCGCCACCGCGCTGGTTAACCTGGCATCCCGGGAGTATTTCCGCGCTGTCGACTGCGCCCGGCTCGAGCTGCCGGTGATCACGCCGGTATTCAAGGAGCAGCGCGCGAGTGGTTTGAAGATCGTGAGTTTCAGCGCCAAACGCGCGCGCGGGCTGATGGCCGGATTCGCGATCCGCAACCGCATCACCGACCCCGAAAAGCTGAAGAAATTCACCGCCGACGGTTACCGCTTCCAGCCGGCACTGTCGAGCGCGTCGGAATGGCTGTTCGCGCGCGCAGCACCTGCCGTGACGCCGCCATGACAGGCTTGCCTTGCTCCGCAGCCTGCGAGCGCAACAAGCAGCCGATCCTGGATCGTCTCGTGCTGCATTTTGCCGATTGCACGCGGGTGCTCGAGATCGGCAGTGGCACGGGCCAGCATGCGCTGCATTTTGCCGCGGCGCTGCCGCATCTGGTGTGGCAGACCAGCGAGGTGCCGGGACACCTTGACGATGTGTGTGCCTGGCTTGCCAGGTACCCGTTGGGGAATGTGCGGGCGCCGCTCGAGCTGAATGCCAGCAGCCCCTGGCCAGCTGGCGAGTGGGACGCAGTGTTCACGGCCAACACGCTGCACATCATGAGCTGGGAAAGCGTGCGTGGCCTGTTCGAGGGCTTGCGCCGCGCCCTGCTGCCCGGGGGCGTGCTGGCCATCTACGGCCCGTTCAATTACGCCGGGAAATTCACCAGCGAGAGCAACGCCGCTTTCGATGGCTGGCTGCGCGCCCGCGACCCGCGGAGCGCTATCCGTGACGTCGAGGCCGTGCACGGGCTGGCCGCGACGGCCGGGCTCGTGCCCCTGGCCGATCATGCCTTGCCGGCCAATAATCGTTTGCTGGTGTGGCGGCGCGATGCGCGCGACGGTTTGCCCGCGTCTCCACTGCCGGGCTGAAGCACGCCGCTGCGCAGATGCCGCTGAAAGTGGCTCGACCCAAGGCGGCAGCAACTGCGCTCGCCGGATCCGGTTATCCAACGCTCGGCAAGCTGTTTTCCTGCTTCCGATAGGGAAGCGCGAGCTGCGCCTCGAGCAGATAGGCGTCGGTTGCTGCGCGCTCACGCTCCAGGAAATCATGGATCGCGGCGCGGAACCCCGGATGTTCGATCAGGTGGCAGGATCGGGTCAGCACCGGTATGAAGCCGCGGGCGAGCTTGTGCTCGCCCTGGGCGCCGGCATCGAATCGCTGCAATCCCTCGCGGATGCAGAAATCGATGCCCTGGTAATAACAGGTCTCGAAATGCAGGTGGGCGAATTCCTCGGTGCAACCCCAGTAGCGACCGTACAAGGTGTCGTGACCGATGATGTTGAGCGCCCCGGCTACCGGTTCGCCACCGTGGCGGGCAATGACGAGCAACAGCCTGTCGGGCATCGCGGCGCCGAGACGATGAAAGAATTCGCGGCTGAGATAGCCGCCATGACCGCTGCGTCGCGCGTAGGTCATCTGGTAGAAGAGGTAGAAGCGGTCCCACAACGCGGCATCGACTTCGCCACCGCGCAGCGCCTCGATGGTGAGGCCCTGCTCTGCGACCTGGCGGCGTTCACGGCGCAGGCTCTTGCGTTTGCGTGACACCAGCCGTGCGAGAAAATCCTCGAAATCGCGGTAGCCGTGATTGATCCAGTGGAATTGCACGCCGCTGCGCAGCTCCAGCCCCCGTGCCACGAAGGCGTCGGCGAGCGCTGGCTCGGGGAACAGCAGGTGCCAGGACGAGGCGCGCAGCCGACCCAGTTCCGCGCGCAGGCTGTCGACGATTGCGGGAATCAGGCTTTGCGGCTGGACACCCGACGCGACCAGCAGCCTCGGCCCGGTGGTTGGCGTGAAGGGTACCGCGCTCAGCAGCTTCGGGTAATAGTCGAGACCGTTGCGCTGGTAGGCTTCGGCCCAGCCCCAGTCGAAGACATATTCGCCGTAGGAGTGTGTTTTGAGGTAGCAGGGCATCACCGCCAGCAGCCGCGCCCCGGCGTGCAGCACCAGGTGATGCGCCGCCCAGCCGCTGGCTCCGCCCACGCTGGCGCTGTCTTCCAGCGCGGCGAGGAATTCATGCCGCAGAAACGGAAAGTCGGCCCCGGTCAGCGCATTCCATTCTTCGCGCGCAAGCGCATGGACGGAGGAAACGAAGCTCGCCTGGCTCATCGCAGCAGCAGGTCGCCGGCGATGCCCGCAAAGATCGCAAAACCAAACAAGTTGTTGTTGAGGAATGCCGCGAAACAGCCTGCGCGCTTGCGCTCGCTGATCAACCACTGCTGGTATACGCACAGCAGTCCGCCCGCGAACAGGCTTGCAAAATACACGGGCCCCAGCGCGAACTCGCGCCCGACCAGTGCCAGCAACACCAGTACCAGCACCTGCAGCGCGGCGGTAATGAAGCGGTCTGCCTCGCCAAACAGGATTGCGGTCGATTTCACGCCGAGCTTCAGGTCGTCCACACGATCCACCATCGCGTAGAACGTGTCGTAGACCACGCTCCAGGTCAGCGCCGCGCAGAATACCAGCCAGGCCGATGGCGGCACCGTATTCTGTTCGGCTGCGAACGCCATCGGGATGCCCCATGAAAACGCGATGCCCAGCCCGATCTGCGGCAGATGCGTGTGACGCTTCAGGAACGGATAGGTGGCGGCAATGGCAACGCCGGCCAGTGACAGCCAGACCGTCAGTTCGTTGGTCTGAAGCACCAGCACCAGCGCGCAAAGCGCCAGCCCCGCGGCGACCAGCAGCGCTTCGGCCCCGCTGACCAGGCCGCTGGCCAGCGGGCGCTCGCGCGTACGCTCGACATGGGCATCGATGTGGCGATCGGCATAATCGTTCACCGCGCAACCGGCCGAGCGCATCAGGAATACGCCGGCGCTGAAGATCAGCAGGTTGGCGATCGATGGACGCCCCGCGGAGGCGAGCCACAGCCCCCACCAGGTTGGCCACAACAGCAGCAGGGTGCCGATCGGGCGCTCGAAACGAATCAGGCGCAGGTAGAGATGAAAGCGTTCGGCGAGGCGACTCATGCGGGATCCGCTACGGTTCGGTCGGCGGATTATAGCGAGCCCAGCCGACAGGCAGGCAGAAAGACTTCCTGCACCAGGAGCGGCCGATCGTGGACATGAAATACCGATCGTCGTGCCCACGTCAGCCCCTCCGGGTGCATCCTCACGCAGGCGATCTCGAATTCCTCGCGGCGCATATCGCGTTGCGAGAACAACTGCGCGCCCAGCGAGCGCGCCCCGAAACGGCGCAGATGGCGCAGCGCACCCTCGAGGGAGCGCGCCGGCAGGATGCTGCGCGCATACACCCAGGGCTGGCCCATGCACTCGAGCACCACTTCGCGCACCAGCGCGACGGCGTGGGACTGCATGCCGAGCGCACGTCGCTCATCGGGTAATGGCCGGGCCCATGACTGGGCGATCACGCGCACCCTGAAGCTGTCACCGCCGGCTGCGAGGAGGCGCTCGGTGAGCGATCCCTCGTCGAGCAGCCAGGCCCGCACCCGGGGCGGCAAGCGGATGTTGTCAAAGCGATGCAGCGGTTGCCAGCGCAACGCCGCATACTGGTGCCTTGCGGCGCCCAACGCGTACAATGGCGCGCTCTCCCTGTGGTCAAATGGCGCTGATTCTAGCGGGTTTGGTTTCATGGGTGACCCGGCGCGCGAAGTTCGGCGCGGGCGGCAGCAAGAGGGAGTCGGGATGGCGCGCTGGGAATGTATCGTTTGCGGTTGGGTATATGACGAAGCCAAGGGTTGGCCCGAGGATGGCATCCCGGCCGGAACGCGCTGGGAAGACGTGCCCAATGACTGGCTGTGCCCCGATTGCGGGGTGGGCAAGGAAGATTTCGAGCTGATCGACGACACGCCGCTGCCTGCGGTGCCGCACCACCAGGAAGCGGAAATCGTCTCGATAACGCATCCGCTGATCATCATCGGAACCGGGCTCGCCGGTTACAACCTGGCGCGCGAATTCCGCAAATACGATAACGACACCCCGCTGGTGCTGATCAGCTCGGATGATGGGCGAATGTATTCGAAGCCGATGCTCTCCACCGGGTTCACCAAGAACATGACTGCAAACGATCTCGCCAGCACCGATGCCGGCAGCATGGCGATCCAGCTGCGCGCCAGTGTCTGGACCCATACCCACGTGACCGGGATCGATACTGCAAGGCACGAGTTGCGGGTTGGAGAGACGACCACCATCGGCTACAGCAAGCTGGTGCTGGCATGGGGCGCGGACACCATCCGCCCGCCACTCGAGGGTGACGGACTCGATCATGTTTACGCGGTCAACGATCTGCTCGACTACGCGGATTTCCGCGCCGCGGTCCAGAACAATGACGTGAAGAAGGTGCTGATCATCGGCGGCGGTCTCATCGGTTGCGAGTTCGCCAACGATCTGAGCAACGGCGGTTTCGATCTCGACGTGGTCGATCCGCTGGGTTGGTGCCTGCCCACATTGTTGCCGGAACCCGCCGGGCGCGCGGTTCAGGGTGCGCTGGAGGCCTGC
>MTKY01061853.1_pt1 | contig 28482 bp, 22 predicted proteins | sample 1042731 | NCBI WGS metagenome assembly MTKY01 (sample SAMN06212206, study PRJNA360538) | anaerobic digester metagenome | biome: Wastewater treatment plant; material: sludge; isolation source: anaerobic digester fed with sludge from wastewater treatment plant | place: Denmark: WWTP Soeholt ...
GGTTATTCTGGCGGACAGTCTGGTTCCGGACTGGCGGGACCCGCAGATATTGGCACAGTTCAGCCGGAAATCAGGCGACATGATATCGCTGAAAGCGGAGGACCGCCCGGATTGGAGCGGCCATATTACACTGTGTACGAGCGGGACGACTGGGATGTCGCGCTGTTTCGTTCACGACAATTTCGGTATCGCGGAGCAATTCAAAAGCCTTTTCCGCCTGACGGAAGATTCCGATCGATGGATCAGGGATGATGTCCGCGAAAAGGTTCTCGCGTTTATTCCCTGGCATCACATCTTCGGCTTTTTCGTCTGCTTTATTCTCCCGCAGGTGTTGGGAAGCACCATGGTGATCCCGATGAAACCTTCTCCGGAGGCTATCCTTCAGGCCTGCCAGGGAAGCGGCGTGACACAGCTTGTTGCCATCCCCGCCGTATGGAACGGGATCGCGCGGGCGGTGAAAAAGCGGTTCACCGAGGCAACCGGTCAGACAGAAGTTGAATTCGACGAGTTAATCGAACTCTCTCTTTCCTATCAGAAAGCTGGCGTGGATCTCCCGCCCCCGATTGCGGGTGTTCTCGGAATGATCCGCAGTCAGTTGTTTGGTGAGACACTGCATCTCGGTGTGAGCGGCGGCGGACCTGTTTTGCCGGAAGCGCTTCGAACGATTAATGGCCTCGGTTACCACCTTGTCAACGGATACGGGATGACGGAGATCGGCATTTTCTCTGTAGTCATCAGTGAGGATGTTGACGACCGCCTGGATGGCAGCGTCGGTTATCCCCTTTACGAGCACTCATTGGTTGTCGACCCGATCGGCGAAGTGCCGGCACATGACGACGAATGCGAGCAGGGAGAGCTGCTCGTGCGGACCGGAGCTGTCTATGCGGGTATGCTGAAAGACGGACGCTTCACCGCGCGTGACCGCGGCGAATGGTTCCGCACGGGCGATATCGGGCGGCGCTGTGGCGGACGTGTCTTTCTGGATGGGCGCGTGAAAGATATCATTTTAAGAGCCGACGGCGAGAACATCTATCCGGACGAGCTTGAGACTCCATACAGCGTCATTCCGGGTGTGCAGAGGCTGGTTATTTTCGGTTTATCCGACGGGTATTACGACGAAGTGGCACTGCTTGTCGAACCGGTTCCCGGCGCCGACCCGGAAACGCTCGCGGAAATGGTAATCGATATCAACGCGAAGGTGCCCATGGCGCACCGCGTACAGCGCTTCTTTGTTTCTGACATACCGCTTGAGCTCTCGGCGTCCGCTAAAGTGCGCCGCGGCCCTGTTTCCGAGGCAGTCACAAAAGGCGAATGGCCATTGACGGAGTATTCTCTGTCTCCCCGGCAGGCGATGCCGGTAGAGGAACGTCCCACTGAAGTTGACAAACAAATTTCCGCCTATTTCCTGCCTGAACTCGCGGCTGATCCCGCTTTCTTTGAGGTTCGAAAATCAGTGCAGGCGATGGTATCCGAAGTACTGTCCCTTCCGATTGAAAGGATTAAACCCTCTGCCTGGTTCGCGCAGGATCTCGGCGGCGACAGCCTGCAGAGCATCTCACTGCTTACGCTCGCGGAGGAACAGTACGCGCTGACCATCGACGAGCGCCTGTTTAACCGTGATCTGACGATTAACGATATCGCCGCCCTCGTGTACAGGAGAATTGGCGGCGAATTCGCTGAAGAACCGCGTGCGGCGGACCACAGCTCCGGAAAGGAAAAGCCTGTCAGGCGAATCAAATCCTTTGAGGAGACGCCGGAATTTGAGGCGTTCATGGCGCGCCTTGAATTGCTGGCCCCCGCCGTTGAAGCGTTCGGCAATCCGTATTTTGTCGCTCAGGATTCCTCGCTTCGCGATGTCTCCTATATCGGAGACAGAAAGATGATCAACTTCGCTTCTTACAACTACGTGGGCATGTCCGGGGACCCCGAAGTGAATGAGGCGGCGATCGCGGCGATTAAACAGTACGGTACATCCGCGAGCGGGAGCCGGCTGCTCGCCGGAGAGAAGACGGTTCACCAACAGCTGGAGAGAGCGCTCGCCCGCTGGAAAGGCACGGAAGATGCCATCGCCCTCGTTGGCGGCCATTCCACGAATGTCACCTTTATCGGCAATTTCTGCTCGGAGAACGATCTGATTTTATATGATGTTCTGATTCATAACTCCATCACGGAAGGTATCCGGATGTCCCTCGCCGACGCGAGGCCGTTCCCGCATAACGATTTTAAGTCGCTTGAAAGTATTCTGCGGAACAGACGTGACCGCTATGAGAAAGTCCTGATTGTGATTGAAGGCGCCTACAGCATGGACGGGGACGTCGCGCCTGTCCCCGAGTTCGTCAGAATTAAGAAAGCGTACGACTGCTTCCTGATGGTCGATGAAGCGCACTCAATGCTCGTGCTCGGAGAGACCGGACATGGCGTCGACGAGCATTTTGGCATTGATCCTAAGGATATTGACATTCACATGGGCACCCTTTCGAAGGGTTTCGGAACCTGCGGCGGGTATCTTGCGGGAAGCCACCATCTCATTGAGTATCTTCGCTACAACCTGCCGGGGTTTGTGTTCTCGGTTGGCATCAGCCCGCCGCTGGCGGCAGCGGTTATCAAGGCGATTGAGATTATGGAGCGGGACAACAGCCGCGTCAGGAGGCTGCGCAGGAATATTGCCATCTTCATGCGTGAAGCGGAGCGCTATGGATTTGATACCTGCCTGGCGGGGGAAACAGCGGTTACGCCCGTCATGATCGGTCCCGATGAGCTCGCGTTCACGCTGTCCAAACAGCTCGAAGAGGACGGCATTATTGTTCCCCCCGCCGTCTTCCCCGCTGTCGCGCGCGGACAGGCGAGACTCCGTTTCTGTCTGACGAGCGAACATACGGAAGAACAGATTGTGTATGCTCTTGAGAGACTGCACAGCCGTCTTATGCCCTATCGGGAGCAGGCAGGCCGGCAGGGGGAAAACCGATGAACATAACAGGATGTGGTAACTTCCCGGGAGATGAAACCGGCGGGGTACGATTAGTGCAGGACGCCCGGGATATCACAAAACTCTACGATTCACTGGCGGATGCATATGAGCAATGGTTTGACGATTTCCCTCTCATCCTGGAGGCGGAAACGGAAGCGATGCGGAAGGTCACCCCGCCTTTTCAGCGCGGCCTTGAGGTCGGTGTCGGCACCGGGCGTTTCGCCGTGGCGCTCGGCGTTCCGCAGGGGGTGGAACCATCTGTGAAGATGGCCGCTTACGCGCGTGGGCGCGGAATCGACGTGATCGAAGGCGTGGCCGAGGCGCTGCCGTTTGACAATCAGGTCTTTGACGCGGTCTTCATGGTTACGCTCGACTGCTATCTCTCCGACATGAAACCGGCTCTGCTTGAGGCGTACCGCGTGCTGGAGAAAGGGGGGCATCTCCTGATCGGACATATCGACATCGATGCCCCGCTGGGCGCCGTCTATGAGCGGGACAAGGAGAACAACGCCTTCTACCGGGACGCGACCTTCAGAGGGACGGCGGCGGTGCTGCGGGAACTGGAAGAGACGGGGTTTCATGTGCAGAAAATCTGTCAGACCATTGAGTCACTTGATAACGTCGTTCAGGAAGTGAAGGAGGGATTCGGTTCCGGCGTGTTTGTCGCTATCCGCGCGGAAAAAGCCGGGCTGACAGGACGCAGGCGATGAAAAGAGAAGGCGCTTACACTATCTACTGGTTTTTCTCGCTGGCTCCGTTTTTGACAGCGTTCCCGCTTTTCTTTCTCATGCCGGAAAATGTTCCCGCCCGCGTGCTGGCGCTCACCATGATTGAACGTCAGGGGACGCGGTGGGAACTATTCCTTATCCCTTTGAGCTGGCTTGTCGCGGCGATCATCATTGATATTATTTTTCGCATGATTGAAAAGTCTTCCGAACGTATCCTGCCGATCGTGCTGGTGGTCACCCGCATCGCGATGTCCATCATCTTCTGTACGCTCGCCATCTATATGGAGCTGATGCTCTACCGGGCGGCGATGATCAATATTTAAGCATTAAGGTGTCACGAATCAAAATGAATAAAGTTAAACGCAGCAAATTTATCGGTGAAGTTATACAGCGGCTGTCCGCGCTTGTTCTGGCGCTGGCTGTGATCGTTCTGGTTCCCGGGGGGTGTCGTCTGTCCGGCCGTGATCCGGCCGAAAAAGGCAAACTGTCTATCGTGGCGACCATCTTCCCTCCCTATGATTTTGCCCGGCAAATCGGCGGAGAGCATGTAAATGTCACGCTTCTTCTGCCTCCGGGGTCGGAGAGCCATACGTATGAACCGACACCGAAAGAAATTGTAAGGATTGCGGAAGCTGACCTCTTTATCTACACAGGCGGCGTATCCGACACATGGGTGGAACGGCTTCTCGACGCGGCGGAGATTGATCGCGCCAAAACAGTCCGCATGATGGATTATGTCAACGCGCTGGAGGAATCCCATGAGGGGATCCTCGACCGGGAAGCGGATCACCATGACCATGCGGACGGGGCTGAACCGGCCGGAGAGGATCACCATGAAGGTGACGGCTCTTCTGAAAGCAAAGTGCAGGACAACGACGGGCACAGGGATGAGGATGCCGAGGGCAGCGACCACGAAGAGGAACACGGACACGGCCACGAGCACGGTCTCGATGAACACATCTGGACGAGTCCCGTCAATGCCTTGAAAATCGCTGAAGGGATCGTGTCCCGCCTGATAGCCGCTGACAAAAAACACGAAAGTGATTACCGGAAAAATTTCGACAATCTCCGACATGACCTGATGGAACTTGACAAGGAGTTCAGGGCGATCAGAAACGAATCGAAACACCCGGAGCTCATTGTAGCGGACCGCTTTCCGCTCCTTTATTTCGCATCGGAGTATGGTTTCTCCTACATGGCCGCCTACCCCGGCTGTGCCGCGGAAACGGAACCAAAGCCCCAGACAGTCGCGGCGATGATTGAGAAAGTGCGCTCCGGTAAAGTTGCCTACGTTTTTTACATTGAATTTTCCAACCAAAAACTTGCTGATCTGATCACCGCGGAGACGGGAGCCGGCAAGCTGCTCTTTCACTCCGCTCACAATGTCACAATGGAGGAGATGAAGGGGGGCGCTACGTATGTTTCGATCATGAGAGCCAACGCGGAAAATCTGCGAAAGGCACTGATCGGCTCATGAATAAACTGCTCGAACTGAAAAATGTCTCTTTCGCGTATGACCGGCAGACGGTTGTCAACCGCGTCAATTTCTCTTTGCACGAAGGCGATTATCTCGCTATTGTCGGTGAGAACGGGTCAGGGAAAACGACTTTGCTGCAGGGACTCCTCGGGTTGAAAACGCCATCAGCCGGCGAGATTGTGAGGCGGGAAACGCTGAACAGGCTGCAGGTCGGGTATCTCCCTCAGCAGACGCCGCTGCAGCGCGATTTTCCGGCGACCGTCAGGGAAGTGGTGTTGTCCGGGAGACTGAACCGCCACGGATTTGTTTCCTTTTATTCGCGGGAAGACCGAAAGGCGTCAGCGTTGGCCATGGAGCGCCTGTCCGTCGACGGATTAGCGAACCGATCCTATCGGGAACTGTCAGGCGGCCAGCGCCAGCGCGTTCTCCTCGCGAGGGCTCTGGCGGCTTCAAACGGCCTGTTGCTGCTGGACGAGCCGACAGCCGGCCTTGATCCCATTGTAGCCCACGAATTCTATCGTCTCGTCCGGGCGATAAACCGCGACGATTGCGCGACGGTGATCATGGTCTCGCATGACATCCACTGTGTCATGCACGATGCGACGCACGTCCTCCATCTCGGCCGCAGCCAGTTGTTCTTTGGCACGACGGAGGATTATCTGAAGAGCGTTGTCGCGGCATCCTATCTGTCCCACGGAGAAACGGTTTCTCATGAGCCCGCCTGTGAGGGCGGGATTGATGCCGACGGGACACCTACCTGCGGCTGCGGCGTTTCGGCACCTCTTGAAGAAACGCCGGAATCTGATAAGGGCGGGCGGTTCTCTGCCGACGATCCGGACGGACATCGCCATTCTCGCGGCGGCCGCTGCAGTGCGAACGGCGAGAAAGAGAGGGGATGACAGAATGGCCGGTTTAATCTCCCATTTCTTCTCATACAGCTTCCTGCTCCGCGCTCTGATCGGCGGTTCGCTGGTCGCCATCTGTGCGGCTCTCATCGGAACGAGCCTTGTGTTGAAACGCTACGCGATGATTGGCGACGGTCTTTCCCATGTGGGGTTCGGCGCGCTGGCGGCGGCGATGGCGCTGTCAGCCTCCCCTCTCGCTGTCGCGCTCCCCGTCGTGATCCTTACAGCGTTTCTGCTGCTCCGATTGAGTACTAACAACCGTATTCACGGCGATGCGGCGATCGCCATGATATCCTCCGCGAGCATGGCGGCCGGCGTCATCGTTATCTCACTGACATCCGGCCTGAACACTGATTTCTACAATTTTATGTTCGGGAGTATTCTGGCGATGAGCCGGACGGACATGACGTTGTCGATCATTCTCTCTTTTGTCGTGCTCGTCCTCTTTTTGTTCTCCTATAACAACTTGTTCGCGGTGACGTTTGACGAAAGCTTCGCGCGCGCTTCGGGTATTTCCGCCGGATTCTGGAACGCCGTCCTCGCGGTGATCGCGTCAGTCACCATTGTGCTGGGTATGCGCGTCATGGGGGCGATTCTCATCTCCAGCCTCATTATCTTTCCTCCGCTCTCGGCGATGCGGCTGTTCGGCAGTTTCAAGGGGGTGACAGTGGCGTCGGCTGTCATCGCGCTCGTCTGTTTCAGCACCGGTCTGTTCCTCTCCTATGCGCTCGACCTGCCGGCAGGTCCCGTTATCGTCATCGTGAACTTTCTGTGCTTTCTGCTCTTTTCATGGTTCGGATGGCTGAAAAAACTGAAGCGCGCGTAAGCGTGGCGGCGTGGCGGAAACAGCTTCACTCCGCTGGGAGTGATTTCGCGCGGGGACTCAGCGGCGGATTAAATCGCTGATTACTTCTGAAGCCAGTAGAAAACCCGCTGCCGGCGGGACAAAAGGGACGCTGCCGATGGCGCCCTTTTCTAATCCGCAGGGTGTGAGGGGAGGTTCGTCGGAGAAAACGACTTTGACGTGTTCAACGTTTCGTTTTCGTAGTTCCCGTCTCACGATTCGCGCGAGGGGATCCGTATGTGTCTTTGAGATATCAGAGATTCTGAGCCGGGAAGGGTCTAACCGGTTGCCCGTTCCCATTGAAGAGATAATGGGGATTCCCTGTTCAATAGAAGACGCGATAAGGTCAATCTTCGCCCCCAGCGAATCGATCGCGTCTACGACATAATCAAGGGGAGCGAACCGTTCCAGAACAGCGGCGGTTTCTCCGGCGATGAGCATGTCTTCATATGTCTCGACCCGGAGACGGCTGTCGATATCGAGGAGCCGGCGGCGGGCGATGCCGCATTTTGACTGTCCGATGGTGCTTTCAAGAGCGTAGAGCTGGCGGTTTAGATTGGACGGCGTGATAATATCGCGATCGATGAGGATCAACCGCCCCACACCCGCTCTCGCGAGTGCTTCCGCTGCCCAGGAGCCGACGCCTCCGAGTCCCGCGACCAGAACGCTTTTCCGGGAGAGCGATTCGACAGCCTCCTCGGAAAGAAGCGCTTTTGTCCTGTCATGGCGCGTTTCGGCGTAATTCGTTTCTTTTTCGGACGAACTCTCTTTTACCATAGTTCCATCATACACTTTGACACGCGGGAAGTTGTCCTATTCGGAACAAAAGGCGTCGATCGTCCTGATTAACGTGTTATCATATCACCGTGCCAGGTCACAGTAATAAGGCACAGTCTGGAGTTAAAATGAAAAAAGTAGATGTAGCGATTATAGGTGCGGGTCTCTCCGGTATTTTTGCCGCTTATGAGCTTGTTGTCCGGCGCCCTGATTTGAATATTCTGCTGCTGGAGCAGGGAGAGCCGATTGCCTCAAGAAACTGCCCCATTCTCCTCGGGAAAGTGAACACATGCATTCACTGCAAAACGTGCGCCATCATGCGCGGTTTCGGAGGAGCGGGGGCATACTCCGACGGTAAGTTTAACCTGACAACTGAGTTCGGCGGCTGGCTGACTGATTATCTCGATGCGGCCAGCGTGCTTTCACTTATTCACGATGTCGATGCAGTCAATCAGAAATTCGGCGCGACGAGCGAGTGGTACTCAACAGAGACACCCGCCGGGGAATCGATCCGCCGCCGGGCTCTCGCGTGCGATATCCATCTGCTTAATGCCCGCTGCAAACACCTCGGGACAGAGAATAACCGCAAGATTCTGATCAACCTTTATAACTGGCTGAGTGAGCATGTCGATCTCTCCTGCAATACAACGGTGATGTCGATCTTTCCTATGAAAGACGGCAAGGAGATCCCCGAGGTTAACGGGATCGTTCCGGACAGCTACAGGCTTGAGACTTCAAAGGGCGACGTTCTGTGCGATATCCTGATCGCCGCTCCCGGGCGTTCGGGGGCTGAGTGGTTCAGCAATATCTGTCGTGAGCTCAAGCTGCCTCTGATCAATAATCAGGTCGATATCGGTGTACGCGTTGAGCTTCCCGCCCTCGTATTTAAAGATATTACCGACGCGATGTATGAAGCGAAGCTGAAGTACATGACGCGGCGTTATAAGGACGTCGTCCGGACTTTCTGCATGAACCCCTACGGTTATGTTGTAACGGAAAACACAGACGGTATTATCACTGTCAACGGCCATAGTTTCGACGATCCGGCGCTGCGCAGCGAAAACACGAACTTCGCGCTGCTCGTCAGCAATCGCTTCACAGAACCTTTCAAAGAGCCTTACCGCTACGGCAAGCATATCGCGTCATTGTCGAACATGCTTGGCGGCGGTGTTATGGTGCAGCGGCTCGGCGACCTCCGCGACGGCCGGCGCACGAATGAACACCGGATGTCCAAGAGTTTCGTCAAACCCACTCTCGACGCGACACCCGGCGACCTCAGCCTTGTGCTCCCCAAGCGCCATCTCGACAATATTATGGAAATGCTTGAAGTGCTGGACAGATTGGCGCCCGGAACGGCCAATTCCGATACCCTTCTTTACGGCGTTGAAGTTAAATTCTACAGCGCGCGGTTGGAGCTTTCGAATGAATTTGAGACGGGGCTGCGGAATTTCTTCGCGATCGGCGATGGGGCGGGAATCACGCGCGGGCTGTCGCAGGCGGGAGCCTCCGGCCTCCACGCGGCGCGCGCTGTTCTGAAAAGGCTGAACGGAGGGGAATAATCGGTCGGACGTGTCACAACGCGGATTCCGGTGCGCTGTTATTGAAGCATTAATCAAATTCAATGGCGGAATGTGTTAATATTGTAGGGATAAAATACATCGCCTGCGCTGTATGCTGTCACAGGGAGCACCACGGCGCGGCCTCTCTCCGACCATATTGATTGGCATGGCGAAAAGGCGGCGATGACAAATGATTGCGTATTGCAGAATATGAATAACGAAGGAGAATAATATGGGCTTACTGAAAGCAGCCGGAGGCGCGATTGGCGGTGTGTTAGCCGACCAGTGGCGGGAATTCTTCTACAGTGACGCGCTGGCGGATGACGTCATTGTAAAAAAAGGTCAGAAGCGTTCGTCTTCGCGTTCGAGCAACGTCCGCGGCGAGGAGAATATTATCTCCAACGGCTCGATTGTCGCGGTCAATAACGGTCAGTGCATGATCATTGTTGAGCAGGGGAAAGTTGTCGAATTCAGCGCAGAGCCTGGCGAGTACATCTACGACGCTTCGACGGAGCCGTCGCTGTTCTACGGATCTCTCGGCAAGAATATCCTCGGGACGTTCAAGCGTATCGGCCAGCGTTTTACCTTTGGCGGTGACACAGGCAAGGATCAGCGCGTTTATTATTTCAATCTGAAAGAAATGATGAACAACCGCTTTGGGACTGCCAACGCCGTTCCTTTCCGCGTGGTTGACAAGAATATCGGCCTCGATGTCGATATCGCGATCAAGTGTTTTGGCGAATATTCCTACAAGGTCGAAGACCCGCTCCTGTTCTACACGAATGTGTCGGGCAATGTCGAGGAGCCCTATACGCGCGATCGCATGGACAATCAGCTCCGCGCGGAGCTGATGAACGCGCTGCAGCCCGCCTTCGCCAAAATCTCCGAAATGGGAATCCGCTACAGCGCTCTCCCCGGCCATACGGAGGAGATCTCCGCCGCGCTGAATGAGGTGCTGACAGAGAAATGGCGCAATCTGCGCGGACTCGTCATCGTTTCGGTCGGTATCCAGTCTGTAAAAGCCTCCGAAGAGGACGAACAGCTCATCAAAGAGCTTCAGAAGAGCGCGGTTTTCCGCGATCCCACGATGGCAGCCGCCGGACTTGTCGGTGCTCAGGCAGACGCGATGCGCGCAGCCGCGTCGAACGAAGGAGCGGGCGCCTTTATGGCGTTTGCCGGCATGAACATGGCGCAGATGGCTGGCGGCGGGCAGGCGAATCAGCTTTTCCAGCAGGGCGCGCAGTATCAGGCGCAGCCGCCTCAGCCGATCCCCGGCTCGACGATGGTTGCCTCCACGGCGCCGGTCTGGAAGTGCGGCCAGTGCGGCAAAACTGACAATGTCGGTAAATTCTGCGGCAATTGCGGGACGCCGAAGCCTGTCAAAGAAGAATGGGTCTGCGCGTGCGGCGCAACAAATGAGGGCAAATTCTGCCACGACTGCGGCAAGCCGCAGCCGGTCGCGCTTCACTACCAGTGTGACAAATGCGGCTGGGAGCCTCAGGATCAGAAGAATGTACCGAAGTTCTGTCCTAACTGCGGCGATGCCTTTGATGAGAAGGATATCAAGGGGAATAACCCCGCGGGGTCTCCGTCCGGAACGCCCGCCGAATAACAGGAAACGCGCGTCAATCGCTCTATCCACGGCCGAAAGGCTTTGAAACGAAGAGGGACCGCTCCGGCTCAGAGGTGTTACCGGGGTGGCCCCTTTTTCGTGTGTCGGATATTACTGAGGACCGATCCCTCATTATCTGAGCAGAACGCCGGATAGGGAAAGCAGCCGGGTCCGGTATAGATGTCTCCGGCCTGTGCCGCAGGCGGTGCCCCGTTGGGGATCAGCTCTCCTCTTCGGACAGGGGGATATCCTGGAGAAACCCGAAGTCGGGATGGCGGATTTTGCTTCCGGGCGTATTGAGTTGTTCGCGCAGCAGTTCCGTCGTCTGACTCTCCAGAACATCGATGTAGTGGACAATCGTCGCGGCGACGGTCGTCGGGTGGTCGCCGTACAGTCCGTGGTGTCCCGCGATGACCGACTGAACCTGGCGGTAGAACGACTCATCATAACGCCGGATTACTTCATCTTTGAGCGAAGCCAGAAATTCAATGCCGCGCACGCGGTGATTGGCGAACCAGAATTCTCCCATTTCAAGGTTGTGGTATTCAAAGACTTTGCCGATGTCATGCATGAAAATCGAGAAGACAAGCAAATCCGCGCTCACGCGAAGCGCCGGATTGTTCTCGAGGACCGCTCTGAGGATATTCAGCATTTTGAGCGTGTGATTGGCAAGGCCGCCGAACACATTGTCGTGATGGCGGATGGCGGCGCCTTCAATCATAAACCGGTCTTCCAGCCGCGGATCGGCCAGCACAGAGTCGAGCAGATCCCAGCAGGAAGCCGTCACGCCGAGCTGATCGAGCGACGCCCTGATTGCCGCGAGCCTGCGCTCGAGATCTTCTCGCGGTATACCGCCGAGAAAATCGTCCCGCGTCACTTCTGTTCCGGGGTAGACATCGATTGATTTCACTGTCAGATAGGGGCCGTTATAGTCGGAGCCGAGTGTTTCCGCTACGTAGATACCCGGGCCGAATTCGAGAATGATTTCAAAGACATCCTTATCCCAGATGCGGAACAGATAATTCTGCCCTTTGAAATAAAAAAATCCACTCATGAAGTCGTCGCGTTTTCCGCTTCTCATATCGGGCATGGTGTTGATAAGAACGAGACCGCGTGAGCGCCGGCCTTTTTCCAAAGAAACAGGCAAATTGAGAATGTCCATAATAAACTCCTTTGTTTTCATTCTACCAAATTGCCGTGACGTGATAGAATCATTTTGACGGCAAACCCGGGAAACCTGCCGTCAATCGGATAGTTTCACAACACGATTTCTATGTCCGGGTCGATGTCAGCCATCCATGGGTGAACGAGATGTCATTGCGGGGCAACCGGTCGAAGCTTAATGACACGAACGGTCCCGACTACCGGGAGGCGGAACGAACGGGACGCGAAAGAGATTGTCGCCGCGCTTCTCGCGATGCGCGAAGGGGCTGCCTGTCTGAAACAGGAGATGAGAAGCGATTCACCTGAAACGGCGGGCCGGATCGGCGTGCAAGGCGTGTTTTCGGAGCGTTGGTGAAGGAGGACGATTCTATGATTATGAAAGCGTATGCTGTTCCTCACCCGCCGATCATACTGCCTGAAGTGGGGCGGGGTGAGGAGAAGAAGATCTTCCGCACGATTCAGGCGTTTCAGCGAATGGCGCGTGAAGTAGAGTCACTCAGACCTGATACGATTGTTCTGTCATCACCCCACGCGCCGCTGTATGCCGACGGTTTCTATATCGCCGCGGGTGACAGCGAGTCAGGCGATCTCCGGCCTTTCGGTCTGCCGCGTGTCCGCGAGGAGGCGGCGCTTGACAGCGAATTCTCCGCGCGCCTGGCGATTGACCTCTCCGGACAAGGTATCCCAGCCGCTGCGAGATCATCAGGAAGCCGCGGTTTCGACCACGGAGCGCTGATCCCGCTCCGTTTTATCCACGAGAAATACCGCGCGTTCAAACTCGTCCGCCTCGGCCTTTCGCTTCTGTCCGGGGAGACACACCGCGAAGTCGGCCGGTCTGTCGCGCGCGTAGCGGAAGAGCTTGGCCGCCGCGTCGTCTATATCGCGAGCGGCGATCTGTCGCACGTCCTGAAAGAAGACGGACCGTACGGGTATCGTCCGGAAGGCCCGGCGTTCGACGCGGCGATCGGACGCATTTTCCGCGAAGGCGACCTGGAAGCGCTGTTCGCCTTTGACCAGGATTTTCTCGAAAAAGCGGCCGAGTGCGGCCACCGTTCTTTCCAGATCATGACAGGCGCGCTCGACGGAACCGCTTTTGAGTCGGAACTCTATTCATACGAAGGTCCTTTCGGCGTCGGATATGCCGTGGCCGCTTTTACACCGCTCTGAACAGGGGAGGCCGCCGCGGTTTTCGAAGACACTGGAGCGGATTGGCCGCCGCGGTTTTCGAGGCTGTTTTGCGTCGGAGGGAACGTGCGGCTGACGGGATGTTTCGGCGGTGGGGCTGCCTTGTCTGTCCCTTTTGACCTGTACGGAAAGGAGCGAACGATGACAGAATATCAACACATGACTCCGAAGAAGGACCCCTGTGTCGCGCTTGCGCGGCAGACGATTGATCTGTATGTGCGCGAAGGGAGAGTACTTCGAATCCCTGAGGATACACCGGAGGAACTTCTCTCCGCGCGGGCGGGCGCTTTCGTCACACTTTACAAGAACGGGCAGCTTCGCGGCTGCATCGGGACAATCAGCCCTGTCCGCAAGACGCTCGCCGATGAGATTATCCACAACGCGATTTCGTCGTCCACCGAGGATCCGAGGTTTTCTCCCGTCACGGCGGATGAGCTGTCGGACCTCGTTATCAGTGTCGATGTGCTGGGGGACGCGGAACCGATTGAATCGATCGAAGAACTCGACCCTTTGCGGTACGGGGTGATCGTAACACAGCGGTTCAGGCGCGGACTTCTGCTTCCGAATCTGGAGGGGATCGACACGCCGGAAGAGCAGGTCGCCATCGCGCTCCGCAAAGCCGGGATCTACGGCGGAGAGTACAAGCTCGAGCGCTTTGAAGTTGTCCGGCACAAGGACTGATACCTCATGTTTTCGGTGACGGGGAAAGGAAAGCAGGCTGAGATGACAGTTCCTTCGACAACCGAGCGCCAGCGGACGGAATGCGGGGTCTGCTGGAGGCGCTGCCGTATCCCGGAGGGCGGGCTCGGCTTCTGCCGCGCGCGCACGGCTCAGGGCGGCGTTGTGACAGCGGAGAATTACGGGAAGCTGACGAGTCTCGCGCTCGATCCGATTGAGAAGAAACCGCTGTCGCATTTTCATCCGGGGAGCATGATTCTGTCCGCGGGCAGCTACGGGTGCAACATGGCCTGTCCGTTCTGCCAGAACCATGAGATCGCGCAGGACGCCGACGCGGGGCGGCATACGGTCTTCGTCTCCCCCGTGGAGCTCGTGGAGAAAGCGCACAGCCTTCGCCGCCGCGGCAATATCGGGATCGCTTTCACGTACAATGAACCGCTCGTCGGATACGAGTATGTGCGAGATACAGCCGCGCTCGCCCGCCTGGAAGGGCTTGAGACGGTCGCTGTCACGAACGGACAGATCGAGGAAGAACCGCTCGAAGAGCTTTTGCCGCTCATCACGGCATGGAATATCGATCTCAAATCCTTTCATGAGGACACATACAAAAAGCTAGGAGGACGGCTCGATGTGGCGCGGCGGACGATTCAGCGCGCGGCCGCGGTCTCGCACGTCGAAGTGACGACGCTCGTCGTTCCCGGGCTGTCGGACGGCGAGGAAGAGATGAGGCGGGAAGCGGCGTTCCTCGCGTCCGTCGATCGGGAGATCGTCCTGCATCTCTCGCGCTATTTTCCACGCTGGCGCTACAAGGAGCCGGCGACGCCACGGCAGACGTTGTGCCGGCTCCGCGACATCGCGAGAGAATATCTCCAAACGGTGCTTCTGGGTAATATCTGACCCGCCGCTGCCGACAGATCAGGACAGGGACCGGAAGTCTGGCGTGGTGAGAAAATGATCCGGGCTTTCCCTTATGCGGGCATCGCGGCTTCGTCCCTAACGCATCCTTTGATTCATTTGCCTAAGAAAATCGGCGAGCGGCTTCAAACGGTCGGGATTGACTGGGTAATCCAGGATGAGAGACGCGTCCGGGCTCTCGGATTCGCCGCCGCTTAGCAGCGTTACGCGGAGGACGCACGGCGCTGTCTCCGTGTATAGCCCGCGTTCAGCCTCTGACGAGGAGAGGAGATAGCCCGCGATCAGACCCCTCATCTGGAAAAAATCATGGGGAGAGATGTATTCCCCTTTTCCCATATCTTTCTGGAGGTCAAAAACCCAGCGCGGCCATTCGGAGGGCGGGATATTCTGTGCTGGCCGTATCTCGAGTTTGTATTGGGCCGGGGTCGCATAACCGGTAACCGCATAGGGGTCCACGAGCGTTTTGAAGCTGTATTCCGCAAGGAAGTAGTCGCGGTTCCGCGCGATCAGAGCGCGGAAACAGTCATTCCGAATGTTTTCATTCAAAGGAAGGCGGCGGCTGATCTTTCTCCCGTCTTTCGTCTCTAATGTGAAGACGGTATCGGGATAGTTCGAGGTTAAGCCTTCTCCGGTTTCCGCCTTCTCTGGCCAGAGCGTTTGCCGTTGGTTCTCCGCGAATTGGCGAACCTGCTGATTGCTTGACAGCGTTCTCGGCAGGAAGAGGCCGGGGTTTTCCGGCGTGAGGATCTGTCTGTACAGGGAGGTGAAAAGCTCGATCTCTTTCTCGTCTGTCAGCGTCACTTTCACGGAAGAATAGCCGTGTTCCCGAAGAGGCCATACGTCCATGTTGCTGTATGTGATTGTTACGCGCGCCACATCGGAGGCCGGCGGGAGTTCTGTCGAGAAGCCGGAAGCGCCCGTGATGACAACGGAAAGCCAGACGGCGAGGGGGATGGCGGTCGCCGCCGCGGGCAGGATCAGCGCTTTCCACCGGATGCGTCCTTTTCCGTGGAAGAGGTTGAACGCCCAGAGAGAGAGGATCAGTCCGAGAAACACGCCGATCAGGAAGGGAAGAGGCGAGGAAACAGCCGTCTGTCCGGCGGCCGACAGCGTGGTGATCACCCGCAGGTAGTGACCGGCGTAGCCGCCGAGCAGGGAGACGGCGAGAACAACCATCCATTGCGTGATGGTCTGCGGCCAGTTGAACCGGCCGGACTGCCTTGAATTTTCCGCCGGTCTTATTCTGAACAGCGCCCAGGCGGTCAGGAATGTCAGGGCGAGCAGCAGAAGCGTGAACCAGCTGAAGGCCGTGTCGGATTCCTGAAAGAAAGCCGAAACCGGCGAAAAGATCTGAATAACGCGGGCGATCCAGGGGGAGATCACAGCCTCAGATGTCAGCGACGGCGCGATGAAGCCGGGCAGGAAGCTCGCGGTCGCGTCGGTGAAGAGCAGGATGACCGCCGGCCAGAAGGCGTTGACGAGGAGAAACAGCGTGACGGCCGTCGTTGTCTTCTCGGTGATGAGGTAGAAGATCAGCATCATGAAGAAGAAAATCAGCATCCTGATCCACAGCGAGAGGATGGGCGTCCAGTACGCGGCATATCCGTGTGAAACCGCGAAGGGGAGCGAAGGCATGTTCTCGTCCCGAAGGAGCCGCAGAGCGAAGTGAAGAGCCGCCATAACAAACGAGGGGCCGAGCAGGCAGGCGAGAGCGCCGAGATTGAGGCCGAAAAACAGCCGGGTCCGGCCTGCCGGAAGCGAGAAATAAAAGTCGGACGCCGGCACCCGGTGCATGAAGCTGAAATACTGGTGCGCCACAATGAAGCTCATGAGCAGAAGAACCAATCCGTGAACCCACGGCATGGGATCGATGAACCAGTAATGGTTTCCTGCGAGCGGAACGATTGTGGTGAGGAAGAGGAAGACGGCGGGCAGAAGCCACAGCGTGACGGGGCGCTTCCAGATGAGCGTCCGCAAGGTGCCTCCCCGATAGTCAGACTCTGTATTCAATGCGCGTTTCACTGTTTCTCTCCCTTTTCTGATCATGTTCTTCCGTGTGCGCCTGTTAAGCGCGTTGTTGTTCTTTTCTGTCTTCCTTTACGGTCGTTCCGTACCGGTTATCTGCCGCCTCGCTTTGCGCCGCCGTTCTTGCCGGAAATATCTGCCGCTTCGCTTTGCGTCGCCGTCAGCGCCGGAGCGGAGGGGCGTTGTTCAGCAGTACAAGCGCGTACAGGAGAGCCATGCCGAGGAGGCTCCACAGCCACTCGGCCAAAAGCGGATGGAGCGTCCTGCTTCCCGTCTCTCCGTGAGGATCGCGGCGGAGGCGTTTCCCCGTGATGACGGAGGAGAGAATCTGGCCGAGGAACGCGCCCGGCAGCATCCCCAGGACGAACGACGGCGACAGGAAGAATGCCCATCCCGGCTGGGTGACGCCAAAGCGGAAGATTGTGCTGAAAAAAGCGCCCAGCATCCATCCGCCCGCCATGGAGTAGACAGGCTGAATCCATCGGAACCACCGGAGGTTCCCTGTTTTTATTCCTGCCCGTTCGGCCGGCCGCCTCACTGCGGAAAACCAGGCGAGAACGAACCAGAAAACAGGGAGGATTATCATGTGCGGAAGATTCTGCCGGATGAATGGAAGCCTGAACATATCGGCGGCCGGAGCGAGAAGCCACGTATAGATAGGTTCGTGGTGAGCGTTTTCCGTTGCCAGGAGCGAGATGCCGTAGATGGGAACAGGCCACGCGAAATGCAGCGTAAACAGGATGACCAGCGCGTCAAACAGCCGTCCTGAAAGCGATAAAAGGAGTACGGTAAATCCGGCAAAATTTAACGACGCGAGGAATAACAGCAGATAGGCCTGACTGTAAGCGAGGAGCAGATCTGTGAAATTCCGTCCCCATGCCGCCAAAATGCCAGCCGCCGCTCCGGCGTTGGCGGCGAACGGGATCGCGATTCCGGCGGCAAGAGCGAGCGCGCGGCCGAGGGACCAGCTGTTTTTCGTCAGCGGCATGCTCCATTCGGCGTCGACCGCGTCCCGGCGGTACATACGGCGGAAGAGAGCGCTTCCCATAATGAGAACGCCGACGGCCGCGAGCGACGTCACGGCGTGATGGAACGGAAGGAGCGCGGCGTTGAACGGCAGCGGTTTCCCGAAAATGGTGTTGCCGATCCACGGCGTTGCCGTCATGCCGGAACTTGACGATTGTGGCGCGAATGCTTCTGCCATGGCCGCGAAATTCTCCCGGCCGATGAGCAGGAGCGCGATCGGCATCGCCAGGAGAAAAAGAAAGGTAAAAATAGCGACGAGCGACCGGATGTCGGACAAGGACTTGCAAAAAGCCCAGCCCGTTCCCGGCACGCGCCGGCGGTCGGCTATTTTCGGTTTATCGCTGTGTTGTTCGGCTGTCATCGTGTGATCCTTTCGGAGTTCCCGGCGTTTACGCCAGCAATTCGCTGACGACATACGACTTTCGGCTTAGCTCGTAAATAAAGACTTCCTCAAGCGTCAGCGGAAGGACGTCGAGCAGGAGCGGGTTTTGCTGGATGACCACGGACCGGAGCTCCTGTTCCGTGTTCCGCGACAGAATCTCGATCAGCGAGCCGCGGGCGCTGAAGCGCAGAATATCGAGCCCGAGATCTTTCAGCGCGTTTTCCGAGACGGGTTCGCGGAAGGCGATCTGCGCTTTCACGAGGCCGAGGCGGAGTTTGTCGAGTTCTTCGACGAAGAGCAGCCCGCCCTCGTGCAGCAGCCCGACGTGGTCGCAGAAATCCTCGAGTTCGCGCAGGTTCTGGGACGCGATGAGAACTGTCATCCCGCTGTCGCTGACCTGTCGCGCCAGCACGCGTTTCAGATTCTGCCGCATGACCGGGTCGAGGCCGTCGAACGCCTCGTCCATCAGGAGAAGACGCGGTTTCGCGGCGATTGCGAGGATCAGCGCCGCCTGCCGCTGCATGCCTTTTGACATATGGTCGAGGCGCTGTTCCTCCCTGAGCGGGAAGATGCGCCGCAGTTCTTCGTAGAGCGGCTGATCCCACGACCGATACAGCGACCGGAAGAAAGACGCCATTTTTTTCAGATTGTCGAAATGAAAATACGGCTGATCCGCCACGAACTGGATCTCACTCTTCGCGGCCGTGTTCTCGAAGACAGGCTGTCCGCGGTAGAGCATGTGGCCTGCTGTCGGCTTGTACACGCCGGCAGCGAGCCGCAGAAAGGTCGATTTCCCGGCGCCGTTTGAGCCGATCAGCCCGAAAATGGAAGCGCCTATGATCCGGCAGCTGACGCCATCGAGCGCTTTCACCGCGCCGAAGTGTTTTTTCAGGTCTTCGGCGTCGATGACCGCTTCCTCTGCGGGGGCAGGCCATTGCGGCTGATCCGACGCCGTCGTTCCCCCGCTGGGGATAGCCGCCGGGGAATCCTGTAATAAGCCTTCCTGTCTGGTACGTTCTTGCTCGCTCATCTTGATTCTTAACCTTTCCTGTCAGTGTCGGCGCGATCGCTTCCTAATCCGTCAGCTGATCGCTGATGCATTCGTCGAGAAGGATGTGCAGGGCTTCGCGCGTGATACCGGCTGTCCATGCGACATGGACGGCCGGCCGGAAATTCCGGAGGATCTCCTCGCGTTCAACGGCGAGGTCTTCCCTGACGCTTCCAAGGAAGTTGCCTCTGCCGGGAACGGCGTAGATGAGCCCTTCCTGCTCAAGCTCCCGGTAAGCCTTCTGGACCGTGTTGGGGTTGATGCCGAGTTCTGTGGCCAGCTGGCGGACAGAAGGAAGCTGTTCGTGGGGTTGAATAATTCCGAGAGCGGCCATGCGGTGATAAGCGTTCTTCAACTGCCGGTAGATCGGCACGCCGCTCTGGAGATTCACTTCGGGGTAGACCATCGCTCGCTCCTCGTCTTTTGAGTGTTAATACCGTACTATCATAACTAGTACACTTGGAGTATAGAACAGCGCACTCTATTTTGTCAACAGCCGTTTTTTTGTTGTCGAAAGGAATGGAAGCGGAGATTCCGGCCTCAGCTGACGCTCACGGAATTGAAGAATCCGGACGCCGCTGATGCATATGGAAGCGGAAATTCCGGTCGCCGTTCAGGATCATAGCGGACTGTGGAATTCCTGAAGCAGATGGAGAGGGGAAAACGGCGTTCTCAGCAGTCGCCCTCGCGGCCGATTCTCCCGCAGGGAAGGAGGCGGATCTTCGCAGCGTACGCCTGCATAGCCTCGAAAGTCTCTTTGGAAATCACATGTTCGATTTTGCAGGCGTCCTGATCGGCGGTGTCGGGGCTGACGCCGATATGCTGCAGAAAAGCCCGCATCAGAACATGGCGTTCATATGTCTCCCGTGCGACCTTCTCTCCTTTGGGGAGCAGCGTGATACATCCGTCACCTGCCATTTCAATGTGACCGGATTCGCGCAGTTTGCGCATCGCGATGCTGACGGAGGGTTTGCTGAAATCGAGAAACCGGACAATGTCGATCGAACGAACGCAGTCCTTTCTCTTTTTCAGAACGAAAATGCTTTCGAGATAATTTTCCGCTGAATCTGTCACTTGACTCATGGCATCAACACCTTCCCGCCGCTGGTACTCATTAGCCATATTCTATCAGCAAAGGGCAGTACCGTCTATGAACCGGTATGCGAAGGTGGTTATGCAGCCATTCCGGGAAATTGCCAGAGCAGATCCTCTACGCTGCGCTGTTCGGGGGATTGTGGTTTTGGCCGGCGGACGGACACCCGCCCCGGCGCGCCATGCCGCATGTTTTGCCGTAGGGGCAGCCGTAGCAGCCGCCGCCTCTTTTTTTATGGCGGATCATGGAGAAGAGAATCGCACCGGCGATGAGGAGGATGACACCGATAACCGCGTAGTCAATGCCGTGCAGTTTTGCGGCGGCGCAAGAAAGAGACAGGGTATGTGTGAGCGTATGTGACATGATATATAAAAAGCCTGTGTGGAACATGGTATCGCTCCTGTATTCCCCGGGGACCGGCAGGAAGGAGAGTATGACCTGCGATCCCCGGGACTCAATGGTTGATGACGATGTCTGCGGATACAAATCCGCGGCATCGGTACATCCTGTGTTATGCCGGCGCCGTCGGAGTGCGGCGAGTGCCGGCGATTCTTGTCTTCTGCGCCGCCTTCGGCTGTTCTCGCGAAGCCGCGCCGAAGATTCTGTTTCCGGCGGATAAATCGATGCGCCGGAAGCTCCGCTGTGCGGGTGTCGTAAACAGTATTACGAAAGCGTTGTTTTTTCGCTCTGTTTCCGGAACAGGAGATAGAGCGACCCCGCCAGCAGAATGACTGCCACGCCGGAGAGAACGGTGAAAGCGGCACCCGTAAAGAGGACGCCGATCTGGTAGACGATGAAGGACAGGATATAGGCGAAGACGAACAGGTATCCGATAGCGAACCATGTCCATTTCGCGCTGTTCATCTCGCGCTTGATCGCGCCCATCGCGGCAAAGCACGGCGGGCAGAACAGGTTGAACATCATGAATGAGAAGGCAGACAGTTTTGTGAAATGCTGCGCGATGGCGGCGACGCCCTCGTAATGGCCTTCTTCGACGAGCCCCAGCGCGTCTTCAATTCTGAAGATGACGCCGAAAGTGGAGATGACCTCTTCTTTTGCGATCAGGCCGGTAACGGTCGCGAGCGATCCCTGCCATCCGCCGAAACCGAGCGGGGCGAAGATAAACCCGAGGACGGTTCCGACTTTTGCCGCGATGCTGTCAGCGATCATCTCATCTTCAATCATGGTAAGTCTGCCGTCAATAACAGCGAAGTGCAGCAGGAACCAGAGGACGATGCTCGAGAGCAGGATGATGGTTCCCGCGCGTTTGATGAAAGACCAGGAACGCTCCCACGTGCTCCGCGCGACATTCCCGACGGCGGGGATATGGTAAGAGGGCAGCTCCATCACAAATGGGGACGGGTCGCCGCGGAACATTTTCGTCTTCTTGAGGATAATACCGGAGACGATCACAGCGAAAAAGCCGAGGAAGTAAGCGAGAGGGGCCACCCACCACGCGCCACCGAAGACAGCGCCCGCGACAAGCGCGATGATAGGCAGCTTCGCACCGCACGGGATCATCGGCGTGTTGATGATCGTCATGCGCCGGTCGCGCTGGTTCTCAATCGTCCGTGAAGCCATAATACCGGGGACGGAGCATCCTGTGCCGATGAGCATGGGAATAAAGCTCTTTCCTGAGAGCCCGAAACGACGGAACAACCTGTCGAGGATAAACGCGATACGCGCCATATAGCCGATATCCTCCATAATACCCAGGAGGACAAACAGGATGATCATCTGCGGCACAAAGGAGAGTACAGCGCCCACACCGCCGATGATGCCGTCGCACACGAGACCGGTGAGCCATTCGGCCGCTCCGGCGTTCTCGAGCCATCCCTGGACGAGCGGGATCAGACCGTCGCCGAACCACCCGTCGACCATATCCTGTGTGTTGATTCCGAGGCTGATCGCGATATAGTAGACGGCAGCCATGATGACAATGAAAATGGGATAAGCCCAGAAGCGGTGCGTCACGATCTTGTCAATGCGGTCCGATTTACTCAGATTATCCTGTCGTTTCGCGCGTTCAATCGACGTTTCCGTGATCGCTTTAATCGCCGTATACCGCTCCGCGGTAATGATGCTCTCGCTGTCGTCGTCGAGATCTTTTTCACAGCGGTCAATGATCTCCGCAATCTGTTTCTTCCGGGAGGGTGCCAGAGGAATGCCGGCGAGCGCTTTTTCATCGCGTTCGAATGCCTTGACCGCGAGCCAACGGTGTCTCTCTTTCGCGGTTTTTCCGATCAGAGTCTCAATCTCCCGGAGCGCGTTTTCAACAGGTGCACTGAAGGATGTGCGGATTTTGTCCCGTTCGTAGTGTGGGTCTTCTCCGTTTGCGGCGAGGATGCATCGTTCAACACACGCGTCCACGCCTTCGCCTTTCAGCGCGGACGTCTCGATCACGGAACAGCCGAGGAGACTTTCAAGTTTTTTTGAATCAATCTTATCGCCGTCGCGGCGCGCGATGTCGATGAAGTTGAGGGCGACCACGACCGGAACACCCAGTTCCAGCAATTGTGTCGTTAGATAAAGGTTGCGCTCGAGGTTGGAGCTGTCGACGATATTGAGAATCACATCAGGATTTTCGTTCAGCAGGTAGCCTCTTGAGATCTCCTCCTCCGGCGTATAGGGGGAGAGAGAATAAATGCCGGGGAGGTCCTGAACGATCAGATCCTTCCGGCCTTTGATGGAGCCCTCCTTCTTCTCAATGGTGACACCCGGCCAGTTGCCGATGTGCTGGTGGCTCCCCGTGAGCTTGTTAAAGAGCGTTGTTTTCCCCGAATTGGGGTTTCCGGCAAGCGCGATTTTTATTCCTTTTTGTACCATAGTCTCTTCTCCTGTCTCTCTTCTCTTTAACGCGATGGGGTGGCACGGGAGCCGGCATCCGTTTGTCTTTCGACTTCGATCAGCGCGCAGTCGTCTTTTCGAAGCGAAAGCTCATAATGGCGCACTGTAAGTTCGACGGGATCGCCCAGCGGAGCTAACTTCCTGACAAGAACAGGAACCCCTTTTGTAATCCCCATGTCCATCATCCGGCGCCGGACGGGGCCTTTGCCGTGGAGTCTCACAACGACGGCTGTTTCTCCGACTTTCAAATCATTCAATGTCAGCACTTCTTCTATATCTCCTTCTGTTTCTTTTTCATCTGCTTTTCGTACGGTCCGGGCTGTTTCCGCTGGACATAGGGCACGCCGGGCAGGAGCACAGCTCTTCTTCCGGCGATTCTTCAGAGACGAAAATCCGGAGCGCCAGGCTTTCGTCCAGCGCCAGGCGGCACCCGCGTACGGCGATAATCACGTTTTTTCCATTTCGATGCGTGAGGCGTACGGGCTCGCCTTCTGTTAGGCCAAGAGATCGCAGATGACGGCACGTGCCATCGTGGCCGCGAATGCATTTGACATACCCAGTTGTATCAGGCCGTAACCAGTTCAAAGGCATCATGGTGTCACCCTCTTTCGTGTTGGAATTGACCGGTCGGCGGTCTCTCAAGATTGAGAGATAAGCGGCGGTCATGTAGTTAGCTATTTCTAACTCTGAAACATGTTAGTACTGACAAACTTATTTGTCAAGTACCTTTTGGGGATTTTCCGGAAAAACCCGGAGGGCGTTCAGCGCGCGGATCAAACAAAACGGTTATTGTGTGCGGAAACGGTTGCGGTATCATGACAAGCGGAGGAATTTGCCCGATGTATACATATCCTGTTACGAGAAAAGAAGATTTGACCGAAACGCGTTTCGACATCGCGATCGACGATCCGTACCGCTGGCTGGAGGATGATCAGAGTGCGGAGACGGCACAGTTTGTGGAGCGGCAGAATGCCTTTACGAGAGCCTATCTGGATCGCATTCCCGGCAGAGAACAGGTTCGCGAGCGCCTGACCGCGTTACACAATTATGAGAAATATATGGCCTTTGATCTGCATGAGGACACGATCATCTATCAATACAACAGCGGGCTGCAGAATCAGCCAGTCTGGTACGTGCAAAAGGGACTGGACGGTGAAAGCGAGCTTCTGCTCGATCCCAACACGCTTTCGGAGGATGGTACCGTCTCGGTGACGCTGCTGTCGTTCTCGAAGAACGGGAAATATCTGCCCTATCTGATTTCTCAGTCCGGTTCGGATTGGCAGACGCTGAGAATTCTCGATATGGATACGAAGAAGCCGCTCCCGGATGCATTGCGCTGGGTGAAATTCACAAACGCCGCGTGGGAAGGGAACGGCTTTTATTATTCCCGCTACGCCGCTCCGGACGAGGGCGGCGAGCTCTCGGCCAGGAATGAATATCAGAGCGTTTATTATCACGAACTCGGCGCGGATCAGGCTCAGGATCAGCTCATCTATAACGACCCGGGGCACCCCCTGCGCTACTACCGGCCGGTGACTTCAAAGGATGAACAGGACAGAATCATCCATGTGAGCGAGGGAACCTACGGCAACGAGGTGCTCTGGTACGATAGAGACGAAGGAGACTACCGCTCCGTTTTTGGGGGTTTTCACGCGAACCGCTTTTTCATCGGGAAGTATGACGGTCAGTTGTTGTTCCTGACGGATGAGCACGCGCCGAAAGGAAAAATCGCCGCCTTCCGTCCCGCGACAATGGAGATAACGGATCTTGTGCCGGAGGGGGAGAACGGCCTGAAATCCGCCCGCCTGTCCTGCGAATATCTGATTCTGGAATATCTCGCGGATGTCGCGTCGCGGCTCATTCTCCTGAACCTGAAGTCAGGCGCGCGCCGGGAGGTCGCTCTGCCCGGGCTGGGGAATGTCCTTCAGTTCGCCGGTTCGGCGGAATTGGGCGGATTCCTCTACAGCTTCGGCTCTTTTATCGAGCCGCTCACGCTTTACTTCTGCGATTTCGAACACGGGCGGTCGACGGTTCTCAAAAAGTCGAAACTGGCGCTGGATATGTCGGATTTTGTCATGGAACGCCATTTTGTCGAAGCCTCGGACGGCGCGAAGATTCCTCTTTTCCTGAGCTACCGGAAAGGGTTGAAACGGGACGGGAAGAATTCCGCGCTCCTCTACGCGTACGGCGGTTTCAGTATTTCCCTGCCCCTCAGCTTCAGTCCGCAGGCGGCCTATCTCATGGAAAGAGGATGCGTGTACGCCCAGGCGAATATCCGCGGCGGTAATGAATATGGCGACGCGTGGCACCGGGCGGGCATGCTTCTGAATAAACAGCGGGTATTCGATGATTTCAGAGAGTGCGCCGAATACCTGATCAGCCATCAGTACTGCTCGAGTGAGACGCTCGCCATTGAAGGGAGGTCGAACGGCGGGCTTCTGATGGGAGCGGTCATGAATCAGCACCCGGAACTGTACCGCGTCGTTATCCCCACCGTCGGGGTCATGGATATGCTTCGCTATCATCTGTTCACGGTCGGCTGGGGGTGGATTCCGGAATACGGCCATCCGGACGAGGAAGCGCATTTCCGCAATCTCCTCGCGTACTCGCCGCTGCACAACATTGAAGAAAAGCCTTATCCGAGCGTCATGATCCGCACGGCGGACCACGACGACCGCGTTGTCCCCGCCCACTCGTTCAAGTTCGGCGCGACGCTCCAGGAAAAGAACCGCTCGGAGCACCCGATTTTGCTGCGCATCGACCGAAAGGCCGGCCACGGCGTGGGCAAGTCACTGACCAAGCTGATCGACGAACAGGCGGATACCTATGCCTTCATGTTCTACGAAATGGGCTTGCAGGATTGAGTCGTGCCGCGGCGGTCGCAACCGGCCGGCTGATTGCGACCGCCGCGGTTATCAGCAAGTCACTGCTATTCGTTTCGGCATCAGTCCTTGAAAAGCTTCGTGTCGATACTTACCGCCTTTAGTTAACGTAAGGGCGGACAGGATCGGCGCCGCGCCGTTGCGTAAAGTGACGGCGTTCGCCGTCAGTCCCGGACGGCGACCTCGCCGTCCTGCCTGATCTCAATCGTCATGCCGTCTTTCACGTAGTCGAGGAATTCGTCGCCGAGCTGATCGACGGTCGGGATGTTGTTGGGGGTCCAGACCGAGGCGAGGATCGCGCCGGCCGCTGCGAGCGAATCGATTGGCTTCGAGAAGAGCATGGCGCCGGGGTTGCAGTTGATGACGGCGGCGTTGAAGAAGACCATGCCGCCCGTCGTGGAGCCGATCGTCTGGGGGAGGCACAGCGCGACGCCGACGGTCGACTTGCCGAAGAGATCAGGGTTGTTCTGATCCGTGCAGATGTTCTTTCCTTCTTTGCAGTCTTTGTAGGAGGCGAGTGTGTTGAAGCCGCCGTGCGAAACGAGCGCGGTGAGCGTCGCTTCGCCGGGGACGACGACGCGGCCTTTGAATATTTTTTCCATTATTTTGTTCCTCCCGTGATCTGATCGAGAATTTCCGCGTCTGTGTAATAACGTGACGAAGTGTAGGTTCGGAGCTTGTTGGAGTTCGTGATGACAGGCATCGAGGCGCAGAGCGGGTTGTTCATGTACATCAGCGGGCAGATGTAGGAGAGAACGACGCCCATGTCCTTCAGCTTCCGGCTCCGCTCAGTCCTGTTAAAGGCTTCGATCACCGCGGGGGCGGAGGTGAAGACGGTTTTTATCCTGACTTTGGAGAGATTCTTTTCGCGGAGTTTTTTCTCCAGGCGGTCTGTCCAGTCGTTGAGCTGCGCGAGCGTCATGTGCGGGCAGCCCATGAAACAGAGCTTCGGTTTGGCGTCCTTCTTTTTCCAGATAACGGGATAGGAGGCCTTCACACGCTCGAGCTCGGCGTCGTCGATGACGTAAACCTGTGCGTCGGGGCGGATGAGTTTCTCGCCGTGTTCGACGGCTTCGGGCGTCAGCCTGTCGATGTGGTAGAGGCCGACGGAGCCGTTCGAGGCGGTGGCCGCGCCGAAATCCTTGAGATAGGTGGTGGCCGCGTCGTTGAGCTCCGTTCCGATCCAGCGGTCGAGTCCTTTGACATACGGCACGTCTTCCAGCACCTTCATGCCGACGGCGGAACCGAGGAGCTGTGCTTCGGGCATTTTCTCCGTTCTGACCTCGACAATCCACGATGCCATGCGCCCTTCGTCGGTGAGAAGTCCGAAATACGGCACGTAGCCGACGATGGAGCCGAACATTTCGATGATCCCCGAGTTCCTGTTGCAGCGCGCGCCCAGGACGGAGTTCGCGTAGTTGACGGCGCTCGATTCCGCCCAGGAGAGGATGTCGCCTTTCTTCGGCCTGTTGCCGACTTCCGGGAAATAACACGCGCATGTAAACGCGTCGTCGGAGAGCAGCCCGATCTTCCGCAGCTGTTCTTCGTAGCGCTTCTGCGGCCCGTACATGACGTGAAACACGAGATCCTGCAGGAGGTTCTTCGGGACTTTCTTATCGAGCGGCCGGGGGTCGGCGGAGAAAAGCTGTTTGGATTTCACGCCTCCCGCGATCAGCTCGTCCATCAGCTCAAAGACGCCCTTGAGCACGATGACGCCGAAACTCGTGACGATGTGGCCGTAGGTGGACGTGACGGGCACCATTTTCGTCGCGCCGAAAGTCTCGCCGTACATCACGAGCGTTTTCATGATTTTGCTCATGACCTCTCCCTGGCTGCCGTCAAGGATGGCCTGTTGTTCTTTTGTCAGTTCCATGTGTTAGCTCCTTTGTGCGTTTGCGTTCAGAGACGGCGTCGTCAGATGGCCATAGCGGCATCCCAGGCGCGCCAGATCACGGTGCGGAGGTTGCCGACGTCTTTGCAGTCGCCCACAAGGCGGACGCGGCGCGATTTTTTGATAAGCGGGTCGGGGAGATAGCCGACAGACAGCAGGACGGTGTCGCCGTCGATGGGGGAGGTCCTGCCATCCTTGTTCCGGACGATCACGCCTGTATCGGTGACTTCCGCAAGGGTTGTATTGAGGTGGATTTCGGTTCCGTTCAGCGCGAAATAGTCGCGCAGATAGGAGGAGTTGGCGAGGCAGAGGCCGCGGACGGCCATGAGGTCGTGCTTCATCTCGACGATCACGGGCGTCTTGCCCTTCAGCGAAAGGTCAAGCGCGATTTCGCAGCCGGTGAGCCCGCCGCCGATGATGATGACGCGGTCTCCCGTCTGTGCCGCGCCGCTCAGATAGTCGCACGCTTCGATCGC
>MTKY01047401.1_pt1 | contig 28356 bp, 18 predicted proteins | sample 1042731 | NCBI WGS metagenome assembly MTKY01 (sample SAMN06212206, study PRJNA360538) | anaerobic digester metagenome | biome: Wastewater treatment plant; material: sludge; isolation source: anaerobic digester fed with sludge from wastewater treatment plant | place: Denmark: WWTP Soeholt ...
AGCCGCGGTCCCAGGAGGATCGGCAGGGCCCGCGGCCGAAGAATCAGACTCGCCGCCCGCCACAGCTCTTTCCAGAGCCGCCGGATTCGAACCGCCCGTGACGGCGGGTGATACTCGATGTACTTCCAGCGATCCGTCAGCACAACTCGGGCGTGTTCCTGGCGGTCGTGCGGGAACGGCAGGTCCAGCACCACCGCCTCATGCAGGCGCGTGATCCGCCCGTCCAAAACGGGTCGGAGCGATCGCCCGCGGAAGGTCGCCTCCGGCGGCAGATTCAATGCGTCCAGCACGGTGGGCGCCACATCCAGCAGATTCACCAGACCATCCCAACGCAGGCCGGTCCGACCGACCGGCGGGCCGTGCAGGATGAGGGGGACCCGCAACTGCGCCTCCCAGGGAAACTTGCCGTGTCCGGCGATCCCGTGTTCGAAGAACATCTCTCCGTGGTCGCCGAACACGATCAGCAGCGTATCCTCCCACGCGCCTCGCCGCGCCAGTTCGTCTATCAGCAGGCCCAGTTGCTCGTCCTGGTATCGAATGCTTCCGTCATACAGATCGATGACCTGTCGCAGATCCGCCCGGTGTCGGATCCACCGATAGGGCCGGCCCGTGCCGTCGATGCGGCCCCGGTAATCCGGATCCACGTCGACGTTGTGGCGTGCCGGCTGACGGAACGGCTCGTGCGTATCGATGGACCAGAGCAAGAGAAAAAACGGCGCCGCGGGATCCGTGCGGCCGTCGAGCCATTCCAGGGCCCGGACATGCACGTCTTCCGAGAGGGGCAAGCAGTAGTCATCGCCGCGCGCGTCCTGGCCGCGGTCACGGCAGCGCTGCATCGTCCGTTCGTCCTTGAACAGATCGCAGAACACGTCAAAACCCCGGTCAAAGCCACGGAGCTTGCTGACCTGGTAAATGGCGCAAAAAGCGGCGGTCTGGAAGCCAAGCCGCCGGAGGATTTCCGGCAGCCACGCAATGGCCGGGTTCAACGGGTCCCGCATCCGGTGTATGCCCGTGGTGGAAGGATACTGGCTCGAGAGGATGCTGGCGCCGGACGGGGCTGTCCACCCGCCCTGCGCGTAGCAGCGCGTGAATGCGGCCCCCTGCTCGACGAGTCGGTCGAGCACGGGCGTCGTCCGGCGCGCATATCCATAAGCGTGGATATGGTCCGCCCGAAGCGAATCCATGGCATAGAGAAGCACATTCACCGGTGGTATCCCTGCCTGTCGGGTGCCGATTTCCATGAAACCGCAACCGAGCGCAGCAGAGTATCAGACACGCCGAGCCGTGTAAACGCGGCCGAGCGAATGCTCAGAGACTGAGACGGCGGACGATGCGCGTCGCAACGGACGCAGGCAGCAGGCCCAGGATCCGCAGCAGGGTTCGTTCGCTCCGGCGAAGAGGAAAAACGCTCCGCAGTCCGTTCCGGGCATCGGCCGCGATGATGATCTCACCGGCAGCCGCGCGCATCAGGTAATCCAGGGCGAGCCGTCGCGCGTAGGGACGAAACGCAGCGCAGACATCCGCCCCGGCCGATTCGGCGTTTCGCAGATGTCGGCACAGGGCCCGCGCGTGCGGGGTGCGGTCGTGAACCTGCTTGGTCAGGCTGTCCGGCTGATCCAGCACGAAGTGATACGACACCTGTGGGCAATATCCGACCAACGGATGCCGGAACGCGATGCGCCACCAGAGATCGCGATCCTCGTTCACGCGAAGCGATTCATCGAACCCCCCTGTCTCCTGAAGAACCGTCCGCCGCACCACGACGCCGCTGGTCTGGAAGACGAGCCCCTGCCGCAGGCTCTCAAAAAACGGAACCGCGGCGGGCGCTCGAAGAAACGCCTTCAGCGGCACAGGGATCTCCGCCGGCGCCGGCTCGCCGTCCTTCACGTATGCCGGCCGACAACCGCACCAGTGCAGATCCGGCCGCGTCTGCAACAACTCCATCTGGCGGTCCAGTTTCTCCGGCAGCCAGTGGTCATCCGCGTCCAAAAACGCCACCCAGTCGCCGCTCGCCTCCCGAACGCCGCGATTTCGCGCGGCCGACACGCCGGCGTTAGGCTGATGCAGGTATCGCACCGGCGCGGCGAAGCCCCGGACGACGCTCGCCGTGGCGTCCTGCGAGCCGTCGTCCACGACGATGATCTCCCGGACCGGATGGGTCTGTGCCAGCACGCTTCGGATCGCCCCGCCCACGCACCCCTGCGCGTTGTAGGCCGGGATGACGACCGACACGGTCGGACCGGTCGCCGGCGCTCGAGCAGAATTGGCGGGGTGTGGCATCGATCACTCCATCGGTATGCGCTGATCCACGTATACGGCCTTGCCCCGCCCCGTCAGGGGAATGGCCTCCACGACCTCCAGGGTGAACTCCAGCCGGTTGTCGAACTTGCGGGTCAGGCTCGCCTGAATCCGCCGCCGGTCAACCTCGCCGAACCCCTCCGCGACGACAATCCGGAGCACCGCGCGGCCCGGCGTGTCCTGATAGAATTGCACCTGCCGCACGCGATCAAACGTATCGTCGTGCATGTTCAGGGCGGTCCAGGAGATCTGGGCTCCGTCGGCCGCGACCAGAACCTCCTGGGTCCGGTGGCCGGCGATGTCGCGAATGCACACGTGGGCGCGGCCGCAAGCGCTGCAGGCGTCCGCGACGTACGTCGCATAATCCCCCGTTCGATACCGGATGAACGGGACAACGGTGTTGATGAAACCCGTGCCCGCAATCTCGCCGGTTCGACCTGGCGTCGTGATCCGGCGACCGTCCGCATCCAGCAATTCAAAATACCCATAGGTGGGAAATACATGCTGATCCGTGGAATGCTCACACTCCGCCGCGGCGACCACCTTCTCCGTATGTCCGTAGGCGGAAAAGCACCGGCAACCGAACACCTCCTCCGCCAGCCGGCGCTGCGGCGGATACACGATTTCCGACTCCGCCAAGATCGCTCGCACGTTGCCCGGTCCGGCCTGATCGATCCTCCTGAGGAAGCGAGCCAGGGCGGCCACCGACGAGGGATACACGTGCAACACACACGGACCGATGCCGCGTACGTGCTCGACGTATCGGCGCATGTGCTCGTCGGTCATATGAAAGTTCGAATAGTAGTGATGCCGCAGAAGGGGGTCATACTCGTGGCGCAGACCGCGCGCGTCCGGCTCGACCACCCGCCCGCGGAACACGGCCATCGGCATCCCCAGCCGATAACCCGCTCGCTCCCAGGCCGTCACCAGGTGCGCGTATTCGATCGCGGATCGCTCCCGACCGATGTAGAAGCCCAGCGGCGAGCCGCCCGTGCCACCGGTGGTGACATAATCCACGCCGCCCCCGCGGACCGGCCGCGTGCACATCCGGTCCAGGTGTTCACGAAGCGTATGACGGTCCGTCGTCGGCAGTCTCTCCAGATCATCCAGGCGGCGAAGGGCGTTCGGGTGGAAGCCGGCCGCGTCAAAGGTGCGCCGGTAGTAGTCGGTGTGCTCATACGCAAGCCGGAGAATGCGGCGCAACCCCTCCAGTTGGTACTCGCGTGACTGATCCGCCGTCCAGCGCTGCGACTCCCGCACAAGCCGCCGATGACGCCGAAACGCGGCGCCCAGCACGATGGACAGCGGCACCGCCTTCAACACGCCGCCGACCACGCGACGCACGCTCCGCGGCGATCGTTCCCACAGATTCCTGGCTGAAAACGCCCTCTGCACGGCAACCTTTCCGTCAACCTGGCCGGCTCATAACACGCCGTCCGTAATAGCGAACCGCCGTCATGAGCCCGCGTCGGCGGCTCATGTCCACCGCGGCCTTCGACTTGTCGAGGGCCCAGGCGATTCCCGCGCCCGCGTCGTTCCGGATGCTGCCAATTGAGCCGGCCAGTCGTTGCGACCGGACGGCCAGCGAGCGGGCCAGCGCTGTCCGCGCCTCACCCTCCAGCGGAACCGGCTGAAGGCTCGGGGTAATCTCAAACGGCTCCAGGCGGACACGTTCGACTGCCCCATCCCGCAGTATCATGCGCACGGCCAGCGTTCGGGCCGCATGGGGCCGGCGGCGCGGATCGACATCAATCAGGAAGTTTCCGATGCCGTGGCAGATCAGCCCTCGGCCCCATCGCTCTATCGGCTGGATGACGTGCGCGTGATGGCCGATCACACAATCGGCGCCGGCGTCAACCAGGCGCCGCGCCGTCATGCGACTGCGTCGATCCACGTGCAGGGTATATTCGACGCCCTGGTGCAGGCAGACGACCAGCACGTCCACGGCCCCGCGAGCCGCGGCCACCTGCGCGATCATCGCGTCCGTTCCTGCCCGCGCGACGTTCACCCGCACCGAGCCCGGCAGCCCGTGGGCGGCGGGTGAAAACGCCAGCAACCCGATACGACCGGCCGGCGTATCCAGCACGAGCGGTTGCGGCTCGGCCGCCTCCCCAACCGCTCCGATACAGGCCATCCCGCGATCACGCAGCGCCGCCAGCGTGTCCAGGGCCGCTTCTTCGCCGTAATCGAGAAAATGATTATTGGCGACGTTGGCGATCAATCGGCCCCGAGCGGACGTGAACAAATCCAGGTAAGCCGCGTTTCCGCGGAAGTGGATGGGTTTCGGCTCCCAAGGCGCCCCACGCTCCGACAGGCAGCATTCCAGGTTGAAGCAGATATGGTCTGCATCCAGAAAGCCGGCCGGCAACCGCTCAAACGGATACCCCACGCCGTGCCGCCGTATCACGTCGGCCACGCCCGCGGCCAAGGCCACATCACCCAGGAAAAGCAGCTCGGTCGATGGCCGGTCCGGAACCAGTCCGTCATTCCAGGGCAGTACCCATGCGTTCGCCCCGGCGTTCCGAAAGCGATCCCAGTTTAGCGCGGGGAGCCGGCGCCCCGCTGGAAAGCCCAGGTCCGTCAGAACCCGGCTCCATCGGGCCGATATCGTCTGGACGTCGTATTCCCGCGCGATGCGGACGGATTCAGACGCCCAGCGACGACGCTTCGGCTCATCCAGCAGAAGTGACGCCACACTGTGGGCATATGCGCTTACGTCGCCCGCCGGAACCCGGCAGCCATTGAGCCCGTCGCGCACGCAATCGCGCAGCTCTCCCACATCCGAAACGACGACTGGCAGCCCGAACGTCATGGCCTCCAGGACCGACAGCGGCAGCCCTTCGGAAGCCGATGTCAGGAGGAACACCCTGGCCCGCCCCAGCCAGGGTGCGATGTCCGGCTGGAATCCGGCAAATACGACGCGGTTAGACACGCCCAGTTCGGCCGCCAATCGCTGGAGCTCGTGGCGGCAGGGTCCATCACCGACGATGGCCGCTCGAATCGATGGCACGCGTTGTGCCGCCTCCGCCACCACCCGCAGAAAGACATCCAGCCGTTTGACCGCATCCAGCCGGGCCACCACAACCACGTCGATTTCCTTCGCCGATTCCTCGAGCTCCCGCGAGAATCGCGTTGCGTCGATGCCGCCGGGCAGGACGGCCACACGGGCAACGCCCTGCCGCCTCAGGAGTTCACAGGCCCGCCGGCCCATGGCCGCCGTCAGGTCGAAGTCCCGGATCATCCGCAGCATCGCTCGCTCCAGAGACGGGTCTTCTCGCCCCAGACGTCCGAAGAGTACGTGACCACTGTACGCCCCGCCCGCCAGATACTCCGACCAGCCACCTACGCTGACGTACATCGCGGCAGCCCCCAGTATTCGGGCGATTACCAGGGCGAGCAGCCCGTTCACCAGCAGGTGGTAGCCTCCAATCAGATCCGCCCTTCGCACCAGGCACGTCAGGGCGAACACCAGCGAGCGCGCGGGAACCCGCCCGATCCGGCGTGCCAACCACCGGGGTGGGCGCACGAAAGTGACGTTGGGAAGGGGCGCCATTGCATTATCTACGACCGCCCAGACGTGCGCACAGTGCGGCGACATGGCCATCGGTTGGAGCAGCGCCGCCGCCCAGTTGTCCGCGACGAAGGCGCCGGTCACGACGATCCGCGAAGGCCGCTTCGTCGCGGCCGGCCGACGCCGCCCCCGCCAGGCCACGCACAGACTCACACACACGTTGGCATATGCCGCCAGCGCGTGGCACAGAAACCACACCAGAACCCGAACGAGCCCCGGCCGGCGGGCGGCTTCCTGGAAGCGCCGATCCTCAACATCCGGCCGATCCCGGAAGGACGCGGACGACGATGTGCTCCGAGTCTGCGTCACAGGATGGGAAACTCCAACGAAGGCCACGCGACCGAGATGCTCGGTCGACCGGTATGGTCCGGCGGGTTCGGCCGCACGTTCTCCACGATCCGCCCGTTGATCAGCAAACGACAGCCGGCGCCCTGCGGCACGTAGAAGGTCAGTCCCGCGCAGGCGAACGGTTCGGCGCGCCAATCCGCTTCCGCTTCGATAACCACGGTATCCGCCGCAAGGCGGGCCGCAAACCGCAGCGCATCGCGGGCCGCCAGATACCCCAGCAGCCTCCGCGTGGTACACACGAGAATTTCGCCCCCGTCCCGGGCCTCGGCCAGTCGCCGGAAGCCGGCCACCGCCGCCGCATCAAACGGCACCCGCGGATCATCCACCTTGCCCAGGTGCGTGTACAGGATGCAGACCCCTTCGCGCCGCACGAGCCGCCTCAGGAAGCCCGCCGTCAGAACCTGCCCGATCCGGCGCCCCGTGTCGCAAGAGCTCACGCCGCCCCAGTGCGGGTTGCAACGGATGAACTCCGTGGCCGGACTCCCGTCCCGCAGGCGCACCGGCCGTGTCACGCGGTTGGGAGCGTGCATGGCATATTTGGCGTTTCCGCGGCGGGCCAGCCGATGCTTGGCCATCTCCTTGGCCAGGGTACGCAGGGAGGCAACGGGATGTGCCACGCGCAACAACCCGCCGAACCGCGGAGGCACGTCCTGCCCGATGACGCTGGTCACCCGCCCGCGCCAGACGAAACGCACGCCGTATTGCGCGGTCAGATCAAAGTGGCAGGCGGCGTGACCGGGTTCGTCGCCGTGCCCTTTCATGATGTCCGGATCGAGGTTCGTGGGCGCGGTCGCGTGGTCGATCCAGACCTTGAGGTAGCAGTTGTGTCGCTCCAGCTCTTCCAGGGCGCGTGCTGCGTGCGCGCGAGTATCGGCCAGGTCACCGAACGAATGCAGGCAGTCAATATGTCCGCTGCGGATCAACGATCGCACCATGGCCCGGCCGGCGTCATCGGTGTTCCAGTACGCAAACTGGTCCGCCGGCATGTCGAAATAGATGGTGTTGCCCACCTCCAGACCCGCCCCGGGGCCCATCGGCGTGTCCTGCGTCGTGTTCAGGAACCGCGCAATCTCCCAATACGCACGGCGGTCGGGCGTTCCGTCCAGATCCGAACAGACGGCCATCATCGCCCGATACGGATACGGCAGCCGGCGCAGCGTCACATCCGGTCCGTTCATCGTGGGTGCCCTCGAACCGCCTCGTGGTACACGTCGAGCGTAAGGCGCGCGACGCGATCGGGATGGAAACGGTCTTCGGCGATTCTCCGGCCCGTCGCGCCCATCCGCTGCCGCAGCGCGTCATCACGCAGCAATTCGCCCAGCCGCCGGGCAATCTCGCGCGGAGAGTGCGGATCGATGAGATAGCCGGATTCCCCGTGCCGCACCATGTAGGGCATGCCGCAGCGGTTCGAGGTGACCACCGGCACCCCGGCGGCCATCGCTTCCTCGATTCCCATCGGCGATCCCTCCTCGAACGACGGCAGGACGAACGCGCTGGCGGCGGCCAGCTCTTCACGCACTTGTGCCGCCGGGATGCCGCCCAGCCAGTCGATTCGATCCTTCACGCCGAGCTCTTCGGCCCGGGCCAGCGCGCGGCGCTGGTATGCCTCATCAATCGGCCGACCGGCCAGGCGCAACCGAGCGTCCGCCCCGTCGGCCACCAGCCGGCCGAACGCCTCGACGAGCCCGACGGTATTCTTTCGCGGACAGATAAGCGCGGCGCAAAAAAGCGTTCCCCGGCGTTCGTCCCGCCGAACCCGGAAGAACTCCTCGGCGATGGGATTGTCGATGTCGTGGATGACGCCGGTCGCAATGCCTGCCAGCCGCTCACGAACGTACGGGCTGATGGAAATGATGTGAGGCTGATCGGCCCAGCCCCGCTGCTCCACCACCTTCCACACCCACGAACGTGTGCGAGAGAATCGACCCCGCGCTTCCCGCGTGTCCGCGTGGATGAAGCCGTGAATGGTGAACACCCGCGGAATCGCCAGGGCGCGGATCATGGCGCCGTAGAAGTCGTGCGCGTGGACCACATTGGGCCCCAGCTCCGTCAGGAAAGCCCTCAACCGACGCCGTCCAGGCCCGAGCACGTGCGTCAGCACGGTCCGACCATCCCAGGGAAGACGGTGGAGGGTCGCGCCCTCAAACGTTTCGCGCGTGGTCGCTCTGCACGCGCGATCGGTCGTCACCACGTGGATGTCCAGGCCATCCAGTCGGGCCAGAGCGCGGACCAGGTTCACGCTCACCGCCTCCACGCCGCCGCGCGGACGCGACGGATCCGTCGGAAACGACGTGACGATCGCGGCTTTGAGGCGTTTGCACATCTCTTTCATAATCGTCCGGCCTGCCGCGCCGCATTGACGAAAAGCTCTTCAAACCGCGGCAGAACCACGTCCACCGTGTGATTCTCCACATAATACCGCCGCCCCTTGCGGGACGCCGTTCGCCACGCCTGCGGATCAGCCGCCAGGCGGCGCACGGCCTCCACCAGCGACGGAACATCTTGTACCGAAAAGCCCATCCCGTGCTCGGCAATCAGGCCGTCCGGATCGAAGGTCGTCACCACGGGCAGACCGTGGCTCCACGCTTCCAGAAACGTGTTCGGAAACCCCTCCACATCCGAGGTACAGCACAGGCACCCCGCGCCGCGATAGAGATCGGGCATTCGGTCGCGCTGCACCCCGCCGTGCAGAGTGACATTCGCGAACAAGACGGCGCGCCGGCGCACGGAGATGGAATACTCGTCTTGCCCGAACGGACCGGCCACGTCAAACGCCAGCTCGGGCAGGGCCGCCGCCAGATCAACCAGCCGATCCGGTCGCTTCTCGCGGCAGATCCGGCCGACCCAGAGCACGCGAAACCGTCCCTCTCCCGGCGGCTCCGGCGGCACGAATTCCGCCTCCGACGGTCCGGGGCATGGCATCGGAATCACCAACGACTCCCGGCCGAAGCTCTCCCGCAGCATCCGCTGCTGCATGCGCGTCTGCACAATCACGTGATCCGCGTGCCGCAGGCCGTAGCGATACAGGAGCCGCTCCCGCCGCCGCGGCAGCATGGGCAGGCGCGGATCGCAATCCGCCTGCGACGCCGCGGAGTAGACGAACGCTCGACCATGCCGGCGGCACCACAGCGCCGTCTGGCCGGTGACCTCTTCAGCGCAGTTGTGATAGTACACGTCTGCGTCCGCCCGGCGCAGGGCCGCTATCAGGCTGGTCCATCGGGGATGGAAGAACCGCAGGCCGGGCAGGCCCACGCCCTGCGGGCAGACCTTGATGATCCGCACCCCGTCCACGCATTCGTCTCCAGGCGGCCCCTCGCCCCAGGTCACCAGACTTGTTGGGTATCCCCTCGCCGCGAGCCAGCGGGCGGTGAAGCTTGTCTGGCGCTCCACGCCCCCGATGTGCCCGACCGTACCACCGGTCATGGCGCCGTACGCCGCATGCGAGACCAGGCACAGCCGCGGCCGATCGGGTTGTCCTGCCGCCTGCGTCATCCTGAGGGCGCCCCCGTGTTGGATCGACCCGGCCGCAGACGAGCCGTGATTCTCGCGCGAAGCGATTCGCCCACGATGAACCGCCAGTATACTCCCGCCAGCACCAGTCCGCCGGCGCCCATGCCCGCCAGCAGCGCCGCGATCGGCCGATCGTCCAACGCAACTCGCGCGGCAAACAACACCAGGCCAAACGGAATGACGCACGCCACGGGCATCCGGAACGCCCTCCAGACGTAATCCTTGGTCGACATCCGAAGCTTCCGACAGATGGCCAGCGGCACGTACAGGCCGTTGCACAGAGCGACCGGCACGGCCACCGACAGCGAAGCCCAGACCAGGCCCTGCCTCCAGACGCCGAGTGCCAGAACCGCCAGCCCGATGGCCGCAATCGCCGCAACAAGGTTGACGAAACCGGCTCGCCCGTGCGCATTCAGGCCGTAGAGCATGGACCAGACGGGCATCTGCGCCACCACGGTCAGGTTGCCCAACGCCAGTGCCACCAGCACCCAGTGAGCCTCCGGATAGTCCCGGCCCATCCAGACCGCCAGTACCGGCCCCCCCATCACCGCCAGGAACACGATCATGGGCAAGGCAATGGCCGTGGCATATCGGGTAGCCGTGACCAGCAGATCGCGCAGTTCCTCCTGCTGGTCGAGCACCTGGAACGCGCTGGTGGTGGGGGTGAGCACCTGCGAAAAGCGACTGATGATGGTCTGCACGTGCTGCACGAGCGAACGGGGCCGCGAATAGAGCGCCAGGGCCGCCGGGCCGAGGTAGAACAGAATCAGCAAAGGGACCGCCTGGTTCAGCAGGGTCGAGGCGATCTGCGGCACAAAGGATTTGCCGCCGAAGGTGAGCAACTCTCGCGCGGTCGACCATCGGATGAAACGCCGTCGCACCCGCAGTCCCGGGCACACCCGATGCGCCGCCACCACGCGCACCAGCCATTGACCCAGTTGGCCCGCGAACGTGACCAGCGCGAGGCCGCGCAAACCGCCGCCCTGCAGGAGCACCCAGATCATGCCCACGACGACAACCGCGTGACCGCCGGCCAGAATCGCGTTGTGCAGGCCCCAGCGATGGAACCCGGTGAGCACGCCGCCGTACCCCGAAAACACGATCTGAACCGCCAGGCTGCACGGAAGCAGAAACACCACCCAGCGGGCCTCATCGATATGTCCCGCCAGTTGCTGTTTGAGCAGCAGCGGCAGGCCCGCCGTCGCCCCCACCGTCAGAAGGAGCACGATCAGCCCCATGATCCCCAGCACGAACGTCACCGAGCTGACCACCACGTTCACGCCGTCCGGATCGCCCCCGGCTCGATACCGGGCCACATACCGGTTGATGGACGAGACGATCCCCACCTGCACCAGCGTGAAATACGCCACCAGCGACCAGCCGAAATCCCACACCCCCAGGGATTCCTTGTCGATATACCGATCGATCATGCGGGGCATGATGAAGCCGGCCACGATGAACACGGTCTCGCCGGCCCAGCTTGTAATCACGTTGCGCACCATGCGATGACGGCCCGTCAGATCGTCTGTGGGGCGGGCGGCAGAGTTGTCCGGCTTTCGGTCCATCCGGCATCCGTTCCACGGCCTACGTATAGCCATAGCGGCGGTTCAGATCTCCCGCCACGCCGTCAAATGCCCGCAACTCCTCTTGCGTCAAAATCGCACGCCAGCGATCGTCCAGCCGAATCTCGGATGTCAGATCAAGCCGCATCCCGTTGCCGATCACATGATGCTCCACGCGACGGAAATCCCGCTCGGCCCGGTCCGGGTCCACGCCCAGAAACGCAAACAGACGCCGCAGAGTGTTGTCAGGGTCCGCGCACAGATCCTCGTATCGGACCTGCACCCAGCGGTTGCGCCCCAGGCCGGCCAGAACATGCTCCGCTTCCTCGTTGCTGCGCCGCCATTCGCGCGCCGCGTCCATCAGCGGAAGTCTCTCGTCGTCACGCGCCCGGCCCGTCCCGCCGCCCCGACGACCCGGGTCAGAGGCATCCGCGAACCGGGCCGGGTCCATATAGGTCAGGGCCACCGCGCGCCCGTCGCGAATGAGACGGATGACGCTCACATCCAACTGGGGATTCCGAAGCAGGTATTTCAGCCGCAACGCAACCTTGGACGAATCGACCACCATCCGCGCTCCCCGGATGGCGGCCACCGTCCCGATCAGGACCGCATTGCGATGCTGTGTCCGGGCCAGATGCCGCCGCCAGGCGGCCGAGGGCGCAAGTCCGGCGTCGCGTGCCAGCTCCAGCAACCAGCCCCGATGCAAAGGCTTCAACAGGCGCCGCGCATACGCGGTTGGAGCCGCCCGCACATCCGTCCGGGCGTCGCCGACGTCGAACGGAACGCCCCGCTTGCTCATCTCCTCGTGAACCCGCGCCCAGAAACCGCACCGTCGAATCGGCGTCCCGCAGGAGCACAGATAGCGTTCCACGTCGCCGAGGTTCGTGGCCTTCAGCTCTCCCACCGTGCAGATGTCCGGATGCGCGCCCAGCAGCATGGCCAGCAGAGTGGAGCCGGAGTGACTGGCCGCCAGAATGTAGGCCAGCTTCGTCATGGAGAACCTCTCTCTCCGGACGGCGAAGGACCCCACCGTCTTCCCGCCGACCACGCTCCGGCGGAACCCGCAACGGGAACGGCCGCCCCCGCTCGCTGCCTCTGCACGTGAACCCGCAGCATCAGCATCATGGCGCTCCACATGCCCACGGCCCCTTCGCGCGGATAGAAGGTCTGGCTTCCCATACTCGCCACCAGCAGCGCGAGAAGCAGAGCCAGCGCCACCCCGCCGATGGCCGCACAGGCCGGATCGCTTCGATCCACGAACAGCCGCGCCGCATACCAGACCATCATCGCATAAAACGGCATGACCAGCATGAGGCCGATCACGCCGTTGTCCATCGTCCACTCGAGGTACGCGTTGTGCGGATGATCGAACCCCTCCGCATACACTTCCAGGATGTCGCGCGCCAGTCCCGTTCGGCGCATGCCCAGACGACCATAGCCGACGGTCGGCGCTTTCCCGATCTTCTCGAGCACCATCGGCCAGATGATGTTTCGACCCGAGGTGATCTCGTAATCATCCTGCACGACTTCCCCCATCGCGTCCCGGGCCTCAAAGCCCTGCAGCAGACGATCCGCGGTGCCGGGCACGGCCAGCACAATCAAGGCCGGCACGACGGGCGCCAGGAAGAGGTATATCCGCCAGCGCAAGCCGCACAGAACCAGGCCCACGACGAACCAGGTCACATATCCCATGCGTCCGGCCGTCAGCGCCTGCCCAAGGGCGATCACGAAGAAGGCTCCCGCCGCCACCAATTTGTACCGGCGCCGCCGCCACAGCGGCATCGCCGCGAGCACCGCCCAGGAACCGCCGGCCAGCAGCATGGACATGTTCACCGCATGAAAGCCGATCTCGTTCGCAATGATCTTCCGGCTGCGGAGCATCAGGCCGAACCCGCTGACGGCCGAACTCAGCGGCATCCAGCGGATCACCTGCACCGCCAGCAGGAAATAGACGGCCAGCACACAGAACACGGCAACGGTCAGCCGACGACGCGTCCGGCAGCCGTCATAGAGCATCAGCCCCGGAACCACCCACTTGACGGTGTTGATGAGGTACTCACTGACGAGGGAGGAGATGCTTTCGCCCGCCAGGTACGGTTGCCGGTCCGCGATCATGCGGGCAAAGGCGACCAGCACGACCAGGAGATAGGCCAGCAGCATCACGACGACGTGCCGGGGCATGTCCCAGACCAGCTTCTCCCGCCGCCGCGTCAGAAGCCAGCCCATCACGGTAAACACCAACAATACGTTCCACGGATTGAGGCCCTGGATTCCCGCGATGCTTTTGGGCATGTCCGGGTGCTCAATGGCCGCGATCATCAGGATCAGGCCGCACGCCGAGGTGAACCAGTCTCGCCACGCGTTGAGAGACAGGATGCCCACATAGATCCAAACCAGCAGAATTCGAGTCACTCGCCCACTCGTTCGGCAGGGCCGGTTGTTTCCGTCACACGCTTCGCCGCGCCTCGCCGGAGGTTCCACAGCGTCGCGAAGTCAACAGCGCGCGCAGCACCATCCACCCGAAAACCGTGTTCGTCACCAGGTACCGTCGCCACATGCGCCGGGGCTCCTGCAACACCCGGTAGAGCCATTCAAGGCCCAGACGCTGCCACGTCGCCGGCGCCCGCCTCACCTTCCCCGCCAGCACGTCAAACGACCCGCCCACGCCGTGACAAACGGGCACCCCCATCGCGTCGCCCCACCGGGCCAGAAATCGCTCCTTTTTCGGCGACGTCATGGCGACGAACAGAACGTCCGCCGCCGCGGACCGGACCTCCTGCGCCACGCGAGCTTCCTCATCCTCTTTGAAATACCCGTGATGCGAACCGGCCACAACCACCCCGGGAAACCGCCGCCCGATCTGTTCGACCACCGTGGCCAGCACTTCGGGCGTCGCCCCGAGACAATAGACCCGATACACGCGCCCGGACCCCTGTTCCAGTATCCGCATCATCAGGTCAATGCCCGACACGCGCTCCGGCAGGCCGACCCGCAGAATCCGGGACGCCCAGACCACTCCCATCCCGTCGGCAAGCACCAGGTCCGACGTCAACACGGACGCCGCCAGCTCGGCATCCCGCCGCATGTTGACGATTTTGGCCACATTCACCACGCCGATCCGCAGTCGATCGCGCCGCCGGACAGCCTGGTCCACCGCCGACAGCACCTGGTCCATCGTCAGTGCGTGAATGGGCACGCCCAGCAACTCGCGAACCGGAACCGGTTGGGTCGTCACCGGGCTCATCGCCGCCGTTCCAGGGTCGCCCCCGCCGACCAGGCGTGGAGAATCCATCCCATGTGGTACGGGCGACTCTCGTAGTCAATGGCCGCCGGCGGAAAGACAATGTCTGCTCCGGGGAATCGCAGAGCCGGATGCACGCGGCTGGCCATCGCCTGAAGGCGGCGCGACAGCTTGCCGGGCTCCCGCCGGGCCACCTTCCGCCAGATGACGTTCGCGGAGCGATCCACCAGGGAACCGCCCAACTCCGGCGAGCTCATCAGCCAGTCGACGCTCCGGCCGATCGCTTCCGGGTACGCATCTCCGCAGGCTGCTTGAACGGCATACAGCGCCATCGGGGCCATGGCATTCTGGTGAACGGCGTATACAGGGTACTTCTCGACGACCCGCCCGGTACGCACGTCATAGTGCCACCACCATTGGCCGTGCGGACCCTGCAATGCGCACATCCGTCGCGCACACGCCCGCGCCGCCTCCAGGGCAGTCGGATCCCGCACCGCCCGGTAATACTGCGAAAGCGCCTGGATCGGATACACCAGATCGGCGAAGCACGCGACGTGCCCTCTCGCCCACGACCTCCGCACGTCAGCCGGCCAATGCGGGAACAACGCCGACTGCCGTTCAAATGACGCCAGGAGTCGTCGAGCGACGGCCGCGGCCAGCTTCTCGTCCGGCCGTGGCGCCGGGTCCACCGTCAACGCCGTCAGACACCACGACACTTCCACCGTGGGATACGCTCCCTGGGCCGGTTCCATCGATTGCAACCGCGACAGGAGGGCGGGAACAGCTTCGTGCCGCCAGCGCCGTGCCGCCCACAACGCCAAAGCCACTTCGCCCAAGTCGGATGAGCGGACGGCGCGGCCGGCCAGTCGGCCACAAAGCTCGTACGGACCGGTGGCCGACAGAGATGCCGCGACGACCTCGTCCGTCTCGTCCGCCAGGGCGATCAGCACGATGGCCGTGTAGCGCAGGCTGATTCCCTCCAGTCGATCCAGCCCCTGCGCCCGGCGAAGTCGGAAGGCGTAGAGCCCTTCCTCCGGACGATACATGCGCCGAAGCCCATCCACGGCCAGCGCGCGCAACTGGGGCACGGCTGCGGGGAGCCCGTCGGTTTGAGGGCGCTCCGAGGTTGATGCGGTTGCCGCCATGCGTTCCTCAGGTCATTGAGCCTGTGTGGCCGTCCCGATCCGGTTCAGGGCCGCGTTCTGGCTGAGGAACCCCAGCGGATCGAACATGTCGTACAGGCTGCTTCCGCGTCCGGACATGCCGGCTTGCTGGCCGGGGCGGTTGAGATACTCCACACCGGTCACGTTGTAGCTCACGTTGGCATTCACTCCGGCACGGATGAAGAAGTTCCGGTTGATGAAATCCTGGATCTTCGTTTCCGGCGTCTCAGGCACCCAGAGAATGTCTCCGGCCGCCAGGAGGACGTTCGGCGCCTCTCCGGTGGACATGCGAGTGAGGTCCAGGCGCACGTGCGCGTCCGAGCCGTCCGGCATGCGGCGGATGAGCGTGGCCTCCCGAGGCGTCACGTCCGTGCGCAGGCCGCCGGCTGCGGCAATCGCCTGCAATGCCGTAATCTGCGTTCGAGGCGGGTACACCTGGGGCCGCGGAAAGTTGACCAGGCCGCCGACGATAATCTGATTCACCGGGGCCGCCTCCACAAGGACGATATCGCCGTCCTCCAGCGGCTCCAGCGCCAGGGCGGCCCGCAACTGCTCCGGCTTCGTCAGGTCCAGCGTCACCGACTCGTTCGGTCGGCAGATCCGGCGCAGCGTGGCGGTTCCCGAGGCCATGTCCGAGACGCCGCCGGCACCCACGATCGCGTACAGCAGGTTTCGCTCCGTGCGTCGCAACGGCACCAGCCCCGGTTGCAGAACGGCGCCATGCACGAGCACGTGTGTGGTCTGCGGCATGGTCAATTCCACATGCACGACCAGCTCCAGATCCTTCAGCACGGTCGGCACGTACGCCGCGACGATGGCATTTTCCACGTCGCCCAGCTCCAGGCCGCCGACCGGAACCTTACCGACGATGGGCAGGAATATGTTGCCCTCGCGATCGACCCGCACTTCCACGGGCGGAAACAGGGCGGAAGGGTCCACGCCCGTCAACGTTACCTGGAGAACATCGTTGGGGCCCACCCGGTACGGCCCCATCTGGCGAGCCACGAGCGTCGCAGCGTCCGCCGCGGCGGCGGCGTCTGCCGGATCGGATGCCTGGACCGCCTGCTGCATCTGCATGAATTCCCCCAATTCTATGCGACGGTCCGGTGCACACCCGATCATCCACATCGCCCCAAGCAGACATAACCCGCCCGCGGCGATCCACCCGCCTCGCCCGAAACCCTCGCGCAGCGTGATCTGTTGGTCGTCCATTGCGCTCATCCTTTGCTGTTCGAAACGTTCCGTAAGACTCCGCGCCTGAGTCGAATCGGGCCGCAGACGGCCCGCCTCTTTCTTCATCGGCCAGAAGAGATGGTTGGCTTTCCAGAACGGAACGGACCTGCGCCCGCGGAAGGTGCTTCACGCCACCGCATGACCCCCGGACCGGACGCCGGCCCCGTACGGAGCGCGAATCAGCTTCTCCACGGGCACGCTCCATTTTCCGCCAAGGGTCCTGATGGTAGCCATCAGAATGCGAAAGTCCAGCCAGAGGGAAAAATGCCGGACGTAGGCGATGTCGTAGAAAATCCACTCGTGGAAATCCCCTTTGGATCGGTCGTCGCTGCGGCACACCTGCCAGAGCCCCGTGATCCCCGGACGAACTGACAGCCGCGCGCGTCGCCAGGACACACACACCTGATTCTCGCGAAAGGGCGACGGGCGCGGGCCCACCAGGCTCATATGCCCCGCAAGCACGTTGAACAACTGCGGCAGTTCGTCGATATTGGCGGCGCGAATCCACCGACCCACCCGGGAAATCCGGGGATCCTTTTTCAGCTTGAACTGGGGACCGTCCACTTCATTCTGAGCGTACAGCGCGCGCTGCTGCCGATGCGCGTCCGCCACCATGCTGCGGAATTTGATGCAGGCAAACTCCCTGCCGTCCCGACTCTCCCGCCGGTGACAGAAAAACACCGGCCCGCGCGAATCCAGCTTGATAAGGATTGCGATCAGTAACAGAACGGGCGAGAGCACCAGCAAAGCCGTCGCGGATACCAGCACGTCCAGCGTGCGCTTGACGGCGAACTGGATCGTCCGCCAACGCCCGGTCGGCCCGTCGCCCGTGCCTTCAGTCACGCGCAGATCTCCGTGCACGCGCGAAAGGGCCTCCGTCACCGCGTCCCCCGTGCCCGGCTCACCCTCCAGGGAAGTCAGGCACCGACCCCAGGCCACACAGTGGCGCACGCTCGCACCGGCGAGCACGAACGTATCCGCCGCCAGCACCGACTGGGCCACAATGGCATTGCGGCCCACATGACAGCCTGGGCCGATGACGGCGGGACCGACCACCGTCACGCCGGACTCCAGGCGAGCCCGGTCGTGCACGACAACCGGACCGACAAAACGCACGTCCGGCTCGATGCGGCATTCGCGTCCGACGCGCACGCCCTGATCCCGCCAGGTGAAGCCGGACACCGGCTCCGGCTCGTCCGGCTGCGACAGCAACCACTCTGTCAGGGCGAGGCAGCCCGCCTCCGTGCTCAGATCGAGCACCTCGGTCGGCACCGGCACGTCCTGGCACAGGACCCCCTGGACCACCAGACGCTCCCTCAACTCCGGCAGCGATCGAAACGACCCACGCATGACCGCGTGCAATGGCACCTGCGACAGGAAGATTCCGCTGTTGCCCGCGTCGGGCCAGCTCACCTGGCCGTACAAACGCTGAATCCGCCGGACGGAGCCGTCCTCGCCCCGCTCCACCGTCTCACGAGCACGGGGCGAATCGCTCCCGAGAGCGATCCAGTGTACGGCCCCACGGTACGGATGCCGTGGATCGCCCGTGCCCGCCGACCCGAAACCCTCGACCGGCCATCGGGCGGCATCGACCACCCACAGGCGATCGGCCGCATCGAGGTTTTCCAGAGCCTTGCCCAGCGAATCCGGAGTGACAACCTCCACCGTGCCACAATCGCACTCGCGCTGCGCTTGAACATACGGCTCGGATACCGCGAATGTCGGAAGCACCAGCACCCGCTCCGCATCCCCGTTCATCAGCGAACGGCGCAACAGGTCCAGAAACCGGAAAGGCCCGAGTGGCAGCATCAGCAGAGAGAGATCGACTCCCTCATGCCGGAGGAACGTGGGTCGATGATCAAAAACAAGCAACGGCACGCTCTTATCCACCTTGCCCCGGGGTGTGGGTCCCGGGTTCCCTGGCCTCGAGCTTTCGGGGGCCCTCGTCGCTTCGCGTCAGGTAGGCGTCGTATGAGCCGTAGCCGCCATAGCCGCCGTATCCGCGACCGCCGCTCGTCCCCACCAGCACGGTGCCCACGAGCGTGCCTCCGGCGGCACTCAGATCGGCGTACGCCTGCAGAACCTCCTCACGCTTCGACTGTGACGCCCGCAGAACCATCAGCACACCGTCCGCCTGGCTGGCCAGAATGCGGGCGTCCGCCACCGGCGCTACCGGAGGGCCGTCCAACAGAACGTAGTCATAAGCCCGTTTCCATCGCTTCAGGTACGGAGCAAGACTCCCGGCCGCAAGCCGGTCGTGGTCGAAGTCGGCACCCAGCGGGCCGGCCAACAGAATGTCCAGACCGCGGACTCCGGTTCCCAGAATCGCCGCCTCCTCCCGCGCCTCGCCGCTCAAGACCGCGGCCAGCCCCACACGCGGCTGCACGCCGAGCCGGTCGGCCAGGGCCGGACGGTACAGATCGACCTCGACGAGAAGCACCTTCTTGCCCAACGCCGCCAGACTCCGAGCCAACAGCACCGACAACGTGCTCTTGCCGGCCTTCAGGTGGGCGCTGCTGATGAGTACCGCATTCCGCCCGGCGCCCAACCGCTCCAACAGGGCGGTGCGTACCATACGGATGCTCTCCACCAGAATCGGCGTCATCTCCCCCGCAAGGCTCGCGCCGCCCTCCATACGCGGCACCTGCCCCAGAAACGGCACGCGCGACCCGTGATGCACGTCGCTCGCCTCACGTATCCGCGTATCCAGGCTGACCCGCACGAATGCCAGGCCGATCCCCGCCAACGCCGCCGCGCCCACAGCCAGGATCGTCAGAAGGGGACGACGATCGGAGTTCGGCCCCGTGGGTTCGATGGCATACGAGGCAACCGTGATTCGCCCCGGCGCCTTCTCCTCCATCTGCAGGGATTCCAGGCGCTTGTACACCTGGTCGTACAGGTCTCGCTTGTACGCCAGTTGCTGGTCGTACTTGGCGATCTCCTTCGCCAATTCGCCTTGCCGTTCCTGCTGAGTGCGCAACGCGCGGATCTGCTCGTCCAGCAATTCGAGCTCGCGCGACTGGCGGGCGATCAGCCGCTCCAGGCTGGCGGCATCCATCATCAGAAACGCATCGCCGGCGATCCGTCGGTCGCCCGAGCCCTGGAGCCAGGAGTCGTCCAACTGTCCCTCGCGCTCACTGAGCATCTGGCGCGCGTGTTCCACCTCCCCCAACAACTGCCGGATTCGCGGATGGGACTCCCCGAATCGGTCGCGAGCCATGTCCAACTGATGCTCTGCCGTGCGCAGTTGGGTGTTCAGATTCCGCCACTCCGCGTCCTGGGCATACCGCGAGCCAATCGCTCCATCGGCTTCGACAACGCCCGGCGCGGCGTTCTCCGCACGACGGGCCACCAGATCCTCCTGGGCCATCTGAAACGCCCGCTCCAGTTCCTCCCGCTTGGCGGCCAGGGTGTTAAGCCGTTCCGCCGTCTGGGCCCGAACGATATCCGGGTCGCCCGTCCCCATCTGCTTGGACAGATTTCCCTTCACCTCCACGAGACCGTCGATGGCTTTTTCGAGCGAGTCCCGCTCTCGGCGCAGTGTATTGAAGACGTGTTCCTCGTCCTCCGCCGCCTGCTCCTTGGTGTACTGGAGATACTCACTCACCACCGCGTTCGCGATGATTCGCGCGCTTTTGGCGTCCGACGCGCGGACCAGCACGTCCACCAGCTCGGTGTTCGGACGCGGGATCGCCTCCACCGTATCCCGCAACCGCTCCAGTTGGCTCGGCGGAACGCCGCCCAGCCGAACCCGAAGGGACTTGGACTTATCGTGGAACCACGCGGAGTCGATCACATCCTGCCGGTCCAGCACCCGATCCAGCACCTTCGGACTGCGAATACTGGACACCTGCGTGTTCAGGTAGACCCGGTACATCGACGCCACGCCGTCATCTTTGTTGAATACGATTCGAGGCAGCACCGGACGAACGCGAATGGACGCGCCCGCCTGGTATTGGGGCGTTACCAGCGTCCAGATCAGCGGGACGGCCACTCCGACCACCACCCCGAACCCGACCAGGGCGAGCCACTTGTGGCGAAGAAGCAGCCGATACTGAAAGGGAACATCCGCCGGAGCGGGGGGAACCGCATCCGTCCCATCGCCGAACAACGGATCTCCGCCCGCGTGCGGCGCCAACATCGTCCGCGGGCGAAACGGACCCTCCTGTGGCACAAGCGCACCGGAGACCCGCCCGTCGGGGGTGTCATGCTGTTCTTCGATCATCCTGATCCAGTCCTCGCCCGGCGAATCTTACTGCATCAGAAGGCGTGTGTCACTCCCCCGAACGCCAAAGAACCAGACGCTCGGCAATGCATCCGGAAAACCTGCCCGGCTACAATGCCGGAGACGGAACCGAATCCGCATGCGAGGCGAAGACACTCCGGACCCGGTCCGGCACCGCCCAGCATCGCGAAGTCAACCAGTCTATCGTAGCTCGATCACGCGGCGATGGCGATACGCAGAACGCATTCCGTAGAACGGCCTGCGGCTCCACCGAAGTGCCGACCGTCACGATCGAGTGATCCACGATCGCCCCTTCCCCCACGCGGCACCGATCCCAGATGGAGGATCGGCTGATCACGGCGCCCGCCTCGATTTCACAATCGGCGCCGATACTGGTCGGGCCGATGATGATCGCGCCCCGCCCGATAACGCTGCGCGGTCCGATCCACACCGGGCCCACCAGACTGGCCGATGGAGCCACCCCTGAGGCACCCGGCGAACCGGCAGATCCATCGGTTCCGGCGAGCAGACATTCGCCTCCACCACGCACCAGCACTTCGGTCGTCCAGGCATTCGCCACCAGGTAGGACTTCGCGTCCGTCACCCGCGGCGGCAAACCCGGACCCGCTACCACCGTCCCCACCCGCCGGCCCGACCGGTGAAGATCGGGGATCAATCGCTCTTTCAGGTCCCAGAATCCGTGTTCGGGCACCATTCCGATCGCGTCCGCCTCGACGACGTAGATGCCGACCGGCGTGCCGGAGCCTTGCCCCTCCCGCTCGGGCGCCAGAACGATCGTCAAAGCCGCCTGCGTCTGCCGGTGCGCCGCGAGCAGCTCGTCCAGGTCCAACGTGGGTACGGTCGCCCCTTCCACGACCACGAACGTATCCTGCCCGCCGCGGGCGGCTGCGTCCCGGATGCACCCCGCCGGACCGCGCGGCAGAATGTCTTCCGCGTAGTTCACCTCGATTCCAGAGCAGCGCCCATCGTGCAGGCACTCCCGAAACAGCGCCGTGTCGCTGTTGGCGCAGACAGTCACATCCCCAAGGCCGCCGGACGCCATCCAGTCCAGAATGTGGCAGATCAGCGGCCGGCCCCCGAGAGGCACCAACGGCCGGGGGACCACCTGGTCCAGCATGCATTCCCCCCACACGTGCGTCCCCGCCAGGATGATCCCGCTCACACCCTGACGGATCGGTCTCCGGGCCACGCCGCTCACCTGAGACTCAAGGTGTCGGCGCCCGCCAATTCCCCCGACAAAAGCAAAGTTGTCCATCTTGCCAATCTCCCCACTTCCGATTCGGCGACCCGACGCGCGGGTCGTCGGCCGCCCGGCCGCCCCTCACGCAGCCGTCCGGCACTCCCCCACAATCAAACGTGTCGTGAGCGTCACCCTCTCGCTCCAATCACGCCGCCCCACCACCGTCCACGCGGGCGACCGCTGGTGATACGCCCGACTCACCCAGCCGATGATCGGATCCTCTTCACCCCGCGACAGCGAGAACTCCAGCGACCGATCCAGGTCCATCCGAACGATCCCCTCGGGGCACCGGACGATCAGGTGCCCGCGATCCGGCGCTCTGCTCACGTCGCAACGCTCCCCGAAGTGCCAGAACTGCGTCGCCCTGTGAACGCCGGCGCCGGAAAGCTCGTCCACCACCGTGATCTCGCGTCGCTCCGCATTCATGCTCACGGTTCGCCGGTGGCGAACGGAACGACCGGACCGCTCGTAGCCGTCATGCTCCGCTTCCACCGTCCCTCCCCACGCCTGGGGCTCCCAGCGAACACACCGCGCGTTGGCCCGTCGTCCCCACAAAAAGGGCCCCAGCGGCTCCGACTGATCCAGGTCGTCAACCATGATCGTGTTGTGGGCTCGCGTACTGCGAAAATAATCCCGCCAACGCGGATCTCGGAAGTAGTCGTACGTACCCGGATCCACCAGCACGTCCGCCCCGAAAGTCCGAAGCGTCAGACTCAAAGCGTCCGCGTGGCCGTGCGCCGCGATCGCTCCAAACCCCAGCGCGCCGCAGTCCAGCGTGACGCTGATGCGGTCATCTCCGCCGCGTCCGCCGGCCTGAAGCAGGTAAACGCCCGTGTCGGGAAACGCCCGACTGGAGATCCGCGCCGGCGCGGCTCCCCCGTCAAGACGATCAAACACATCGATCCCGGTCTCTCCCAGCATCCAGAACACCGGCTCGCAGCAATCGCCCGCCAGGGCCTTGAAATCGCCCCGTTGGAAGACCACCGCTCCGATGGCCATGAGCCCCTGCACCCGCTTCGAGCGTGAGCAAAGCCGCAGCACGTGCCCGTCGTCGGCATCATTGAACATGGGCAGCGCGTCTCCGCCCTCTGCCAGGGCCGCCACGAACTCGAACATCTGCTCCAGCTTCGCCAGGTACGCCGGCGGAAACTCCTCGCCCGTCCGCCGACCCGCCAGGGCGGCGTAGAGGAAGAACTCGAGGCAGAACAGGTGGTACCCCGTGGCCCGCTCGGCGTGACCTCCGTCCGGCAGAACCTGCCGCTCCATCTCCTGGCAGAGAATCGCTTTGGCCCGTTCCCCCCACCGGGTCGCGTCGCGAAGGCTCCGGAAGAAACGGCTGCCGATGTACACGCCCGCCGCTTCCCCGATTCGATGATTGTTCGCCGAGGAGAACCGCGAATACTTCCGCGTGATCTCCCACAAATGCCGATACGCAACCGGTAGGATCGTCCGCCGCACCTCGGTCGTCACACACGAAGCCCCGTCAATCAGCGCCAGGGACCACGCCCAGTTGATCAGGCGAACGGCCAGCTCCAGCGGACTACGCCACTGCATCCCGACGCCGAACGGGCACTGTTCGATCCAGGTGAGAATCTGCTCCACGACCTTCGCGGCGTATCGCTCGTCACCCGTCAGCCGATACGCCCGCCCAAGCACTGGCAGGTGCTGATGACGACTCGGCTCCCACGCGATCTTCGCATCACCCGTCTCGCGGTAGTCCCGGTAGTCGATGCTGTCCGCCGGTCGCAAAGGAGTCGGCCGACGCGCCTCGTACTCGAAGTTCCAGTTCACTTCGGGTCCCAGATCACAATCGACCGTCTCGAACAGCGGGACGCGGTTCCGACACAATCGCTCCGCCCGATCGATCAGTTCTTCTCGCCAGGCCTCCACCCGCGCCGATCGATCGCCGTTCATATTCCGCGGGAGTCCCGACAGCCGCGCATCGAACTGCACGCTCTCCCCGTTGCAGCCCGCAATGCTCTCAATCGCGGGGGGGCGACGCCGGCGCGACAGCAGACACCGGTCCGCGGCCAGAGTCAGCCGTGACCGCACCCGCCACAGCACCTCGGCCGCCGACATCGCATTCAGGCGTCGACGATACCACTCTAACGTCTGCAACGAACCGCCCTCTCCGTCTGCCGGCCTTCCAAGACCGCGTCTCCGCTCTCCGGTTGCACCACACACACCTGCGCCGCACACCGCCTGCACCCAAGCACTCGCCGGCGAGCCCCGTCATCGGGCTCACCCAGCCGTCTCGGCGGCGTCGCCGCATTGCCACTACCGGTTCCTGATTCGCGTTCGTTTGCGCACCGTGGGGAGAAGTGATCGGTGCTTCACGGGTACGCTCATCCAGACCTACAAATGCTCACCCCTGCTCAGCCCCACTCCAAAGTCTGACCCACTCCGTTGAAACTCACCCCCTCTGACCAATCCTTACCCCCCCCCGGAAAAACTCAAATGCGGTTGCCCACGACCTAGCCCTGCCATCTCTCGCCAAACCCGCTTCAGAAGCCGCGCGCCACACGGCAAGCCATCTCAGTACGACAGGGTTTTCCAAAGTCTGGGTCGCTCACTGCGCGATCCATCGGCGGCGCTTGGCGCTGCAAACGAAGCACCGTTTCCTCTAACCTTATTCCGGCGGAAGGGGGAAGTCAATCCAAATCCGTGTCAAGGCTTACCGCGGCCAATACACTCTAACCGATTGTCAATACGAACATTACTACTGATATAACACGCCAATTGAGGATCCATGCGTGGGCCGTGTTGTTAGGTTTCCAGTCAATTTATTACAGAGGTGCCCTATCTGACCCAAGGTCCGGATAAGCCGCGACTGGAACTGGCCGTGCCGCCGATCATGTGTATGCGGGCCACCGGGCTCGGACACAGGACCGCTGCTGAACCAGGGCGGCAGGCTGAATCGTCTCTGGGGAGCTTTCAGAATGCACCGGACAGGTTTGATCGTTCGCGGGGGGTTGTTGGTCTTTCTCCTTCTCACCGGGCCCCAGTGCGGGTCACACCCGGCGAATCCCTCCGCTTCGTCACAGACTGACAACCCCACCGTTCCGCCGGACCTCGACCAGGGGGATCCGGGCACTCTCGACCCCGCCGTGTCCCCGGCGGAGGTCGTTTTCGTCGAAGACGCCGAACCGGCAATGGCGGGCTTGGCCCACGTGGCGGACGAGTTACTGGTCCAGACGCTGCCCGCCGCAGAGCCGGACGCCCTTCGCGACACATTCTCGGCCGCTGGCGCCACGCTGCTGGAGGACTGGCCGGAATTGGACACTTGTGTCATTCGGGTGGCAAGCGGCCGTCTGCAGGCCGCCGCAGAAATGCTGATCCGGGATCCGCAGGTAGAGGCCGTCCAGAAATGCTACTACTACACCCCGAACAACATACCCGACGATCCGGAGTTTGCGTCCCAAAGCTACCTGAACCTGGTGAACGTTCCGTCCGCCTGGACCACGACTACAGGGAGCGAACGCATCGTCATCGCGGTGATTGACACGGGCGTCCAGACCGGGCATCCCGATCTTGCCGCCAAACTGCTGACCGGACGTGACGTGCCATCCGGTACGGATGGCGTGGACGATCGATTCGGGCACGGGACCGGCGTCGCGGGCATCGCGGCGGCCATGTCCGACAACGGGATCGGCATCGCCGGCGTGAGCTGGGCCAGCCCCATCCTGCCGGTCGCGGTGGTGGATGCGTTCGGCCGTGGCACCACTCGACACATCGCCAAAGGAATGATCTGGGCCGTCCAGCATGAAGCGCGCGTGATCAACGTCAGCTTCGCACCGCTCCAGGCAGACCGTACGGTGCTGCGGGCGGCACAGTTCGTCCGGGCCCGCGGCGGCCTGACCGTTATCAGCGCGGGCAACGACGGTGCAACGTACACGACCCCCAAAGAGCCGGCCGCCCTGTTCGTGGCCGCTTTGAACTCGGACGCACAGCGGGCCTCGTTCTCATCGGCCGGTCCTTTCGTCGACCTTGCCGCGCCGGGCACGGGAATCCGGGCACTCGCCCTCGACGGAGATTCCTGCGAAGTCAGCGGCACATCGTTCGCCTGCCCCATCGTGGCTGGCGCCGCCGCTCTGGTCTGGGCCGTGCGGCCCGAGATGCGTCCGGCGACCGTGGCGGACCTGCTCCTCTCCACCGCCCGCGACATCGGGCCACCTGGCCGGGATGACGAGTACGGCGAGGGCGTCCTCGATGTCCAGGCGGCTGTCACGGCCGCCGCCGCGCTGATCGAACGGGATGACCGGTCGCCGCCGGTCGTTTCCATCACGCGCCCGGCCGACAACGCCACGGTGTCGGGCGTCGTGCGGATCGCTGCGCAGGCAACGGATGCCGATGACATCGCCGACGTGACCCTGCTGGTGGATGGCCAGGTCCGGGCGTCCGACGTCTTCCGACCCTACCTGTTCGCAGTGAACACGGCCACGTGGGTGCCCGGACCGCACACGATCTCCTGCGTGGCGACCGATGTCTACGGCAATGCCTCCTCACCCGCCGAAATCACCGTGTTCGTGGGGCAGTCACCGGCGGACGACGCCGGCGGCGGAGGCACGGCTGACACGCAGCCGCCGGTCGTCATCATCAATCATCCGACCGATGGAACGTTGGTTGCCTCCGAGGTGGGCCTCAAAGCCACCGCCACCGACAACGCGGGGCTCGCTCGGGTGGAGTGGCTGGTCGACGGCATTCAACAATCCTGGCATACGCTCAACGGCACGCGGGCTGAGGTCAGTTTCGTCTGGAACGCGATTTCGGCCACACCCGGCACGCATAGAGTGACGGTTCGTGTCATCGACAGCGCCGGCAATCAGGCTGCCGCCACGGTCCGACTGGTGCGGCAATGAACCGACACCCGGAATCCGAACGCCTTCCGCGCGACGACGGAACACGGGGTTCCGCACGACAGAACTCACGGTTCCGCGGCGGCGGTAGGTTCAAGGGGAGCCGGGTGCCCGGCGAGCCGGCCGAAGAGGCGGACGGCCAGGCGATCGACGGCATCGGACGAAGGCCGGCGACGAACCGGCTGCGCGTCCGACCAGGGCCGCACATGACGCCAGAACAGGCTTGGGCTGAGCAACAGAATGGTCGGCTCCGCCAGTTCGCGGCCGCGGGCCACGGCCATCAGAAGGCTGCGATCGACGGGGGACAAGCCCAGGTCCAACAGAAGCGTGCGGAACAGCTTGCCGGAGTCGTCGATTTCCTTGCGGTTCCACCGACGTTGCAGGCGGTAAAGGACGCAGAGAAACGCCACGAACGCGACCATCAGCAGGAGCGTCACGGCCACCTCTGCCGGCGAACTGCCGCCCCCCACGAAACGATCCTGGATGCCGTGAAGGCGATCTTGCGGGGCGATGGCCTGAAGCAGCAGAGACCTCATGGCACGGTCTCCTGGGCCGCCGGGATTGCCAGCGGCGGAAGGGTCACGCCCACCGACCGGGCAACCTGCACGGCGCGGTGGCGGACCTGCGGGTCGGGATCGTTGGACGCCAAGTCCACCAGGCGATCCGTCAGGCTTTGCAGGCGCAGGCATTCGATGACCCACAGCGCGCTGAGCCGATCCGATCGCGCAGCGCCGTACAGCATGTTCAGCAGCGCGTCGACAGCCTCGCGCAGCTCCAGCTTCAGCAGCATCTTTACGGCGTTCGCCCGCACGCGCCCGTTCGGTGAGGCCAGCTTGTCGCGCACGGCCGACTGGTACTGGGAAGCCTCCAGCGTATCGAGCGCTTCGATCGCGTTCGCCTGCACGCGCGCGTCCGGATCGTGCAGGGCCGCCGACAAGATGCGGCGGCTGGTCGGGTTGTCCAGACGCCCTAGAGCGCGCGTGACCACGCTGCGCACCACGGCGTCGGCATCGTGCGCCAGTTCATAGAGAGATTCGGCGAACGCCTCGTGCAGTTCCAGCCTCTGCACCATACGCACCGCGCGGGTA
>MTKY01050823.1_pt1 | contig 28238 bp, 23 predicted proteins | sample 1042731 | NCBI WGS metagenome assembly MTKY01 (sample SAMN06212206, study PRJNA360538) | anaerobic digester metagenome | biome: Wastewater treatment plant; material: sludge; isolation source: anaerobic digester fed with sludge from wastewater treatment plant | place: Denmark: WWTP Soeholt ...
CGCACGTAGCGCCTCCGCGACGCCGTAGACGTCGGTGTTGTGCCCCGACCAACCGGCCTCGTCCCGGACCAGCGTGTTGATCGCACCGACCCGGACAGCCAGGTCCGAGGCAGTGTGGACGACCTCGAACGCCGCCTCCTTGAGCGGCATGGTGAGCGAGAGCCCACGCCATGAGCTGTCGAGCCCGGCCACGTGCGCGGCCAGTTCGTCCGCCTCGACACGCGCCCGGTCATAGCACCAGTCGGCGAGCCCGAGCGCCCGGTATGCCGCGCGGTGCAGCACCGGCGACAGCGAGTGCTCGATGGGCGAGCCCCGCACCCCGCAGCGGATCCGCGCCGACGAACTCACCGAGAGCACTTCCCCTTGTTCTCGGGGGCGTTGCACCAGGCCTGGAACTCGGCGACGTATTGGTCGTGCTCGGCCTGAGTCGCCGCGAACTTCGTCTCACCCGTTTCGGGGTTGACGGCGACGAAGAACAGCCAGGCTCCCGCGACCGGTGCTGCGGCCGCCTCGATCGACGCGATCCCCGGGTTGGAGATCGGGCCACCCGGCAGGCCGTCCTTGGTGTAGGTGTTCCACGCGTTGACGGTGGCTCGTTCGGCATCAGTCGTCGTGATCGCGCGCTTCTTCACCCCGTAGCTGACCGTCGAGTCCAGTTGCAGACGCATCGGTTTGGCGAGCCGGTTGAGCACCACGCGGGCGACCTTGGCCCGGTCCTCGGGCCGTTTGGCCTCGGCCTCGACGATGCTCGCGATGATCATGAGCTTCTCGGCCTGATCCGAGGGGACCTTGAGGTCGTTGAGCACCTTGACGGCCTTGCCGATCATGGCCTTGAGCTGGGTCGCCGCCGAATCCTTCTCGGAGAACTCGTAAGTGGCGGGGAAGAGGTAACCCTCGACGTTGCCTCCGGCTGACGTCGGCAACAGGGCCAAGACATCGGGGCTCTTGGCCGCGGCCTCGTAGTCGCTCGTCGCATGTTTGGTCGCCTTGCCGAGCAGGGCATAGATCTCGCTGGCCCACAGGCCCTCGCGGATGGTCACCTTGGGGTTCTGCCGGTTCTTGGGATCGACGAGGATGGCCAGGACGTCCGCCGCCCGCATCTCCTTCTTCAGGGCATAGTCCCCGGGTTGGATGCCCGCACAGCGTGCCTCGGCGTTGCAGGCGTCGACGAAGGCTTTGGCCGTGAGCACAATGCCCGCACTCTGCAGGCTGGAGCCGATCGCTCGACCCGTGTCGCCGTCCTTGACGGTGAAGGTGAGCGCCGCCCCGCCCGGACCTGGGTAGTCCGCCGACTCCGACGACCGTTCCAACAAGGGACGTATCGCGGAGTAGCCGAGGTAGCCCGCGCCAGCGATCAGGCCCAAGGCCACGAGCAACACGACGAATCGGCGAGCTCCCCGGCCCGCGTTGCGTCGTTCGCGCCGGGCCCGACGGGAGTCCTCGGCGAACCCGAAGGCCCCCGTGTCCTCGCCGTACGTCTCATAGGTCTCGTATGCCGCATCGCCCGAGTCGTATCCGACGTGGCCGTGGCCCCCGTAGTCGTCAGCATGGGCCTCGACGCCGTGCCCGCCGTCATCACCGTGCTGGTCATAACCGTCGGACAGATAGGTGTCTTGATCGAAGACATCGTCGCGGGACGCGCCCTCGGGGCCGTCGGTCATGCTCGTCCCTTCATCCGGGGCTTGCGCCCGCTCGTGCTGACCAGTTCCCCCGGCGGGATTCCGGTGGCCCGCTCAGCCTCAAGTGCGGCATCGAGGATGAGCACAGCAGCCACCTGGTCGACGACGGCCCGGTGCGTGCGCCCCGGCCGTCCGCTTTCGTGCAGCAGGCGATGGGACGCGACACTGGTGAGCCGCTCGTCGACCAACCGTACGCGGACCGGTGCCACCCGCGCAGCAAGCGCGACGGCATACGCGCGGGCAAGTTGCGCCGCATCGCCCGGCGCGCCGGACAGGTGCAAGGGCAGACCGACATACACACAGGTCGCCTCCCCTTCGCGGACCAAGTCGGCCAGGGCCGCGAGGTCGGCCTGCGGATTGCTCGGGTCGCGGACCAACGTGGTCACCGGAGTGGCGAGTATGCCGTCCGGATCGCTTTGCGCGACGCCTACCCGGACAGCCCCGACGTCGACACCCATGCGTCGGCCCAGCGACGGCATATCCCTGGCCTAGCCCTGGCCTCGGAGCGAGGCCTCGACGGCACCCAACGCGGCACCCATCGCGGCCGCGTTGACGCCGCCCCCCTGGGCGAGGTCGTCCTTGCCGCCGCCGCCACCTCCGAGCACCTGGGCCGCCAATCGGACCAGCGCCCCCGCCTTGACCCCGGCCTCGCGAGCACTGGCGTTGGTGGCGACGATCACGACCGGCTTGGCGTTGACCGACCCCGTCATCGCCACGACGCTGGCGCGCGCGTCGCCCAGGCGGCCACGGACGTCGAGGACCAGCGTGCGGAGATCATCGGGGGCGATGCCCTCGCCCGCGTCGTGAGTGACCAGTCGGACTGGCCCGACGTCCCGGGCGGAGTCCACCAGTCCCGGCGCGACGGCGAGGGCCTGCTGCTGGCGCGCGGCGGCGATCTCGCGCTCGGCATCGCGCAGCTTGGCCAGAATGCCACTGATCCGTTCGGGAAGCTCCTCTGGGCGGGCCTTGAGTGCCTCAGTGAGCTGGCCGACGATCGCGTGCTCGCGGGCGAGGAAGGAATAGGCATCTGCCCCAACAAGCGCCTCGACGCGACGCACGCCCGAGCCGATGGATGCCTCTCCGAGGAGCTTGACCACGCCGAGCTGGCTGGTTCGCGGCGTGTGGGTGCCCCCGCAGAGCTCGCGGGCCCAGTCGCCGACGGAGACGACGCGAACGGCGCTGCCGTACTTCTCGCCGAACAGGGCCATCGCGCCGATGTCCCGGGCCTGCGCCTGGGTCATCACCTCGGCCGACACGGGGAGGTCATCGAGCAGCACAGCGTTGACCCGGGCCTCGATCTCCTGCAGCTGCCCGAGCGGAATAGCGTGCTGGGCGTTGAAATCGAAGCGGAACCGACCCGGGCCGTTCTCTGAGCCAGCCTGGGTGGCCGTGTCGCCCAGCGCCTCGCGGATCGCCTTGTGGACCATGTGCGTAGCGGTGTGCGCCCGCGAGATCGACCGCCGACGCTCGATGTCGACCAAGGCATGCGCCTGCTCCCCGACCGCAACCTCGCCCGCGACGACCGTCGCCCGGTGGACCGACAGGCCAGTGATCGGGCTCTGGACGTCGCGGACCTGCACGACTGCCCCGCCGGCCAGCTCGATCCGCCCGCCGTCGGCCAACTGGCCGCCGCCCTCGGCATAGAACGGCGTGCGGTCCAGGACCAGCTCGATCTCCTCGCCAGCCCCGGCGACGGCCACCGCTTGGCCGCCACGCAGGATCCCGGCGACGCGCGCCTCGGACACCACTTCGTCATAGCCGGTGAACTCGACGGCATGCCCGAGCCGGTCGGCGACCTCGCGGTAGACGCCGGTCTCGCCGTGGGCGCTCTTCTTGGCCTTGGCGTCGGCCTTGGCGCGGTCGCGCTGTTCCTTCATCAGTCGGCGGAACCCAGCCTCGTCGACCTGCACGCCGTGCTCAGCGGCCATCTCCAAGGTGAGGTCGATGGGGAAGCCATAGGTGTCGTGTAGCGCGAACGCCTCATCACCGGACAGGGTCGGCTTGGCACCCTCGTCCTTGCTGCGCTCGGCGCTCTTGAGCCGGGCCACGGCGCCGTCGAGCAGGGTGGTCCCGGAGGCGAGGGTGCGACGGAAAGCCTCCTCCTCGGCATACGCGATGGAACTGATCCGACCGAAGTCGGTGCGCAGTTGCGGGTAGGACTTGCTCATCCGCTCCATGCTCACCGGGAGCAGGTGCGGCAGCGCCGGATCGTCGAAGCCGAGCAGGCGCATCGAGCGCACGGCGCGGCGCAGCATCCGGCGCAGGACATACCCGCGGCCCTCGTTGCCGGGAGTGACGCCGTCGCCGATGAGCATGAGGCTTGAGCGCACGTGATCGGCGACGACGCGCAACCGGACGTCGTCCGGGTGGCTGTGGCCGGCGTCGCGCCCGGAGTTGGCGCCGTAGATCTTCCCCGTGAGCTCGGCTGCCTTGTCCAGGACCGGGTAGACCTCGTCGATCTCGTAGAGGTTGTCCACGCCCTGCAGGATGGCCGCCATACGCTCGAGGCCCATGCCGGTGTCGACGTTCTTAGCCGGCAGGTCACCGAGGATCGGGTAGCCCTCCTTGGCCCCGCCCTCACCGCGGATGTTCTGCATGAAGACGAGGTTCCAGACCTCGAGATAGCGGTCCTCGTCGACGGCCGGGCCGCCTTCGCGGCCGTAGTCGGGCCCACGGTCGTAGTAGATCTCGCTGCACGGACCGCACGGCCCGGGGACGCCCATCGACCAGAAGTTGTCGGCCATCCCCCGCTTGACGATCCGGGAGCGCGGTATGCCGGTGTGCTTGACCCACAGGTCGGCGGCCTCGTCGTCGTCGAGGTAGACCGTCGCCCACAGGCGGTCGCCGTCCAGGCCGTAGCCGCCCTGCTTCTGTGACGTGGTGAGCAACTCCCAGGCCGCCTTGATCGCGCCCTTCTTGAAGTAGTCGCCGAACGAGAAGTTGCCGTTCATCTGGAAGAACGTGCCGTGCCGGGAGGTCTTGCCGACCTCCTCGATGTCGCCGGTCCGCACGCACTTCTGCACGCTGGTGGCCCGCTCGAACGGCGGGGTCTCCTGCCCGAGGAAGTAGGGCTTGAACGGCACCATCCCTGCGTTGACAAACAGCAGGTTCGGGTCGTCGTAGAGCAGCGGGGCCGACGGCACGACCGTGTGCCCCCGCTTCTCGAAGAAGGTGAGGAATCGGCGCCTGATCTCGGCGGTCTCCATGGTGGGTCCTTGCGGTCGGGTCACGTATGCCGGGTGGTTGCCGGCAGGTGCAGGTCGGGTCCAGGTCGGGTCCAGCACGGCTGGGGTGGGGTGGGCTGGTGGCGGGGTGATGCGCCCGAGACGTCGGGCCGCGAACTCACCCCTACCGAGCTCGCCAGCGGGCCGGGTCGTCCAGCAGCTCTCGGGCGGACTGCGAGTCCATCGCCCTTGCCGGCCCGCCCGAGTCCAAGCCCAAGGCCACGCGCAACTGATCTTCGCGCTCGGCCATGCCACCCTTGATGTCGTTCAGCAGCGTCCTGGCTTCGGCGAGCGCCGCAGCCAGGACGTCAGGTGGCCCGCCCTCGCTGGCGTAACGGTCGGCGAGCAGCCGGTAGGTGTAGACGGCGCCGACTCCGACGAGCGCCCCGCCCAGCACGGCGAGCAGTTTGCGGTTCATGCTTCGTGCCTGCCTCTGCGGGTGGCGGGGGTCGTTGCAGCGGTGGCCGCCCGGCGCTGGCCCACCGCCGACCGCACGCCATAACTGAACGCAGCGACCTTGACCAACGGGCTGCCGAGCGTCGCAGCGAACAGCGAGGTGAGCGCGTTGACGTTGCTGGACATGCTCGCGATGTTGGTCGTCACGGTGTCGATCCGGGCCAGCTGCTCGTTGGTCGTCGACACGGTGGTCGTCACCTCGCCGAGCAACGGCACGCTGCCGTCGGCCAAGCCTTTGACCCCGATCCGGGTCTCGTCCAGGATCTCGCCGGCCTTGCCGACGACCGAGCCCAGCCGCCACACGAGGTAGGCGAAAGCGAGCGCGGCAATGACCCCGGCGATGTCGCCGACGGTAACGGGCGCGATACTCACCGGTTCACCCTAGCCGAACGGCATACCGGGCCGCTCGCCCCTGGGCGGGCAGCGGCGGCGCGGACGGCGTGGTTCAGCGGGTGACCTCGGCGACCAGGGTGTTCTTGATCTCCGGGAAGTGACAGGCGATGACGTGCTCATCCCCGGTCTCTGGGATGTCGTCGTCGCCACCGCCGAGCTTGTCCTCCAACGGCGGCTCCTGGGTGGCGCAGATCTCCTGCGCCTTCCAGCACCGGGTGCGGAAGCGGCAGCCGCTCGGTGGGTCGATCGGGCTCGGCGGGTCACCGACCAGCCGGATCCGTTCCTTGGGCGGTATGCCGCGCACGACGTTGATGTCGGGGGCGGCGGACAGCAGCGCCTGGGTGTAAGGATGCTGCGGCTCGCCGTAGATGTGCGCCTTGCTCCCCAGCTCCACAACCTTGCCGAGGTACATGACCGCGACCCGGTCGCAGAAGTGACGGATGACACCGAGGTCGTGGGCGATGAAGATGAACGACAGACCGAGCTCCTCGCGAAGCCGGGACAGCAGGTTCATCACCTGGGCCTGCACCGACACGTCCAAGGCCGAGACCGGCTCGTCGGCGATGATGAGCTTGGGTTCGACGGCCAAGGCGCGAGCGATCCCGATGCGCTGACGTTGGCCACCGGAGAACTCAGATGGGTAGCGGTTGATGTGCTCGGGGTTCAGGCCGACCAGTTCAAGCAACTCTTGGGCTCGAGCCTTCTCCCTGCCCTTGGCCAGGTTGTGGACGCGCAAGGGGGTGGTGAGGATGGCACCCACCGTCTGGCGCGGGTTGAGTGAGCTGTAGGGGTCTTGGAAGATCATCTGGATTTCGCGCCGCAAGGGCCGCAATTGCCGTTCCGGCAGCCGCGCGATGTCCTTACCCTTGTAACGAATTGCCCCGGAGGTGGGCATCTCCAGCCTGGTGATGCAGCGGGAGACCGTGGACTTCCCGCAGCCGGACTCGCCGACGAGGCCGAGGGTTTCGCCTTCGGCCAGGCTGAAGGACACGTTGTCGACGGCCTTGACCGTGTTGCGAGTCATCGTCAGGCCCTGGACCTCACGGACCGCAAAATGCTTGACGAGGTTGCGGACCTCGACCAGTGGCGTCGACTCGGACGTGGGTGTCGACTCGGACGTGGGTGTCGTGGGCGACACCGGGGTGGCGGTCATGACGCCCCTTCCTGCGCGAGAACCTGTTCCGGGTTGGCTAGGTGGCACCGGATCTGCCTCCCTGGGCTACTGACGCGCAGGTCGGGTAGCGCGGTGGCACAGGCGTCACCCGGGACTCGGTCGCGCGCGGTGCACCGTGGATGGAAAGAACAGCCGGACGGCAGGTTGACCAAGCTCGGCGGAGTGCCCTTGATCGTCTGCAACTGGTCGCTGTCCTCAGAAGCCGACGGCAGACTCTGCAGGAGGGCGTGGGTGTAAGGGTGTTGCGGGCGGGCGAGGACGTCCTTGGCCAGCCCACGCTCGACGGCGCGGCCGGCATACATGACGAGGATGTCGTCGGAGACTTCGGCCACGACGCCCAGGTCATGGGTGATGAGGATGACTGCTGACCCGAACTCGCGCTGCAAGCTCTTGACCAGGTCCAGGATCTGGGCCTGGACGGTGACGTCGAGAGCCGTGGTGGGCTCGTCGGCGATGAGCAGTTTGGGGTTGTTGACCAAACCGAGGGCGATCATCGCGCGTTGGCGCATACCACCGGAGAACTCATGGGGGAATTGCTTGGCGCGTCGCTGTGGGTTGGGGATCCCGACGAGTTCGAGCATCTCGACCGCTCGCTTACGGGCGACGTCCTTGGAGACGCTGTTGTGCGCGAGGTAGGCCTCGGCGATCTGGTTGCCGACCTTATAGAAGGGGTGCAGGGCCGACAGCGGGTCCTGGAAGATCATCGCGGCGGTGTTGCTGCGCAACTTGCGCAGCGTCGCTTCGTCGGCACCGACGATCTCGGTGCCGTCGAGCAGGATGCTGCCGGTGATCGAGCTTCGCTTGGGGTTGTGCAAGCCCAAGACGGCCATGCTCGACACCGACTTGCCCGAGCCGGACTCGCCGACGATGGCGAGCGTGCGGCCCAGTCGCGCCTCGTAGGTGAGGTCCTGGACTGCGTTCACGGGACCCTCATCAGAGGGGAAGCGAACGCACAGGTCGGTGATCTTGAGGACGACTTCGCCCTTGGGCGCCTGATCGACCACGTTGCGTTCCGGAATTGCTGCAACCGCGTCCTGCGGCACCGCGGAACTCGGGACTGGGGGGACGGGCTGGGCGCTCACGAGAGCCTCACACGCGGGTCGAGGAAGGAGTAGGCGATGTCGACGATGAGGTTCATGATGACGACGAGGACACAGCCGATGAGGACGGTCCCCATGATGATGGGCAGGTCGTCGTTGCGCAGCGACTCGATGGCAAACCTCCCGATGCCGTCGACGCCGAAGATCTGCTCCGTGATGAGGGTGCCCGACAGCAGGCCAGCCATATCCAGGCCAAGGATGGTGACGACTGGGCTCAGGGCGGCACGGAGACCGTGCTTATAGACCACGGTCTGTTCGCTGATGCCTTTGGACCTCGCGGTTCGCACGTAATCCTGGTTCAAGGTGTCCACCATCGACGCGCGGGCATATCGGACATACCCCGTGGCGTAGAACAGCCCCAGGATGATCGCGGGCGCGACCAGGCCCGCGATCCAGCCGGCGATCCCGTCGCTGCGGTTCGCATACCGAGGCAGGAGCGGGTAGAGCACGGTGAAGTTCAAGGCGAACAGCAAGCCAGTGATATACGACGGGATCGACCCGAAGACCTGACTGAAACCGACAATTCCCCTGTCGAGTCCGCTACCTCGTCGACGGGCAGCCAGCACGCCGGTGGACACCCCGACGCTGAGGAAGATCACCATCGACATCAACGCCAGCATCGCCGTGTTGGGGAACCTGGTGGCCAGCGCGTCTTTGACTTCGACGCCGGTGCGGAACGAGAAGCCCAAGCAGGGTGCTTCACAGTGCTTGGGCGACCCGGACACATAAATGTCGCGACCGACTAGCAGACCCTGGAAGTACTCCTTGAACTGGATGGCCACCGGTCGGTCAGTTCCGAGACTGCGTCGGATGTCTTCCAGCCGTTGGGTGGTGCAGCGGGATTCCCCACACATGGACTGCGCCGGATCAGCCGGACCCGCGAAGAAGAGCAAGAACGTGGCGACGAGCACGACCAGGATGACGCTCACCGCCATGATGGCGCGCCGGGCAATGTAGATCAGCACAACACGGACCTCGCAGGTGGGTGACGGCGGCGGTGTGCGGGACGTGGAGCAACCCACGCCCCGCACACCCGGGGGGACTATCTGTCAATCATGAAGCGATGAGCTTCAGGTCACTGCTCGACCCAGATGGCATCCAGGATCGGCATGCCGTGGTTGGGGTCGTTGATGACGTTCTTGACCTTGGTGCCGAAGAGGATGTTCGAGCGGTCGTAGTAGTACGGGATGGCCGGCAGGTAGTTCTCCATGAGCCACTTGTCGAACTTGCCCCACTCCGGACCCTGGTCGGCGATCGAGAGCTTGAGAATGCGCTCCATCTCGGCGTCGATCTTCGGGTCGGACAGGTTGCCCCAGTTGGTCCCGTTGTTCTTGATCTGGGTCGAGGACACCATGGGCGGGAAGATCGAGTCGGCCGACGGCCAGTCGTAGCACCAGCCACCGGGGCTCTGCATCATGTTGTGCGGGCCGTCGAGCTTGGCGATCAACTTGCGACGTTCCTTGTTCGGCACGCCCATGTCCTTGACCTTGAAGCCGGCTTCCTGCAGCTTGGTCTTACGGACCTGGTTGACCTGCTGGGCGACGTTGCTGGGGTCGTCGTTCGTGTAGTAGTACACCAACTCGAACTCCTTACCGGGGCCGAAGCCGGCCGCGGCGAGCAACTCCTTGGCCTTGACCGGGTCACCGTTGCCGGTGCCGCCCAAGCCGGGGAGTTTGTAGTCCAACCAGCCCGGGATCTGCGGCGGGATCAGCGTGCTAGCCGGCGTCTGGGACAACGCGGTGGCACCGGCAGCCTTGTTGATGTCGTCGAAGGGGTACGCCACGGCCAAAGCCTTGCGGACCTCAAGGGGCATCTTGCGCGAGTCCATGTTGACCGCGACGACACACGAGGACTGGCCGTTGATGAACTGGCTGGCCTTGGCACCGGTGACCATGTCAGCCAGTGAGGAGTCGATGCCGTCCCAGTTGAGCGTGGTGGCGTCCGGGCCGTTGCTGGCCAGGATGCCCTGCTGGACCTTAAGGAAGTCCTGCCCGAACTTGAAGGAGTACGAGTCGACGTATGCCGTGCGAGCCGGGTCGGTCTTCGGGTCCCAGTTGGGGTTTCGAACCAAGGTCAACTCGGTGCCCTGGGTGAAGGACTTGATCATGTAGGGACCAGTGGACGGGGCCGTGTTGCCGTAGTCGCGGTTCTTGGTCTCCTTGGCCTTCTGGATCGGCGAGGCCTGAGTGAACGAAGCGAAGTAGGGCAGGGTCTCCCAGCGCTTCTCGAGGTGGAAGATGACCTGGTTGCCCTTGGCCTCGACGCCGGCGAAGGTGTCACCGAACTGGTCCTGACGGTTTGCGTCGTCCCAGGGACCCTCGTACTTTGCGCCATCCTTGAGGAAGTCGACCTGGTAGGTCGGACCCGTGTCGGTGAAGGCGAAAGAGCGCTTGACCGAGTAGGCGATGTCGTCGGCGGTGACGGTCGTGCCGTCGGAGTACTTGATGCCGTCCTTGATCGTGAAGGTCCAGGTGAGGCCGTCCGCGGAGACCTGGCCGAGGTCGGTGGCCAGGTCCGGGACGAGGACCTGCTTGCCGTCACGGTGGATGAACGCGGTTAGCGAACGGTGCACCAGGCGAGACATGATGGCACCCGAGTCCTGGTAGAACTGCGCACTCGGGTCCATGTCGGCCGGAGCCGTCGAGTAGGACACGGTGAGGGTGCCGCCCTTCTTCGCACCGGCGACCTCGGGGGCCGGGCCCTTGGCGGTCGGGTCGATGGCAGCAGCAGCCTTGCCTTCAGCCGACTTCGACGCCGTCGTGCCGCCGGTGGAGCCGGGAGTCGACGCAGGGGCTGAGCAGGCTGCCGTCAGGCCCAAGGACGCAGCCGCCCCCACGGCCAGGACGTGAGTCCAGCGCATGTATTTCTCCTTTGGTGGTCTGCCCCGAGACAATCCGCGGGGCGGTTCGACAGCAGCGTTGTTGACGCTACCGACGGGTGTTGGGGTCGAACGCATCACGGATTGCTTCGCCCAGCAACGACAGGGCCAGCACAATCAGCGCGATAGAGGCGACCGGAGGCCAGAGGAACAAGGGGTAACGCGCATACGAGTTTTGCGCGTTCGAGACCGTCCGGCCCCAGGATGGCGTCGGCTCAACCAAACCAGCACCGAGGTAGGACAGCGCCGCCTCGGACGAGATGTAGGCCGGCACGGCGATCGACGCGGAGACGATGATCGGCCCGACGAGATTGGGCAGGATCTCGCGAAAGAGAATCTGTCGCGTCGGAACGCCGATCACCTTGGCCGCCTGGACGAACTCGCGCTCGCGCAGCGACAGCACCTCGCCGCGGATCAGGCGCGCCAAGCCGATCCACCCGAAGAAGACCAGGATGGCGATCAACACCCAGAACCGGATGCCGGAGGTCTGCTCGGCCGTGAGCACCTCTCCGGGCTTGGTGAAGCGCGACTGAATCACCGGGACCAGCGCCAACACCATGAGCAGGAAGGGCAGGCTCAACAGAACGTCGATGATCCACGTGATGATCTTGTCGACGACCCCGCCAAGGTAACCGGCGGTCAGCCCAATGGCGATCCCCAGCAACGTCGAGAACGTCGCCGCGGTAAACCCGATGATGAGGGACGGCCGGGCACCCCACGCCCATACGGCGAACAGGTCCCGGCCGGTGCGCGGCTCGACCCCGAACCAGTGCTGCGGGGTGGCACCGATGATGGGGTAGGTGTTGGCCGCCGAGATCAACTCGGGGTGGTACTTGTTCAGCTCTTCGCCCTCCAAGGCCACCAACAGCGGCGCGAAGATGGCCACGAGGACGAAGAAGACGACGATCACCAAGGATCCGATCGCCACCTTGTCGCTCTTGAGCCGATCCCACGCGATCTGCGAGGGCGAGCGCCCGGCCCTCTTGTCGATCGCATCCGCCACTGCAGCCGAAGGGACAGCTGTGTCCACTGCTTCGGTCGTCGGACCCATCGTCAAGGCGGGTGCTCGCTTTCCCTCGAGTGCGAGGCAGTGGTCGTGGGGCTCACCGGTACATCCCCGGTGTGGCTCCACGACAGCCTCGCCGCGGCTGGTCGAGCGACACCATGTCACAGATCCGGCCCGGCTGACAGCGACAGCAGCCGCAGCGATAACAAATCGTTATCCGGAAGCGCTACGCAACCAAGGCTTCGGTGCATGCCTGCGACGGCCGGACAAATTCACGTGCCGTTCATGTCCTTCGCTGGGGTCGGTTTGCCGGGGTCATGCTCGTCGATCACGGCCCTGTTGGGACTGGCCTCGGGCCGTAGCAGCCCTTTGAGCCACGTCCAGCGCGCCCCGAGTCGCTCCTCGAAGCCCCGTCCCGTCGGTCGGTAGTACTCGACCCGGCCGGCCAGGTCGTCGGGCAGGTACTGCTGGGCCGCGACCCCCTCCGGCTCGTCATGGGCATACCGGTATGCCGTGCCCGCTGACCCCGTGCCCGCTGACCCCTTGCCCGCTGCCCCCGTCCCCACCCTTGCCGCCTCCGCCGACGACGCCGCGATCCGGGCGGCACCGGCATACCCACTGCCGCGCAGGTGCAGCGGGACGGGACCGCCGCGTCCCGCCCGCACGTCAGCGATCGCCGCATCGACCCCCAGGTATGCCGCATTCGACTTCGGCGCCAAGGCGACGTGGACAACCGCCTGGGCCAAGACGATGCGGGCCTCCGGCATACCGATCTGCGCCACGGCGTGCATGGCCGCGACGGCCGTCTGCAAGGCAGTGGGGTCGGCCATCCCGACATCCTCACTGGCGGCGATGACGATGCGCCGCGCGACGAACCGTGGGTCCTCCCCCGCCTCCAGCATCCGGGCGAGATAGTGCAGCGCCGCGTCGACGTCGGAGCCGCGCATCGACTTGATGAGCGCGGACGCCACGTCGTAGTGCTGGTCGCCGGCCCGGTCGTAGCGCACCGTTGCCTGCGCCATGGCCCGCTCGAGATGCGCCTGCGTGATCGACATTGGCGCTTCGCGGCTCGGGCGGGGCGCGTCGAGGTGGGCGTGGTCGCCCGCCACGCCGGCCGCAGCCTCCAAACCGGTCAGTGCCCGGCGAGCATCACCCCCCGCCAACCGCACCAACGCCGTCAATGCCTCCGGCTCGATGCCGAACGCCCCATCCAGCCCACGTGCGTCGGACAGCGCGCTGGTCACGACGTCGATGAGGTCGGCGTCGGACAATGGGACCAGAGCGACGATGACCGACCGCGAGAGCAGTGGAGCGATGACGGCGAAGCTCGGGTTTTCGGTCGTCGCGGCGACGAGGATCACGGTCCGGTCCTCGACGCCCGGCAGCAGCGCGTCCTGCTGTGCCTTGCTGAAGCGGTGGATCTCGTCGAGGAACAACACCGTATGCCGCCCGAACAGGTCCCGTTCGCGCGCGGCTTGTGCCATCACGTCACGAACGTCCTTCACCCCTGCGGTGACCGCGGACAACTCGACGAAGCGCCGACCGGATGCACCCGCCACAAGGTGCGCCAACGTCGTCTTCCCGGTGCCCGGCGGCCCCCAGAGGATCGCCGACAGCGGGCCGGCTGGTCCCCCGGACCCTTCGACGAGGCGACGCAACGGGCTACCGACGTTGAGCACCGACTCCTGGCCACGCACCTCGGCGAGGGTGCGCGGTCGCATCCGCACCGCGAGAGGCGAGTCGGAGCGCCCGTATGCCGTGCCCCCCGGGCCCGCTCCCCGGTCGCCATCGGCGCGGGCAGCAGCGAACAGATCGCCCGACGACGTCACCACATCTCCCTTGTTCCGGTGTTGACCCTCGTGGTGAGAGGCTATCCCGGTGACCGACCGGCGCAGGTCGACTCGGAGGGGCCGGCACGAGGTCCAGGGGCGGACCGACCCTCTCTTTGCGCTGCCCGCCGGGCGCCATCGGGCCCCCCGCCAGCCGCCCTTGGCTCGATGGGGTTTGGCGATCTCGACCCACCCGTGGCGGATCGTGCTCGCTTGGTCGGTGCTCACCGTCGCGGCTTTCGCGGTCGCCGCTGCCGGTGTCGGTGGGCCGTCGCTGTTCAGTCGGCTGACTACGGGCGAACCCACGGTGGCCGGCGAGGCGATGACTGGGCGGTCTCTGCTTCGGGCGGCTGAACCCGATCGACCCTCGGTGCTGCTGACGGTCGACGACGTGGATGTCGCCAGCCCCGCCGTCGTCGCCGCCGCCGGGGCGGCCGCCCAACAACTCGCTGCGATCGATGGAGTCGCCAGCACGGCCAGCCCGTTCGTCTTCCCCGCCGGTCTCGCTGACCCTCAAGCCAAGGCCTTCCTCCTGACGAACCCGACAACTGGCGCCGGAGCGTCGTCGACACCAGGCTCCGCCCGCGGCTTCCTCGTGGTCACCTACCTCAAGCCCGGTCTCACCGCGGCCCACGAGGACGCAGCAGAGAAGGCGGTGCGGGCGGCATACACCCGGTTGGGTCAGGCGCTCCCCGGGGGGGCGCGGACCGCGGTTGGCAGCGGCAGTGCCGTCGAAGACGAGATCGTCGGGCAGATGGAGTCGGATCTGCGCCTGGGCGAGGGCATCGCGTTGCCGTTGTCCTTCGCTCTCATGGTGCTCGTGTTCGGGGGGTTCGTCGCGGCGGGGATGCCGATCGTCGGCGCGATCGTGTCGATCGGCGGGGCCCTGGCCGCGCTCTATGGTTTCAGCTCGGTCATGGACCTCGACGCCTCAACGGTCAACGTCGTCACCTTGTTGGGGCTGGCCCTGTCGATCGACTATGGCCTGTTGTTCGTGTCGCGCTTCCGTGAAGAGTTGCGCGCCTTGGCCCAAGGCCGCCCGCCTGCCGAGCTCACCAAGGACCAGATCCGCCGGGCGATTAGCCGGACGACCGCGACAGCCGGACGCACGGTGCTCTTCTCAGGGGTGACGGTCGCCATCTCATTGGCCGGTCTGATGATCTTCCGGTCCCCGACCATCCGCGCGATCGGCGCAGCCGGCTTGTCAGTCGTCGTCGTGGCGATGCTGGTGGGCGTGTCCATGATGCCCGCCCTGTGCACCCTCGGAGCCCGACGATTGTTGGCCCGGGGCACCGAGACTGCGCCCGACGAAGGCGTGTTCTCTCGGCTCGCCGCGGCCGTCCACCGGCGACCCTGGACGGTGATGCTCGCTTCGACGGCGTTCCTGCTGTTCCTCGCGCTGCCTGCCCTGTCGATGCGGCTCACCTCGTCGGGCATCGAACTCGTGCCGGTGGGGTCACCACAACGAGACTTCTTCGAGCGGTTGGCCGATGACTATCCAGACCTGCGGGCGCCGACCGCGACGGTCGTCATCCAGGGGACGCTCGACCAGGCGCGGAACTGGGCCGACGCGACGGCCGCCTCCCTACCGGGCGTCACCCAGGTGGTGGCGCGCGACCTCGGCACCGGGTATGCCGCGGTCGCGGTCTATTCGTCGGCGGGTCCCCTCGACACGGCGTCCCGGTCCCTGGTCGAGGCGTTGCGCGCCCATCGACCGGCGGTGCCCTCGTGGGTCACCGGTCAGGCTGCCTCGCTCATCGACCTGGCCGAGTCGATCGCGGCCGGTGCTCCGTATGCCGCGGCGCTGGTCGTGCTGGCAACCTTCGCGCTGCTCTTCCTCATGACTGGGTCGATCGTCATCCCGGTCAAGGCCCTGCTGCTCAACGTCGTGTCGCTCGGGGCGTCGTTGGGGGTGGTCACCTGGATCTTCCAGGAAGGCCACTTGTCCGCCTGTTTGGGGTTCACCTCGGTCGGGGCGGTGGAGTCGATCATCCCGCCCATCGCCATCTCGTTCGCCTTCGGGTTGTCGATGGACTACGAGCTGTTCCTCATCTCTCGGATCGCGGAGCTGCACGAGAGCGGCGTCGAGAACAACCGGGCGGTCGAGCTGGGGCTGCAGCGTTCGGGCCGGATCATCACGTCGGCGGCGGCCCTGGTCGTCATCGTGTTCGCCGGGTTCATCGCCGGGAAGATGCTCGTCATCAAGGAGATCGGTGTCGCCTTGACCGTGGCCGTGCTCCTGGACGCGAGCATCGTCCGGATGCTGCTTGTCCCCGCGACGATGGAGTTGCTCGGCGAACGCAACTGGTGGGCGCCGGCGCCGCTGCGGCGCTGGCACGCGAGCAACGGCATACGGGAATGACCACGCCTTGCCGCCCGGGAAGGGGCGGCGAGGCGTGGTCGAGGTGAGACTGGGGTGACGGGTCAGGACGACGGCGCGGCGACCGGCTTCGCGTCGACGCCGGCCTCCTTGCGCTGCTGCGCCGTGATGGGAGCGGGGGCGCCGGTGAGTGGGTCGTAGCCGCCGCCGGACTTGGGGAAAGCGATGACATCGCGGATCGACTCGGCGCCCGAGAGCAGCGCGCAGATCCGGTCCCACCCGAAGGCGATGCCGCCATGCGGCGGAGCACCGAAGGCGAAGGCGTCGAGCAGGAAGTGGAACTTCTCCCGCGCCTCGGCCTCGGACAGACCCATGACCGCGAACACGCGCTCCTGGATGTCGCGACGGTGGATTCGGATGGAGCCGCCACCGATCTCGTTGCCGTTGCACACCATGTCATAGGCATAGGCGAGCGCCGAGCCGGGGTCGGTGTCGAAGGTGTCCATGAACTCGGCCTTGGGCGAGGTGAAGGCGTGATGGACCGCGGTCCAGGCACCCGATCCGACCGCGACGTCGCCTGCGGCAACCGCGTCACCCGCGGGTTCGAACAGCGGCGCGTCGAGCACCCACAGGTGGCTCCACGATCCCTCGGCGATGAGTCCACCGCGCTTGGCGATCTCCAGCCGGACAGCGCCAAGCAGGGCCCGCGAGGGCTTGGCAGCGCCCGCGGCGAAGAAGATGCAGTCCCCGGGGGTGGCCCCGACGTGGGCCGCGAGGCCGGAGCGCTCGGCGTCGGCGAGGTTCTTGGCGACCGGACCGCCCAGCTCGCCGTCCTCCTGGACCAGGACGTAGGCCAGACCTCGCGCACCGCGCTGTTTGGCGAACTCCTGCCAGGCGTCGAGGGTCTTGCGGGGCTGGCTCGCGCCGCCAGGCATGACGACGGCCCCGACGTAGTCGGCCTGGAAGACCCGGAACGGCGTGTCGGCGAAGTATGCCGTGCACTCCACCAACTCCTGCCCGAAGCGGGTGTCAGGCTTGTCGGTCCCGAACCGGGCCATCGCTTCGGCGTAGGTGAGCCGCGGCAACGGGGTCGGGATGTCGACGCCGATGAGCTTCCACAGCGCGACGGCGATCTCCTCGCCGAGAGCGAGGATGTCATCCTGCTCGACGAAGCTCATCTCGATGTCGAGCTGGGTGAACTCCGGCTGCCGGTCGGCCCGGAAGTCCTCGTCCCGGTAGCACCGGGCAATCTGGTAGTAGCGCTCCATCCCAGCGACCATGAGCAGCTGCTTGAACAGCTGGGGGCTCTGCGGGAGGGCGTACCACGAGCCTGGGGCAAGTCGCGCGGGCACGACGAAGTCCCGGGCGCCCTCCGGCGTTGAGCGGGTCAGCGTCGGCGTCTCGATCTCGACGAAGTCGTGTCCGGCGAGCACCGCGCGTGCCGCCGCGTTGACCTTGGAGCGCAGCCGGATCGCCGCGCCTTGGGCCGGCCGGCGCAGGTCGAGGTAGCGGTACTTCAACCGTGCCTCCTCCCCCACCGTCACCCGCTCGTCGATTTGGAACGGCAGCGGCGCAGCGGAGTTGAGCACTTCAAGGACCGCGGCGACCACCTCGATCTCACCGGTCGGCAGGTCGGCGTTGGCGTTGCCCTCCGGTCGGGTGCGCACATCACCGGTGATCCGCACGCAGTATTCGTTGCGCAGGTCGTGTCCGCCGCCCTGCTCAAGCACCTCGTCGCGCGCGACGACCTGGACGACCCCCGAGGCATCCCGCAGGTCCAGGAACGCCACCCCGCCGTGATCGCGCCGCTTGGCCACCCAACCCGTGAGGGTGACGGTCTGGCCGGAGTGGGCGGCACGCAAGGTGCCAGCCTCGTGGGTGCGAAGCACGGTAGGTGTCCTTCTCGGGTTGCTCGGTCGCTGCTCGGTATGCCGCCGGGTCAGCCCCGGACCACGGTCGGGACGGGGTGGCGGCGACCCGGACGATTCTAGGCGGGCACGGCATACCGCCTCGACCGGGTTTGCGGGCGAGGCGGTGTGCGCTCCTCTACTCCCCCGCGGTCATGTGGTTGGCTTGTCGTGCCATGGGGCCCCAATCAGGAGAAAACAACATGCAACCAGGGGTGCAGCGGATGACGTCGCGGGCCAGAGCGTGGCCGCGGCCGTGGGCGCCGGCGCGCCTCCCCAAAGGAGTGGCTCGGCTATCGCTTGTGCTGATGGCGGTGGTCCTCACTGCAGGCGCCTGCCCAGCACCCCCGATCGAGTCGAACGACGTGGACCGCGCCCGAGTCGACGCACTCCTGGCCAGCGATCCGGATTTGCCCGCCACGGGGGTGCGCCTCGGTGGCGCAGGCGTGGGGAGTCGGAACCTCCGCTACCTGCGGCCGTCGGTCACGACGGTCGGAACACTCCTGCCGATGCGCCCGGCGTTCTCGACGAAGGGGCTGACCGCGGAACACGTGCTCGCCGAGGACGAGGCCAGCGCTGCCTTGATGATGAGCGGCCTCATGCGGGACCTGCGCAAGCGCGGCTGGGTGGTGACCTATGCGTCATGCGGAATCATCAGCCCGGTCGGAGTCGAAATGCACCGGTCCTGGCAGGTCGAGGCACGGCGCCAGATCTCAAGCACCGAGTCGGGATGGTCCTTGATGCAGGTCAGCTCTTTCGTCGCCCGACGGTATGGCTCGGACGATCTGGCCCTCGCCAGCGTCGAATCCCAGGCATGGTTGCCCTTCCATCTCGACGATCCGAACGTCTTCGCACCGCCGAGCGGGATCCCTCCGGGGGGTCTCACGGCGACCTGCGCGGACGCGCAGATGCTTCCGGCCACGGAGCAAACCGAAGGAACCGCCTTTCCCCCACTTGTCGACGGACCGCCTCGGTAGGACAGCACGTGTCAGTCTGCCTGCGCGTCTTCTCAGCGGTCAGAACCGGTATGCCGGGTGCTCCGGCCACGGGGCATCGTGCGGCCGCAGGGTGCTCCAGCCCTGTGCCCGGGCACCCCAGGCGGCCATGATCCCCAGCAGCGCGCCGGGGTTGTGCAACTGGCCGGCCAGCGCCGCGGCATACGCGTCGTCGAGGCTGACCCAGCGGACGGTGAGGTCGGCCTCCTCCCCGGTGCGCTGGTGTGGCTCGCCGGGTGCTGCGGCGAGGTCCCGGGCCAGGAACACGCGGTAGGCCTCGGGGAAGGCGCCAGCCGAGGCGTAGGCGTCGATAAGCACATCCCACCGGGTCGCGACGAGGTCGACCTCCTCGCGCAGTTCGCGGGCAGCGGCATCGCGGGGCGCTTCGCCAGCAATGTCGAGCAGCCCGGCGGGCAGCTCCCAGAGGTAGGAACGGCAGGCGTGGCGGTATTGGCGGATCATCGCGAGGTGATCGACCCCGTCGATCTCCCGCAGGGCCAGGATGAGGACCGCGCCCGGGTGATCGATGTAGTCCCGGGTGACGACCTCACCCGTCCCCAGGTCGACCCGATCGCGGCGCACGTCGAAGATCAACCCGCGCCAGGCCACTTCGCTCTCGACGACGGTCTTGGGCGCGATGGTGTCGCGCACCTCGGCCTGGGCGCCGACCGGGGCGTCGAGCGACACGTCAGCCGACCGGGGTGGGCGCCGGGTCGTGCCGGGTGGACCGCTCCACCTCGACCAGGCGCTGGGCCCGCTGCCGGTCCAGGGCGGCACCGACCAGGCCCGCGAACAGCGGGTGCGCTCGGTTGGGCCTGGACAGGAACTCCGGGTGCGCCTGGGTCGACACGTAGTAGGGGTGGACGTTGGCCGGCAGCTCGACAAACTCGACGAGCGATCCGTCCGGGGAGAGCCCGGAGAAGACCAGTCCGGCTGCCTCGAGTTGCTCGCGGTAGGCGTTGTTGACCTCGTAACGGTGCCGGTGACGTTCGCTCACCTCGGTCGTCCCGTATGCCGTGGCCACGACCGTCCCGGGGAGCAGGTGGGCGGCATACCGGCCCAGGCGCATCGTGCCGCCCAGGTCACCGGCGCCCTCGACGAAGGCCAACTGCTCGGCCATCGTCGCGACGACGGGGTGCTCGGTCTGCGGGTCGAACTCGCTGGATGACGCGTCGGCGATCCCCAGCACGGTCCGGGCGTATTCGATGACCATGCACTGCAGGCCCAGACAGATCCCGAGCGTCGGCACCTGACGCTCCCGGGCCCAGCGCAGCGCGCCGAGCTTGCCCTCGATGCCACGCACGCCGAACCCACCCGGGACGAGGATCGCGTCGACCCCGCCGAGGGCTTTCTGTGCGCCGGATTCGGTTTGGCACAGGTCGCTGGCCACCCACCGGATCTTGACCTTGGCGTCGTGGTGGAAGCCGCCAGCGCGCAGCGCCTCAGTCACCGAGAGGTAGGCGTCGGGCAGGTCGATGTATTTGCCGACCAGGGCGATCTCGATCTCGTGCTCGGGGTCATGGACCCGCTTGAGCATCTCGTTCCACGAGGTCCAGTTGACGTCGCGGAAGCCCAGTCCGAGCCGGCGGATGACATAGGCATCCAAGCCCTCGCCGTGCAGCACCTTGGGAATGTCGTAGATCGACGGCGCGTCGACGGCGGCGGCCACGGCATCCTGGTCGACGTCGCACATCAGCGAGATCTTGCGCTTGATCGGCTCGGGGATCGGCCGGTCGGCGCGCAACACGAGCCCGTCGGGCTGGATGCCGACCTGGCGCAGGGCCGCGACTGAGTGCTGGGTCGGCTTGGTCTTCAGCTCCCCGCTCGGCGCGAGATAGGGCACGAGCGAGACGTGCAGGAAGAAGCAGTTGTCCCGGCCGATCTCCTGACGCACCTGTCGAGCCGCCTCCAGGAAGGGCAGGCTCTCGATGTCGCCGACGGTGCCGCCGATCTCGGTGATGATGAGGTCGGGCGCATCCTTCGCACCGGTCGCCAACGCCCGCATCCGGGCCTTGATCTCGTTGGTGATGTGCGGGATGACCTGGACGGTGTCGCCGAGATACTCCCCACGGCGCTCCTTGGCGATGACGCTGCTGTAGACCTGCCCGGTCGTCACGTTGGAGCTGCCTTCGAGGTTGACATCGAGGAAGCGCTCGTAGTGACCGATGTCCAGGTCGGTCTCGGCCCCGTCGTCGGTGACGAAGACCTCACCGTGTTGGAACGGGTTCATCGTGCCCGGGTCGACGTTGAGGTAGGGATCCAGCTTCTGCATCGTCACCCGCAGACCTCGGCTGCGGAGAAGGTGCCCAAGACTTGAGGCGGTGAGCCCCTTGCCGAGCGAGGAGGCAACTCCCCCGGTCACAAAGATGTGCTTCGTCTGCTCCGCCACGGGGGGCCAGTCTATGTGATCGACGAGGCGGTGCCGGACGGTGAGCGTGCGCCTCGGCGCGTCGCCTGTTTCCGGGTCGCCGTCGGTGGGTGCTCGCCTGCCGATGACGCCGTATGCCGTCCGCTCACCACCCCCCGACCCTCACCCTGACGGCTGGTTGCCTCTGCCAGCAGGACCCGAGCATGTTCGAGCCCAGCATCGGAGGTGCCGCCGCCCATCATCCGAGCCAATTCGCGCAGCCGCTCGTCGCCGGTCACCTCGGACACCGCACTGGCAGTGACGGATCCGTCGTCTGACTTGTGGACGACAAGGTGTCGATCGGCGAATGCGGCGACCTGGGCGAGATGGGTGACGACGACGACCTGGGCATGGGTGGCCAGCTCGGCAAGGCGAGCGCCGACGTCCAGCCCGGCCTTGCCGCCGACCCCGGCGTCGACCTCGTCGAAGACGAACGCGGGGACGGGTGTCCGGGGCGTCGCCGCCGTTCCCCCGGTTGACCCGACAGCGCCCGCCGACGCACTGACGACCTCAATGGCAAGCATGAGCCTGGACAGTTCGCCACCGCTGGCGGCCTTGCCGACCGATCTTGCTGGCGCTCCGGAGTTGGCGGCCAGCTGGATCTCCACGTCGTCGGCGCCATGCGGCCCGGGCGCCCGCGCAGTCACGGCGACCTGGACCCGCGCCGACCCCATCGCCAGGTGGGCGAGCTCGGCACCGACTGCAGCTTCGAACCGATCCGCGGCACCTCGCCGAGCCGACGTGAGCCGAGCGGCACTCGCGGTCACCGCATCGGACAGCGCGGCAACCGCCGTGTCAAGCGCAGCCAGCCGGTCGTCGGACGACTGGAGGAGCGCCAGCCGGGCAGCCGCCTGCCCGGACCAGGCGAGCACCTCGTCGATGCTTTCGCCGTAGCGGCGGGTGAGTCCGGCCAGGTCGGCGCGCCGTTGTTGCACCCAGGCCAGCCGGGCCGGATCGACGTCGAGGTCCGCGAGGTAGGCGGCCAGATCGGCCCCGATGTCGGCGACGAGATAGCCGGCTTCGGCCAGCCGCTCGTCCAAGGCCGCCAGGCGCGGGTCGTGCCGGGACACCGGGCCGAGGTGGCTGCGCGCGCGCCCCAGCAGCTCCGTGGCCGGGACCTGATCGGCGGGGTCGGCGGCATACCCGTCGTCGCCTAGGAGCAGCCCGTGTGCCGCGCCGGCGGCCTCGCGCAGCCCCTCGGCATGGGCGAGCCGGGAGTCTTCGGCGCGCAACGCCTCGTCCTCCCCCGGTTGCGGGTCGATCCTTTCGACGTGCTCGAGAGCGGCGGTGAGCGAGTCGATCTCACGGGTCCGGTCACGGTCCAGGCCCCGCAGCGTGTCGCGCTCGCTCAGCGCCGCGGTGAGCGCGGCATACACCTGCCGGTATGCCGCGAGTGCCTCGCCGACCGCGTCGCCGCCATAGGCGTCGAGCACCTCTCGATGCTCATCGGGCCGACGCAGCCGCCACTGGTCGGCCTGTCCGTGGACGGCGACGAGAAGTTCGCCGATCTCGGAGAGAACGCCGACCGGCCCGGAGCGTCCACCGATGTGTGCGCGGGACCGACCTTCGGCGGTGACGGTGCGGACGAGGACCAACTCGTCGCCATCCAGCTCGCCCCCAGCGTCCTCGGCCCGCAGGCGGGCCGGGTGGTCGGCGGGGAGGTGAACGATGCCCTCGACCGAGAGGCTGGTGCAACCGGACCGAACGAGGGCGGGGTCGGCCCGCGACCCCAGCAGCAGGCCGAGCCCTTGGACGACCATCGTCTTGCCCGCACCGGTTTCGCCGGTGAGGACGGTGAGGCCAGGGTGCAGCCGAAGGACGGCCTCGGCGATGACGCCGAGCCCGGCGATCCGGATCTGCAGGAGCACGGCCCCAAGACTAGGGGCGTTCACCGTCAGGCGGTGGGTGCCTGTGGACGGCCCGACCCGTTGCCTCGCCACCCGGCCACCGAGAGGTCGAACTTCTCGACGAGTCGGTCGGTGAAGGGCGCGTGCGAGAGCCGGGCCAGGCGCATGGGGATAGGCGAGCGGCATACGTCGATGCGGGCTCCCGGCGCGAGGTCCACGTGCCGACGGCCGTCGCACCACAGGACGCCTTGGCCTTCGGCATCCCGGATGACCTCGACCGCCAGGTGTGACCGGGGGCCGACGACGATCGGGCGAGCGAAGAGCGCGTGGGCCGAGTTGGGGACCAGCAGGATCGCTTCGACGTCCGGCCACACGACGGGCCCTCCGGCCGAGAACGCGTATGCCGTCGAGCCAGTCGGCGTCGCCACGATGACGCCGTCGCAGCCCCACGTCGACAACGGCCGTCCGTCGACCTCGACGGTGACTTCGAGCATCCGCTCGCGGGCGGCCTTCTCGATGCTCACCTCGTTGAGTGCCCAGGTGCGGGTGTCGACCCGGTCGGCGTGGCTCACCGTGACGTCGAGCGTCATTCGGTCCTCGACCGTGTAGTCGCGGGCCACGATCCGGTCGACGGTGGTGGTGAGGTCGGCCATCTCGACCTCGGCGAGGAAGCCGACCTTGCCGAGGTTGATGCCCAGCAAAGGGGTGTCGGTGCCCCGGGCCAACTCGGCGCCGCGCAGGATCGTCCCGTCACCACCGAGGACGGCGACCAACTCGCAGTCCTGGGCGGCGTCGGCGTCCGGGACGACGGTCAACGGATCGGAGTCCGGCGCTCGCAGGGCGCTGGCGTCCGAGGCGATCATCGTCGCCTGCACCCCTTGGGCGCCCAGCCGGGCGGCGACATCGCGGGTGATCTCGCCGATGTCCGGGCGTTTGGGGTGCGGGACGAGCAGCACGCGTCGGGTCACGAGGGCCTCTCCACTGCGGCGACCAGCCTTTCCAGGTCAGAGTCGGTCTCTGGGTGGTTCTGAAGGTGGGCGGAGTGCTGTGGCGCTCCGGGTGTCCACCAGCCTAGATACTCGCGGTTGCCGGCGCTGCCCCGGATCGGACTTGTCGTCAGGCCGTGCAGCCGCAGACCGGTGTCGGCGGCCGAGCGCAGCACCGTCAGCAGTGCGTCGCGGCGGTGCGCGTCGCTGCGAACCACTCCGCCTTTGCCGAGCCGTTCCCGACCCACTTCGAACTGTGGCTTGATGAGGCCGACGAGATCACCGTGCGCGGCGATGAGGTCAGCCAGGGAGGGGAGCACCAGCCGCAGGGAGATGAAGGACAGGTCGACGACGACGACGTCGAAGCGCCCGCCAAGATCCGCGGGCGTCACGTCGCGGATCGAGGTGCCGGAGCGTTCAGTGACCCGCGGGTCGGCGGCCAGTTCGGGCACGAGTTGGCCGTGCCCGACGTCCAAGGCCGTCACGTGCGCAGCGCCGTGACGTAGCAGGACTTGGGTGAAACCACCCGTGCTGGCGCCGACGTCCAGGCAGCGTTTGCCGTCGACCGCCAGCCCCCGTGGCCCGAATGTGTCGAGGGCACCAAGCAACTTGTATGCCGCCCGCCCCACCCATCCGGGCTCGTCTCCTGCGACCTCAATGGAGGCGTCTGAAGATGTGCTCGTGGAGGGTTTGAGCACGGATGATCCGTCGACCAGCACCCGTCCGGCCTTGACCAGTTCGGCTGCCTGAGCGCGAGAGCGGGCCAGACCTCGACGAACGAGCTCGGCATCCAGGCGAGGGCTCACTCCGAGTCGAGATCCTGCAGTCTGGCCTGCAGTGCCTCACCGACGGTGTTGGCCACCTCGATTTGGTCATCGAGGTCTCGGCCCAGCGCCTGGTGCAGCTCGCCAAGTGCCCGGTCGACGACTGAGTCACCGGTGTGCGGCGGGGCCGGGGCGGGTGCGGGGAACAAGCCGTCGTGCTCCGCGGTGCCAGCCCCAGCCGACTCGTCGTCGGCTGGGACTGCGACCGGGGTGGCGGACTCTTCGGTCACGGACAGGGCGCTCACTCCGCACTAGGCGCGCTGGGGGCCTCATCGGCGGGCGCGGGTGTGGGCGCGGGTGTGGGCGTAGCGACCTTGGCCGCGGCCTTCTTCGCCGGAGCAGCCTTCTTGGCAGGAGCAGCCTTCTTCGCCGGAGCAACGGCGGGCGTCTTCGCCGGAGCCGCCTTCTTCGCCGGGGCCGCCTTCTTGGCCCCAGATGCCTCCGTCGCGGCGGCAACTGCCTTCGCTGGAGCCGCCTTCTTCGCTGGAGCCGCCTTCTTGGCTGGAGCCGCCTTCTTCCCGCCGGAGGCGGCCGGCTTTGTGCTCGCTGGCGCTTCCTCGGGCTTGGCCGACAGCCTGCGCACGCCGGCACCAGCAGGCGGGGCCGAGGGAGTTTCGGCGGCAACCTTGCGTACCGTCGGCGCTGCGGCATCCTGCGCCGCACCAGCCGCGGGTTTGGTTTCAGCCGCCGCGGCCGCGACCGCAGTCCCCCGTGGCCGGGACGGCACCCGCTTGACCTTGGCTGGACCGGCAGCTGGCTTGCTCGCCGAGCGCGAACCACCCGGCCGGACACTTGAGGCGGCGCTCACGACGGCGGCGGCGCCCGAGGACACCAGAGCTGCAGGCGACTGAAGTCCCACTTGCTGTCTCAGCCCATCCAAGTCGGTTCCCAACTGGCTGAGCATCGAGCGGACGGCCTCCACATCGGCCGCCTTGGCCAGCGACGAGGACGAGTCGATCAGGTCGCTCACCTCGCCGCGGATGAGCTTGACCAGGCCCTCCCGGTTGGACTTGGCGGCGTTGAGCAGTTCATCGGCCAGCGCCGACACCTGACCCGCCATCTCGGTCGGTGATGTCCGGCTCAGCATCGACACCAACCCTTGCGCCACTTCGGCGGCGCGGGCTCGGGTGGCATCACCGATCCCAGAAGCAAACTGCACATACCCACGGATGCCGTCGAACGACATAGCGCTCCTCCTCAATGACGTGTGCCTACACGCTACTGCGCGGGAGCGTCCGGTCGGCAGTGCATCAGGACACCGTCGAGGGCCTCGGCCAGAACGGCCGCCCCACGCTTGCCCACCTCGCCGTCGTCGCGCAAGCCCAGGACCGCCGCCAGCCCGACCGCAACCAACCGGTTGGCATCGATGTCACCAAGATCCATGGGTATGCCGTCCGCCAGCCCCCGTGGTCCGCCGGCCTCGAGTGTCAGCCCCGTCCCGGCCCAGGTCCAGGTGCGCCCGTTGCGCACGACGTCCGGCCGGGGGGCGAGCAGCGCGCGCAGGTCGCAGGCGGCATACGTGGGGCGGGCCGTGGAGCGCGCGAGGTGAGTGAAGCCGTCGACCCCTGTGAGCACCCACAGCGAGTCGGCGCCGACCGCGCTGGCGCCGACGATGTCGGTGTCCAAGCGGTCCCCCACGGCGAGGAGCCCGTTCGCCGCGGCACCCAACCGCTCGGCTGCGACTCGGTAGAGCGGCGGGTGTGGCTTGCCCACGACCTCGGGCGTCGCGCCCGTCGCTTCGGCGACGGCAGCGACCAGGGTGCCGTTTCCGGGCACCAGCCCGTGGGCCGTCGGAAGGGTCCGGTCGGTGTTGGTCGCCACCCATCGCGCACCGCGGGCAACGGCGATCGAGGCCCGAGCCAGATCGTCCACCCGGACATCCCCACCCCAGCCCTGCAGGACGGCGCGCGCCTGGTCAGGATCTGAGGTCGTGGTCAGCCCCGCCTCGATCACGGCGACAGCCACCCCCGGACCGCCGACGGTCAACACCGCTGCTCCGGACGGGAGTTCGCTCGCCAGGAGGGCCGCGCCTGCCTGGGCGCTCGTGACGACCGCCGCGTCGTCAACGGTCAGCCCGAGCTCGCGTAGTTGCGCGGCGACCTCAGCGGGGGTGCGCGATGCGTTGTTGGTCGCGAAACACAGTGGACGGTGGCGAGCGGCCTCGGTGAGGGCGGACACGGCATACGGGATCGCTTCGGAACCGCGATAGACCACCCCGTCGAGGTCGCAGACCACCCCCTCGTATGCCGCGACGCGCGGCTGCGCTGGCCCGCTCACTCGGGGTCGACGCGCTCGGCGACGTCGCTGGGATCGTCGTCCTCGTCGTCACCGAGCAGGTCGGTGAAGGAGATCCCATCGAGCTCGTCGAGCCGTTCGGCCGCGTCGGTCGCCAGGTCGTCATCGGCATCGGCGGCTCGGGCGAACCAGGTCCGCGCCGAGTCAGTATCCCCGAGGGCGAGCTTGGCCTCGGCATAGGCATAACGCAGTCGGGCGGTCCAGGGGCGACGAGCATCACTGCTGAGGGCCGGCCCCTCGAGCCCGGCAATTGCGGCCTCGAACTGCCCGGCGTCCCGGCGGATCCCGGAGACGACGATGGCGAGCTCGATCCGCTCCGCCTGCTCCAAGGTCCGCGCCTCGGGCGAGGCGGCCAGGTCCAGGGCCTTGTCGGGTCGGCCCAGCCCCCGCTCACAGTCGACCATGAGCGGCAACAGGTGCGAGGAGCCCGACAGCCGACGGGCGGTGCGGAACTCGTTGAGCGCCCTGGCCCAGTCACCCTTGCGATAGGCCACCAGACCGAGCGCCTCGCGCGCGGCGGGCACCCGGCCGGCTCGGCGAACCGCGGTCTCCGCGTGCGCCTCGGCCGCCTGGATGTTGGTGTCCAGGAGTTGGGCCACCATGACCAGGTGTGCGCCGACGCCTTCGGCGTTCTCCTTGCTGAGCGTGCGCAATTGCGCTCGGACCGATCGGTCCAGCTGACGGCTGGTCACGCCCTCGGGGATGGCCGGTTCTGGAAGCCTGACCGACTTGGGAGCGAGACGCGCCCCACCACGGGCCTGGTCACCCGGTCGTGACCCTCCGTCATCACGCCCTGGCCGTGCGCCAGTGGCGCCCGCGCGCTCGGCATCCCCGGGACCACGCCGACCGGCGCCGGCCCGGGGCGCATGGCCGCGTGCTCCACCGGCAGCACCGGCAGCACTGCCCCGCGGTCCCCCG
>MTKY01055821.1_pt1 | contig 28221 bp, 23 predicted proteins | sample 1042731 | NCBI WGS metagenome assembly MTKY01 (sample SAMN06212206, study PRJNA360538) | anaerobic digester metagenome | biome: Wastewater treatment plant; material: sludge; isolation source: anaerobic digester fed with sludge from wastewater treatment plant | place: Denmark: WWTP Soeholt ...
GCGGCGTCGCGGGCTCCGAATCCTGCGGCTCCGGCGCCTCTGCCCGGACCGCCCGGGGCCAGAGCAGAACGGCCCCGACCAACGCCGCCGCGTTCAGCGCGTGTGCGACGAGACACCAGGGGCACCATTCGTCCAGGTCGGTGAAGAACATCAGGTACACGAAGAACAGCGCCCCGCCCACGCCGATCGCGTTCAGGCCCAGCGGGATCAGATGCCAGAATCGTCGCTCGTACGTGACGCGACCCACCGCCAGGTACCACGTCGCCAACGCGCTGAAGTACATCATGCCGAAGAGGGCGACCGAACGCGGCACCATCTGAATGTTGCTCAGGATCGGCAGCGGGCGCGGCTCATAGTGCCGCAGCAAAGCGGCCTCCGCGGCGCGGCGGTCCGATTCCGGATCCGATTCGTCCTGCGGTTCGACCGCTGATTCCTCCCGGGGGATGGGCGGAAACGTCCCCCACGGACTGGTCACCACGGCGTCACAGCTTCGGGTGCTGCCGGCTTCCGCATCTCCGTGACAGACGTCGTCGAACCACGCCAGCCCCGTCTGCTTCACCTCGTGCGTGAGAAGCAGAGAATAGCTGACCAGCGCGCCGAGCAGACACGCCACAATGACGGAAACCAGAAGCAACCGCTTGCTTGGCATCGGGCAGCAGCCTCATGCGATGCTGGGAATCGTACGGCAGGCTTGCGTTCGACTCGCCGGACCTACCCCAACCTCATTGCCGTTCGCCCATCAAATCGGCCGGACCTGAAGTCGCGCCTCCAGGTGCCGGCGCACCAGGCGGTAACCCCGTCCATACCGGCTGTCTCCCACAAATGCAATGAGCAGGCCCAGCGCCGGGTACCCCAGGAACCGCGCGTAGGACAGCACACACGTCAGCAGATTCGGAAACTCCGGCTTGTAGTTCTTGAGTTCCGCAAAAGTCACGAACACGCCCGGCACCTGGCTCTCCCCGTGAAACCACTGCGCCCACGGAAGCAGCAGGGCCAGCAGCGCGAGCATCCAGAAGAACGCCGACAGGCTGCCGCGAACGCCGCCCAACCCGCCGGCCAGGCACACCTGGGCGGAAGCCAGGAAACACAGCGCCAGCAGGCCGCAACTGATCTGCCCCACGAACTGCGCCATCGGCAGCAGCAGTTCGATCAGGCTCGCGATCATGGTGGAGCGGCCGGCTTTCTCCCCGTCGAGCTCCGTGGATTCGTGCTCGGCAGGCGCGGTGGATGCGAGCCGGGACTCCGCCGTCGTCGCCGCCTGGAGCACACCGCCCCATCGCACGGCGCAGAACGCCGCCATATGCGTCAGCAACGACAGGATCAGAGCCAGCAGAAACACACCCCGTGCCCCGCGGACTGTCCGCAAGGCTCCCTCGTAGTCCCGCAGCGTCGCCTGCTCCTCCACGCTGAGCTTCGTGCTTCGACCGGAGAATTCGCTGTTCATGCTGCTGTCCTTCCATTCGGTCAGCCGCGGGCGACCTCATCAAACGCCTCATCCGCGGCCTGAATCGTACTTTCGATCAGATCATCCGTATGCGCCAGGGAGACAAACATGCACTCATACTGCGAGGGCGCCAGGTAGACGCCGCGCTCCAGCATGGCGTGAAAATACCGCGCGTAGGCCCGGGTGTCCGATCGCACGGCAGAGGCGTAGTCCGTCACGGGTCCATCGGTGAAGAACACGCTCGACATGCTGCCCACTCGCGTCTGAAAGACACAGACACCCGCCGCCCGGGCCGCCTGAGCAAGCCCCTCGGCCAGGCGCGCCGACCGCGCCTCCAGCGTTTCATACACATCCGGCTCAGCCAGCGCCTCGAGGGTGGCGATGCCCGCCGCGGTCGCCAACGGGTTGCCCGCCAGGGTTCCGGCCTGATAAACCGGCCCCAGCGGCGAGACCTGCTCCATGATCTCGCGTCGACCGCCGTAGGCGGCGATCGGCAAGCCGCCGCCCAGCACCTTGCCCAGGCATGTCAAGTCCGGCTGAACGCCATAAAGCTGCTGGGCACCGCCCGGAGCCACCCGGAACCCCGTCATCACCTCGTCGAACACCAAGAGCGTGCCGTGCTGATCGCACAGGCTCCGCAGCCCGGCGAGAAACCCCTCCGTCGGCGGCACGCAGCCCATGTTGCCGGCAATGGGTTCCACCAGTACGGCCGCGATCCGCTTGCCGTGCTCGGCGAACAGGTCTTTCGCCGCGCTCAAATTGTTGTAGGGCAACACGAGGGTGTCGGCCGTGGCGCCGTTGGGCACCCCGGGCGAGGACGGAGTGCCGAACGTCAGCAGTCCGGAACCCGCCTTCACCAGCAAGGCATCCGCGTGGCCGTGGTAGCACCCTTCGAATTTCACGAGCGCGTCGCGACCGGTGAACCCGCGGGCCAGCCGCATGGCGCTCATGGTGGCTTCTGTGCCGGAATTGACGAACCGCACCATCTCGATGCTGGGCATGCGCGCGATTATCAGCTCGGCCAGTCGGATCTCCGCTTCGGTCGGAGCGCCGAAGCTGCAGCCTTTGGCGGCGGCCTTGTTGATGGCCGCCACCACGCGCTCATCCGCGTGGCCGAGGATCAGCGGGCCCCAGGATCCGACATAGTCTGTGTAGCAGCAGCCGTCCAGATCGGTAAGAACGGCGCCGGCGCCCTTGGCGATGTACCGCGGCACACCGCCCACCGCGCCAAACGCCCGGACCGGCGAACTGACCCCGCCGGGCATCACTTCGCGGGCAGCCCGGAACGCGGCCTCGGACCGGGCCGTGGTGAGCGATTTCTCGCCCGTCTCATCGTGACCGCTGGCGGACATGGGAACCATCATAGGAGCCCGCCGGATCGATGCAAGCCGCCCGCACCCCGGCCCGCGGAGCGAGGCGCGTCACCGCCGGATCACGCGGGGATGCCGAAGCTTGATTTTCATGTCTTTGCCCAGGGAGAGCCTGCCCGGAGGCTCGATTGCCCGGACCGCCTTTTTCATGTCGCTGACCTTGAAGACGACCGTGGCGTTGGCGCCTCGATTTCCGGTGGTCGCGTACATGTACGCAATGTGGACGTGGGCGTTGGAGAGCCGCTCACAGACGTCGGCCACGGCGCCCACGCGGTTGGGCAATGGGACGATCAGAACATCCGTCTCCGTCATGGGGACGTTGAGGCGCTGCAAGGCCACGCGGGCGGCGTCCGGCTTGTCCGCGATCAGTCGCAAGACCCCGCTCTCCGCCGCGTCCATCATGGACATGCCCAGAATGTTGATTTTCTCCCGGGCCATGGTGCGACAGACTTCCGCCAGCACGCCCGGTTTGTTCACGGTAAAGACGGAAAACTGTGTCGTTTGCGGCATCGGGGCTTCTCCGAAGACAGGATTCTTCCGCCTGCGCCGGCGAGCGGCCCGCACTCGCCCCTGCGATGCCCATATCCTACTGCCCCCGCCCCTCGCCGCCAAGCCCCCGAAACGCCGCTGGAAAAGACACGCCGAACCCGTCCACTGGACCTCACCACAACTGCCTTCGTAGACTGTCTTGCGATGCGATACGATCAGCACCTTCATTCACGGCACTCGTTCGACTGCCAGACAGACCCTCCGGACAACGTGCGCCGGGCGATCGATCTTGATCTGGGCGGGCTGACCTTCACCGAACACTTTGACACCCACCCCGACGAATGGCGATTGTGTCGCTACAACGACGAGCGCTACTCGGCGGACCTGGCGTGGCTGCGCGGGAAGTACGGCGATCAGCTCTCCATCGGTAAGGGAATCGAAATCTGTTATCAGCCTCAAAACGAAGGGTTTGTTCTGGACCACCTGGCCCGGTACACGTTCGACCTGGTCATGCTGAGCGTGCACTGGACGCCGCGCGGCGCTCTGCACCGCCTCGAAGACTGGTCAGACCTGGATCCGCCCACCGCGGTCCGCATTTATCTGGAGACCGTTCTGGAGGCGGTCGCCTGGGCACGCCGCCTGGCTCGGCAGCACGAGCCGGTTTTCCAGGTGCTCGGGCACCTGGACCTGGTTCGGCGTTACACGCACCGTTTCTTCGGGGATGACGTGCCGGATATCGAGACGGACCTGGTGGACGACATTCTCCGCATCAGTCTGGAGGCCGGTCTCGTGCTGGAGGTGAATACGTCCACCGTCCGATCCGGTTTCGGCCGACCCATGCCTGACGGTGCGATCCTCGCCCGTTACGCCGCGCTGGGCGGGCGGGCCGTTACGCTTGGATCCGACGCGCATCGGCCGGAGCACATTGCCGCCGATTTCGACCAGGCTGTCGGCCTGGCCAAAGCCGCCGGCATCCGGCATCAGGCGGTGTTCCAGGATCGACGCATGTTGATTGTCGACCTGGATTAGACTAGAAGGATTCCTCGCGACGGCTGGCCTTGAATACGCGGCTTCCCCCTGCGGAGCGGGAAGTCGATCCACTACCTCATCGACGACCGGCGGCTCCGGCCGTGGACCGTCATAGAGGGTCGAGCGCAGTGACCTATGACGCTTTGATCGTGGGGAGCGGACCGGCCGGAAGCACGGCCGCTGCTCTGTTAGCCAAGGCGGGGCATCGCGTCGCGCTGATCGGGAATCAGCCCTTTCCCCGGGAACCCGCCGGCATCGGTTGGGTCGGTGCGCAGGCCGCCCGGCTGCTGGAGAGTCTTGGCATCCGTTCGGCCGCGCTGACCCACCCCATCGAGGAAATCACCTTTCTGAGCGCGGACCTGGCCAAATCCGCGACTGCCCGAATCGGGGAGACCCCCGGCTATTTCACCGATCGCGCCGCGCTGGAGAACGCGCTGATCGAGGCGGCTGCCTCCGCCGGCGCCGAGACGATCCACGGCACAGCGGTCGCTGGGATCAACCTGCGCGAAGGGAACGTGGAAACCCGCTTCCGCAACCAGGATGCGATCCGGGGGCGCATTCTTCTGCTCGCCAGCGGCCGTGCCTCGGGCCTGGTGGACCGGGTCGGCCTGGCCGCCACTCCCGGACGCTGTTGGACCGCGTATTTCCGCGCGCCCGCCGCGGGATCGTCCGGCAAAGGCAGGGTGACCGTCATTCTGGGTCTGACCCGCGACGGCGGACACGGAGTGGTGCTCTGGGCCGCGGATCAACTCACGGTGGCCGTGACTGCGCCGGGCGCCAGGGAGGATGTCGTTTCGTGGCTGACCGGGCTGTGTCGGACCCTGGGCGAACGGGCGCTCCTTCCGGCCGGGCTGAACCCGGAGCCGGATCGCCTTGCGGTCATTCCGCCGCCTGCGAACGCCCTGGAGATGGAAACGCACGTCGGCAAGCACGCCCTGCTCATCGGCGAGGCGGGCGGGTTCGTGGCCGCCCTCTCGAACGAGGGGGTGGTGCCGGCCATGTGGTCCGCCTCCGTCGCGGCGAAGGTGGTCAGTTCCGCGCTGCAGAGCCCGCGATCGCAGGACGCGCTGATGACGTTCGACACGCGCTGGCGGTTGGAGATGGCGGATTATCTCCGCTCACCCAACACGGACATGCAGTTTCTGATACCACTGGTTTTTTCCAACCAGCTCATGGCGGACCGGATGGCGGCGGCCTTCTTCCGCGGCGAGAACATCTGAGTCTCCGGGCGGCCGCTCGTCCCCCCGAGGCGTCCGTCGCACCTGCCAGGTATTGTGGCGGCCGCGTCGCGTTCGGGCCGCGGGCCGTCAGAACCGTCCGGAGCGAACCGGCAATTGCGTCGCGGGAAGCTCGCGACGCGGGCCGGTCGACTCCATCCGCCCCACTTCTGCCGCGGGCCGCGTTCCGGGCAGCGCGTGGTCTGCCTCGAGGCCGTCGATGCTGCGCATCGGTATGGGGCTCATGGGCGGCGCCGTCCGGCGGCGGATCTTGCCCAGATGCAGGCGCAGGGTCCAGCCGAGAGTCCGGCGGAGGGTCAACAGCAGACCCTTCATGCCCAGCAACTGCTCGCCGGCATCCACGAAGTGCACCCGGCTCTTGGACCGTACCAGTGCCCAGAGAAAGCGGACGGGATTGTAGAAGTAGAGGTAGGCCGCCAGAATGTTCCATTGCTTGCGCCAGGGTTTCGAATGGAACGACGCCACGACGTGGCTTCCGCCGAGCATGTGTTCCTCCACGCGACAGCCTCCGACGCTTTCATAGGCCATCCCGGACGTATACGTTCCGCCATACAGCGAGGACCCCGTCGCGGGCACCAGCATCAACACCTGCATGCTGATCGCACCGGCTTTGCGCAGCAGGCCGACCTGGTTGAGCAGGCCGTCAGGCTTCGGGCCGCGGCTGATGAGCGGCTGTGCGTCGTGGTGCATCATCATCGGCATCGGCCAGATCCCGTGCCACCGCAGCCGGTGGAACACCTCACGCATCTTGTCGACGCCCTGTCCCTTCTTCACCAGGGTCCCGGTCAGATCCTCAATCCCCATCCACAGCGCGCGAATACCCGCCTTACGAGCCGTCTTGAAGTGGTCGCGAAGCTGAAACGCATCATGAAGCGTGACCTCCGTGCCCCATCGGACCTTCTTGCAGAGGGGTGCACCCTCGATCTCCGTACGGGCCAGAGTCTCGATGATGTCCAACGCGCGATCCTTCCGGTTGAAGAAGTTGTCGTCCGTGCCGAAGTAGTTGTGGATGCGGTACTCCTGGTGCAGGCGCTGGAACTCGTCGGCGATGCGCTCTCCGCTTTTCACGCGATGCTGCCGCTGGTTGTACGCGGGGATCGGGCAGTACGGACAGGCGAACCTGCAGCCGAACGTCAGCACGAGGGACGCGATCGGGCTGTGGCGGGCCACCTGCCCGGCGGGAAGGGGCCGGGCGGCGAGCGTCGTCCGCCGACCGGGAGGCTCCAGCAGCCGGTAGCCCAGGACCGGGTGCGGCAGTTCGTCCAGATCGCCGAGCAGGCGCTGCATGCCCGTGTCGACCAGTTCCTCCACAATACCGGCCTTGTCCGTTTGTGCATAGACCAGGCCGGGCACGCCGTCGAGGAGGCTGCTGTTCCGCGCCCGCAGGAACGTCGATCGCAGTGATTCGCCGTTCGCACGAATCGACAAGAGCGCCTCCAGCAGGTCCAGCAGCACGTATTCTTCGCCGGTGACGGCCACGTCGGCGCCCCACGGATCAAGCGGATCGGCCCCAAAAACGTCCCAGGGCTCGTAGATGGTTTTAGGACCGCCTGCGATGATGAGAGGGCGATGCCGAGGATCAATGCGGCATGCGTCGCGGATCAGCCGTTCGCACGCGGCGGAATGAAGCTGCATGCTCGAGACCATGAAGAGGTCCGGGATACGCCCGTCCAGGCGCATCTGTTGCGGCCGGAAGCTCCGGTTCCACTGCTGCAGGACGATGCGCGTCTTCTCAAAACCCGCATCCAGCATCGCGGCACCGACGGCTCGGACGCCGGCCGGCGCCATGTGCGTGGCCGAATAGACGAAGGGGAGCATCCGCGTGCGCGGGTCGAACGCGCAGACGATCACGCTCGTCAGGTCATGCGCGCGGGCAAGACGCCGCAGTCGATGGCGCAGATCCAGCAACGCTCCTGGTCGCAGCAGTTCATCGCCCCGTGAGCGCCGAGGTAATTCCATGTTCTGTCCTTCCGGCCCGTGCCTTTGTGACGCACCGGCGTCACACCTTTCCGGGTGCGTCGCCCGCAGGCTGCCCGGGCGCTGGTGGACACCCATGCCGTCGGGGCAGCAAAAAACCGACGCGGACGAACACGCGGAGGTATTCGACCACATCGGCTTACTCGCAAATGACCGCCCGCCCCCTCGGGCTGTCCTTCACTTCGTCATCCGACGTATTCGCGTCAGACCGCGAGCCACGCCTGCTCACCCGCTTCCGGCCCACTCCAGCGACGCACATGGTAACACCCGCCCCAGCGAAAGCAAGCGGGATTGCGCATTTCGAGCGGGCCTTCCCGCAAACCGGGCGTCAAGCCGGTGGAGGGGCATCCAGTGGGGTGGTCTGGCCCCTTCGTTTCAAGCGGTGTTCTGGACGCGGGAGCAAAAGAAGCCAGGGCGTGGAAAACGGCGCCTGCTCGGAACGGCGCCGCCCTCGCGCCGGAAGCGGCAACGCTTTCTTGCCGTTCGCTCGGGCCGGGACCGCTCCGCGATGCGCGGCCTCAGGGCCCTTGTTCCGTCACCCACGCGGCATAGAGTACCTCCATCGCTGGTTCGAAACCGCATTCCGGACAGCGAGTGGCCGTCAGGCCGCGGAGGCTGTAGCCGCAGCGCAGGCAGCGGATGCCCGCCTGGATCCGTTCCTCTGCCGACGTCGTTCGCGCCGGCCACCAGAAGAACGCGGTGAACATCAGCCAGAGCCCCAACATGACGCTCGAAATCCCGACGCTCCGCCCCTCCCAGGAGTATCCGGAGAGGAAAGCGCAGCACAACGGCACCAGCACTGCCACAAACAGGAGCAGGCTCGAAGAGAGGATCGTTCCGATCCGTACGCGGCGCGTCCAGATTACGCGACGACGCCAGATCAGGATCCAAACGACAATCGCGATGGTCGTGCATACCCAGTTGCAGATTTGGAGAGAATACTGCATAAACGGACATCCCGCTTTTTCCTGGAAGATGAGAAGAACCATCCATATGCCACACAGAAACGGCGGCAGGCCCATGGACGCGGCCAGGGAAAGCCCAACCGGGGTCATGATTCGTCTTCCGTCACGATCCAGCGGCCGACGCGCCTGTAGAGCAGCCCAGCCGCGATCCAGGCCCCACCAAAGCCACACGACCACCCACACCCACAAGCCGACCAGGCTGAGGTTCTGCCCGGTGCGCAGGATGTCGTCAGAGATACAACCGACGTCGAATATCGGCTGCCACCAGAGCACCTGGGCCAGGGGGACAAGCACAGTGATGGCCGTCGTGGCCGCTCGACCCAATGTCCATCGCACGAAACGTCGCCAGATCCACAGGCCCGCCCCTATCGTCAACGCGGTGAAAACCAGATTGCTAAGCTGGAGCCCATCCCGAACAGGTGGGAAAAACGGGATGAAGGGGCAAACCAGAAGCGGAAGGGCGGGCACCAGAAAGAACATCGCCAGGCAAAGCAGCAGCCGACCGGCCAGCGGTGTGGCCCCCCCCAGTGAGCGGGTCGAGCGGACGCCGTCCGCCGTTGTTTCAGTTGCCGGCGATGTGCCCGTCATGCGTGTTTGCCGGTGGATGGCACCGGGCCGGGCCGTTTTTCGTTCATGAGCTTCATCACTCGGGCCAGACCGAACGCGCCCAGCCAGTCCGCCGTGCGCCTCATTGTATCCTCGACAGAACGACTGTACACCCTCTTGCGGCCCGCTCGGGCCGCGACTGCTCCGCGATGCGCGGCCTCAGGGCCCTTGTTCCGTCACCCACGCGGCACAGAGCACCTCCATCGTCGGTTCGAAACCGCATTCCGGACAGCGAGTGGTCGTCAGGCCGCGGAGGCTGTAGCCGCAGCGCAGGCAGTGGATGCCCGCCTGGGTCCGTTCCTCTGCCGGCGTCGTTCGCGCCGGCCAGAAGAACGCGGTGAACATCAGCCAGAGCCCCAACATGGCACCCGCAATCCCGATGCTCCACCTCTCCCCGAGGTATTTGGAGAGGAAATCGCGGCACAACGGCACCAGCTCCGCCACAAACAGGAGCAGGCTCGAAGAGAGGATCGTTCCGATCCGTGCGCGGCGCGTCCAGATTACGCGACGACGCCAAATCAGAACCCAAACGACAATCGCGATGGCCGTGCATACCCAGTTGCAGATTTCGAGAGAATACTCTTCAAACGGACCTCCCACTTCTTCCAGGAAGACGAAAAGAATCATCCATATGCCACACAGAAACGGCGGCAGGCCCATGGACGCGGCCAGGGAACGCCCAACAAGTGTCATGTTTCGTCTCCCGTTACTATCCAGCGGCCAACGCGCCTAAAGAACAGCCCCGCCGCGATCCAAGCCTTACTAAAGCCACACGACCGCCCACACCCACAAGCTGAGCAGGCTGAGGTTCTGCCCGGTGCGCAGGATGTTGCCAGAGACACAACCGACGCCTAATACCGGCTGCCACCAGATCACCTGGGCCAGGGAGACAAGCACAGTGATGGCCGTCGTGGCCGCTCGACCCAATGTCCATCGCACGAAACGTCGCCAGATCCCCAGGCCCGCCCCTATCGTCAACCCGGTGAAAAGGAGATTCCAAAGCTGGATGCCACCCAGAACAGATGAGACACGCCAGATGACGGAACCAACCAGAAGCGCCAGGGCGGGCACCAGAAAGAACATCGCCAGGCAAAGCAGCAGCCGTCCGACCAACGGTGTGGCCCGCGCCAGTGAGCGGGTCGAGCGGACGCCGTCCGCCGTTGTTTCGGTTGCCGGCGATGTGCCCGTCATGCGTGTTTGCCGGTGGATGGCGCCGGGGCGGGCCGTTTTTCGTTCATGAGCCTCATCACTCGGGCCAGACCGAACGCTCTCCCGGATCGCGCCCAGCCAGCCCGCCGTGCGGCTCATTATATCCTCGACAGAACGACTGTACACCCTCCGGGCGGGTTCGCGGAGAGCGATTCGGGGCCTTCGCATTTGCACGCATTCGGACCGGCGGCGTATGGGGACTTCTCCGCCCTTCGCAACCCGGGTCGTTGGCATTATCATAGTCCGGTCGCGCCACAGACTTGCGTTGCGTGATCGTACCCTCAACAATGGACGCCTGCCCATGAGTGAGCCGCTGGACAGAATCGGAATACACAAATGGACGCTGGAAAGCCGACAGGAACCGCTCGTTCGCGTCGGCGTCGTGCTGCCCGAGGACGGCGCGACGTCCGTCCGAATGGACGCTCCCGATGTCGATTACCGCCTGCACCCGGTCCCGGAGGGGACCGAACGTCCAGCCCGCTCGTTTCTTCTGCGCGTGGACGAGGAACGGCTCAGCCTGGTCATCGACGGCAGAATCGTGGATGCGGCTCCCTGCTGGCGAATCATCCCGCCGGTAGCCGACCGGGCGCATCCCCCGCTGATCATGCTGCACGACGTGGTGGCCGGTCGCGGGTTTCACTGGGAGAAGCGGATCACGCAGAAGGTGCCGGGCGCCTTTCAGGCGTCCGTCCGCGACGGGCGGATTCTGCTGATCAACGAAATCCCGATCGAGGATTACCTCAAGGGCGTCATCACCGCCGAAATGGGCGGCGAGTGCCCCATGGATCTTCTCAAGGCCCAGTGCGTTACGGCCCGGACCTGGCTGCTGGCCCGGACGGAGCGCAAGCACGAGGCCCAGGGGTTTGACTTCTGCAACGACGACTGCTGCCAGCGGTACCAGGGCTTCACGCATCTGACGCCCGCGGGGCACGCGGCGGTCGAAGAAACGCGCGGCGAAGTCATGATCCACCGCAGCGGCATCCTCATCGACGCGAACTACTCCAAATGCTGCGGCGGCGTCGTCGAGGGCCCGGAACCCGTGTGGGGTTTTCATAAGCCCGGGCAGTACGTGGTGGCCGACGCCCCGCCGAACTCGTACGCCCGCCGCTTCGTCCCGCTCCAGCCCGGACAGTTGGATGAGTATCTGACCGGCGACTGGCTCAAAGCGTGCGACGTGTTCTGCAGTCCGAACGTCGTTTCGCCGGAACACTTCGCCCGGTACTTAGGCGCGGTGGACGAGGCGGGCAGCTACTTCCGCTGGACGGTCGAGTATCCGCGCTCGCGGCTGGAAGAGATTCTCCGCGCCAAGTTCTTCGAACGAACCGGCATCGGCGGTCGCGAGGCCCTGGGGGAACTGCTGGACCTGGCGGTCACCCGCCGCGGCCACTCTGGCCGGGCCACCGCGTTGAACGTCGTTTACCGCGACCCGGATGAGCGGCGCCGCACGGTTACGATCGAGGATCAGTACTGGATCCGCCACGCCCTGCACGAGAAATTCCTGTTCAGCAGCGCGTTCAAGGTGGCGGCCGACCGGGATCCGGCGGACCGGCTGCAGACCATCCGACTGATCGGCGCCGGTTGGGGTCACGGGGCCGGCCTCTGCCAGATTGGAGCCTTGGGAATGGCCCTGCAGGGCTACGACCACGCGACGATTCTGCACCACTACTTCGAGCAGATGAACATTCAGCGGGCCTACTGAATTCGTCCGGCGGTGGCGGGTGTCCACGGCCGTCACGGGTTCGGCTTCGGGCCAGGCTAAGGCCGCGACGGGACGCGTCGTCGAAGCTGGCCGCAGGCGCCGTCGATGTCCATCCCGCGGCTGCGGCGCAGGTGCGCGTTGACGCCGCGCTCGCGGAGGACTTCCAGAAAACGCCGAGAGGCGTCGGCATCCGGCCGCCGATAGGGCAGTCCGGGGACCGGATTGTAGCGGATGAGGTTGACGTTGCAGCGCATGCGCCCGGCCAAAGCCGCCAGCTCGCGGGCGTGCGCGGGACGGTCGTTCAGCCCGCCCAGCAGCACGTACTCCAGGGTGACCTCTCGACCGGTGCGATCGAAGACGTACACGGCCGCATCCACGAGTTCGTCGATCGAGATCTGCGCCGCCCACGGCACAATCTGCCGGCGCAGGTCATCGTTGGGGGCGTGCAGCGACAGGGCAAGCGTGATCTGCGGCAGATCCTCGGCCAGCCGCCGCATTCCTTTGGGCAATCCCACGGTGCTGACAGTGATCTTCCGCGCCCCGATGTTCATTCCCCAGGGCGCAAGAATCAGGCGCAGGGCGTGGACCACGGCCTCGTAATTCAGCATCGGCTCGCCCATCCCCATGACGACGACGTTCGTCAGTCCGCGATCGTCTGCGCAGAGGCGGGTCAGCCGCATGGCCTGTTCGACAATCTCCCCCGCCGAGAGGTTCCGCTCCAGTCCGCCCAGCCCGCTGGCACAGAACACGCAGCCCGCCGGACAACCCACCTGCGTCGAAACACAGGCCGTCCGCCGATCCGCGTCGGGGATGAGCACGCACTCGCTGCTCGCTCCGTCCGGCCAGCGCAGCAACAGCTTCCGCGTGCCGTCGGATGAGACCGCATCCCGTTCGATGGTCGAAGTATACAGCACGCACGCGCGCGAGAGGTCCGCCCGCAAAGCGTTCGGCAGATTGGTCATCTCCGCAAACGCGCCCGCCATCCGCCGATAGACCCACTCCATCAATTGCGTCACCCGGTACGCCGGCTGACCGGCCAGCGGGGGCATCGACGTCAGTTCCTGCGGATGCAGGCCCAGAAGATGGGGCAGATCACTGGATGGAACCGACTCTGGCATGTTGGGTTCCGGCGGGTGGCGGCGCCGTCAGCGCGGCTGTCGACGGGCTTTCTTTCTGCGAGCGGTGGGCTTGGCACCCCTGGCCTGCGTCGTTGCTTTTCGCTTCGCCCCGTTCGACCGTCGGATGGCCGACCGCGGCTTCGAGCGGCCGGCACAATCCGCGAAGGCATGGCGCAACACGTCGTCGGTGGTCTGGGCAAATGCGAACTTCAACTGCTCGCGGATGTCCTGCGGGACCTCCCGGAGATCACGCTGGTTGCCCTCCGGCAGGATCACCCGTTTGAGTCCCGCCCGATGGGCGGCGAGCACCTTTGCCCGGATGCCGCCGACCGGCATAACCCGACCGCGCAACGTGATCTCGCCCGTGATGCCGGTGTACCGATCCACACAACGATCCTTCAACAGCGAGACCAGCGCCGCCAGAATGGCGCTGCCCGCCGACGGTCCGTCTTTGGGGATGGCGCCGGCCGGCACGTGGACGTGATAATCGTGACGCAGCACGTCGGCCGGATCGATCCCCAGGCTCGCCGCCCGCGATCGCACGATGGAGAAGGCCGCCTGCGCGCTCTCCCGCATCACGCCGCCCAGTTGCCCGGTGAGGTTCAAGTTGCCGTTCCCGGGCATTTTCGTCGCTTCGATGAAAAGGATGTCGCCGCCGATCGGCGTGTACGCCAGCCCGACAGCCACGCCCGGCAACGACGCCGCGGCGGCCATCGCCGGCTCCAGCAGCGGCGGCCCCAGGTCGGCTTCGATGCTCTCGGGCGTCACCCGGGCGGACCCTTTTTCGCCCCGCACCACGGCCGCCGCCCGGGCCCGGCACACTGCGGCGATCTGGCGGTCCAGGTTTCGGACGCCCGCCTCCCGCGTGTAGCCGGTGATCAGGCAGTTCAGTGCCGCTTCGTCAAAAACCGCCTGATCGGGCTTCAGCCCGTTTTCCTCCAGTTCGCGCGGAACCAGGTACTGCCGCGCAATCTCCAGTTTCTCGCGGTGCGTGTAGCCGGAAATGTGGATGACCTCCATCCGGTCCAGCAGCGGCTGGGGGATGGGGTCCATGTAGTTGGCCGTCGCGATGAACAATACGTTGGACAGATCGAACGGCACGTCCAGGTAATGGTCGGTGAAGGTGTTGTTCTGGGCGGGGTCCAGCACCTCCAGCAGGGCCGACGCGGGATCGCCCCGGAAATCCGAGCCGATCTTATCCACCTCGTCCAGCATGAAGACGGGGTTGTTCGATTCCGCCTTGCGGATTTCCTGAAGGATCCGACCGGGCATCGCTCCGATGTACGTCCGGCGGTGTCCGCGGATTTCCGCCTCGTCCCTCATGCCGCCCAGGGACATGCGGATGAACTTGCGTCCCAGCGCCCGGGCGATGCTCTTTCCCAGGGAGGTTTTCCCTACGCCGGGCGGCCCGGCGAAACACAGGATCGGCCCGCGCCCGTCCGGTTTGAGCTTGCGGACGGCCAGGAACTCCAGGATCCGCCGCTTGACCTTCTCCAGCCCGTAATGGTCCTCATTCAGAATGGCCTCGGCCCGGTCCACGTCCAGCCGGTCTTTCGTATGCGCGCGCCAGGGCAGGGCACAGAGCCAGTTCACGTAGTCCAGTGCCACACCGTATTCGGGGGAGGCCGGATGAATCTTCGTCATCCGCTCGATTTCTCGCTCGGCCTCGGCCAGGGCGGGCTTGGACATCCGGGCGGCCTGGACTTTCTCACGCAGCCGCGTGATCTCCGAGCTGGAACCGCTTTCCTGCCCCAGCTCGTGCTGGATGGCCTTGAGCTGCTCCCGCAGGTAGTGCTCGCGCTGGGCCTTGTCGAGCTGTGACCGCACCTGCGACTGGATCTTTTTCGAGAGCTCGAGCACGTCGAGCTGGCCTTCCATGGCGGCATGCACCTTGCGCAGCCGGCTCGGCACGTCGAGGGTCTCCAGAACCTCCTGCTTGTGAACCAGACTCAGCGAGAGGTTGGCCCCCAGGAAATCGGCAAGCCCGCCCGGCGTGCGGAGGTTGTCCAGCACGATGCGGGCCTCGTCCGGCACGTTCGGTGACAGCTCGAGGATGCGGTGCGCGGCGTGACGCGCGTTGTGCATCAGCGCTTCCAGCTCCGTGGACAGCTCTTCCGGGTCGTATCGAGGGTGGACTCTCGCTTCCAGGTAAGGTTCCGTCGACGTCAGATCCTCAATGCCTACGCGGACGATGCCGTGAACCACGATGGTCTCCGTCCCGTCCGGCAGCTTGTACATCTTGAGGATCATGCACGCCGTTCCGACCCGATGCAGGTCGTCAATGCCCGGATCGTCCTTCTCCGGAACCCGCTGGGCCACGGCGCAGATCAGCCGGTCGCCCGCCAGGGCCATATCCAGCAGGCGCTTGGATTTCTCTCGGGAGACGGCCAGCGGCATGATGGTGCCCGGAAACGCGACCGCGTCGCGCAGCGGCAGGATGGGGAGAACGGCCGGAATGGCGACGTCTCGCAGGTCAATCGCCCGCGGGCCATCCGGCGGACCGGCGGACACCGGAACCTCTTCCACCGAATCGTCCTCCAGATCGAGGTCCGTCTCCGGTACTTCGTGCTGCGAGTTCTCCTCTTTCATCTTGTCCCGCCCGGTATCCCGAGGTCACTCTTGCGCGTCTTGCCGCTGCCGCGGCAGATCAATCCACAGGTATCCCTTCCGATAGACGGCTTTCACGTCCGCTACCCGCACATCCGGCGTCAAGCGCACCTTGCGATGGAAGTGGCCGGAGTTGATCTCCATGAGATGCACGCTGACACGCCCCTGGCCGTCCGGCGTGCTCGGCTTGGGCCGGACGCCCCGGACATGGAGCGTCCGCCTCTCCACGTATACGTCAATCTGCTCCCGCTCCATGCCCGCCAGATCCACGCAGACGACGTAGCGATCGTTCAGTTCGTAGACGTTGATTGCGGGTACCCACTGGTCGGGCGCCGAGGAGCGGAACTGATTTCCGCCCATCATCTCGTCGATCATGGAGCTGAACTGGTCGGCCATTTTCTTGAAGGCTTCGTCCACGAGCCGATTCCCCGCATTCCCCGGGCCCAACGGGAGTCGGGAGTCTCTGTTGCGCCTTGTCGGAGTCTTCGCCGGCCGAACTCCGGATTCGCATGGCCGGCCGCGCGGGCGAAGCGCCCGTCTTCGCCGCCTCTGGCTCCCTTCGGCGCACCCACGGATTCTGCCTATAGGGAGTACCGCGGTTCACCCCACGACGCAAGGCCTCCGGTGCCGCGGCCGGTTCCGCCCGGTTCGCCACGTCCGATCCGTTCGGCGGCGGCCGCACACCCGGGAGTGCTCGGCCGTCCGCACGGGGACAATCTGGCCGGTGCACACGACCGAGCGTTTACAGCTTCCGCGTCAGGTACCGCTCCCGGCCACCGTCATACCATTCTGAGGCGATTCGCGATCTGGGCCTCCTGCCCACGTGGGGCAGGGGATGCCATTGTGGCAAATCACGCACTCCTCAAGATGGCTGCTTTTCACCCGCCCGCGCCTCGCCGGTTCTGTCCACCCGGCGACATTCAGGCCTCCGGAGCTCATCAGGCATAACTCCCAGCTCTCGGAAGGTCTTGTCGAAACCGAATGCGCACCCACACTCGGGGCACTGCGGCAGAGGAAGGCCCGTCATGGGATATCCGCAGTGTCTACATGTCAATTCTGCGACCCGAGTGTCTCTATCGCTCCGAAGTCGCCTGCGCTCAGAGAGGGCTGCAAGAATCGCCAGCACCCCGATCGGCAGGGCCAACACACCACCGATCAGCATCAGTATCCATGCCCACGTCGGGCGGCTCGACCACGCCGCAGCCTGTGCGGCCAACAGCACAAGCACTGCGGCTACTGTGACTGGCAGGGGAGCGCCTTTGCCAACCCGCGCAACGCCACTGCCCGTGAGGGCGATCGAACCCAGACACCACCCGATGACGACCCCATTCAAGATAAGCGATCGCGCCCTGCCTTGCATTGCGGCTGCGCTCCAAGACCTGAGTTGCTATAGCGGTCCAATGTACTGTTTCACAGCAAGTGAGACAATCGGGCGTTCTGGTATAGTGACGGTTCATCGGCGGCCCCTGAGGGGGAAACCATCGCCCCACGGTTCCCCCCTCAGACCCTCCGCTCCTTCCCCATCCAGCGGTGGGCGTGGGGCGTTGTCGCGCGGAGGAAGCGTCATGAGCGGCAAGAAGCCTCGTCGGAAGTGGACCGCGACCCAGACGCTCCGGATCGTCCTGGAGACGCTGCGGTCGGAGGGCAAAGTCGCTCAACATCGGGTACCCCGGCCAGCTTCAGCCGGCCAGTCAGTGCCCCCGGCTTCAGCCGGGGGAAAACGCCAGCTCCCCTCATTCCCTCTCTATAATTCTCTCGCAGCCGGCTTCAGCCGGCTTCCTCTTGATCCACGTAGTTCACCCGAGGATTCGGACCTGCCCCCGTTCCTCCACGTGCGCGACGTCATCGCCCGATCTGTTCCCGTTCCCGCGTCCTGATCCCCCTCACTCGCTCCCCGTCCACTCACACCGACCAAATTGTCCCGGTGCACCCGACCGAGCGCTTAGGGATGGGCGACCTCGGTGAAGTCGTCCTTGTTGGCATTCAGCGTACCCCGGCGGAACCGCCGCAGCCGGTTCTGGTGGTCGTAGTCGTAGAACTCGCTCCGCGTCGAGTTGACCAGATCCTCCTTATAGACCCGGTTGCCCACCGCATCGTAGCCGTAGCCCAGCTCGTAGATCGGGTTGCCGGAGACGGCGTGCTTCAGGTGGGTCAGCAACGCCGGTCTATCCACAAGCCTTGGACACGACAACTTGCTGCGGGAGAATGTTGCCATTGCTGTCAATGCGCAATAGCACGATGTATACGGCGTTTTTTTCGGCTACCCAGATCTCTGCCACAAGCCTGGATGATGTGAGCCGCCCCAGATACCCCAGGCTTGGCGTGCCCGGCAGCGCCAAGGCAGACCACCCGATGCGTCCCTGCAACTGGTCGTGCTCCATCGGCTCGCTCCAGCGCATCAGGTAGACATAGTGCTTTCCACACTCCGGACTTGGCGTCATGTCAACGAGCCAAAGCAAGGCACGCACCTGCACGGGCCGCAACGTGGCGCAAAGGGCGATGCAAACGCCAAGGAATACAACTACGACGAACGCAAATCGGGTGCGCCAACGGCCGCGCTTCGGTGGATGGCAGCCCATTTGAGGCCGATCTGTCATCCGGGTCCCTTCCAGTCAACTGGTATCCCTTTGTTGCCCGACCAGGCGTCTGGCTTCTCCTCTGAGCACGGCAGACTGATCGGTTTGTTCCCCGCGTATGTCCCGCCGGCCTTCATTCCATCGCTTGGCTTGATCGCGATCCCGTCACTCGGTTGCACACCCTTCCCTGGCATTGGTGGTCCATTTGGAGGTGCCATTGTTGCACTTATGTAGATTCCATTGCCAAGGTAGATCCCAACGTGCCCCAGTCCTCCCTCATAGAGCAGCGCGATGATCTCGCCTATCGTCAGTTCGGCTTCACTCTTCTTGCCATTGTACTCGAGTAACCGTTCACACCCTGATAGGCAAGAGCAAAGGGGCGGGGTGTCGTTGCAAGTGAGCGTAGATGGCGTCGCGCAGGCAGACGAACGGGGTCGGTCCGAATCCTCGGGCGATCTTCGGAGATCAAGAGAAAGCCGGCTGCGAGAGAATTATAGAGAGGGAGTGAGGGGAGCTGGCTTCTTCCCCCGGCTCAAGCCGGGGGCACTGACTGGCCGGCTGAAGCCGGCCGGAGCGCCCGGCCCGGAGAATCAATCTGCGGTTGCAGCGCCTGGGCCGAAGAACCAAACCCCGGCCGCGGCGGCCGGCTCGGACGACTGAGTTCCGGTCGGAGCGGCCAGCTTGGACAATCAGACCCCGACCGGCGCGGCCGGTCCGGAGAATCAAACCCCGGGCGAGCGGCCCAGGCGTTTGACCCAGTCGGTCAGGGTGTGATAGTTCAGGCGGCGTCTCCGGCAGTACTCCGCCCGGCTCAAGCCGCTCACCTTCAACGCCGCCACCACTCGATGCCAGCAGCCCGCACGATCCGGCATGCCGCACCACCAGCAGGCACGTCAGGCCAAACCCCCACCCCCCGCCGCCAGATACAATTCACCGCGCGCTTGCTGTCGAATGGCTCGCGGCCTAGCGGTCGATCTCGGTCGGCACCTCCATCGGCTGCGGATCCAGCGGCGGCTCTTCGGTGACCGACGTGATCTCATAGGCATGTTGCGGCACGGTGCTGATATACCGAGGACGCAGGTAGACGTGCGCCCAGTTGTACGGGGGGATCATGATGTGCCACATCACGCTCATCTCCCACTCGTCGCTGAAGAACAGGTAGTGCGTCACCACTAGAATGTGCGGCTTGACGATGGTGGGCGTCCATTCCGTGTCGGTCGTGATCCCGAACTCGGGGTGCTCCCGCTCCAGCCAGGGAATGAACAGGTCGCGCATCTGTGTGGCGTATTCTTCGACCGTATCCTCGCCGGGCAGCACGCTAATGCTCACGTCCTGCGTCTGCGTGATGCCGCTCCGCCCGCCCGCGATGGACACCCGCACCTCCAGTCCCTCGCCGAACGGCAGATCGTCCGTTCCTTCCGGCAGCCCGTCCCAGTCTTGTGGAAATGTCACCGCCGGAACCACCGTGATTTCACACACTTCGCCGGGCCGGATCGTCTGGGGCTCCACCGTCACGGCTGCGTCGTTGGCCGTCGCCGATATCCGGACGGGCTCGTCCGATTCTCGCCCATCCTCGTTCGCCACGGTGGCCAGCAGGACGCAAACCTGTCCGTTGATGGCGTCGTTCATCTTCCGGGGAACGACGGTCAGGGAAAAGGCGACCGGTTCTTCCTGGGCATAACAGGCGTTCAGCCCGGCCTGCGTGTCGATATCCGGAAAGCTGTAGAGGATGGGCGTGCAGGTTCCCTCGATAATGTCGTGTCGGACGCACGGGTGTTGCGATCCGACGATCAACCCCTCGGCCTGCACCCAGGACAGAGGGGGGTTCAAACCCTCTCCGATGGTGAGCGTTCGGCCGGTGGCGGCGCCGCCGGTGCCGGCATTTGTCGGCGTGAAGTCAAAGACGACTTCGACCGGGTGATTGGTGCAGTTGAGGGCGCCGTCCGGAGCGGGCTCAACGGACACGATGGTCGCCATGCCGGGCGTGTCCGCATACTTGCAGGGACCGCCGACCATGGGGGGACGACAAGTCGGAATCACCAGCAGGAGCAGGGCCCCGCACACGTTCAGAGGCTGCATGGTTGTTCTCCTGGGCATGTTGCACGCGCTGCCACACGCAATGTTCCCGGAGACGCGCAGCCTGCGCTTTCCGGCTGCCGGCAGACCGCATTCTGCGGATGCGATTCCGTCGCCCCGGGCGCCAGAAACCCTAAGAGCGCGCCAGGTGTCTCGCAACCGGAACCCTGCAAAATCGTACAAATGGCGGCGGTCCAGCGCGCGGCATAGGTATTCCATTCCGCGGTGAAACGGAACGCGTGCGCGATCGACACAACCCCTCGATCGGTTCTTCAGGGCAGACCCCCTCGGCCGTCCGGCCGATCCCAGGCTGGGTGGCCGCCAAACGATAGTCGATTCGGGAAAGACTGGGGCGGGACGGGGATTGCACGGAATCCGCTATTATACAAAAGGTTACCACTGATTCTGCGGTTTCATCAAGAGAACCGACTCTCCGAACATTGGCCGAACTTGTGGAGTCCGGTACGCTGTTCGACCGCTGCGGCGGCGCAAGAGGGGCCGCCCGCAAATCGAGATGCGGGTCGAAAGAAGGAGAAGAAACATGACCAAGACGGTGATGCAGTACGGGCTGATGGCGGCGTTGGGCGCGGGGGTGCTGGCGGCGGCGCAGAGTGTGGCGGAAGAGAAAGAACAATCGCCGACGCCCGGTGTGAGGAATATCATGGATCGATGGGCGGAACTGAACACGCCCGGGCCGCCGCACGAGCGATTCAAACAGATCGCCGGCAAATGGAACGCCGAATCGAAGATGTGGTTCGGACCGGGCGACCCCATGGTCAGCCCGGGTGTCAGCACGGTGGAGCTTGTCTTCGACGGGCGGTATCTCAAGCAGCATTTCCGCTGCCTGAGCGCGGAAATACCGTTCGAGGGCCTCCAGTTGATGGGGTATGACAACATCCGGAAGAAGTATGTCTCGATCTGGATCGACAGTGTGTCCACCGGCATCACCCTGATGGAGGGAACATACGACGAGGCGACCGAGACGCTGACCATGACGGGGCAGACGGACGATCCGACCACGGGGCCGACGAAGATGCGCAGCGTCACGCGTGAGATATCCAAAGACCGGTGCGTCATGGAAATGTATCAGGCCGGCCCTGACGGACAAGAGCAGAAATGCATGGAAGTGATCTACACGCGCGAGTCCTGATCGCGCTGAACCCGCCTGCACGCCGGCGCAGGCCTGTTGACGGAGAGAAATGCCGTGACACCCAAAGACGTGATCCGAAACACGATCAACATGGCCCATCATGTGCTGACCGCCTACGTCAGCGACATGTCGGACGCGGACCTGCTGGTCCGATCCACCCCCGAGGCGAACCATACGGCCTGGCAGCTCGGACATCTCATTGTCTCCGAGAACCAGATGATCCGGGAGGCCGGCTACGCGATGCCGGACCTGCCGGACGGCTTCGCGGAGTCGTACACAGCGCAGACCTCCGGCGGTGACGATCCGGCCCGGTTCCACACGAAAGAGCAGTATCTTTCGTGGCGATCCCGGCAGCGCGCCGCCACGCTGGCCGCCCTGGAGTCGATTCCGGATTCGGATCTGGACAAGCCTTCGCCCGAGGGAATCCGCGGCTTCGCGCCGACGCTCGGGGCGATGTTCAACGCGGTCGGCCTGCACGATCTGATGCACGCGGCCCAGTTCGCACCCATACGGCGCAAACTCGGCAAGCCAATCGTGATCTGACGGACTCCGGCTCAAGACGGACGGACAAGCCGGTCCCGCGGGGCGAGACCGGCTCTCTGCGCGCGCCCGGACGGCGCCGCCCGCGGGCATCGAGCGGGCGCGAGGCGCCTCAGGCCTGTTCCTCGTCGAGGGGCAGGCCGTGGCCGGGTTTGTTGGCGTAGAGCAGCCAGTAGGTTACCGGGATCACGAACAGCGTGAACGCGGTGGACGCGAACAGTCCGAAGATCAATGCCCAGGCCAGCCCGGAAAAGACCGGGTCGATGGTGATGGGAAGGGCCGAGAGCATGGCGGTGCCCGTCGTCAACAGGATGGGCCGCAGCCGCACCACGCGGCTTTCCATGATGGCATCAAAAAGCGATCGTCCGCGGCGCAGCGACAGGTGGATGAAGTCCACCAGGATGATGGAATCCCGCGTGACGATGCCGGCCAGAGCGATCATGCCGATCATGCCGGTGGCGGTGAAGAAGATGGGATCCTGGTAGCCGCCGACCGTGCCGCCGGCAACAACATTCAGCAGCCAGAACCCGGGCATGATGCCCAGGATGGTCAGCGGAATGGCCATCATGACGACCGCGGGAATGACAAACGAGCGGGTCTGCCCGACAAGCAGAATGTAGATGCCCACCAGGGCGGCCAGGAACGCAAGCCCCAGATCGCGGAACACGTCCAGCGTGATTTTCCATTCCCCCTCGCCGGCGAAATCCACGCGGATGCCCGCCGGGAGCGACCAGCCGATCCCTCCCCCGTTGGCGAAGAAGGTCCGCCCGGCCACCGGGCGCGGCGGAGCGTCGGTCACGTGCCCGTCGGGCTGTTGAGGATCCGCGTGCTGGTCGGCCTGAACGTCCACCACCACGTCGGCCGGAGGCCGCCCGGCCGTCTCGGCGAACACATACACCACGGGAACCAGGTTTTTGTGGTAGATGGTCTGGTCGACGGTGCGCTTCTGCCACTGCCCCAGTTCGGCCAGCGGCACCATCGCTCCGCCGCGCGCGCGGACATGGATTCGCGCCAGATCGGTGGCGCCGGATCGGTCCGGGCGCGGCAGGCGCAGCACGATTTCGAGCGGGTTCCGTTCCGCCGGCTCCCGAATGGTCCCGACCGTCGCGCCGCCCAGGGCCGTCTGCAGCGTGGCGGCGATCTGTTCCACGTCGACCCCGTTGAGTGCGGCCTTTTCGCGGTCCGTGACGAAGACGAGCTTCTGCCATTCGGCCTCGGCCGAACCATCCACGTCCACCACTCCCGGCTCGGCCTCCAGGCGTCTGCGGACGATCTCCGCGCCGGCGATCAGTTCGTCGTAGCTCTGGTCCGGCCGGCCGTAGACCTCGGCCACGATGCTGGCCAGCACGGGCGGACCGGGCGGCAGCTCGACCACGGAAAGCGTGGCGTGGTGCTCCCGGGCGATGCGCGTCAGTTCGTCTCGCAGCCGCAGCGTCAGCGCGTGGCTGTTCTGCGATCGGCCAACCTTGTCGACCAGATTCAGCCGGATGTCCGCGACGTTGGGGCCCTGCCGCAGGTAATAGTGCCGGACCAGGCCGTTGAAATCCATGGGCGAGGCCACGCCGACGTACGCGGTGTAGTCGATGACCTCCGGCACCTGCTGCAGAAAGGCCTCGAACTGGCGGACGGCCGCATCGGATCGCTCCAGCGTAGTGCCTTCGTCGAAGTCGAGCACCAGGAGCACTTCATTCTTGTTGTCAAACGGCAGCATTTTCAGCGGCACGTGTCGCGTGGCGGCCAGGCCGGCGGCCCCCGCCGTCAGCAGCGCCATGACGCCGAGAAAACCCCAGGCCACCTTCCGCGAATGCAGCAGCGGCGCCATCAGCGGGTAAAAGATCCGGTACAAGGTGGTCTGCTTCACGCCGGAAATGTCATGCGGATCCGTCACGACCGGAGCGGCATCGCCCCCCGTGAAGTGCTTGTGGAGCAGGTGATAGGTCAGCCACGGCGTGATGGTGAACGCCACGACCATCGACATGATCATGGCGACCGGAACGTTCAATGCCATCGGCCGCATGTAGGGGCCCATCATGCCGGTGATGAAAAACATCGGCAGAAACGAGACGATGACCGCCAGGGTGGCCGTAATCAGCGGCGGGCGTATCTCCGCCACCGCCTCCAGCACGATGGCCCGGGTGGCCCGCTTGTGCATCACGAAGTGCCGGACGATGTTCTCCACGTCCACGATGGGATCGTCGACCAGCAGACCCAGCGACAGGATAAGGGCGAAAAGCGTCACCCGGTTGATCGTATAGCCGAACAGCAGGTTCACCGCGAGCGTGAGCCCGAAGACCACCGGGATCGCCACCGCCACGATGATCGCCTCGCGCCAGCCCAGGCTGAGCGTCAGCAGGGCGACGACAATGAACACGGCCACCGCCAGGGCGTCGATGAGCTCGCTGACTTTGTCCTGGGCGGTCAGGCCGGCATTGCGGGAAATGACCACGTCCACGTCGTCGGGCACGATCTGGCGGCGGAGCTCCGCCGCCGCTTCGAGAATGTCGTCGGAGACCCAGACGGCGTTCGTGCCCTTTTTCTTGGCCAGGGAGATGGTGACCGCCGGCTGGCCGCCCGGATTGGGGCCCGACGCATGCGTCCGGACCCCGCCGATCACGGTGCCGGGGAAGCGCGGCTCCGTCTCGAAGCCGCGGGCGGGGCCCCAGCCGTGGCGAACGTAGTTGTCGGCCTCGGCCGGTCCGTCCGTCACCGTGGCCACGTCGGTCAGGAACACCGGTCGATCGTCGGCGACGCCCACGACCAGCTCGCGCAGCTCGTCCGGCCGGGCCAGAGCGACACCGGCCTCGACGCGGATCATCTCGTCGTTGCGCGCGAATTCGCCCGCGGCCGCGGTGACATTGACGCCCCGGATGGCCCGCTGCACCTCCAGGGGGGACACGTTGTAGGCCTGGAGGCGATCCACGTCGAGATACACGTATACGGTACGCGGCGGGCCGCCGACCACGTCGGTCCGCGAAATGTCCGTCACGGCCGAGAGTCGCTCGACCATTTCCTCGCCCAGCCGCCGCAGCGTGTATTCGTCCGCCGTCGAGCTGGTCAGCGTGAGCGTCACGATGGGAACGTCATCAATCTCGACGGGCTTGACCACCCAGCCGGTGACCCCGGGCGGCACGATGTCCAGGTGCTCGTCGATCCGCTTGTAGAGCTTGACCAGGCTTCGCTCGCGGTCTTCGCCCACGTAATAGCGCACGGTGATGATCGCCTGGTTTTCAAAAGACATGGAATAAACGTATTCCACGCCGTCGATCTCGTAGAGCAGCTTCTCCAGCGGGGTCGCCACCAGTTGCTCCACCTCGCGGGCGGAGTGGCCGGGGAACGACACGAACACGTCGGCCATGGGCACCACAATCTGCGGTTCTTCCTCCCGCGGCGTCACGAACAGCGCGGTGGCGCCCAGGGCCGTTGCCAGCAGAACCAGAACAAGGGACAGGTTGGAGTGGAGAAAGCTGCGGACGATCGAATTGACGAATCCGTGCGCCTCGATGGCTGGATCATGCGTGGGGTTCATGGCTCTTTCCGCTGTGGACCGGGGGTTGCAACTCAAGCCGCGCCGTGGCGGTCAGCCCGGCAGCGCGACTTTTTCGCCGGCCCGAAGACCGGCCAGCACCTGGACGTCCCCGTCGATGGGCTCTCCCAGTTGCACAATACGCCGTTGGAGCGTGCCGCCCGCCGGATCCACGACGTCCACCAGATCCAGCTGGCCGACGCGACGGACGGCGTTTCCGGGCACAACCAGCACGTCCTGGTCGTCCAGCGGGATCAGCAGCCGCCCGAACATCCCGGAATAGATTCCCGGGGGGCACGGCCCGGTGACCTTGACCGAGAAGCTCCGGCTGGTCGTTTCGGCCTCGGGCACGATTTCACTGATCCGTCCCGTGCACTGCCGGTCCAGGGCCTCGATGCGGACCTCAATGTCCTGGCCGACGGCCAGCCGATGCGTCAGCGCCTCGCGCACTCGCGCCACGAGCTGCATGCGCGTCGGGTCGTAGAGGTTCAGCAGCACCTGCCCGGGCTGGGCGGTGTCACCGGCCTCCACCCGCTTGTCGATCACCGTGCCGTCGATCGGCGAGCGGATGGTGGCGTATTCGAGAATGGTCTGGGCCTCCGTGCGCGCCTGTTCCACGCGGATGAGGTCGGCTTGCGCCGCTTTCAAGGCCGCCTGGACCCGTTCAAACTCGATCGGGGCAGACTGGTTCAGCTTCTTGAGATTCTCCACCCGATCGAACTCGACCTGCGCCTGGTCCCGGGCGGCCGTCGCCGCGGCAACCGCCGCCTCCGCCTGCTGCAGGCGGGCCGTGAGATCGGCGTCATCGAGGCGAACCAGAATGTCGTCCTTGTGCACCGCCTGGCCGGCCTGTACGCGGACCTCCACCACTCGCGCCAGCAGTTTCGACGCCACGGCCGCCTCATGCACCGCGCGAATGGTCCCGACGGCCGACTCGATGTTCGGTCGGCGGACGGCCCGAACCTCGACCACCGATCGGCCGCCGAGCGGCCGCGGAGGCGGAGCGGACGACACCGACGAATCGATTTTCGGCCGGAACACGCCGGCCAGCCACAGCATCAGCAGCACGCCCACCACGGTGAACGCCGTTCCCGCCGCCACCAGCCGCAGGCGGCGGGAAACGGCACGAGGTTGAGAAGTCTTGGTCATGCGATTGCCTCCCGATGGCTCGACGGCATTATGTCCGACGTGCCATCCGGCGTCTATTGCATTTCCGGAGGGCCGGCGGATCGAGCGACGAACCTCAGTTCGCCGACGTTTTCCTCGGCGCGTCCGCCCGGTCGCATATGGGGATTCGAGGCGGTAGGATACCCCGCCGAACTGATGCGCGGCCGGTCGTGCGGGCGGTGAGGAAGACGGGGCGATGTCCAGATCGGTGGCCATACGGGCGACCAAGGTGGCGATCGGGGCCAACTTGTTTCTGCTGGCCCTGAAGGCCAGCGCCACCAATCTGTCCGACAGCCTGACCATCTTCTCCGAAACGTTGAATTCGCTGGCCGACGTGGTGTCGTCCGTGGTGGTGTTGATCTGCGTGCGCTGGGCATGGAAGCACCCGGACGAAAGCCACCCCTTTGGACACCGGCGGGCCGAGCCGATCGCGGGCCTGGTGGTGGCGATATTCGCGGGGATCCTGGGCTTTGAAGTCTGCAAAACCGCCGTCGTGAGTCTTTTTCAGGGCCGCGTGCCGGACCGGATCGGGCCGTATCCCATCGTGGCCCTCTGCATCACGGCGTGTCTCAAGGCGGGTCTGGCGGTCTACTTCCACCGTCGCGGACGATCTCTGGACAGTCCGGCGCTTCGAGCGACGGCCGTCGACTGCCGCAACGATGTCTTCGTGGCGCTGCAGGGCCTGGTGGCCGTGGTCGTGGCCGAGTTCCGGTTGCCCCTTCTGGACACGGTGGCCGCACTGTTGGTCGGCATGTACATTCTCTACTGCGGCCACCACATCGGGATGGAGAACATCCACTACCTGATGGGTCGCGCGCCCGACGCGGCGCTGCTCGAGCGGATCCGGTCCGCGGCCCGGGACGTGCCCGGCGTGGTGTCGGTCGGGGACGTGAAGGGGCACTACGTAGGTACGTTCGTTCACGTAGAGCTGACGGCGCGCGTGGACGGCGATCTGCCCACCACGCAATCCCACGATGTATGCGAGTCTGTCCGGGCCGCGGTCGAGGCGATCGACGCGGTGGACCGGGCATTCATTCACATATCGCCGGCCCGCCGAGCGAGCGACGCGCCGAAGGTCCCGCCTCTTCCGCCGGATAACGCCGGTTGATGACCGAGCAGGAACCCGCCCTGGCCGGCGTCGTTACCGCCAGTCTACGACCATCCGGTCACCGCTGCCGTTGCGGATCGGGGGCAGGCGTCTCGGCGCTTTGCCCGGTGGCGTGTTCGGCGAGGACGCGGCGCACGTCCGCGATTTCCACGCCATAGGCCTGCTTCAGGCGACCCAGCCGCTCATCTCCGGACACCTCCGCCGGCAGGCCGAGCCGTTCCTTGAGCTGGTCCACGCGCAGGCCGGCGCTGTCGGCCGCTTCCCGCAGCGTCATCGAGCCTCGCACGGACGATCCGTTCTGCCGGTGCGTCTCGTGGCCGTGATAGCCGT
>MTKY01047338.1_pt1 | contig 28146 bp, 19 predicted proteins | sample 1042731 | NCBI WGS metagenome assembly MTKY01 (sample SAMN06212206, study PRJNA360538) | anaerobic digester metagenome | biome: Wastewater treatment plant; material: sludge; isolation source: anaerobic digester fed with sludge from wastewater treatment plant | place: Denmark: WWTP Soeholt ...
CCGCCGGCTTCGTTCACCCTGGGAGCCGTGCAGCCGCCGGCGGAAGAAGTGAATCGCCGGCCGCAGGCCATCAATCCGTTTGCGGCGAACGCCAACGTACAGCTTCCCAACCAGGTTGATCTCTCATCCGACATGCCACCCATCGGAGATCAGGGACAGTTGGGATCCTGCACGGCCTGGGCAGCCGGCTACGCCGGGGCGACCTACACGGCCGCCAAGTCGTTCGGGTGGACGCCCACAGCCCCTCAGCAGCAGGCCAGCCCGGGGTATCTGTACAACACGTTGCTCTCCGAAGACAACCTGGAATGCGGCAGCGGCACATACATCGCCACAGCGATGAACCTGCTGGTGTCGCGGGGGTGTGCAAGCCTGGCGGTCCAGCCGTATTACGACAATCAGTGCCTTGATCCGGCGGCTTCAGACGCGGCAAACTTCCGCATCGGGAGTTTCAACCGGGTAGATCCGGCCAACCGCAACGCGCTCAAGGGCGAGCTGGCCCAGGGACGGATCGTCGTTTTCGGAGCGACGTTGGACAACGACTTCATGCAATACACGGGGAACGCCGTGTACCGCGGCAGCGGCGTGCCGCTTCAGCAGGGCAGCATACACGCGGCCCACGCGATGGCCTGCCTCGGGTACGACGAAGGCCGCGGCGCGTATCGCATCATGAACAGTTGGAGCACCCAGTGGGGCGACCGCGGATTCATGTGGATGGCGTACGAGACGTTCGAACGAACGGTGTTCGAGGCATACTCCATCCAACCGGCGGGCGATCGCCAGCCGCCGGTCGATCCGGACGACGGCGGCGGGGGAGACGACGGCGGCGATCAGCCAGGGCCGGAGCCTACCGGGTATCTGGACGCCGCGTTCCAGTTCGCGGATGCCAACCCCTTTGGCGACACGATCGTATACCTCGTGTTCTTCTACCACTTTGACGCACCGGTCTTCATCCGCACGGTGACGGTGATTGACCCGAACGGCGGACAGGGCGAACAGGCGTTTGATCAGGCCTTTGCCGACGGCTACGTGTACTTCATGAAGACCGATGGGACCCAGTTCACTCCCGGCGTGTACACCATTCGGTTTGACACCCGCTTGAACAGCGGCGCAGACAAGACGTATGAGGGACAGGCCAACATCGACAGACTGGGCGGGGGCGGTTCGGCGGACGAAATCTGCTACAACTACTGCACCTGGTCCTTCGACGGCGAGTGCGACGACGGCGGCCCGGGAGCCGTCACCGGGCTGTGCGAGTATGGAACGGACTGCGCTGACTGCGGCCCGCGGGAAGGAGACAATCCGTACTACTACGATCCGAATGACTACGACTGGTACGATTACGACTGGTACGGTTACGACTGGTACGATGACGACTACGGCGGTGACGACTATTACGGCAGCGGTGCCGAGAAGAATCAGCGGACCTTCCGCGGGATCCCCGTGGAAACGCCGCCGCACGCACGCCACCTGCCCGCCTCAGGAGTGGATGGCCGTACGCTTGGGGCAAACCGCCAAACGGTGACCTATCGAGCACCGTCGGCGCAATAGCGTTGCGGCGGGATTTCGGCTACGACTGGCACGCAGGGAGCCGCGTCCATTTCGGGCGCGGCTCCTTCTGCCTGTCCGGGGGGACCGGTGGCCCTCCGGCGGCATCGAATGTGGAGACAAGGCGGTGAAGACGCTTCCGCGACAAGGCCTGGTCTGGGTGTGCCTGCTGGCGGCGGGGGCGGCCGGCGGGTGCCGACGAGCGGAACCGGCCGGCCGCTCTGACGCCGCTCGCATCCGGCAGCCCGATATTGCGTTGATCACCCTCTGTACCTTTCGCATGGCGCACTCCGGGCTGGGCGGGTACGATCGGGACACCACGCCGTTTCTGGATTCTCTGGCCGCGTCCGGCGTACTGTTCGAGAACGCCGTCAGCGCCTCCTCCTGGACCAAGCCCTCCGTCGCCAGCCTTCTGACCGGCCTGACGCCGAACGTACATGGCCTGACGGACATGTCCGGCGATCGGGACATCATCGCCGGAGAGTTCACGCCTCAGCGGATTCTGGCCGATACCGTCGTAACGCTCGCCGAGTGCCTGAAGGAGGCGGGCTACGCCACCGCCTGCCGCGTGAATAACGTGCAGGCCGGCGAGTTCTACAACACCACCCAGGGGTTCGACGATGCGGTCACATCCCACGAGATGGACGCCTCGGCCATGCTGCGCGACCTGGACCGGTGGCTGGCCGGCCAGCCGGCGGACCAGCCGGTTTTCTTCTTCATGCTCACGCGTGACGCGCACATGCCGTACGATCCGGACTATGAGTGGTTCGTGAAGTTCGACCGGTCGGAGCGATCCACGCCGCGCGAATCGTACCCGGGCTATCGGCAGTGGCTGCACAGCCGCGTGAAGAGACGTCTGGACGATCGTCGGTCCGTGCGTCCGGAAACACAGCGACAGTTCATCGACCTCTACGACGCGGGACTGGCCCAGTTGGACCACGCTCTCCGGATCCTGCCGGAGATTCTGGAGCGGAACGGCCGCCGGAATCGCACGCTCATCGTGGTAATCGCGGATCATGGAGAGAGGTTTTTCGAGCACGGCAGAATCGGGCACGCCGGCGTCCCGGACGAAGCAACCATTCACGTGCCGCTCATCTTCGCCGGTCTGGACATGCCGGCGGGCAAGCGGGTGGCGCCCGTCGTTCGCAGTATCGACGTATACCCCACCCTGGCGGCCCTGGCCGGGGCCTGCCCTCCGGACGTTCTGCAGGGAACCAGTCTGGTGCCGATGCTCTACGGTCCGCCGGAGGAAGCGGAGAAGCTCACCGCGTTCGCCAGCTTCATGGGCTTTCACCATGCCGTCCGACAGGAGAATTACAAACTCCACCTGTGGCGCGGTGGTCGGCGCAGCCTGCACGACCTGAACCTGGATCCGGGCGAATTGAACGACATCTTCGTGGAGAGGCCGGACGTCGCCGAGCGACTGGATCAGGAGCTGATGCGCTGGCTGGACGCCGAGGAAGCTTTGCGAGCTGTGGTCGCCCAGGGCGCAACCCGCGCCCTGACACCCGAGGTCATCGACCAACTCCGATCCCTGGGATATATTCACTGAGAGAGGCGCGGAGCGCACCGCGCCGGGTCGGCTTCTGCCGCTCGGTTTCCGTTCTGTCTTTTTTCGCACTACGATTTCCGGACTTGGGAGAATTCCCCACGTCCTACTCCGTGCGGAATCGGCGGCACATTCCAGGACGGGAATCGATCGATTCCGGCGGGCGCGGTGGAAATGGACACAACGGCCGGTCTACAATATGCTGGATAAGCAAGGCGATTCTACGGTCCACAGGCCGCTGTTTCGTATGGAAGGGGGGTGGAGTGCATGCAAACGTTGAATGAGCTGCGACAGCACGAGCTGGTGATTCTGCGGCGGCTTCGGGCACACCCATTGACGGAATTCGAGCTTGCCAGCGAGGTAGCCGAACACAGCGGCTATTCCGCCGACGGTGCCGCCGAGCGTATGGAGAGCTGGCTCGATGCGCTCAAAGAAGCCGGCTATATCTGGACCGGTCGCCTCTACAACGAGAAGGGGCAGTTCATCCGTGCGGCCGCCCTGACCAAGGCCGGTCGCGAATTGGTCCGCTGAGACCGTATCCCTGTCGTCGAGATTCTGGAGGTATCCAGCCGGCCACCCCGCATCGGGGTGGCCGTGTGGACTCGCCGTTGCCGCAATCAGCGATCTCGCCGACCCACGATCACCACTCCCAGCCGGTCCGCCGCCGCGACCATTTTGTCGCGGTCTACGACGAACGTCCGGTCCGCTTCCGCCACGAGCACGCGGCCGCCGTGGCGTTTGAGGTTCTCCACGGTGTCCGGGCCCACGGTGGGCACGTCAAAGCGCATATCCTGGTTCGGTTTGGCCACCTTGACCAGCACCCAGCCGCCGTGCCGGCAGAGCTCCCCCGCCCGCGAGATCATGCAGTCCGTTCCCTCAATCGCCTCCACCGCGATAACCTCGCGTTCCTTCACCGCGATGGACTGCCCGATGTCCAGCCGCCCCATTTCCTTGGCGATGAACCATCCGAACTCGACATCCTGCTCCTGCGCGGCCGTCAAGCCGACAGAGGTCAGCACGCCCTCGGGCATCATGTCCGCCGCGTTGAATTGCACGCTGTTTTCCAAGGTGATGCCTTTCGATTCGAGGTGATCCGCCAAGACGCGCAACAGTGTGTCGTTCCGCTTGTCGGCCGCCCGAAAGAACCACAGCCGGATGGCTACGCAGTCCGGCCAATACCGGATGAGCCGGAATCGCCCATACATATCCGACTTGCGGACCGAGCCCGCCAGAATCGCCCGCTGCACGCCATGCCGCCGCAGAAAACGCACCCACGCGCCGATCCGCACGACACCCACCCAACGGAACACGTCCGCCAGGTCCCGCAGGATCGGATCGGCCAGCCCTCGCAACCCCGCCACGATCACCCGATAGCCCGCCTGGCGAGCCCGCTCCGCCACCATCACGGGAAACCGGGTCGCTCCGGCAATGATTGCGATCGTGGGACGATCTGCCGACATGGTTTCGAGATCACCCGGTCCCTGGTCCGTCGCAAGAGTGCGTCACCGCGACCTTCACTGGCCGCCGTCCAGTCGCTCGCGCAGCCGTCGAACCTCGGCCTCCAGCTCGCGCAGCCGCTCCCTCATCTCCGGCAGGCGTCCGACGAGCGCCAGCACCCGCCGCGTTTCCTGAATGGGGCGGGCTGGCGCGCCAAGCACCTCCTGCCCGGGCGGCACGGAAATCGTCACTCCGGCCTTGGCGCCGATCCGTGCGTTGTCGCCGATCTGAATGTGCCCGACGACCCCCGCCTGTCCGGCAATCGTCACGTGCCGCCCCACCGTCACAGAACCGGCCAACCCCACCTGAGCCACAAACATACAGTCTTCGCCGATCTTGCAGCCGTGCCCGATGGCGATCAGATTGCTGAACTTCGTCCCGGCGCCGATCCGGGTCACCCCCACCGTGGCCCGGTCGATGGTGCAGGCGGCCCCGATCTCGACGTCGTGGTCGATCTCGACAATACCCACCTGGGGAATCTTGGCCCACTTGCCGTTCAACGGCGCGTATCCCAGGCCGTCTTCGCCGATGACCGAGCCGGCGTGAATGGTTACCCGATCGCCCAGCCGGCACCCGTCGTAAATCACCACGTTGGGATAGAGCACCACGTCGTCGCCGAGAACCGCGCGGTCGGCCACGTAACACCCCGGGTAGATCGTGGCGTTCCGGCCAACCACGACGTCCGCGCCGATCGTCACCCCCGGCCCGATGTTGGCGTTCTCGCCGATCCGAGCACTGTCCGCGACGAACGCCTTGAGGCTGATCCCCCACTGTGGATGCTTCCGATAGCCGTGAATGCGGACGATCGACAGCGTCAGCGCCGCGTATGCGTCGTCACAGACCAGCATGGGCAGCGACGCGGAACCCGCCATCTCCGGGCCGACGATCATGGCGGATGCCCGGGTCCGGGACGCCATGTCGCGGTATTTCGGATTGGTCAGAAAGGTCAGTTCGCCCGGGCCGGCTTCGTCCAGCGTGTTGACGGCGTAAACGCTCGTGGCGCGGTCGCCTTCGACGCGGTTCGAGAGGCCCTTGTCGCGAAGAAAACCGGAGAGTTCCGCCAGCGTCACTGCGGACAAGTCAGGACTCGCAAGCCAAGAGGTACTCTGTTCCAGGCAGCAGTGTAGATTGGCCTGCCGATCCGGTCAATCCGGATCGAACAAACCAGAACGCGGACGCTCCCCTGAACATCCCCACGCAACCTCCCGCCGGCCGACACACTCCGTGCCGCAGCAGCGATCACCGCGCTACGGTCTCAGCGCCAGAAGGCGCACCTGCCACGCTGCCAGGTCAACGCCGTTGGAAAGGCTGCCGAGGGAAGACCCGTCGATGTAGTCCACGGCCCCCCGCGTTGGGGCACCGTCGGAGGTCACCAGGCTGACCCGCCGCGTCCAGGGACTGACGTTCACGACGGCCACCCAGACCGCGCCGTCCGCCGACCGCGCGGATCGGCAGAAGACGCCCTCCCCCGGACCTGTCAGGCGTACCGGCGGTGGCTGGGCCTGCTCGGCCGCAAGCCGCTCCAGATACCTGGTCAGAGACTCGTGCTCCTGCGGTGCCTCTTCCCGCGCCTGGCCGAGACGATAGATGCCGTCCAGGCCAGGCTCTCCATCGGGCGGCAGCCGCACCTCGCAGGCCAGCACGTATTGCGCCTTTCTCTGCGGCGTGACGGCGCGCGGCAGCACGTCAAACCGCACGTTCGCCTCAAAAAGCTCCTGTGCCATCCTCCCGAACGTCGGTGACCAGCGATTCGGATCCGTCGAAGCCAGAGCGTCGTCACCGACAATCAGCGCGACAGGAATCTCTGAAGAAAACAGGCGGATGATCGGATCAAAATAAAGCAGATCCAGCGCCGTGTGGGCGACGGCCTCGACGACGTCCGGCGTGGCCGCCAGGCTCGCGTAGGGACTGGCCGACCCATCCCGCAGGTCGCGCCACCCCTCCAGCAGCCCCAACCGCTGCCCGTCCAGCGCATGCACCCACATCGCCGCCCGAATCTGGGTGGCCGTGGCCGACCCGTTGGACCGCGTTTCGGGCACGGTCCATCCGCTGACCCACGCGCCGCGTCCACCGGTTTGTCCGCGATACAACGCGCGCCGTGCGAGCGACTCTCCCCACGTTTCACCGTGTGGCGGATCGATCAGCACGCTTCCCTCGATGCGATTCTCCCCGCTCATCCACTCCCGCAGCGTGCGGGGCTGCAGATACAGAACGCCTGCCGGAGCGGACTCCCGGCCTTCGGCGTCGATGCCATCGCTGACCTGAACCAGGGCCAGACCCAGAGCCTTCGCATGACCCTGCAGGGATCGCCAGGCCTCCGGCGACAGGCGCGGACGATCCGCCCGCGCGACCACTCGGAACCCGCAGGCGGCAAGCACGTCGGTATCCGCGTACCAGTCGTCCAGCCGAGTCACTGTGGAACGATCCACGAATCCAAACAGTGCTGGCGCGGGATCGGACGAAATCGCATCCAGGCTTATCCTCCGGCGGTGCGGAAGGAACCCGGCCCGGTGCGGGCTGTTCCGTGCCCGGGTCGGCGCTGCCCGCAGCCAGTCCAGAATTCCGCGGAGTTGCCTATCGCGCAGAGCGGCGCTGCCGGCCTGGCGAAGCACTATCTCTCGCTCCAGAATCCGCACGGTCTTGCCGGCACAGGCCAGTGTGGCCCGGCCATACGGCTCGTCCAGCCAGTCGAAAAACAGGGAATCTCCAGTGTCATTCGGGTCCGCAAGGTGGATGAGTTGCTGTTCAATGGCGGTTACTTCGCGCGTCAGGGAGAGAATGGCCGGATCGGGCCGCTCGGCGCCGGCCGCGCCGGAGCCCAACACCGCCCAGGCCCACACAGCCACGGCACCGCCGCAGACTCCGGGGCAGCGGTTCATCGCCATGGCGCCCACCATCGTTTCTTCGGTTTCCGGGAAACGAAGCGACTGGCCTCCATGACCTCCAGGGTGGGCAGCTTGGCTCTCAACTCCACGAGCCGTTCGCGCGAGAACTCCTGAGGATAGTCGCGCCGCCGCTGCCGGGAGGATTCATGAAAAAGCGCGCTATCGGGCGGAAGGTCGTTGTCCGCCTCGTAGAATTTGAGCGCTTCTTCGAGGCATTGGGCCGCCTCGTAGCCCAGAAGCCGCGTATCCTGTCTATCTTCGGTCCGTGCGGCTGCCTCGCTGATCATCCGGAACAGCAGGATCCACTGGGCCACGTCAATGATCCGAGAAGCACGGCCGGATGGATTCACGCGTGCGCCGATGCCGGCGGACTGTTGCGCCTGTACGCTCAGCAGATCCCCCTCCACGACGAAAACGAAATCTTGCCAATGACTGCACGCGCCGCACTGGGTGGGAACGACCAGGAGAACCCGGTTCGTCTGCGGCACGGGCCGGGCGTCATCTCCATGAAGCGGACCGCGTCCACAGTTCGGGCAGGGCGTCGCCATCAGGTACAGGTACGCTTCTGCCAGGCTGTGCGCCGGTAACGGGTCAGAAGTCATTCCAGGCACCTTCCGAAAGGTCCCGCCGCGTCCGGGCGTGAACCCACAGGGCGGACTGGATTCTACGGATTCAAACCCACCGTTTGCGAGGCGAATTGCTGTGCCGCGGTCGTCATCCGTGCGACGGCCGCCGCATCCGTGAGGTCACCGCTTCGAAGGCCGTCCGCGACATCCTGAAACGCATCTATCAGGTCGCGCATCGCGTTGGCGAAGGCCGTGGCTTTCCCCTCGTCCGGCAGATCGGAAATCCGCACCAGCCACCGTTCCTGCACGCGCTCGAAGAAGACATCCGTCCCTCCGCTCTTGCCCGTCGCCTGGTCCGCGCCCAACATGCGCAGGTCCGACACTTCACCCATCGCTCCTGCCAGGTTTCCAAGGATCTGCTCCCGCGTCTGCCGTGCAATGGCCGCCGCCTGCGGCGCCGTATCCGCCGATTCCTCGCTGATTTCCCCCAGCACGTCGAACAGATCCTGCACTGGTCCGATAATGGCTCCCACGCGGGCTGCCTGATCGGGCACTACAAACCGTTGCAACTGCCCGACCCCCCCTTCCTTGACGGCCTGGCACAACTCTCGAATCGCCGCTTCGTCTTCCGGTGACGGCGGCCCACCGGCCGTGTCGGGAGCCTGCGGTTCCGTGTGGTCCGCCACCACGTCCTCTGCGGAAAACGGCTGATCCGAAGGCGCTTCCAGCGTCGTCTCATCCTCCGTCGCTTCCCCAGGCGCCCCCGGCTGGTAGGCCACAATCTGTGCCTTGCCGTCCGGCACCCGGGGCTTGTACGCCCCGACGGGCGTCGGAAGCAACGGCTGCGCGTCCGTGCCGAGATTCGTGGGGTACCGATCCGCCGGGGTGCGATCCCGACAGCCCGCCGCCACACCGATCGCCAGCAGCAGCAACCCGCACCAACCAATCAGACTCCAGCGTGTGTGCATGGATGGCCTCTCTAATCGCCGTCTATCAAGCCAACAGCGGGCTAGAGTAGCCCCGCGCCTGTACAGGGTCAATCCGGGCTGGGACCGAACGGCCTGGCGTTTGGCGCCAAGATCATCCTCGGAGGCACCCCAGGCGATTCGTTCCCTTGGGCTGATTGCCCCCCCGCTGGAGCCATCGCTTGCCGGATTGCCGCAAGGCGGGAAGGCGGATTTCAATGTCGCTGGACACGGTGGGTCACACACCATTGTCGCCCCACCCGACGACCCGCACGTCCTTTGACAAGAAAAAACAGCCTCTGTTGACCGAAAATAGCTATGATACATGGTTGCAATGCAGTTGCGGCAGCCTCTGTCCGCCGTGAAGCTCGGCTTGGGTCGGGCGGAACCCGCGGGCGAGAATCCGTTAATGCAATGCCCGGCCCGAAGCGCCGGCACCCCCGACCTGTTGGATTTGGTCAGTCCTTTCCCCAGCCCACGGGGGATTCGCCTGGACTGGCCGAGTCTCACGGGGCATCGAGCGGGGTGAAAAGAGGGCAATGCTCGCGGCCTGCCATGCGACCCGGACGCCCGGAAGGTGGTTTCATTTCATGTTGACAAAGACACGATGGGGCTGGACCGAATCCCGCGGACGATTCTTGTCCGCTCTGCGGCTGCCTTGCTTTGTCGCTTTTCTGAGCTTCGGCCTGACACAAATGACAGCCGTTGGCCAGCCCTCTCCCGCGTGGTTGCCGCTGTATCCGACGACCAATGAAGCTGCGGAACCAGACGAGAGCACGCCCGTGCCGGCCTCGCAGCCGGCGGAGCCCGACGAGAGCAATCCCGCGCCCGCCTCGCAGCCGGCCGAACTCGACGAGGGCACTCCAGCGCCAGCTTTGCAGCCGGCCGAACCCGACGACGGCACTCCAGCGCCCGCCTCGCAGCCGGCGGAACCTCCGGCGCCGGAGCCCCGTCTGCGGCCCCGATTCGAATTGCACGTGCCGTCCCTGCGACATCTTTTCCACGAAGCGCAGCGATCCAACGCGGGCTTTCTGTTGCAGACCGTCGGCAGCATGATCGTGGAAGCCGGACGTTCGTCGTCTCAGCAAGTCGATGTGGACCAGGCCATCCAACTGCTTCGGCCAATGGAGGACTGGCCCGACACCCCTGTCGATCTGGCCGTGTACGCGCCGAATCGTGAGGGCCGACCCCGATGGGCCGTACGCATTCAATGGCCCGCCGGAGAGTTGCGCGATCGGATGGCGGCCCTGATCGCGTCGGAGGCCGCGCAGCAGCTTCTCAAGGACGTTGTGTTGACCAGCGGTCCGGCAGACGGATACACCATCTCGCTTCCGGAATTGACACTGGCCTACCTGCTGCCCGCCGGCCCGACCGCCTCCCTGCTGACGACGTTCGACGACGTGGAGTTCCCGGATCCGGCCTTTGCAGGGACCGCCCAGACCCACGAAGACGGTGAGCCCCTGCTGGTCTGCCGGCTGAATCTCACGCAGACGGAAAAAGACAGCGGGGCAACATTTTTCTCCTCGATCAGCTTCGTGACGGACGTCGTGTACGCGGCTCGGGTGAACCCGGACGGCAACTGGATCGAGACGGTTCATGTACACTGGCCGCCCATTACCGGCCTGGGCGCCAAGAGCGTATTCGACAAAGTCAAACAAACGTTCTTCGTTCCGGACGAGGCGTTCGCCAGCATGGTGGCGAATTCCCTGGCGTCCAGCAGCATTCTTGAGCAGGCCGCCGGCGTGGAGGGCGAATCCCCCTTCGTCCCTGGTCCCGTGGCGGAAAGCATCCGGCCGGAGGTGTGCATCACCGCTCTGCCGGGCACGGGGTTCTTTCCGGTTCCCGACGTGGTCTTTCAGGTTCGGCTTCGATCGTCGCCCGAATCGTTCCTCAAATCCGTCGGGCAGGCCATCAGCCGGCAGAACCAGCGTTGTCGCGACCATGACGAGGAGCCGCCCTGGCATCGCGAAACCGTCGATGATCGCGTCGTCTTCTGGAGAGAATCGGAGTCTTGGCTGGGCGGCGGCATAACATTCCAGATGCGAACGGTTCTTTTCCTCACGACCGAGACGGACGCCGCCGGCCAGCAGCGCAACATCCTCGTCGTCGGCTCCACGAGCACGTCACCCGAAAGGCTGATCAGGCGCTGGCTCAACTTCCCCCGGCATCAGGCACGCCGCTTTCTGCCGTCGAGGACCGGTACACGGGGGCAAGCCTGGGTGAACTGGAAGCAGGTGTATCGACACGCGGCCCCGTACCTGAACGTCACCATCAGCTCCGTCACCCGCAGCAGCCTGCTGCCGGACTTCGAGGAGGTGAGCCGTCGGCTGACGGACGGAATGCTCACCGCTCAAATGCAGTACACCGGGCTGGAAATCCGGCACGACGGACCCGTTCCAGCGGGCGTTGTGGTGGTGCCGGCCCTGGCGGCGGCATCCCTGGCGGAAACGTCCGGCGGAACGGATCTCGCCCGGGAGCGCGACGCGACGCGCAAGCTGAGGGTGCTTTATCACCATGCCCGGCTGTTCCGCAAGGACGTGGGCCGTTGGCCCGCGGAAGTGCGAGAGCTTGACGGATACGTGGATTTTGCCGGCAATCCGTACCTGCTGCGGGTCGAGCTGTCCTCCAGGCAGACCTGGCGTGCCTTTGCCCGCGACCTCTTCGCCTCCGGCGAAGCGGACAGGCAGCCAGACGAGGACGACGAAGACGATCTGTTCAGCGGCATCGATGACAGCATTTACGTGATCGAATGGGGCCGCGAGTCGTGGCGGCTGGGGTTTGCCCCCGGCACCTTCGACCACCTCGAGAAGCTGTTCATTGACGAAAACGGGCAGATTCACCGCGTCGAAAAGCCGGCCCGCGCGGCGACCTCGCAACCCGCGGAGACGCAAGGATAACCACCGCGAGCCGGAATCCCCGCCGCTCGCGGGCATCCGGCGGCGCGGTCACCAGGAATCGGAAGAAGGAGAACCTCTCATGAAGTCGTGGGTATTTCGCAGCCTGTTGATCCTCGGTCTGTTTTTTGCGCCCGTTCTGGCGGACGAGCCGCCGGCCAAGAGCGCGGACGAGCCCTCGGACGCCGCGGCTCTCCCCGAAGGCCAGACCCAGGCAAGTCCCATCCCGCGTCTGGCCGAACTGCGGATTGACGAAACCGTCATCGCGGCTCGCGCCATCAACCTGCCGATCCCCGGTCGCACCCGGACCCTGCAGGAGATCATCGAGCAGATGGATCAATGGGGCCACGACGACGGCATCGGCGCGGTGTTGTTGAACGTCGGCGATGTGGACCTTCCACTGCCGGACATCCAGGAGCTGCGCTCGGGCATCGAGCGGCTCCGGAAGATGAACAAGAAGGTCATGGCCTTCCTTCAAACCGGCGGCGACAACGCCTACCTGCTTGCCTGCGCCGCGGACGAGATCGCCACGGCGCCGACCGGGACTGTGATTCTGTCGGGATTGGGTCGGCTCTTTCCGTTCCTGAAGGGTCATTACCAGATGCAGGGGCTGGAGTTCGAGGTCATCACCGCCGGCAAGTACAAGTATCCCGGTTTCCTCAACCGCCGCGAGCCGGACCGCTGGTTCTCCGAGCAGTTTAACGCCATTTTCGACAGTTGGTTCAACGATTACAAACAGATCATCGCCGCCAGCCGGAAGCTCAGTGAGGAGGCGGTCAGCGAAATCGTGGACATCGCCCTCTTCGATGCACCGCAGGCCCAGCAGCGCGGGCTGATCGACGTCATCGCCTATTACGACGAATACCGCGATCGTCTGCTGCGGCAGAACCGCATGAGGCGATACTACCAGGCGGAGGACGGACTCGCGGGCGTCAACTCCATCCAGGATCTCGTCGAAGCCGTCAACCAGCAGCTCCGCAAAGCAGAGGAGGCCCGCAAAGCGGTCGGTCCGAAGATCGCCGTGCTGCACGCCCGCGGCCCGATCATCGACGCCAGCCTGGGCGCGGCCCTTTCGTCATCGGTGATCTGCCGGGACGACATGGTCAAGACCATCGACGAGCTCAAGAAAAACAAATCCATCAAGGCCGTGGTACTGCATGTTGATTCGCCCGGCGGCTCCGGCTATGCGTCCGATGCCATCTGGAAAGCTCTGCGCGAGCTGGATGAGGAGAAACCGCTGGTTGTGAGCATGGGCGAAATGGCTGCCTCCGGCGGCTACTACATTGCCTGTCCCGGCCGCCGCATTTTTGCCCAGCCGACGACGCTCACGGGATCGATCGGCGTGCTCGCGGTCCTCCAGTCACCCCGGTCGCAACTGAATCGCATGGACTATGAGCTGGCGGCCTTCGAACGCGGGGCTCGCAGCCTGCTGGGCGCGCCGCACAGGGATATGACCTCGTCCGACCGGGAGTTTCTCCAGAAGCACATGGACGACTTCTACAGAATCTTCATCGACCGCGTGGCCCAGACCCGGCGCATTCCGGCGGAAATGGTCGACAAGATCGCCCAAGGCCGCATCTGGACCGGCCGGGACGCGAAGGAGATCGGCCTGGTGGACGAGCTGGGCGGCATCACCGAGGCAATCGAAGCGGCGCGATCCATGGCCAACATCCCTCCCAGCGCGGAGTTGAAAATTCTTCATTACCCCCGGCCGACCAGCCTGGGTGAGCTCGTCTTCGGATCCGTCGGCGTCACGGACAGTCTGGACACGTTCCTGCGAGCCGGCGCGCCGGCCGTGTCCATATCGTTTCACGATCAGTTGATGATGCTGTCGCGCGGTTTCGCGCCGCTGTGCTGGGCGCCGATCCCGGACTTCCGCACAACCGTCTGGTCGGCCAGCGCTGCCCGCTTCCGCCTGGTGTCCGACACAAGCCCGAATCCCGGTTCGCCGGTTCCGGTTTTTCCAACGCTGTGGCAGCCGTGATCGGTTCTACGGGCAACGAGTCCGCCTGCGGGGCGTTCCTGAGATGGAACGCCCTGTTTCGTTGGGGTCATGGCGTTGACTCGTTCCGCCGAATCGCAGCGAAACGCCGTGGTGATCTCGAAGGGTTCGCATCCGATGGGCTTTCGCAGGCCTGCCGTAAGACTGTTCTGCCGCGGGGGTTTACGGCTGAGAATTGCCCGGCGCCGCGCGTCCCGCCGGACCCGGTTCGTCCATAGCGCCCCACAGCCGCCCCGTGCCGGGGCCTGCGCAATGGAACACTCCGGCTCGGAAGCACATGAAAGGAAGAGAAACAGGCGGCGATCGGATTCGAACCGATGAATACGGGTTTTGCAAACCCGCGCCTTAGTCCACTTGGCTACGCCGCCGAACCGACCCTGCCTGGGCAACGGCAGGCAGCGTAGTCTAGCCCCGGCCGCAGCCCCGTCAAGGGAGGGCGGCTGAACCCGCCAAGCCGAGCCGATTCCGGCACCCGGTCCCGGGCCAGATCCTCGTCTGCCGCACAGGCGTCCTCAACAGGAGTGGCCGCTGTTCGAACGAAGGGGCACTCCCGTCCCCCCGGCCCGAGTCTTTTCGGCGTTTGTGCTCCTATTTCGCCGACTGCTTCCGCACGATCATATCGAAGTTGCGAACCATCGATTTGTACATGCCCGCCACGATCAGCGCCACCATGCCGGTCGCCGCCGCGGATCCGAACATCGCCATTACGCGGACCCGCACCGAGGCGTCGGCCAGCGCTTTGGAGTCTCCGTCAAAAAGCATGGTCGGATTCACCAGTGTCTCCAGGGCGGTGATCGGCGCAAAAGGACCCAACAGCGCTCCGCCCTCGCCCATCTGGGAGACGATCGCATGCCAGACTGCCCACGTGGCCAGACCCGCCACGACGAGCCATGCCACGCTGACCATCACGGCCTGGACCGTTCTTTTGTTCCGGAGCGACTGGCCCATGCCGATCATACAGGCGAGCGCCGTGTAGATCACCATCAGTACGCCGACCTCCAGCGCGGTCTCGACAAAAACAGCCGTGTAAAGAGGCCTGCGCACCAGGTCATACAGGCCAAACAGCAGCAGACTCCCGACCGGCACGCAGATCAGCGGCACGGCGAAGCTCACCAGCCCCCGCAATTTGCCCCACACGATGTACCGGCTGGTCAGGGGCGTGCACAGCAGCAGGTCCATCGTGTTCGACTCGCGTTCCTTCGTGATGGCCGTCGCCGCGGTGTTTGTCGCAATAAGCAGAATGATGACAAACTCGATCAGAACCACCACGTACAGCCACTCCTGGACGTTCCGCGCGGTGAGGTCTCCTGTCCCGTAATACGCCAGCAGCAGAATGGCCGTCAGCAGGCCTCCGCCCACCAGAACGTACGTCAGGAACCCCCGGCTCAGCGCGGAGGCCCGGGTGGCCGCCTCCCGCCAGGCGACGGGATTCCGCCAGACCACGCGGGGCGTGCGGTGCCGTTCGCCGTTGCCGCCCCGGACGAATCGGCTCCGAATCTTCGTCCAGAAGTTGGATTCGCCCTCCTTCGTCGATCGCCGCACGAAGAACAGGCTGACCAGGATGAGCGCCGCGGAACAGAGAACGCAAAGCGTCACGTAGACGGTGTGCGGATGCGCGATGGAGTATCTCGCCAACCAGTTGTAATGAGCCACCTCGGCCAAACTCGGGGCCTGCACCTGGTTCAGGGCGACCTGCAGGCACAGAAAAGGATGAAACGCCGCCAGCCAGCTCAACTGTGCGTTCGTCACACTCCGGGGGGCCTCCGGAACGCGGGTCACGTTCCACTGTCCCAAGGCATAAACGGCCAGAAGGTACGTGCCGATGAGCAGGTAGAACGAGAAGATCGTTCGCCGCGTCCCCACGCGAACCATGCTGACCGCAATGGCCAGCGACCCGGTGATCAGGGCGGTGGCTCCGGCGATCAGAAAGCTCTGCACGATCTGCGAAGTCGTCACGCCGCCATAGATGGTGGTGAGCAGGAAGACCGGCAAGCCCGACAGAAGCAGCGTCACCACGAAAAAGAGCCGGCTGGCCAGCGACCCGAGCACGATCTGGGCGTTGGACAGCGGCGTGGTCAACAGAATGTTGAACGTCTGGGCGTCGCGTTCCTGGGTGATGGCGTCGGCGGTGAACACCGGGGCCAGTACGCACATCAGCGCAAGCTGTACGATGGATGCCCAGCGGAACGTCTGCGACGCACCGCGGGCCAGGTCCGACAGCGAGGCGGTGGCGCTGGTGCCGGAGACCATCAGCGAGATCATCACCACGCCCACCAGCGCGCCCAGGTAGACGAAGCGCAGCCACAGGTGTCGCGACCGGCGCGACTTGCCGCCGACCACCCGCACCAGAATCGGGTTGCCCGGCAGCAGCCGCCAGAACCACATCCCCAGGTTCCCAAATGGAATCGTCATCACCGCCCCCGTCGCTTGTGCCCTGTCCGCCCAAACTTGTCTGTCCCTGCGTCCCGAAGCCTGTCCCGGCGCGCCGGGATCCCTCCGTCCCTTCGTCCCTCCGTCTCTCCGTCCCTTCCTACTGCACGATTCCCTTCGTCAGCCGCATGAAGGCCGTTTCCAGGTTCACCTCTTCCTCTCTGATCTCCCGGACGCGGAAATTGTTGTCCAGCAACGCGCGGACCAGACCGGAGAAGTCATGCGTGTCGCTGTCGAGTTCAACGATCAGAGCGCTGTTGTGCTGCTCGACCTTCCGAACGTGTTTGAGCCGCTGCAGCATCAGGGCCGCCAGATCCTGTTGTTCGGCCACTTTCACGCACACCCGGGTCGCCAGCTTCACGCGGCGTATGATTTCCGCGATGGACCCGTGAAAGAGGAGTTTGCCCTCCTCGATGATGCCCACCGTCGTGCACAGCTCGGCCAGTTCATGCAGAATGTGTGAGCTGATGATGATCGTCTTGCCCATGTTTCGCAGCTCTTTGAGCAGCTCGCGGATCTCGATGCGGGCCCGCGGATCCAGACCGCTGGCCGGCTCGTCCATGAGCAGGACTCTCGGATCGTGCAGCAGCACCCGCGCCACGCTCAGCCTTTGCTGCATTCCACGCGAGAGCGAATCGACCAGCGCGGTGGCCTTGCCGCCCAGGTCGGTCAATTCCAGCACGTCCGCCACAACCCTCCGCCGCTGCTGGCCCGTGATGTTGTAGGCCGAGGCGAAGAACTCCAGATACTCCCGGACCACCATGTCCTCGTACGCCCCGAAGAAGTCCGGCACGTACCCGATGAGCGGACGGATCTTGCGGGATTCGTAGCCCACCACATGGCCGCACACACGAGCCTCCCCCCAGGTCGGCTGAAGCAACGTGGCGAGGATCTTGATGGTGGTGGTCTTGCCCGCCCCGTTCGGCCCGATGTACCCGAAGCACTCACCGTCCTGGATCTTCAGATGAAGGTTGTCCAGGGCGGTCAGGTTGCCGTACTTTTTGGTCAGGTTGATCGTTTCGATGATCACCGCGGCACGTCTCCTGATACACGGCGGCCCCTGGCCGGCCCCATCTTACGATACCGGAATCACGACTCGATACATCGTCCACGCTTCGGCTGGAATGCGCCTTTCGTACTCCCTGCCACCCGTGCGCGTGAAGAGCTTCACGGGTCCCCCATGATTGGCGAACCCCACCAGGATCATCGCATGGCGGGTGAGTCGATCGCTCAGATCCAGTTCGCGGCAGCGGTCGGGCAGCAATTCGAGTCCGCCGTCCCAATAGCGACTAACACGCTGTGTGGCCGGATCGTACTCCGCCAGCGTCGTCAGCAGAAGAAGAGCTTTCTGAAAATTCTGCCGCGCGCTGTCCAGCCCGGCGGTCGGGAGGTCCGCCGCAAAGATGAAGCTTCGAAACGGACTGTTCCACTGTTCATGCCGCGCATGCATGGTGTTCTTTTCAATCCAGTCGCGGCGCCGAACAGGCCGCCCGGCGGCGTCTCGGGTGATGCGATCGGCCACCCGGATGGTCTCTCCATCACGGATGCCGCCCAGTGGATACACGAAGGCCATTCTTCCCGCCGTCGGTTTCTGCCCTCGCGGAGAACGGCAAAGGAAACCACGCTCCTTGTCAAACGCATCCACCTCCGCCTGAATGAGATAGCAATCGTACAGATCCACGCCCAAATGGTTCGTAATGGTGCTTTCCGGGGCGATCTCGTCGACGACCAGAGCATTGGCGTCATCTCCGGTCTGGGAATCCTCCGAACCCACGCTGTCTCGCAGCACGCGAATGGATGCTTGAACACTGCCGGTGATCGTGCCGCTCCAGCGGCCTTCCAGCCGCTTGAGAGTCGCCCGCACAGGCACGTCATCCAGCTTGGCGGACGCCGGCCGCAAGCGATACTCCGCCGGGTCTGTAAAGTGCCACTGTGAATCGCCGAGGTCTCGCGCCATCTCGATCATCGGCCGCACGTAGCTGCGCACATCCGGCGATTCCGCCGCCGACGTGGTGTCGTCCGGCAGCCACACGTCCACCTCCGAATACAGGCCCGTTTTCAGGCCGAAATAAGCGGTCGCCACGGCCTCCGCACTGCCGGCCGAAATGTCCACGACGCTCAACTGGTGAAGCCTCTGCCCTACGCCCCGCACCGCCTGCACCGCCGACACGCTCAACAGGCTGGCGATGATCGCAAGCACGGCGAACAGGGTCCAGTTGTGCTGCTGTCTGCCCTGGGATTTCAAGAACGCCCACGATCCGAACGTCGATCCGAACAAATAGACCAGGCTCATCAGGAAGGCCAGCGCCAGGTATGATGCGCCCGTGGCCTGGAAGCCGACAACCTCCTGCAAATGGGGAAACAACGGACACGACGCGTGAGACATGCCTGTCTCGATCGTCGGCAAACGGAGCCCCAGCAGCGGGATCAGAAAGGACTCGGGATTGCGCGCGGGTTCCAGCAGATCCCGCACCGTCGCCCCCACAAAAATCAAGCGTCCGCGGCCCACGCCGCGGCTGGCGACCAGAACGGTGGACGCTGCCGCGTTCGCACCCGCCGAAGGAAGATCCTCCTCCAGAAACGCCTCAACCAATGGCGCGTCCCGCAAGGTCGTCTGTACGAGAGAGATTCCGCTGCGGTATGACGGCCCCTCCGCCTCCACGTCGACCTTGAGAAATTGCCGCCGGAACCTTGGCAGATCCGGCGTCCGAACGACCTGCCCAAGCTTCACCGGCAGCAACGGCTCGAACACCTCGGATCGCGCCAGCGTGTCGGCACGCGCCGCTGACGCAATCACCAGCGTACCCCCCTGGCGAACCCACTCCACCAGCGCCGACTGCTGGGCTGCCGTCAGGTCCGTCGAATCCGCGTGGTCCCAGATCACATAATCCACCATCTCCAGCCCGATCCATCGGCCCGGGAGCTGCGCTGGCGATCGGGTGACCAGGTGGACCGATCCGCGCAGAGAACCCGCTGTGCGAATCGAATCCACCTTGCCCAGCATCCATTCCGGCGGCGCCACATACAGCACCAGGGGCTCCTGGTCCGTAATGACCTCCACCGGGAAGCTCGGCACCAGCCGGGTTACCACCTGGCCGCCCGAGACCACCGGCACCACTCGGCCATTCCGGTCGTAAAGGCTGACGGCTATCGGAGAACCGTCGGGGGCTCCAACCACCGAGTACAATTCGAAGAAGTGAAAACCCGCTTCTGACGTCAGGTACACCGGCCGCGCGTCGTAGCAGAAATCACCGTCGGAGTCCCGCTGCTCGACCCGCAGTTCCCCTTCAAAGCTGGTCGCTCCGTCCAACGCCAGACTGACCACGATCGGAACCCACGAACCGACTCGGACACCGGCCCCCACCCCCGCCTGATTCGGCCCGGCACGATAGCCCACGCTCTCGATGTCCCCCGTAATTCGGCCCATCGCCGGCCGCACAGCCACCAACACCACCAGACTGACGGCAAGCACTCGCTTCACAGCCCGGACGGCCAATGAGACGGTGGGTCGGCGGGCCGCCGATTCGCACACGGAACAAGCAGATGGAATTCCGGGCATTCGGTAACTCCGCACATAATGTGAGCGCAGATCGAGACTTACCTCAACGAGAAAGATAGCGGGAGATGGAGCCGACGTTGCCGATTGGGTCGCCCGTTCCAACCGACGCCCCATTCTACCCGCGTCCCTGCCGATCGGCAACCGGGCAGCGAGCCGCCCGGCCCCTGTCCTCCCACATTGTACACGATCATCCGCCTGGCAACGATTCCAATGGCGGCCGAAGATTCAAATGCCATCCATTTCACGCCGGAATCCTGCTGAACTGCGATGCGGAATGTCCCCGCTCTTTCAGCCATCCAAGCCCAGGGGTCAGGGCAATACGCCCTGCACCTTCTTTCCAGGCACCATGGCAAACGGATATTTCGCCGCGCCCGAGAATTCTTGGATCGACTGGACGATTTCCTACAGAAATGCCCCAGTTCGACGCCGGCCCCCGAACCGTCCGGCCACAAATGCGCCGATCGCTGCCGCCGCCGGGCCATCTGGAAGCGCTGCCGGCGTCAGGGTGTGAATCGGTTGAATCAGACGGCCACGGCCGATCGCACCAGACCGGCCACACGCTGGACCTCGGCCCGGGTCATGCCGGGATGGATCGGCAGGGAAAGAATGCGTTTGCACAATCCGTGGGTCACGGGCAGATCCTGCGGGGCGAGCCCGAGGAATTCATAGGCCGGCTGCTCATGCACGGGGATCGGGTAGTGGCTGCCGGCCGCGACACCCTCTTTCTGAAGGTGCTTCAGCAGGTCGTTTCGATCCTCCACCTGGATCACGAACTGGTGATACACGTGCTGGGCCTTCGGGTCGGCGGCGGGCGGAATGCAGGCATCGTCTTGTGTCAGATTCTCATGATACCAGCCGGCGACCTGGCGGCGGGCCTTATTCCACCGATCCAGGTGTCGCAGTTTGGCGTTCAGGACGGCAGCCTGGATGGCGTCAATGCGGGAATCCATGCCTATTTCGCCGTGCTCGCCGCCGGCCTGTCGTCCATGATCGGAGAGCATGAGGGCGGCCTGGGCGAGTGGTTCGTACTGCGTGACAACCGCGCCCGCATTGCCCCAGGCACCGAGGTTCGCGTCCGGGTGAAAACCGAATGCGGCCGCGTGGCTGAGCTGTCCGGGCTTGTATCCGTCGAAGGCGGCGCCCGGGCATTGCGCGGCGTCTTCGATGATGACCAGATCGTGTTCGCGGGCGATCCGGGCAAGGCGCGGCATGTCCACCATCTGGCCATACTGGTGCACGGGCACGATAGCTCGCGTGCGTGACGTGATCGCCTTCTCCGCCTGATCGAGGTCCATCAGATACGTCCGCGGATTCACGTCCACGAGCACGGGCTGGAATCCGGCCTGCGCAATCGCCTCCACCGTGCCGACGAAGGTGTGCGATACGGTGATGACCTCCTGTTCGCCGTCGCCGATGCCCAGCGCGGCCCGAAGGGCCAGGTGAATGGCGTCCGTCCCGCTGCCACAGGGAATGCAATAGTCAACGCCGCAGTACGTGGCGAAGGCAGCGGCAAATCGTTGGACAACCGGCCCACCCAGAAACCTGTTGGAATCAATCACTTCGCGAATCGCCTGCTGGAGTTCGCCGGCGATCTCGTCGTGGATGAGCTTCAGATGGACCCGGGCGATGTTTTCCGGCACGGTTCAATCCTTTCTACTGATGTTCAACCTGCCATTTCCGCGGTGCCACGGTCGACCGCGCGGGGCGAAAGCCCGGTCGGGGCCCGCCGCACGCCATTCCGCCGCCGCGGCACCCGGTTTTATCGGAAGAAGGGCCGAGCCGAGGGCAGCGGGAATCCCAGGCCCCCACAATTCGGCGGAGGTGGCGGAGAGCACGCGCGGCGGAGCGATTGAAGACGGAATTCATTGTAAAACCGAGGGTTAGCACTGATGGTCCGGTTGGGAGAAGGTCGGCTCACACTCCGCTGGCCCGACGCCATCACTGCCGGTTCGCCCGGCTAAGGGTGTCCCTGTTTTCGGACGATGAATGACTCGGCGTGCCGTAGGGGCACTCGGAAGGAGACTTTGTGCAGACAACCGAATACCAGCAGTGGCTGCGCGACACGCGGGAGTTCTGGGACGTTGCGGATGAGGACACGGCCCGGTTTGAGCGGGTCTGCTCGTCTCCGGAGATTGACGCGACCCGCGACCCGCGGGAGCTGGAGCGGATATGGCTCCGCCAGACGCAATCGGCGATCCAGCAGATTCTCGACGGTATTCCACTGGAAGAGCATTGGCGCTGTCTGGAAATCGGCTGCGGCGTGGGCCGACTTATGAAAGCGCTGGCGAGTCAATGCGCGCACGTCGCCGGCGTGGACCTCAGCGAACGAATGCTCGAGCATGCGCGACGCTATCTGGCGGGCACGCCGAACGTCTCATTGCACCTGAACGACGGGCGATCTCTGGAGATGGTGGCCGACGCCAGTATCGACTTCGTCTATTCTCATCTGGCATTCCAGCACATCACGTTGTACGAAGTGGTCGACGCCTATCTTGCCGAAATCGCCCGGGTGCTCAAACCCGGCGGCTATTGCCGCATCCAGAATTGGCGTGAGGGCCCGCTGCCGGCGCTGGAACGAGTCAAGAACGTCATCCGGCGCCTGACCGGCCGGGAGATTCAGCGCAGCAGCCGATGCTGGCAATGGAAGGAGGGGAAATCCGTGCGGTTCGGTGGGGTCACCTTCACGCCGCGGGAGTGGCGACATCGGCTGCGCCGATTCGGCCTGAGACCCCTGCGCACCCAGACCGGACTCGGACATGACTATTGGATGTGGAGCACATGCCGTCGGCCGGCCGCCGACGGACGGGCTCCAGACCGCGCATGAATAACCGATCGGTCTCCGTCATTCTGCCCACGCACAACCGCGCCGCCCTTCTGGGCCGGGCGATGGATTCGGTCATCGGCCAGACGTACCCTCATTGGGAGTTGGTCGTCGTGGATGACGGGTCCACCGACGGCACGGCGGCCCTGCTCCGCGGATACGCGGCCTCGCTCGGGCGACGCCTGATCGTCATCCGCCAGGCGCGCAGCGGCGCCAGCGCGGCCCGGAATGCCGGCATCGAGCGTGCCACGGGGCACTACCTTGCGTTTCTCGATTCCGACGATGCGTTTGTGCCGCATAAGCTCGCACGTCAGGTGGGCCTGTTTGAGCGTCGCCCGGAGCTGGGGCTGGTGTTCAGCGACATGTCCCGGCACGCGCTGAATGGGGTCCGCCATCGCAGCACGTTCGACTATCACGGACCGATGGTTCGCCAGATTCCGGCCGAAGACCTTGGCGAAGGCCAATTCGTCTGCGGCCCGAACGCCGTGGACTATCTCGTCCGCCGTTACTGCATTCCCACCATCACCGGAATGGTCCGTCGAAGCGTGCTGGGAACGGATGTCCGTTTCCTCCCCGGTCAATCGTACTCGGAAGAATGGCTGTTTTTCCTGGAAGTCGCCGACCGGGCGCCCTGCGGCTACATCGACGAACCGCTGAGCATTCAGTACTGTCAGCCGGACAGTGTCTCCACCCGTTGCCCCGCCTCGAATGTGCGTCGGCAGTACGACGCGCTGCGTCACATTCGCCGCCGATTCCCCGGGGTGTCGCGCGAGGCCGGGCGATGTCTGCGCGACCAGATGGCGACCTGTTGCCGCCAGATGGGGTTCGACGCGTTCAAGGCCGGCCGCTTCAAACCGGCCCTAGGGCATTTTCTGCGGGCCTGGTTTCACCGGCCGGATTTCCGCGGTCTGGTCTGGATCGCGCAGACCGCCTGGGAACGGGATCGAGGGAGTCTTACGCACACCCCACCGCGGGAGGCTGCCGTTCCATGAGCACCCCGACTCCCATCGAGGCACCGCTTGTCTGGGAACGCGTCTGGCGGCATGTGCCTGGTGAGGAGAAAGACCGCGTTTTGCTGCGTCGGGAAGAGCGAAGCACGCGATGGGCCGTCGTTCGTGATGCGCTTCTGCACGCATTCGGCCGCATCAGGGGCCTTCGTACCATTGAACTCGGCGCCGGGCGCGGCGATTTGTCTCTGCTCCTGGCCCGGCAGGGCGCGCACGTCACGCTGCTCGACCTTTCCCAGGCCGCGTTGCGTCAGGCCCGGCAGCGATTTGCGCGGCAGGGACTGTCTGCCGATTGTGTCCAGGACGATCTTCTCGCCGCGGGCGCGTGTGACTCCTCCTTCGACGTGTCGCTCTCGGCGGGCGTGATCGAGCATTTCCGCGGACCGGACCGATTGCAGGCCGTACAGGCCCACGGCGACGTGCTGCGACCCGGCGGCCTAGCCGTCATCAGCGTGCCGCACGCGGCGTGCCTGCCATACCGTCTCTGGAAGGCGTATCTGGAATTTCGCCGTTGGTGGCCCTATGGCATGGAACGGCCCTATCACCGTCGTGAGCTGGCCAGGCTGGCCCGCCTGGCGGGCTTCGTGGACGTCCGGCTGGTGGGCACGGCGTTTCTGCAGAGCCTGGGTGACCACGTGTGCAAGACGTTTCTGCATCGCCGGCCGGCATGGACGGACCGCCCGTGCCCGCTCGACAACGCGATGGGACTGAACCTGCTGCTCCTGGCCCGCAAAGCGTGCCTGAGCGACCGGAGGAAGAATCGGTGAGAATCCTCTTCTTCGTGTATCGCTTCTGGCCGGAGGTGGGAGGAGTGGAGAAGTATATCCAGCTACTGTCCGCCGCCTTGTGTGAGATGGGGCACGAGGTTCGGATTCTCACGCCGGCCCATCGGCCCGGTCTGCCCGCGCGGGAAACGCACGACGGCCTGGAAATCCACCGGTTTCCGGGTTACCGCTCTCCGGCGCGGGCGTGGCTGCGGCTGATGCGCCTGCGCCGGTTGTTCCGCTGGGCGACCGTGATTCACGTCAGCAACACGCACGTACTGGAATACTTCTATCGCATGGTCGCCTGGACCTTGCCGGACCGGCCCGTGTTTCTGACGCGCCACGGCATGTCCTATCTGTACCCCGTGCCCGCATCGGAACGGGCGCGGGCCCGTCGATCGCTGGAATGGGTCGACGGCGTAGCGCACGACGGGTGTTTCATCGAGAAGCGTCTGGGCGTCCGGCCGGACATCGTGCCTGACCAGGGCCTTTGGCCGGAGGCAAACGATCTGCCGGTCATTGCCGAGCCGCCGCCGGAATCCGCGGTGTTTGTGGGCCGGCTGGAGGCGGACAGTGGCATCCAGATGTATGTGGACGCGATCGCGTGTCTGCGTGATCAACACCGTCGAACTGTAACACTCCACGTGTACGGCGGAGGCTCGTTGGAGGAGCATCTGCGGCGCCGGGTGGAACGACAGGACCTGCCCGTCGTCTTCCACGGGTGGCAGCCGGGCGCCCAGGATCGAATCACCGACGGCTGCTTCGCGTTCGTCGCGGGGCGAATGGCCATGCAGGAAGCAATGGCCCGGCGCCGCCTGGTCGTGGCGGCCTGCGTCGACCCGCTGAAGCGGGACTACGTCTGCGGCGAACCCTTCAGTCCGCATGTGGTGGCCGGAGCCGATGCCAAGAGCATCGCCCTCCAGGTGGCGTACTATGCCACCCATGAGACGAAACGGCGGCAGCGCGTGGAGGCCGCCTATGCCTATGCCCGTCGGTTGAGTTGGAAGAAAACGGCCGCGGCGTACCTTGAGCTCTGGAGCCGTGCCGGCGCGGTTGCATCTCCGCGCCGCCGACTGAGTCGGCTGGATCGCATCCGCATCGCCTGGCAACTGCGGGCGGAAGCTCACAACGCCGACCGCCGCCCCGGAGCCTGCGAGCCAACGCACCCGGGCGGCCTTCCATTGCCGCTGCCGCAGTGATCTTTCGACAGGACCGGTCGCGACATCATGCCCGGCCTGCCGCGCACGGGGCGCCGCGGACGGACGTTGTGGAGGGTCGGCGCGGTTCAGGCGGGCGGAAGATGCATCTTGGCGGAGCCGGCATCGCATTACAGACGGTCGGCATGGCGACACCAGGATGACGGCGGTTTCCGAAGAAGGAGGACCGGCTCCCCGAACCGGCCAAAGCGCCGCCGCTTAGTATTCCGGCGGAAGCTCGTTGAGCTGGGCCAGCGTGAACACGGGACCATCCTTGCAGACGAATACCTTGCCGACGTTGCACCGGCCGCACTTGCCCACCCCGCACTTCATCCGGTTCTCCAGGGTGGTGTAGATCTGTTCCGGCGCAAAGCCGATTCTGGCCAGCACCGGCAGGGTCAGTTTGATCATGATGGGCGGGCCGCAGAGCACGGCGATCGTGTCGTCGGACCGCGGTTTCGCCTCTTCCACGATGGCCGGGACGAAACCGACCTTGCCTGACCAGTCGGGCGTCTGCCCGCCGGGATCGACGGTGACCCACAGATTCACATCCGGGCGCGTCCGCCAGTCCGCCAGTTCGTGCTTGTAGACCAGGTCGGCCACCGTACGGGCGCCATAGATGATGCTGACGTCCCGGTACCGCTCGCGCAGATCGAGCACATTCCAGATCACGCAGCGGACCGGCGGCAGCGCGATGCCTCCGGCGATGAACAGGATGTTCTTGCCTTCCCAGCGATCCACGGGAAACGTGTTTCCGTAAGGTCCGCGGAAGCCGATGATGTCGCCTTCCTGCCGGTCCGCCAGCGCACTGGTCACGCGGCCGACCTGGCGGAACGTACACTCGATGTAACCCTTGCGCGTCGGCGAGCTGGCGATGCAGAACGTGCTTTCGCCCTCGCCGAACACGGAATACTCCCCGAACTGTCCGGCCTGGAACGAAAACCGCGCGCCCACCTCCGGATCCATGAACTTAAGCTGGAACGTGCGCACGGCCGGCGCTTCGTCCGTCGCCTTGACGATTCGCATTTTGTGGGGCGTGTACAGGTTGCGCCGCTCGGACGCCAAGGGCGCGGTCACGGAGGTCGTCATACGCTCATCTCCGAAAGCATCCGGGCGTGCTCGCCGAGGTTCATGTCCACCGGGCAGGCCCGCGAGCATCGTCCACAGCCCACGCAGCCCGTCACGCCCAGGCGTTCGGGCTGGTACGCGAACTTGTGCATCAGTCGCTGCCGCCATCGCTCGCTCTGGACAGACCGGGGGTTGTGGCCGGAGGCGTGCAGCGTGAACAATCGGAAACCGCAGGAATCCCAGCACCGCAGCCGGACGCCCTGGTCTCGCACGCGTTCGTCCTGAATGTCGAAGCAGGAGCAGGTCGGACACACGAAGGCGCACGCCCCGCACCCCAGACACCGCAGGGATTGCTCTTTCCAGATTTCCGTTCGGTCAAACAGGGACGGGAGCTTCCGGGCCAGTTCGTTCGCTTCGAACCGAACGGGTACCCGAGCGAGAACCTCCTCCTTGCGCGCCGCCTCGCCATTGGCCGGCGCGAACAACGACGGCGCCAGCGCCACCACTGCCTTCCCCTTCTCGGTCAACACTTCCACGAGCCATCGCTGGTCGTCCAGGGGCGTCAGGAGGACGTCGCTTCCGTTCGTGGCGCCGGGCCCGCCGCCGACCGACGTGCAGAAACAATACTCGTCGCATCGGGTGCAGCTTATCGAAAGAATGGTGAGATTCGCCATCCGGGGTTCAAACCAGGGGTCCGGTGAGTCCCATGTGAACACGGCCCGCAGCGTCTCGAAACCCGCCGCGTCGCACGGGCGAACTCCGAAGAGCACGGTGGGCTCGGCCAGGATCGGCGGCTCCTCGACATGCACGTCGTCTCCGCCGACGCGATACCGCAGCATTTCGTCGTACGGCGGGAAGACGACTGATTTCGCCGATCCGGGCGTCTGGACGGAGTCCATGACGATCTGCTCCGACGCGGAGGGCGTCGCGAAAACCAGGCGGTCCGCCCGACGAACGGGGGCCAGCAGACGCTGCCCGGCGCGGCCCATCGCCTCGAACCAGGCGCCCAGCGAAGCATTCTGCAAAACAAGCGATTCGTTCATGGCCTCACCGGATGAAGTTTTCTTTGTCGTCGGGCTTGAACGCGGCCAACGCGTAATCTTTGCGCACGCTGTAGCCCGCTTCGGCGCCGAACTGGGTCATCGCCTCCTCCGCCAGCACCTGGTTCAACAGGTCTATCCGGATGTTCTCCGGACAGGCCGCGGCGCACGAGCCGCAGTTCACGCATCGGCCGGCCAGGTGCATGGCACGCACCACGTTCCATTCCAGGTTGCCGAAGCGGTCCGAAGCGACCGGCACCCACTGGGGCTGGTTGTTCTCCGTAATGCACCGCTCGCAATAGCACAGCGGACACGCGGCGCGGCACGCATAACAGCGGATGCAGCGCGCCAGCTCGGC
>MTKY01046844.1_pt1 | contig 28131 bp, 19 predicted proteins | sample 1042731 | NCBI WGS metagenome assembly MTKY01 (sample SAMN06212206, study PRJNA360538) | anaerobic digester metagenome | biome: Wastewater treatment plant; material: sludge; isolation source: anaerobic digester fed with sludge from wastewater treatment plant | place: Denmark: WWTP Soeholt ...
CTTTCTCGATCGTCGCGCGCGGCTGTGCGGTCAGTTCGCGATAGTCGATCTCGGCAACGCGCGTTGCGGGATGTCGCGCCAGGACCTGTTGCGGCAACAGGTAGTGTTCGTAGGCGAGATCCGTCATCACGCGCGTCGATTCACGGATCCGCGACTCCTCCATGCTGCCGCGGCGTTTCCAGCCCGTGTGCAGCAGCTTCAGCAGGCTGGGGATGGTCTCGTGGGGATTGCGATACAGCACCACGAATCGCGCGTCGGGGAAGACTTCGATCAATGTCTGCACGCGTCCGCACCAGGCCGGGTTCTTGCTGAGATGGATGCGCTCGCTGCCGTTCAGGTACAGCTGACGGCGGACGCAGTTGCGGTAGAAGCGCATCAGCCGCTGGCGGCTCCGCGCCGGGCGCTGGTCGATGTGGAAGAAATCGAGCTCACCCATATAAGGTAACTGGGTCATCCAGAAGCCCGAGGCACAGGAAGCCTGCAGGATCAGATCGTCTTCTTCGGGAATACTCAGGCCCATCTTGTGGATGTGCTGGGTGGGGCCGAATTTGCGCTTCTCCCACGCCTGCAGGCGCTGCTCGATCCGGCGGCCCAGCAGTGTCCTGTCCAGCCAGGCAACGGCGTGCACCAGCTTCTTCTCGGTCAGCGCGGGCAGCAGCAGCTCGTAATACTTGAATACCGAGAAGCGCTCATCGCCGCTCAGCAGGCGATGAGCCAGCGTGGTACCGCTGCGCGCGTGGCCGATCACGAACACGGGCGCGCGCACCTTCACCCGCCAAAGGCCGGGGAAGAGAATGCCATCGAGAAAGAAGAAAATCGCGTGCGTCAGCGCACGCAGCGGCACGATCAGCAGCAGCAGCTTCATGAGCCCGCGGCGCTGGCGCACGTTGGACTCCCTGGACGCCAGGCGGATGAGCTTGAACCAGATGAGGAAGTCGAAATAGAAAATCATGCGGCAGCGACCTCGACGTGTGCCCGGGGATGCGGGGATTTCAGCTAACCGAGGACCAGCGCGCGCCGGCGACCTCGACGATGCGGTTGCTCGTCAGCCGCCTCGGGCCTTCGTCGCGCAGGATACGCAGGCTCGCCTCTCGAATTGCCCTGCGCGTGGCCTCGGCACGGGACTGGACCGCCCTGCGGCGTCGAGCGGGAGACTGGTTGCTCATGGACTCATTTGAACCCATCCGCAGGTGGCTTGACTACCCGGTTTCGCGCATTTCGAGGCGGATCGCCGCGCTCAGGAAACGGGAATAAAGTCATTGGGATAGCTCAATGTGACGCCAACGCCCACGGAGAACTCCGCTAAAGCTCGGTTTTTGCGAATGCGGTCCGGCCAAAACAAGGCTGCTGCCCGGGCGCTTGCGAACTCACGCAGTCAAAATTGTTGACTATGCTTGGGGCTGCGCCAATTCACCCGAGGTCAGTGCTTGATGGATTACATTGCTTGTGTGTTTCTCAAGGAAGGCATTGCCGACAAGCAGCCGTCGCCTTTGGCAGCCGTCAATTATCATTGCCTCGAGTCGGGGATCGAGTACCTGGCAACGCACCTCGATAAAGGCATAAGCAACTTCCTTGTTTTTGGATCAACCGATAACAAATCAATCGATTTCGCCTGCGAGCGCGGTTTGATCCGGAATTTCATCGAGACGGCAAAGAAGAACTTCCGCCAGGATCTGACGCTTCATGCCGACGTCGGGCTCTCGCCCTACGCCAGCGACGGGCACAGCACCATCATCGAGAATGGCGAAGTCAATTATGAGAAAAGCTATGCACACGCCGCGAAGCTCGCCTTGGCTTTTGCAGCGGCCGGCGCGGATTATGTGGCGCCCTGCCTCTCGTTGCACGAGCAGGTGCGCGTACTGAGATCCGCCCTGGATGGCGCCGGTCACACCGGGACCAGGATCCATGCGTACAGCTCGAAGTTTTCTTCCGCGCTGTATGGCCCTTACCGCAGTACCATCCAGTCCCCCCTGAAAGCCCAGCGCAAAGCGTACCAGTCGGACTATTCCGATCCTTCCGAAGCCCTGAACCAGATTGCGGCTGATGAATCACAGGGTGCATCGATCGTCATGGTGAAGCCTGCGATGATCTATCTCGACATCGTGTTCAGGGCGCGGCAGATGACCACGCTGCCGCTGTCTGTTTACCACGTGAGTGGCGAGTACATGATGATCAAACAGGCCGCCAAAGCCGGGATGGTCGATGAAAACGATTGCTTCGATGAAATCCATTCCGGATTTCGTCGCTGCGGTGCCGATTATGTGATCGGCTATGCACCCGATCATTTCCTGCGATGGAACTCATGAGTCAGCAATTGAAAATCGCGGATTCGCTGCGCGAGGAGCTTCTGCCCGGCCTGGCCTCCGAGGCATTGCAGCTGTTGCCCGAGACCACCCCGGGCGAGCAATCCGTTGCACAATGTTTCGAGGCAATCGCCGAGGCCTTCCCGGATCGACCCGCGATAAGAACCCTGGACGACTGTATCAGCTACCGCGTGCTGAACCGGCGGGCAAATCGCATTGCGCACGCGCTGGCGCGCGCTTCCGCCAATGCGCACCGTCCGGTCGCCACCCTGATCAGCGTTTCTCCCGCATATATTTCCGCGCTTGTCGGCGCACTCAAGGCGGGACGACTCTATGCGTCGCTCGCGCCGGATTTTCCGCTCGAGTCGAACCGCAAGGTACTCACGGTGGCCGAGCCCGATGTACTGCTAACGGACACGGAAAATCTGCATCTGGCGGAGGAGTTGAGCGGCGGTAGTTGCACGATCCTCAATATCGACGAGCTCGACGATTCGCTCGCGGACACCAATCCAGGACCGGGAGTCACGCCCGATTCGTTTGCCTACCTGGTGTTTACCAGCGGCTCCACCGGCGTGCCCAAGGGCGTGTACCAGAACCAGCGCAACCTGTTGCGCTATTGCCGCTCACAAGCCGAACTGATGCAGATCAGCGCAACGGACTGTATCAGCTGCTGTTCTGCACCCCCGGTTTTCGGCACGGTCACCAGTATCTTCGTCCCACTCCTGGCCGGCGCCGCGGTGTTTACCATCGATGTCACGAAGCGCGGTTTTCCCGGACTTCGGGATAGCCTCGAACAGGGACACGTCACCGTATTCACCCTGTACGTGACCTTGTTCCGCCGTTTTGCCGGAACCCTGTCCGGAAAGGAGAACTTCGCCGCGCTACGTTTGATCCGGCTGGTCGGAGAGGCCACGACCAGTCTCGACTTCCAGCACTTTCGCACACGTTTCCCGTCCGCCCGCCGCCTGCTGATCAGTTACGGCTCATCGGAAGCGATGAGCGTCTGTGCGCGATTCTATGATCGGGACACGCAGATCGAAGACGGCAGCCTGTCGCCCGGGCGACCGCTGCCTGATGTCGAGTTGGCGATTCTCGATGAACAAGGCAAAGCCTGCGCACCGGGCGAATCGGGTGAGATCGTGGTTTCCAGCCCGTTCCTGTCGCTCGGTTACTGGAAGCGCGAGGATCTGTCCCAAGGCATATTTGTCGGCGGTTCGGACGATAGCGGCAATCGCAGCTTCATGACCGGCGACCTCGGTTGCCTGCTGCCCGATGGATCGCTGATTCACCAGGGCCGCCGCGACTTTCAGGTGAAGATCCGTGGATTTCGGGTCGAACTTCCGGCCGTGGAGTTGGCGCTGAGCCGGATCGAGGGTATAGAGGAAGCGAGCGTGGTCGGAATCGACAACGCAATGAACGAAAAGGAGCTTCTGGCATTCTACGTACCGGCAAACAAGCAGCCCATACCGAACCTGCGCACGCTGCTCGGCGCCTCGCTGCCCGACCATATGGTGCCCTCACGTATCGTGGCACTTCGCGGTTTGCCGCTTACCGACAGCGGCAAAGTGAACACGGCATTGCTGAGCGACCGCGATTTTCTGCAATCCGCGGTGCTGCACGATCTGCGCCTGGAGGAGGCCGGGTCCCTCCGATCAGCCGGCGACATCGGCACTGTGCAGTTCACGGGAATGGACAGACGGGAACAGGCACTGGCCGATATCTGGACGCGAATCCTCAAGGAGGCGTCACTCGACCCCGACAGCCGTTTCTTCCAGGTTGGCGGTAGTTCCCTGGATGCGATGGAGATGCAGTCGCAGGTCGAGCAGGTTTTTGGCGTACCGGTATCGCTCGACTGCATTTTCGATGACCCGACACTCGCCGAGTTTGCCGCACAGCTGCCACCTCCGGCGATAGCCACCGCAGCGTCTGACGAGGCGCCCGCGGCCACGCACCAGGATGCGGCACCAAGTTCGCGTAATCCATGGTGGCGGCTGCGCTGGCGCGACGCGTGACGCGTGACGCGCATGCGTTCGATTCATCGCGCACCGACGTCGATGGAGCCGGGCGCGATTCCTGTGTCCCCGAGCCGGCCAGTTCCTGCGCGAATAGGACTTGATGGCTGGCAAGCAGCCGCAAGCGGCCGTATTTCAGGGCTGCGGAGCGAACCTGAACGGCCATCGCCTACACGGCTTCGATCCCTAACGGCTCGTCACGCTGCTTGCGCCAGATGTTCCCCAGGCGGCGCAGCTGATTCCAGCCAAACCAGGCAGCAACACCACCGGCCACGCTGAGCAGCGTCTCCAGGCCGTGGCTACCGAGGTCGATCCCGACCATATGCAGTGCCTTGACCCAGATGAACTGCGTCAGGTAGATGAACAGGGAAGCGGCCGCCAGCATGTAGGCCACGCGCTTTATCCAGTCGACCGTGGGGATCTCCCTGAAGAAAACCAGGATGCCGCCAAACAGCAGCATGATGGTCACCGGCGCGCCGAGGAAATGTTCCGACAGCAGCCAGTAGCCGAGCAGCAATCCGAGGGTCAGGACTTTGCGGGGAGTGGTATTGCTGAAATACATGCACATGCCGAGCGCCAGCGTGGCGAAATGGGTTGTCGGCAGGCGGTGCACGGGATGCCCCTGCGTTATCGACGCGGGATCCTGCAGCCACGCAAAAAAGAGCGGTGAACCGAGACGGACCGCCGTCGCGACCACAAAGACCAGCACGCAGAAGCGGAAAGCATCCTTTTCGAGCCAACTTCGCACCGCTGCAAATGAAAACAGCAGTGCATATATCAGCAGCATCTGCAGCAGCGCGTGCACGAACCAGATATGCGGCTCGATACCCCGCGCGGGCATCGCAAACAGGTTCGCCACCATCAGGAAATTGGAATAATGCGGCAGTGCGCCGACGCAGCTTGTCGCCGCGGTGTAGGCCATTACCGGCAGCACGATTTTGCCCACCAGGGACAGCAGCGGCCTGGCGCTGTCACGCTGCAGGACCTGCGGCAACTGCAGTTTTGCCAGCAGGAAGCCGGTCACCAGGAACAGTGCGCCGGTCGATCCCCGGGCAACGCTGAAGAAGTCGGCGTGCCCGGCAACGATGATCAGGATGGCAGCCGCCCGGATCGCGATGCAGGTGTCGAGCATGCGCACCTTGCTCGTGCTGACACCGCGGCCGGCGAGTTCGCGGACGCTCAGTTCACCCCAATCCTGCGGCAGCGCCCCGAGACGGCGCTCGAGTGACATCTGCATGCTGACGTAGGAAAGCGAGTCGCCACCGAGCGCGACAAAACTGTCCTCCGCTCCGATGCCGTTCAGTTGCAGCACCTCTTCGAGGTCCGCGATCAGCTCGCGTTCGAGTTGGGTCTTCGGCGCAATATAGCGCCGCTCGGCCACCAGGTCGCTTTTCTGCGGGGCCCGCAGCTGCTTGCGATCAACCTTGCCATTCGGCAGCATCGGCAGCTCATCCAGCACCACGTAATAATCGGGGACCATGTAGCGCGGCAGCGTCGCGCGCAGATGCCTCACCAGTTCGGCACGCTCGGGCATATGACCCGGCGCGCGCTCGATGTAGGCGACCAGCCGGGCTTCCTCGTGCGCTTCTCCAACGCCGAGCGCGACCGCGCGCGCCACCGGCTCCAGATCCTCGAGCGCCCGCGATATCTCCGCGAGCTCGACCCGGAAGCCGCGCACCTTGAGCTGGTCGTCACGGCGGCCCAGACAAACGATGTTGCCGTCGGGCAGCGTGTAGCCATAGTCCCCGAAATAGTAGGCGTCACCGGAAAATCCGCTCGCCTTGCGCTCGCGAGTCTGAATCATTTCACCGGTATCGAGATAACCCTTTGAAAGATACGGCGATCGCGCCACGATCTGGCCATACTCTCCGTACGCCGCTCGCTCCCCGAAACCGTTCTCGATATACAGCTCTACGCCCGGTATTGCCTGCCCGATGGGTACCAGGCGCCACGGCAGATCCTGTTCGATGGCAAAGTACGCAAAGGCCTGCGGCGTTTCCGTCGCGCCAAAGAAGTTCACCGACCGCGCCGCGGTCGCGGCTGCGGCAAACTGGGCCACGTGATGCCCGGTAAGGATGTCACCGCCCCAGAACAGATAACGCAACGTCGGCAGCGTTTGCTGCTTGCGCATGCCACCGAGAATCAGGTGACCGATCTGGGGAGTCAGGTGGCAGAGCGTCGGTCGCGACGCCGCCATCCAGTCAAACAGGGCCTTGGCATCACGATCGGCGGCGGGATCCGGCAACAGCAACGTCGCCCCGATCGAGAGCGGGAGAAAAATATCCCGCAGCACCGGGTCGTGACCGAGACCGGACAGCACCGTGACCCGGTCGTTGCGGTCCAGCTCGAAGCGCTCGGCCTGCCAGTGCAGGAAATGAACCAGCGGCCGATGGCTTACCGACACGCATTTGGGCACACCGGTGGTGCCCGAGGTGAACAGGTGATAGGCAACATCATCCGCGGTGGCGGCGCCGGCCGGAACGCCGGCGCTGGCGGCCCGCAATCCGTCCTGGTCCAGGTGCAGCAGGAAGCACTCGCTTTCTTGCGCAGCGCAGACCAGTTCGTCCGGGACCTCCTGCTCCTCGCAGACGATGATCCCGCCGGGGCGCAGCATATCGACGCACTGGCGCAGGCGCCGCGGCGGGTAGGCGGAATCCAGGATCGCGAATGCGCAACCCATGCGCAGCACCGCCAGCAGCGCGGCAACCAGCCCGGGTGTTCGCCGCGCCAGCACCGCCAGAGTCGCGCCCGGGGCGATACCGCGATCGTGAAGACCGGCCATGATCGTGTCACTGGCGCGCTCCAGTTCGCGATAGGACCAGCGTTGCTCCGCGCATTCGATCGCCGTTGCCTGCGGGTGCAGGCGAGCCTGGCGCAGAAACAGCTCATGGACGAGTTCCGCGGCGCTCTCCCGAACAGGCGGCAATACGGCCGGCGGCACCCGTCTGCTCCTCTGCGTGACGCCGAGAGCGGCAATCGCGCACTGGGGGTCGGTACAGGCATCGCCCAGCAGGGCCACGAACTGGTGCGCGAATTCCTCCACCCTGGAACGCAGGAACTGGCTGCGATTGAAAGCCAGGTACAGCAGCACGCCCTGCGCATCATCGACGATGCGGAAATTCAGGTCGTGATCGGACTGGGCAAAGACGAAATACTGGCGTGTGACCTGGCAGCCCTGGAGGTCGAAGTCCTGCCTGCCCGGCAGCCAGTTGATGCCAAAGCGGGCCTTGATCCCGCTGTCACTGACCACCTCCTGGTAAGGCACGGCCTCGTTCTGCAGACACAGGCCGATATTCTTGCGGGTGGCGCGCGCCAGCTCCGCAAATGGCATCTCCTCGCTCCAGCGGGTGATCAGAACCAGTGCCTTGGAAAACAGCCCGCAGGTCTGCTCCGAACCCGCGTAGCCACGCCGACCCGCGCTCTGTATCAGGGATATCACGCTGCTGGCGCCGGTATGCCGTCCCAGCAGCACGCTGTAGACCGTCGAATACAACGCAAAGGGCGAAACCCCAAGCTGCCTGGCAGCCTCTCGCGCGCGCGCGCTCAGCGAAGCATCCAGGCGAAACTCGAGGAAATCCATCTCGGACGACGGTTGTTCGGGCCTGAAATCGGCGGGCAGGCTTCCCTCGCCATCGAAATCCGCCAGGTAGTCCTGCCAGAACGCCTCGGCCTGGCGCCGATCGGCTGGCGGCTCCCGATTGCCCGCGAAGAAATCGCGATACGCCACCGGTGTCGTGTCCGGCTCCCTGCCCTCATAGAACATCGACAGCTCGCGCCGGAATATCCCGCCGGACAGGGCATCGGTCAGCGCGTGATGGAACAGGGTGGTGAACACGTGGCGCTGCGTGCCGATCCGGATCAGCTGGAAGCGTGCCAGCTCCGACTCAAGAAAATTGTGCGGCCGGTACGCGCAGGCCTCGATGGCCTTGCGAACGGCCACGGGGTCCCACTCCGGCAGCGCGAGCTGCTCGATCTCGATCCGCGGCGATTCGTGCACCCGGTTGAGATAACCTTGTCCGCGCTTCCTGACCAGCGAAACGCGCAACATCTCGTGACGTGCGACCACCTTGCCGATCGCGGCCTCGAACCTGGCGACATCCAGCGGCCCGTCGATCACCCAGGACGCGGGCTGCATATAGTTTGCCTGCGTGAGCGTTTCCGCCAGGATGTAGCGGAGCTGGTCCGGTGTCACCGGAAACTCGCTGGCCGAGGTCTCTGGTTGGCGCATGAGTCGCAACTGCAATTACTCCTGAAGACTGGCGGCGCACGAACACGGGTTCATGGCACGATTCGGCATCCCGGCGAAATGCGCCCTTGTCCGGGACGCTGTCGAAGCCGCCGATGACTGGCTGAGCATTGAGAAGATAGCCTACCGGGCGAAAGCCGTCATATCACCCGGGCTTCCCTGCGGGTCGAGCGCACCGCAAGCAGCACCGACCGGAGCTTCGAACCGGCTCACATCACTGCGTTGCGGGTTTCAGCTTCGGTAGTGCCGCGCCTGATCCCGCGGCCAAGCGGCGGGTGAACGGCAGATAGAACGTCGGCAGCACGAACAGCGTGAACAAGGTACCCACCAGCATGCCGGATGTGATCACCAGGCCGATCGCGAAACGGCTGTTGGCACCGGCACCGAAGGCCAGCAGCAGCGGCAATACACCGAGCACGGTAGCGAAGGTCGTCATCAGGATCGGGCGCAGCCGCAGCGCGGCAGCCTCGATCACCGCGCCCCGGCGATCCATGCCCTCGGCCAGCTGGTGGTTGGCGAAATCCACGATCAGGATGCCGTGCTTGCTGATCAGCCCGATCAGCGTCAGCAGGCCCACCTGGGTATAGATGTTCAATGTTCCCCAGCCGAGCGCAAGCGGCACGGTCGCGCCGAATATCGACAGCGGTACCGCTACCAGCACCACCAGCGGATCGCGAAAGCTGTTGAACTGCGCGGCCAGTACCAGGAAGATGAACGTCAGCGACACCGCGAACAGTGCCCCGAAACCAGTGGTCTCCTGCACAAAGCGACGTGATTCGCCCTCGTACCCGACCTGAAAACCCACCGGCGCCACTTCTTTCAGCGTGCGGTCGAGGAACTCGAGCCCCGTGCCAAGCGTGTTGGGCGGCATCATCATGCCCTGGATGGTGGTGCTGTTGAGCTGCTGGTACTGGCTGAGCGTGTTCGGCTCGACCCGCGAATCGAGCCGGATCACGGTCGCCAGCGGTACCAGGTCGCCACCGTCGGTGCGCACGTAGTAACGCTCCAGCGCCTCGCGCGTCAGGCGGAATCCGCGATGCGCCTGCGGGATCACCTTGTAGCTGCGCCCCTCCATGCTGAAGCGATTGACCTCCGACTCGCCAAGCATGGTCTGCAGCGTCTCGCCGATGGCTTCCATCGAAATGCCGAGACGCGCCGCGAGATCGCGCTCGATGGCCACCGTCACCTCGGGGCGCGAGTAACGCAGGGTCTTGTTGACGAACGCGAACAAGCCCGACTCGCGCGCCTTCGCGAGCACTTCATCCGAGACCCGGTCGAGTTCCTTGTAGTCCGCGGTGGAGGCAATCACGAAGTTCACGGGCAGTCCGGAATCCGCACCGGGCAGCGAGATCAGGCTGAAAGTGAAGATTTCCAGGCCGCTGATACGCGCGAAACCCGCCTGCAGATCGGTCTGTATTTCTTTCTGGCTGCGCTCGCGTTCGCTCCACGGCTTGAGTTCGATGCCGCCGAACACTGTCCCGGGGTTGTTCACCTGCCACGAGTGGCTGACTTCGGGTATCTGCTTCCAGGTACTGACCATCTGGTCGAGGAAATAATTCACGTAATCGACGCTGCTGTAATCGGGCGGTGTCGCGACGACAAACAGGCTGCCGTTGTCCTCCTCGGGTGCCAGTTCCCGTTGCGCCATCTGGAACAGCAGCGGCAAGCTGGCAAGAATCACGGCGGCGAACAACAGTACCGCGCCGCGGTTGTCCAGGCAGTGCCCGAGCAGACGCCGGTAGGCGTTGTGCAGCGCTTCGAAGCGCGCATCGAGCCAATGCGCCAGTGCCCCCTGGTGCGCCGTGTCCGTCAGCAGGTAGGCACACATCATCGGACTCAGCGTCAGTGCGATGATGCCCGATACCACCACCGCACCGGCGAGCGTCAGCGCGAATTCGCTGAACAGCACACCGGTCAGCCCGCCCAGAAAGGTGATCGGTGCGTAGACCGCCGCAAGAGTGAGCGTCATCGCAATCACCGGCAAGGCCACCTCGCGCGCACCACGGATCGCGGCGTCCACGGGTTGCATGCCGTTCTCGATATGGCGGTGCACGTTTTCCACCACCACGATCGCGTCGTCCACCACCAGTCCGATCGCGATCACCATCGCCAGCAGCGTGAGCAGATTGATGGAAAAGCCCGCCGCCCAGACCAGGAACAGCACCCCGACCAACGACAGCGGGATCGTGACCAGCGGGATCAGCACCACGCGCAGCGAGCCGAGGAACAGCAGGATCACCAGCATCACGATGAGCGATGCCTCCACCAGGGTCCGTACCACCTGCACCAGCGCTTCCTTGATGAATACGGAAGAGTCCGAGTCATAGAAAACCTTGAGATCCGCGGGCATCTGTGCGGTCAGGCGCGGCACGACTTCCTTGACCCGCCCGGCAACCTCCAGCGGATTGGCGCCGGGCGCCGGCGTCACCGCCAGAAACACCGTATCCCTGCCACTGGAGTAGTCTGCGGAATCGTAATCCGCGCTGGCCAGCTCCAGATCGGCCACATCACCGAGACGCACCCGCTGGTCACCGTCCTGGCGGACCACGATGCCGGCAAATTGATCCGGACTCTGGATGTCGGTCTCGGCATCGATGCTGGCACGCACCAGCATGCCGCGGGTGCTGCCTGCGGCGCTGATGTAATTCTGCTCACGGATCGCCCTGTTCACATCGGTGGCGGTTACTGCAAAGGCCGCCATTTTCGCCGGGTCCAGCCAGACCCGCATCGCAAAGCTGCGGCTGCTGTATATCTTGGCGTCACCGACACCTTCGAGGGTGCTCAGCTCGGGTTGTATATTGCGCGCCACGTAGTCGTATACCTGCTGTATCGACATCTGTTCGCTGAGGAACGCCATGTAGATCATCGCGTCATCACCAAGAGAGCTGGTAATGACCGGATCCTCCACCTCGCGCGGCAATTCGAACCTCGCCTCGCCAACCTTGGCGATGATCGCGGTCATGACTTTCTCGGTGTCCTCGCCGAGACGCACATGGACATCGATTTCGGACACACCAGGATCACTGCGGGACGTCATGTACTCGACGCCTTCGGCCGCCGCGATACGCCGCTGCAGGGGTTCGGTCACGAAACCCTGCACCGTGCGGGCGCTGGCGCCCGCGTAGACGGTACTCACCCTGACCAGGCTTTTTTCCACATCGGGAAACTGGCGGACCGAGAGCTGGCCGGCACCCTGCAGGCCCAGCATCAACAACAGGCAGCTCACCACGATCGCAAGCACCGGGCGCCTGATGAAGAGATCGGTGAACTTCATCGGTGAACCTCAGATATCGACCGTGTCATCGATCAGCACTTTCACGCCGCGATAGAGCTTGTTCTGCCCGACGGTCGCGACCCGCTCGCCCTCCTGCAACCCCGCCAGCAGCTCGGTGCGCCCGTTCCGGGTCTCTCCTGCCTTGACGATGCGCGAGACCGCGGCGAGACCTCCATCCGGGTGGTTCTCGATCACGAACACCGTGTCGCCCTGCAGCGAATAGGTGACCGCGGTTTCGGGCACGGTGACCACGCTCGTCTGCGCGCCGAGATCGAGCTGCAGCGTGGCGAACATGCCGGGCAACAACTCCCCGGGTTCGAGCACGCGCGCACGCAGCAGCAGGTTGCGCGTGCCCGGGTCGACACTGGTATCGAGCGCCTGGAGTTCGGCGGCGAACACGCGGTCCGGAAACGCATCCACCTGCAACGCGATCGCAAGACCGGGATGGAGCTGCGACGCATAGCGTGCGGGCAACGTGAAATCCACATCGAGCCGCGACAGATCCTGCAACGAGGCGATCATTGTGCCGGGGGCTATGTAATCACCGAGATCGACGCGGCGAATACCGATGCGGCCGGCAAACGGGGCAAAGATCCGCTTGTTGCGGATACGCGCCTCGGTTTCCGCAAGCTGCGCCCGCGCGCGCTCGAGGTCGGCCCGGCTGCGATCGAACTGGGTCTGGGCAATGGATTTCTGCGCAATGAGCTTGAGATCGCGCTCGTAGAGGATTTTCGCCAGGTTCAGCGTGGCAATCTCGTTCTGGCGGCTGGCCTGCTCCACATCGTCGTTGAGCACCAGCAACAGCTTGCCGGCCTCGACCGTGTCACCGGAATCGAAATTCAGCGCGGTAATCTGGCCGCTGGTTTCCGCACCAAGATTGACCCCGCGCACGGCCTTGATGGTGCCGACCGCATCCAGGTGATGGCCCCAGGTTTCGCGGGTTGCGAGCGCCGCCGCGATGGTCACCGGCGGCGGCGAAAAATCCGCATTGGCCAGCTTGCTGAAACGCACATACTGATAGCCCCCAATGGACCCGAATATCGCAAGCAGCAGAACAATGACGATCAAGTAGGCGCGCACGCTCGATATCCGGTTGCTCAACGGGATGGCAGTGTATTGCTTTCAGGCGGAATTTTCAGCGACGTGGCGCGGAAAATGCGGTTCGCGGCGGCCATCGATGACTCAGCGCTCGCTCTTGAACCCCGCCCTGCGCGCGTCCCAGGTGTTCGGACCGATGCCTGCTTCACGCAGCCGGTACTTCTGGATCTTCTGATTGGGCGTGTACGGCAGTTCCTCGACGAATTCGATATAGCGCGGCACGAAGAAATAAGGGGCGTTATCGTTGATGTACTGCGCGATATCGCGCGCCTCGACCACGGCATCGGGCCGCAGCACCACGTTCAGCTTGATCTCGTCCTCGTGCTGGAGTTCCTCCGAAGGTATGCCGAAAGCCGCGCAATCGGCAATTGCGGGGTGGCGGCGCGCAACCAGCTCGACTTCGTAGCTCGAGATGTTGCGGCCCTTGTAGCGTACCGCGTCTTTCTTGCGATCGACAAAGAAATAATTGTCCTCGGCATCCCGGCGCAGCATGTCACCGGTGTGATACCACGCGCCGGAGAATGCATTCGCGGTCGCCTCGGCGTCATCGAAATAGCCGTTGAAGATCATGAAAGGGCGCTGCGGCCTCACCCACAACTCGCCGGGATTGCCGACGCCGACCTCCTGGCCCGCCTCGTCGACCAGCTTCATGTCCATCCCCTCCACCGGGTTGCCGCAACTGCCGGGCGGCCAGGAGGAACGCAGCCGCTGATCCTGGCGCAGCATGATCATTGCTTCGCTCTGTGACATGCCCTGCCCGAGCACCCGCACCCCGAATCGCTTGCTGAACGGCTCCTTGATATCGGTCGGCATCGGCACCGCCTGCAGTTCGCGCAGGGGATTGTCGGCATCGTCAGCCCGTGGCGGGGCGTTCCACAAAAACATGTGCATGGCGCCGATCGTGAAAGATTGCGTCGCGCCGTAGAAGCGCACCCGATCCCAGAAGCTCGTTACCGAGAACGCCGGATCCACCGCCAGCGTGACGCCACAAAAAAGACTGCGGAACAGCGAGGTGGCCCAGGCGCCGGAGTTGTACATCGGCATCACGTTGTAGACCACGTCACCGGCGCGGGTGTGGTACATCACATCACCGTCGAGGGCGGCCTGAAACCACACATTGTGGCTCTGCATCACGCCCTTCGAGCGCCCGGTGGTGCCGGATGTCCACAACACCGCGCAGGTATCGCCATAGTCGAACCCACTCAGATCCGGCTCGCCCGGCGACGGCGCATAGAGCGCCTCGAAGGGCAGCGCGCCGGGAAGGCAGGCGGGATCACCGAGCACCGCGATATGCGCGACCTGAAGGCTCGCATGTACAGCGGCCACGCGCTCGGCATGACTGGTATCCGTGACCAGCAGCTTCGCACGCCCGCGGTTGATGGTGTCCTCGAGCCAGGCACCCTTGTAATCACTGTTGACCGGAACCCAGACCGCACCGAGCTTGTTCACCGCAAGCACCAGGAACATCACTTCCGGTGCGCTCGACATGTAGAACACCACGCGGTCGCCCCGCTCGATACCGAGCTTGCGCAGGCCGGCGGCCAGTTCGTTGACCCTTGAATTGGCCTGGTCGAAGGTATACACGGTGCGGTCGAACACCAGAAATCGGGTGTCGCCGTTCTGCTCTGCCTGCATGCGGATCGCACGCCCGATATGACGGTCATGGATGTTGTCGAAAACCAGCTTGTTCATCGTTGCTCCATCCGTCTACAGATCGATCACATTGGAGCGAACCAGTACGCCACCATCCACCACCAGGTCATGGCCGGTGATGAAGCTCGCACGATCGGAACACAGGTAGACCACCGCGTCGGCGATCTCCTGCGGCTCGGCGAGACGGCCCATCGCATGGATATTCAGGGTCTTCTCGCGCAGCTCCGGCATGCTCTTCAGGAAGAAATCCATGCCCTTGCTGTTGATGCCCCCGGGACAAACGGTGTTGACGCGCACCCCGCGGCGAGCGTATTCGCTGGCCACCGATTTGCTGAGCGCCAGTACGCCGCCCTTGGCCGCCGCGTATGCCGCCTGGTGCGCATCGCCGCGCATCCCCGACAGCGAGGCCACATTCACGATCGCACCGCCTCCCGAGGCCTCGATCAGCGGCAACTGGTGTTTCATGCACAACCACACGCCACGCAGCGTCACGCTCATGCAACTATCCCATTCATCCTCGGCAAGCTCTGTTACCGACTTGTTGTCCGGGGCGCGTGCCGCATTGTTCGACACCCAGTGCAGCGCACCAAAGGTTTCGCGCGTGGCGGCGATCACGCCGCGGATATCGGCAGAGCGCGACATATCCGCCTGGATCGCGATGCCGTTGCCACCGGAGTCACGCACCAGCGCCAGGGTCTTCTGCGCACCCTTCTCGTTGATGTCCGCAACCACCACGCGCGCGCCTTCGCGCGCAAAGGCCAACGCCGTCGCGCGCCCGGTACCCGCGCCACCACCCATCACCAATGCCACCCTGTCACTCACCGCTTGCTGCTCCTCTCCCGATACCCAAAGCGCAATCAGCGCGAAGATACGGATATTAACCGAGTCAACCGGAACCGCGTATCGTTGAAACAAGGGGATTTGCGGCAGCTTCAGCCGACGATTCGCGCATCGCTGGGCGGAATCCGTGAGCCGGAGCACGGAAACCCGGCGCAGGCTGGCGTATAAACGAGGTCCGGCTGATTGAAAAGCGCGCCGCAAGGCGACCCTGCCCGACGCGCTCAAGAGAGGCAATGTGTACGCGGCCAACCGTGGACATTCATCTGCATCCACCCCTTCGGGACTGCTGCGCCGCGCCTCGCGGCTGGGTATCCTGATGGCGGCATTCAGCCTGTTTACAGGCATGACCGTGCTGGCATCCTGGTACTTCGAATTTCCCTCGATACTCGCCCCGATTGCCGGAAGGGTAACGCCACAACCCTGGGTGGCAGTCTGTGTCGTGTTGTTGTCGAGCTGCCAACTGCTCGGTGCCAACCGGCTGCGGATGCCGATCAACATTACCTTGCTCGGCGTACTCGCCATCGTTGCGGTCGGGCTCGGCTGGAGCGATGAAACCGGGGATATACCCGGACTGCTCGAACTGCTGCCAGGCGCTCCATCGGCAAGCGTGATGAATTCGGAGACCGTGCGGCTGTGCCTGCTGCTGGTTTCGCTGTCACTGTTGCTGCGCGATTTTCGCAACGCGCTGCAGTCACAGACCCTGGCAGTGATTGCGTTCGGGCTGCCTCTGACGGCCTTGGCCGCCAAGACGATCGGAGCTCCAGACAGCCAGGTGCAAATGTCATTCACGAACGTGTTCATGCTGCTGCCGCTGTGCGTGGCGGCAGGACTGGCCACGGTTTATCGCGGCTTCTTCCGCGCATTGCTGGGACCCACTCGGGCAAGCGCGATCGCGCGACGCTACCTGTACGCGATCCTGCTCGCTCCCTACCTGACCGGCATCGCAATCATGAAGCTCAGCCTCGGAGCGACCGATCTGCGCTCTGTGGTTCTCGTCGTATCGATCGCACAGATCGTGAGCCTGCTGATCGGATTCCTGGCGCTATCGTTCTCCAATTTCGAACGTCTCATCCGGGTGCAGCAACGCAAGGCCGAGCGGCTGATCCGCCGCGACACGCTCACCGGCGCATTGAATCGCAGGGCCTTCACCGAGCAGGCGGAACGCGAGATCGAGCGGCGAGGAGCGCCCGGCACCGGCCTGTCATTGCTGTTCGTCGACCTCGACCATTTCAAGAGCATCAATGACCGCCTTGGTCACAGCGTCGGCGACCGGGTCCTGAAACGCCTGATCCGCGTCACCCGCTCCTGCCTGCGCAGCCGGGACTGCGTGGCGCGATGGGGCGGCGAGGAGTTCCTGGTACTGCTTCCCGATACCGATCGCGCCGGCGCGCAACTCATCTCCGAAAAAATCCGGCAACGAATCGCTCGCGAGTGTTTCGCGGAACTCGAGGATGAGCTGCGGGTAACGGTATCGATCGGCTGTACCGAACTCGCGAGCGGCGACTCGCTCGAGGAGCTCGTCTGCCGCGCGGACAGCGCGCTCTATCGCGCCAAGCACAAGGGCCGCAATCGAACCGAGGTGGTTTGACGGGCGCCGATCAACGGTATTGCGCCGGTGTGCGCAGGGTCGATCCGGCTTTTCCCGGCGCACCCGGCAGCCGTTCATCCAGCGAGGCGCCGCGATTATCGCGGGCCCTGAGCGTGGCGCCGTGGACAGCTTACGCGCCTCGCGCGCAACCATGCGCCACGCCCTATCGCAGAACGCGGAAATCTCCGATCTCCACGCTGCGCGCATCCGCGGCGAGCGCTGCCACGTTGGAAGCGCTCAGCGCATCCAGGAATGCCAGCAGCTCGTCTATCTCGCCGGCGCGCAGTTGCAGCGGGCGAATCCTCGCATCCTGTCCGGCATGCGGCGCGCCTCCCGCCGCGTAATACTCGAGTACTGCGCGCAGATCCGGCAGCGATCCATTGTGCATGTAAGGCGCGGTCAGTGCGATGTTTCTCAGGGTGGGTGTGCGGTAGCGCCAGCGGTCAGCAACATCGGCGGTGACCTCCATCCGGCCGAGGTCGGAGGGGCGCGGGCGCAGCACATCGGTGTTCACATCGATCACCACTCCCGGCGCCAGCTGCAATCGCCGTATGGCATCGCCCTCGCGCGCTTCGCGATAGGCGATACCGGTATCGTGAAACAGCCCGTCGCTGAACAGCGCGGCATCCTTGCCAACCAGATGACAGTCGCTGCACCCGCGGTTCCTGAACACATCGAATCCGCGCTTCGCATCCGCGCCGAGCGCATCCTGCTCACCACCGAAAAACCAGCGATCGAAGGGCGAGTCCGCCGCCAGCAATACGCGCTGGTAACCGGCCAGCGCACGCCCGAGCGTGCGGCGCGAGATAGCGCCACCAAATGCCGCACGGAACTGCTGTTCATATACCGGTATCGACCCGATCCGCTCCAGCACCTGCTGTTCGCTGCGATTGCCCATTTCATTGGCCGCCAGCAGGGGAAACCAGATCTGCTCTTCGAGGCCGGTTTCGCGACCATCGTGAAACAGCTGTGCTCGGTAGGCCACGTTATAGAGCGAGGGCGCATTGCGTCGCACCATGCGCCCCTCGAAACCTACCGGGGTTGCCAGCTCATTCTGCGCAAAGCCCTGCTCGGGGATATGGCACATCGCACACGACAGCGTGCCATTGGCAGACAGGCGGCGATCGAAGAAAAGTCTGCGCCCGAGGTCGATCACCGCCGGGTCAGGCACCTCTGCGGGAAACGGCGGCAATCCCAGCGGGGGGTTCACGGCAAGCTGGTAAAGATCCACCGGGCGCACGCGCATCGTGTCGAGGCGCTGCGAACTGGTGACAAAATCCTCGCGTTCATAACCGGCACGGCTGTCACCGGCTCTCAATTCCTGCGCGATCAGCCCTTGCGACTGGATGCAGAGCAAGAGCACGACAAGCAATCCGGACAACATGTGTGGTCATAATCTCCGACAAGGGTGGTAGGATAATAACCCGCTATCGTTTGACCGGAGGTGTCTCATGTCCCGCAATCGACTGGTAGTTGTGCTCGCAGCACTCGTGATCGGCTTTGCCGGCGTCGCGCGTGGCGACGAAACCTGCATGTCTCCGTACATGGCAAAGATCGTCGGGCAGGAAGATTTCGTCTATGTCTGGACCCTTGGAATGGAGGGCGTCGGTGACGGGCAGGACAAGCTGGTCACGGTCTCGGTGAATCCCGCGGCAGCGGATTACGGCAAGATCGTCAATTCATTGTCCGTCGGTGGTCGCAACGAGGCACACCACTCCGGCCTTACCGATGATCGGCGTTTTCTGTGGGCCAGCACCCTCGATACCAGCAAGATATTCATTTTCGATATCGCCACCGACCCCGCCAAGCCACGTTTGCACAAGCAGATCGATGACTTTGTCAGCCGCTCCGGCGGCGTGGTCGGACCCCACACGAGTTATGCGCTTCCCGGGCGCATGATGCTGACCGGTCTTTCGAACAACCGGGATCATGGCGGGCGCACCGGGATGGTGGAATACACCAATGACGGCGAATACCTGCGCACGCTGTGGATGCCAACCGATGACAACCTGCTCGGCGCGACCAAGACCGGAAATTTCGCCGACGGCTACGGTTATGACCTGCGTGCGTTGCCACGGCGCAATGTCATGGTCACTTCGTCGTTCACCGGCTGGAACAATTACATGATGAACCTCGGACAGATGATGGGTGACGCCGAAGCCATGAAGCGCTTCGGCAACACCGTGGTTGTCTGGGATCTGCAGGCGCGCCAGCCGAAAACCATCCTCGACGTACCCGGCGCACCGCTCGAAATCCGCTGTGCGTGGGGCACGAGCAGCAATTTCTGCTTCACCTCCACCGCGTTGACCTCGAAAATCTGGTTGATCCACGAGGAAGACGACGGCTGGCATGCAACAGAAGTGGCCGATGTCGGAGATGCCGCGAAAATTCCGCTGCCGGTCGATATATCGATCAGCGCGAATGATCAGCAGTTGTGGGTCAACACCTGGAACGACGGTACCACACGGCTGTTCGATATCTCCGATCCGCATGCTCCCACCCAGATATTCGAGCAGCGCATCGGCGAGCAGCTCAACATGGTTTCCCAAAGCTGGGATGGCAAGCGGGTGTACTTCACCTCCTCCCTGCTGGCGAACTGGGACAAAAAGGAGCCGAGCGGTGCCGACCTGCAGTTCTTCAAACTGTTTTCCTGGGATGGCAGCACACTGAAGCCTGCCTTCAGCATCGACTTCATCAAGGAGGGGTATGGTGCTCCACACCAGATGCGCTTCGGTGCGTATGCACTGTACGGCAAGCACCCGCCCGCAAAGAGCTAGCCCGTGGGTCGACTGCCGGGTCTGACCGGCACTGTGCTTGCTGCGCTGCTGAGCACTCCGCTCGCAGCGCAGCATCAGCAACACGAAAAGCCGCCGCAACTGGCGCCGGGTTATTCCGCGCTCGGCTTCGCGCTTCCCGCCGCGGGCTCCTACACCCTGCCACCGATGGGCACCGCAGCCGATGCCGAAGTGCTGGACAGCCAGGGAAAGTCGCGCCGCATCCACGATTTTCTCGGCGACAGGATCGTGTTACTCAGCTTCATCTACACCAGTTGCAGCGATGTGAACGGCTGCCCACTCGCCAGCTCCGTCCTGCGAATCGTGCAGGAGCAGGTGCGCCACTCGGCGGACCTCGAGGACCGGGTGCGGCTGATCAGTTTCAGCTTCGATCCACAGTACGACACCCCGGCTCGTCTGCGTGAGTACAGCAGCCACTTCCTGAGCCCCGGATTCGACTGGCAGTTCCTGACCAGCCCCTCACCGCAGGCGTTGGCGCCGGTGCTCGCAGCCTACAACCAGTGGGTGATCCGCGACTACGACGCCGATGGCAACTATCTCGGCACCATGTCGCATCTGTTGCGGGTATATCTGATCGACCGCGATATGCGTATCCGCAACATCTACAGCACGTCGTTTTTGCACGCCGATACGGTGGCCAACGATATCCGTACCCTGCTTGCCGAAGAACACCGAGAATGACGCAGCGTGCGGACGCGGCATTCAGCGCGGCGCCTCATGCAAGGGCTGGGTCATCAGCGCCGCGAAAGTCTGCTGCCCGGGAGCTCGAAAACTCTCGAGCCCGATATCCATTCGCACGGGATCTCCGCGCGAGCGGGCCAGGTAGGATCCCAGCCACCGGTCCCAGCAGGAGAGCAGAAAGCCGAAATTGCGGTGATGCTCGTCGCTGCGCGCCGAATGATGTATCCGGTGCATGTCCGGCGTGACCAGCACCCTGCGCAACGCCGTCTCCAGGCCCGCGGGCAAGCGGGTATTGGCGTGACTGAACAACGACGCGCTACTCAGCAACACTTCAAAGCCGAGCGTTGCGGCCGGTGAGGCACCAATCGCAAGCACCAGCGCCGCCTTGACCGCCAGCGAAACGAGCGCCTCCAGCAGATGAAAGCGCAGCCCCGTACTGGCATCGAACCAGGTGTCCGAGTGATGCACCGCATGCAGACGCCACAACCAAACCACGCGATGAAACAACCGGTGCTGCGCATATACACCGAGGTCCAGCGCCACTATCGCGGGCAGGAAGCCGATCCACGATGAGGCGCCGAGCGAGCGCAGCAATCCGATATCGTTGGCGGAGCCATAAAGACTGACACCTAGCAGGGCATAGACGCTGACAATGCGGGTCACGACGGTATTGGTCAGAAACAGCAGGATGTTTGGCAGATAGGCGCGTGCGGGACGCGCAGTTCGCAGCCCGGCCCGGCGCTCCCATATGAGCAGCAAAGCGAGCACCGAGAAAAACACCGTCGCACGCCACAACGGCTCGAAGGACACAAGTGTATTCATGTCGTGCCTGGCAGCCTGGCACGTGCCGGGTAAGCGCAGGGAAGGGGCGTCAGGAATTCTGTACCGCCACCAGGCGGCGAGCTGTATTTCCCCGCGGGGTCTTGTATTCCAGCTGCGTTCCCGACACAAATCATCGGCACCAAGGCCTCGCACCATGCCTGCGGATCCACTCTCGGGGATGGATCAGAGCCAGGGTCAGGAGCTTGCGCCGTCCCCTGGAGCAGAACGCGGCGCTTGCCTCCAGAGCGATAGCCGTCCGTTACTTGGTCATATCCTTCATCGACTCGGCAGCGTTTTTCCTGGCCTCTTCGGCCGCAGCCTCGCCCGCATCGACTGCATCGTCGACAGCCTCGCCCGCTGCATCAACTGCATCGTCGGCAGCTTCGCCTGCCGCATCGGCGGCATCACTTGCCGCGTCGGACGCCTCATCCATCGCCTCGCCGGCCGCATCGCCCATCTCGTCCATGGCATCACTCGCGTCATCCATCGCGTCATCCATCGCATCGCCCGCTTTGTCCGCTGCATCGGATGCGGCATCCATTGCATGGTTTGCGGCATTGGTCACGGGAGCCGTCACGGCCGGTGCCGCGCCGCTGGACTCTTCCTTGCCGCAGCCTGCAAGGCCAAGGGCGAACAATGCACAAATAAATATTCCGGTCGACTTTTGCATACCTGTGATCCTCGTGAAATGAACATGCCCGGACGATCATAACATCACATACCAGCAGATGCAGATGCAGGTACAGATCGGACATCGTCAGATCCGCTCGCGCCCTCAGCGGCAACTGCGAGACGCATCGCCGGATTCGGCCAGGGCCGGACTGCGCTGTTGCTGCCCGACGCTGCGCCGGGCGCCGGTATCGGCCGCGCAATTGCCCGGGCCTGTTGCGTGCCTGGCGCCAGGGATCGGACAGCCGTCAAGGGCGCGGCAAAATCTACTGGCTGCGCAACGTCTCGCACGCCGAAGCAAGCGCGGGACTTGCAAAAAGTGCCTTGCCGGCGCAGAACGTCGCCGCCACATGGCCGCTGTCGAGATCCTCGCGCACCAGTTCCCACGGCGCATCGAGCAGGCAAAGATCGGCGGGGCTTCCCACCGCGATCAGCGGACGTGCCCGGCCAGGCCGCAGCGGATCGCCCGTGTAAAGATCCAATGCCTGCTCCGGCGTCAGCGCTTCATCGCAACCGATACGTACTCCTTCCGCGGTACCGCGGCCGACCGCCGCGCGCATCGCCGCCCATGGGTCGAGACCGCCGTAGGGCGCATCACTGCCGGCCGCGAGCGGCACGCCGTGGCGCAGGAAGCCGGCGCAGCGGTACAGCAGCTCGTGATCACCAGGGTCCACATCCGCCAGGTACTGCGCGCCGCGCTCGGCGATGAAGTGGGGCTGGGTCACAACCGTCACCCCCAGTTCGGCCATTGCTTCAAGTGCGTGATCGTCGGCGATGGCAGCGTGCTCGACACGATCGCCGTCGCTGGCGCCCGCGCCACGCAGCGCCGCCAGCGCATACACCAGCTCGGTGCGAGTGACGCAGTGAAATGCCACGTTGCGCCCCTGCCGATGCGTGCCGGCAATTCGGCGCTCCAGCGCCGCGAGCCCGGGCAGTTCCGCTTCACGCAAATAGATCTTGAGCGGCCCGATACGTTGCCACGAGTTGGCGTCGGCAACCTGCGTGAGCAACTGCTCGCTACCCATGACCAGCAGCCGTTGCATCAGTTCGCCGCGCGAACGCGAGGCGGCAAACGCGGCCCACTCCGCCGGGCCATTGCGCGCACCGGCATCCGTGACACCGGTGACGCCGCAACGGGCAAGCTCCGCCGACAAGCGATGCAGCCCGGGAAAAGACGATTGGATACGCTCGCGCAACCACGCATCGAGCGCGAAGATCCGGCCTGTAAGCTCGCCGTCGGCTCTGCGTTCGACGCCGTCGGGCAGCTCCCGGTGCCGATCGATTCCGAGCGCCGCGAGCGCGCGGCTATTCAGCACCCACATCATCCCGCTGCGATGCTGGATCCGTACCGCCGGCGCCGGACACACGGCGTCGAGCCAATCGCGGTCCAACCGCGACGATACGCTGTCATGGAATCCGACTCCGCGCAGCCACTGGCCGGCAGTGACAATCCCCGCCAGCAGTGCCGCCTCGAGCTCCTGCTCGTTGCCAACCTGCGGTGGCCCGCAAACCACCGATTGTTGCGCGGCGGCGGTCGCGAACAAGTGCAGATGATGATCGTGCAAGCCATGAATCAATGCTCCGCCGCGCGCAGCGATCAACCATTCTCCCGGCGCGGGCTCGAGATGCCGGTCAATCGCTGCAACCCGGCCATCACTGATACGCAGATCACACGGACCCGATCCCGCCAGCGCGACGTTGCGGATCAGGAACCGGCTTCCTGCAGTCGGCAGCGCGGGATTTGCGATCGGGCCAAGGTCCATGCGCCGCTCAGCAGAATTCGCGCAACACGCGTGCGGTATCACGGCCTGGCGTCGCCGCGCGTGCGCTCACGGCTCTTGCCTGCGGTGGCTGCGCCGCGTGCCCGGCTACTGCATGTGTCGTGTCGTGCAGCGCAGCGCCGTACGCGGCAACTCCATGCAGGGAGATATCGAGCAGCCGGCCACCACCATCGAGCCAGCTGGCATAAGCCAGCAGTGCCGCATGCAGGCCAGTGAGCGGATCGGCAATCGCATCGCCGCAAAAGACGCTCCGGGCACCGTCGCGACGCAGCAGCCAGCCAAGGCCGGCCGCGACTCCGGCGTCATCGCCGTAGGCAATCCAGTCGCGCATCGGCGCCTGGCGCCCGTAACCGGTGATCGACACCCAACTGATACCGGGCCGGGACGCAACGATTTCGGCCGCACGGATGCCAAGCTGTTCGAGGCCCCTGGGCCGCGCCGATTCGAGCACGATATCCGCTTTCAGCAGCAACGCGAGGAGCCGCGCACGATGGTCTGCCGAGCTCAAATCCACAACAACGCTTTCCTTGCCCGCATTCAGCAGATCGTAGAACTCCGGGGGGCCACCGCGGGCTCCATCGAGACGCGAAACACTCTCCACCTTGATGACGCGCGCACCGGCCTGCACCAGCAATTGCCCGCACAGCGGTCCGGCCCACAATGCGCAGAGATCGATGACCAGCGGCGCCTCACGGCGCAATCGCGGCGTTGCCGAGGCGGCAAGACGCTCGCTGTCGTACCATCGCCTGCGGTGCTGCGGCACCTCCTCGGCTGCCACCGCCAGGCCCAGCAACCGGGCACGCTGCACCAGGCTGGCAGTGCTGCGCGCATGCAGGATCCTCGCAACTGCGTCCCAATCCGCTGCCGGTTGCTCCAGCCAGGCCGGCACCAGTTGCCAGTCATCATCGCGCGCCAGATTGAGCGCGATACAGCCATCGGCGGTGTCGATCAGTCGACACGCGCCGCCGGCCGATATCCGTCCGCGTCGTTGGTAGCCGGCAATTGCCGCACGTTCCCCGAGCAACCGGTACGCGGGGAAATCCGCTGCAAATCGTTGCGGACAAAGACTCGCGAGCGCAAGCCAGGCGCCCTGCGCGCAGGCCGCCAACGGGGCAGCGCAGGGCAGCGGCGTACCGTCGGCCTGACCGGTGAGCGACATCGCGCCCGACAGCGCCCAGAGCAGCGATGGGGCACGATCATCGACGGAAAATACGGCAGGTATGCGACGCACCAGCGTGCCCAGCAGCAGGTGCGCGTAGCTGTCCGGTGTGGTTTCGAATGCGTGCCGGTCGCTCACGGTGGCGGCGCGTCAGGACCAGGATTATTCCGCTGCGCGGAAGTAGGCCTCGACCTGCCCTTTCATCTTGATGGTCATCGGGTTGCCGAAGCGGTCAAGCGCCTTTCCGGCGGGCATGCGCACCCAGCCTTCGCTGACGCAGTACTCCTCGACGTTGGTTTTTTCCTTGCCGTTGAAACGGATACCGATGCCACGGGCAAGCAAATCGGCATCATGGAACCTGCTTTTCGGGTTGACGGAGAGGCGATCGGGTGGCGTATCGGACATCGGGAATCGGAATCCTTGCACGGCGGTTGGTTCGGCAGCCATTTTGCGCCGAAACGGCGCCACCGCGATAGCTGCGGACAGGGAATGCCTGCGCACCGGGAAATCTTCCGCCGTATTTTGACCACTCCGGCTTACCGGATCCGGTCCATCACCTATAATCGCCACTCGATCCAGCAAGGCAGATCACGCTCATCGCCTCCACCCGAATTCCCGATCGGCTCAAGCCTCTGCTGGAGGATGGTCTCGTCGATGACGTGATCCGTCAGCTCAAGAGCGGCAAGGAAGCTGCCGTCTACCTGGTGCGCTGCGGCCGGGAGATCCGTTGCGCAAAAGTCTACAAGGAAGCCAACAAGCGCAGCTTCCGCCAGGCGGTCGAGTACCAGGAAGGCCGCAAGGTGAAGAACAGCCGCCGCCAGCGCGCCATGGAAAAAGGCTCACGCTACGGCCGCCAGGAAAAGGAATCCGCCTGGCAGAGCGCCGAGGTCGATGCGCTGTACCGGCTCGCTGCCGCCGGTGTACGCGTGCCCAGACCGTTCGGTTTCCATGACGGCGTGCTGCTGATGGAGATGGTGGCCGACGCCGATGGCGATGCGGCGCCACGGCTCTCGGACGTGGAACTCATGCCCGAGCAGGCCCTCGTCTACCACGAGATGCTGCTCAACCAGGCCGTGCGCATGCTGTGTGCGGGCCTGGTACACGGCGACCTCTCCGAATTCAATATCCTGCTGAGCGCCGACGGGCCGGTGATCATCGACCTGCCGCAAGCCGTCGACGCCGCCGGCAACAACCACGCCGCGCGCATGCTCGAGCGCGATATCGATAACCTCGCCAATTATTTCGGCCAGTTCGCGCCCGAGCTGATCGGTACCGACTATGGCAAGGAAATCTGGCAGTTCTTCGAAGCCGGCCAGCTGACGCCGGAGACGCCGCTCACCGGTCGCGTCGAACGGATTACCGTGGCAGCCGACGTGGACGCGGTGCTGAAGGAGATCGAAGACGTGCGCGCCGCGGCCCTGCGCCGCCAGGAATGGCGTGACGCGCTCGATGCACCGTCGTTCTGACGCGACATGGCTGCGTCGATACCCGCAAACACACCCTGAACGGCGTCATTCGGACTGCTTTGCGAATAGCATGTTCCCGTTCCGATCCAGTGTCTACGCGGCCGACACCCGTCCGTGCACCTCGCCTGGAGTACACAAGCCCCCCTCGCAGCCCGTACCATTGTCCCTCACTTTCACCGCCAGCCTATGGAGCATATGCCGCATGAGTCACCCGGGACTGCGCCGTCTGCCCGACGCCGAGGAAATCGATGCTTTCTGGCGCGACGGCGTGGTGTGCCTGCGCAGCGTGCTCGACATCGATTACGTGATGTCGATGACTGGCGCCGTGGAGCGCCTGATCGCGGAATCCATCGGTACCACGATGTACGACATGACGGCCATGGGCGAGGATCTCGCGCGCGCCGGCGAGACCATTCTGGCGGACACGCGCACCGGTGGCGGCCGTTTCATCTCCGGCATCGATCATTGGCGCATCGATCCGCAATTCGCCGCCTTCGCCTGCACATCCGGCGTACCGGCAATCGTCGCGGCGCTGTTGCGCACCAACAGGCTGAACCTGTGGGAAGACAGTGTGCTGGTCAAGGAACCGGGCACCCGCGAGCGCACCGCATGGCACCAGGACCTGTCCTATTTTCATGTCAGCGGCGAACAGGTGTGCACTACGTGGATACCGCTCGATCCGGCCGACGCCGAGACCGGCGCGATGTGCTTTGCGCGCGGTTCGCACCGCTGGTCGGACCTGTACCGGCCAAACATGTTCGTCTCGAACATGCCGATGGTCGGCACCGTCGGCGAACAGGTTCCCGATATCGACCGGATGGCTGCCGAGGGCGAAGTCGAGCTGCTGCAGTTCGATCTGGGTCCCGGCGACATGACGGTGCATCATGCGCGCACACTGCATGCGGCCGGCGGCAACCTGAGCCGCGACCGGCGCCGGCGTGCGATCAGCGTGCGTTATTGCGGTGACGATGTGCGCTACCATATCCGGCCGGGAGCGCCACTCAAGCCGCATCACGAATTGGTCAACGAAGGCGATGTGCTCGATGGGCCGGACTGCCCGCTCGTGTGGCAGAGAGCCTGAGGGCGCACGCGCGCTGCGCAAGCCGAACCAGCCCGGACAAGCGGACCCGACATGAGCATCGAGATTTCCAGGGAAGCACGCAAGGCGGCGCTCGATTCGATCGAGCGTTACTTCGATGAAAACATGGACGAGAAAATCGGTCGCCTCGGCGCCGACGCGCTGCTCGACTATTTTATTGCGGAGCTGGGCCCGGTTATCTACAACAAGGCGGTCGCCGACGCCCAGGAACGGCTGCAGTTGCGCGTCATGGAGCTCGACGCGGAAATCTATGAAAGCGAGTTCCAGTACTGGCGCGACCTGGAGCGCAGGAAAAAAGGCAAATAGATGGATGGCAATGCGGACATGAATTTATCAATGCACCCCCTCTGGCTGGTCGGTTTCCGTCCTTTCTTTGCCCTGGCCTGTTTTTCCGGTCTCGCTCTGCCACTGCTCTGGGTGCTGATCTATCGCAGCCTGCTGCCGGCGCCCGACACCTCCTTTGCCGCCGTGCAGTGGCATGCCCACGAAATGTTTTTCGGCTTCGGCTGGGCCGTCCTCGGCGGCTTTCTGCTGACCGCGACCAAGAACTGGGTCCAGGTCCGCGGCTATCACGGCGTGGCGCTGATGTACCTGGTGGCGGCCTGGCTCTTTGAACGCATCGGGATGTGGTCCGGCGGGGGCTGG
>MTKY01002664.1_pt1 | contig 28125 bp, 19 predicted proteins | sample 1042731 | NCBI WGS metagenome assembly MTKY01 (sample SAMN06212206, study PRJNA360538) | anaerobic digester metagenome | biome: Wastewater treatment plant; material: sludge; isolation source: anaerobic digester fed with sludge from wastewater treatment plant | place: Denmark: WWTP Soeholt ...
AGGTCTAGTTTCCAAATATCCATACCTGTCTGATTCAAATTCTGCTGCCCAGCAAATATTAAAGCACTTGAAGCCAATACAGGAGCAGTCAGGCGAAAAAAACCTGTTTCAAAAGTCATTAGCGTTGTTTTTGTGATATTATAGACATAGATATTACCTTGATGCGCATAAGCTATTTGATCAAGCGTTGGCGACCAACTTATGCAAACAGTTACGACATTAGTCTGTATTATTCTAGGAATATCTTGTTCTAAATTGACAAGTTTTAACTGCGCGTGGTCGGGTTCCTCCCACTCTATATATCCAAGATAACCTTTTAGCTGACTTGCCCTATCTTTTGTGGCAGAACAACCAAAACATACAAATGTTAGAAGTGTTACTGTTACCAAGGTTAATACTTTTCTGATACAGTTATTAGCTGAACACTTATTGAATCGTGAGATAACCATAGTTGACTCGCTTTTGGATAGATGGTAAGCTATTGCCATGATAGTTCTCAAGGTACACATCAAAGATACCATCGCCTTACCTCGGTGGGGGTGGAAAATAAGGGGGGGCAGGGTCAGGACTAGACACAATTCCATAGAAAGCGTTGACTCCAAAGTCCGCTCCTCGCCGATTTGCACGTAGGTCTCGATTGAAAACTCCAGGATCTCGCACTCCACTGCTATAAATGCTGTCGGGAGTCATCAAAAATCCCTCAAATTCTTCTATATCTCCCCATAGAGCATCCCACCAAGTGCCATTATCTACTTCATTCATATAGGTAGAAATAACTTCATACATATCACCAGCCAGTACCACAACATTGTAAGCTTCTCCAGCCTTATTCCCTTCCGACAAGTAACTATAACTCTCGAAACCATATTCACTATATTGCTGTCTGATCAACTCAACACGCTCTTTGAAGAGTTTGGCGGTAGTAGCAATGCCATTAACAAGGTGTATTTTGGTTGGTAATTTGTATAAGTCTGAATAAAGAACCTCAAATGACAAAAAGGCATGGAAGAAAAAATGCCATGTTGTATCAGGGCCTTGCACATCCCTAGGATCTGTTGCTTCCAAATTCTGTATATAGCCTGGTGCATATGCGCCAGAATCTCCCCCTTCCAGCCTCCCAATACCAGCTAGAACCATCAAAGTTAGATGAGTACTCTCAAGATCTATATCTCCACAGAAATTGGCCCTTAATAAGGTTAACCAAGCCTGCCACCAAATATCAGTATACAAATCCTCAACTGATTTGTCGACATATTCACCAGTTAACAGAATGGCGTCGGCCCAATCATAAATGTCTTCAACTATTGGGAGGTAGGAGGCGTGGTACAACCATGAATCAATACCAAATCGTGTAACACCTGGATAAAACTTTACACCCCAAGGGGGAATATACATATAGTACATCGCCCATTCAACAAATCCTGGGTTGATCCCTGAAGGAGCCGGTGCAGTTGCTAAAGCCTGACGCTGCTGTAATCCAGCTATGGGAGGATTCATGTTGAATATTTGTGTGACGGTGATCAGGTTTCCATTAGCGTCATAATAGTTATGGATAGTGAAGAGGTCAGTAGTAACGCTGATCACCCGGCCCATCACGTCGTACAAGGTATGCGTCCGGCTGCCGTCGGGCGCAATCGTGGTTTGGGCGCGGCCCCGGGCATCGAAGGCGGTATAGGTGGTGGTGAGCACCGTATCTCCGCTGATACGCACGACCTGCGCGCGCAGGCCCGGCGCCGGCGTCACGTCCGGCGCAAAGCAGGGGATCGTCCCCTCGTCTTCCCACCACCAACATTCCCCTTCATCGCCTGTCGTGTACGTGTAGCGTGTCACCGTCCCATCGCGGGCCGTCTCTTCTGCCAGCAGTCTCAGGGCGTTGTACGTGTAGCTCACCACCGGCGTGACCCACACACCGGCTTCGTCCTGGACGGGTGGGTAGGCGATCTGCGCCAACTTCCCGGCGTCGCCCAGATCGAGTTCGTAATCGTAAGTGTAGACGGTGGTTTGCCCCAGGGCGTCGGTTTGGGTCTTCACCTGACCGTAGCGCGCCTCGTAAGTGAAGGCCGTGCTTTGCATCTGCGCCGGATCGCGCTGTTCCGGCGGCAGGGCGCACTGTTCCGCGCCCATCCGCGCGGCGTAGGTGGGCCGTCCGGCGGCATCATAAGTCGCCACGACGCAATCGCCCTCCGGCTGCACCAGGCCCGTGAGATTGTTGTTCGCGTCGCGGGTGTAAACGGTGGTGCGGCCCAGCGCGTCGGTCTGGTCGGTCCACTGGCCCCAGGCGTTGGTATGCCCGCTGCGCGCGCTGCCATCGGCGTAGGTTACGGCGTCCACGAGCAGCGTGGAGGTGGGCGCGGCGGACGCCGGGGCGGCCGGCGTACCGGGCGCGGCATAAGCGTTGATCAAGCCCTGGCTGTCGCCGGGCGTGAAGGTGCGCCCGGTCTGGAACATCGCCGTCTCCCCCGTGGCGGGCGTGTAGACGGTCGTGGCGGGGGCAATGGAGTGCGCCAGCCGCCCGTACTGGTCGTAGCCATAACCGGTCACCTGCCCAAGCGGATCGACCTGCTGGGTAAGCAGCCCGCGCTCGTCGTAGTAGAAGCGGCGCGTACTGTAGTCCGGGAAGGTCACCTGCTCCAGATTCCCTTGAGCGTTCACGTAGAACGTGGCCACCGTGTCGTAGTTGTAGGAAATGTAGGCGAGCTTATCATCGTTATAGCCAAAGGACCACACCCACGTTGGCGCATCCAGGTTGCCGCCCGGCGTCACGATCCCCATCGTCGCCAGCAGGCCATCATAGCTGTCATACGTGTAGACGGTGGCGCGCCCGTCCGCTTCGAGGGTGTACAGGTGACGTCCCTCGGTGTCGAAAACGACCTGCCGCCCATCGGGGTAGGCGCGGGTGTACGTGTAGACCCCGTTGTGCTCGACGAAGTTCAAGACCGTGTGATCGACGGGCGTCAGATTGACGACGTCGTAGGACAGGCTGCCCAGGTAAGCAGGCCGCCGCAGGTAGGGGATGAAGGTCTCTTGCGTTACGCCGGTACCGGCAATATGGTCGCCGGTCCCCAAAGGGTTAAGGGTATCGTGATGCGGGCCGGTCGGCGAGTTCCAGTAGTTGTGGGTGGCATCCAGTGCGCCATTGATTGTATTGGCAGTCAGACCCGCATACAGGTTGCCGATGAAGTTGCTTTCCCGAACGGTGAAACTCCCCTGATAGCCCACGCTGACGCCGATCCCCCACTCATTACCCGCCAGGGTGAGATGATCTGCCATAACATCTTCGAAAGGCGGCAACGTGAGGGTCAGCCCGGTATCGGCGCCGCGGACCGTTACGTAGGCAAGTCGGGGGACGCTGACATCCACGCCCACGCCACGCCATGGGGCGTTCGGGTCCGCGCGCTCCAATGTGATCGGGGCCGTCAGTGTACCCATAGCCCGCAGCGTCCCATTTTGATGCACGTACAAACCGGTCTGCGCCGCGAACAGGAGGTCGGCGCCAGGCGGCAAGGTCAGGGTGGCCGGCGCGTTTGCGCCGACAGTAACGTGTCCTGCGATACGGTAGGGCAAGGGCGCTGCCCACACGCTGTCAACGTCCAGTTCACCGCCCGGCACATCAATCCGGTTCACACGGTTGCCCGTCCAGACGTTGCCGCCAACCTGGTGGGCGAGCGGCAGTCGCGCGGCGTAAGCGTTGTGCATGACTGTGTTGTCTTCAAACACCAGGGACGTCACGTTGTCCGCGCTCCACACGCCATACCCCCACGCGTTGCTCGCCAACGTCGTACCCGTCACCACGACGTGGCCCGCGTCTTCCAGCCGCAGGCCGTGCCCCTGGTTGTACTGCGCCGTGGCGCTGATGACCCGGTAATGATCGCCGCCCCGGAGCTGGATGCCGTCGCCCACGTTGGATGTGGTCTGCACGTTGTACAGTGTCAGGTTCAAGGCATCAACCGCCAAAAGTCCCGGGCCGCCGCTGCCGCGAATCGTCAGGTTCTCCAATACCGGCGCGGCGGCGTCCACGTAGAGTATGGGGCTGCGATAGCGCCCCCCGCCTTCCAGAACGATGTGCTGCAGATGCGATGCGTCGCTGTTGAGCTTGACATAGCCCCAATGCCCGCCGTTCGTCGTATTTGGCGCGGCTGCCGAATAAGCGTGATACAACGTGCTGCTGGCGCCCCAAGCGCCCGCGCCGCCCAACCACACATCGCCGGCGGCGCTCTGCACGACAACGTTCACCGCCTCCATGCCGATCTCATCCGGCAAGACGTGGAACCAGATCAGGCGGTCGGCGGAGAGGACGCTGGCGCCCGCCGCGGCCATGCCGTACCCCACCCAGATCCGCCCCTGGCCATCCACCGCCAGGCTGGTCACGGTATCGGTCAGCAAGCCACTGTTGGCAGTCGTGTAGGTCAGCCACTCCCCGCCGGTCAGGTACACGCGCAGGCCGGCGTCCGCCAGCGCCATCCAGACGTTGCCGTCGCCATCCAGGGCCACATCGACGATGTTATAATTCGCGCCGTACGAGGACCAGGTGTCGTCGATGGTGCGCCGCCACAACCCCACGCCGGTCCCAAACCAAACGTTGCCCGCATCATCGCTCGCCAGCGCCTGCACGTCGCTCACGACCGTGTGCGTTACCCAGGTCTCCGATGTGAAGACGTGTTGGTAAGCGCCCGTCGCGGTTCCCACCCACATATCGCGGCTCGCGACGTCCAGTTCCAGGGCGCGAATGTCTGTGTCAGGAAAGTCTTCCGCATTGCCAAAACTCTGGGTCGCCGTGTCGAATACCCTGATACCCCCGGTACTAGCGCTAGTCGCTTTCCACGCAACCCATACCCGTCCATCGGCATCGACTGTTACAGCGCGCACCTCTGTTTCGTTCAATCCGGTATCAAATAAATTATAATCATCAGCCCAAGCGCCAGTTCTGTCAAGCTCGCGCAGAAATACCTTATAGGCAGTACCGCATAACTCACTACGCGACTTGGCAAAAGGGGTTTTCATAGCATCCTATCTTCATTATCCCGAACGGAGATGGAGCTATGAGAACCCCAAGAGAATATTACCAGAAAAAGCCAATTGTGTACACCTTTGAATTGGACACGTGTCCGGACTGTGGAGGGCCATTGAACATAGCGTATACGAGCGGGGCAAAAACTGTACAAACCATGGAGGGCGTGATGAGCATTGCGCACCGTCCGCGGTATTGTCCAGCCGTGGGTTGTGGAAGAGCAGCGGTGAAGTACATCTCGGCCCGCTGGCAGCACAGCGGGTCGCGGTATTGTACGTATGGCTATGATGTGATTGCGCAGATTGGCTGGCAGCGCCAGACGCACCACCAACGCTTTGGAGCCATTCACCAAGCGTTGCAGTCGCACCTGCAGATTAGTGAAGCGGAGGTGCGGTTGCTGTACCACGAGCGCTACTTGCCGTTGTTGGCGTGCCACGAGCGGCAGTACCTGGGGGAATTGCAGGCTGTAGCGGAACAAACGGGGCTGCTCTTGAGTCTGGACGGGCTGGCGCCAGAGGGTGGAGAACCACAATTGTGGGTCGTGCGCGAGTTGCAATTGGGGCTGACACTGCGCAGTGGTTGGTTGAGTCAACAGGATCAAGAGACCTTCGTCAACTTTCTGCAGCCCATTGCGGACCTGGGACTGCGGGTGAAAGCTGTGCTCAGTGACAAGCAACGCGGCTTGGAGCCGGCCATCCCCGTTGTGTTTCCGGATGCCAAACACGCCTTCTGCCAAATGCACTATTTCCAGAACGCCGCTGCACCGGTGGCTGCGGAAGACCAGGTGATGAAGGTGACCTTGCGCCAAGCGGTACGGCAGGAAGTTGGGGCACTGCTGCGCCGGGAAAAGGTGGAGCAAGCGGGGGTTTTGACGGTTACTGGATTGCTCCCGACCCCCATAGAGGCGCCCCCAGAGCCAGAAGAGACCGCTTCGAGTCAAGCGGTGGATCAAGAACAAGAGGCTATCGTAGCCGACCTGGTGCGGCGCGTGCGCTACCTGCTGACCCTCAAGGGGCGGCCTCCTTTCCGGCTGGCGGGCATAGAGATGTTTGCCGGCCTCACCGAGGTGCGCGCGTGTTTGGACACCTTGCTGGCGCACCGCAGCGATCCGCGTTTGGTTGAGTTGCACCGTGGTTTGCTCCACGCGCTCACCTCTGCCCAGCACGATTACGCCGAACTGCGGCTGGCCGCCGATGGGCTGGAGAGTATCGCGACCTTGCTTGATCCGGAGGGCAAACCCACCCGTTCGGGCCAGCAGGTACGCCAAGCCCTCGAGGCTTTCCTGGATGATATGGACCAGGAGAGCCAAGATGCCCCGCGCTTACAACGCTTCGCTGCGCAAATCCGAAAAACCACAGCCAACTACACCTCTGGATTGTTCCACTGCTATGATATCCCGGGCTTGCCGCGTACCAACAATGAGCGGGAGAGTGAATTCCGGGACTTGAATCGACGCTTACTTTCCACCACCGGTCAACGTGGTTTGGTCAAACGCATCATTCAGCGTGAAGGCGCCTGGGAACTGATCCCGCGCCCCGACTCGCTCCGTGACAGTATTGAGGCCTTGTCCCACGTTGACCCGGATGAGTTCGCTCAAGAACGGGAGCGACTCCGCACCCATCGCGCGCGTTTTAGATTGCACACGCGTTCCCCGAAACGCTCCCAGGCGCAACTCAATCAACTTGCGCAGCGATGGAAAACGCTGCCACCGATTGATAGTTCGTAGCAACTTATGCGGTATTGCCAATAAACGCATGGCACGGCGGAATCGCAGGCAAGATTACTTATTAACAGGGCGTGTGTTTTGTCGTTGTGGGCGTGCTATGGCTGGCTTATTTGTGCATGGACGACGCATCTATCGTTGTACACGCGCAAGCCGACGCGATCTGGGTCTTAATGGGGAAAGGTTATGCAATGATACAAGGAGTGTCAGAGAGGATGTCCTTGTGCCCCTTGCCTGGGAATATGTAACCGATCTGGTAAAGGATCCTGACAAACGCCGAAAACGGCTTAAGGCGGCGCAACAGGCTGAGCTTAAGGCACTACAACCCAAACAAGAGCGGTTGGAACACATTAAGGGACTGCTTGAGGCGTGTAACAAGGAGGCTCTTGAACTGAAACAAGCTCTGCGAAAAGCACAGGGGCGCGTGGGGGAATTACTGCAAATAGATATGGATGAGGTCAATATCCGTTATGCAAAGTTGGCGCAAGAACAAGGCAGCCTGGAAGAGGAAATAGCAGTAGGCACGTTAACTGACGAGGAGATAGAAACTATTGAAATTATCTTTGCTGATGACTGCTATGCTGGATTGGAAGATCCAACCATCGAGGAAATGCAGCGCACTTTCAGAGTGCTAAATCTGAAAATAACCTTCATAGAAGACAGGCGTGTAGAGGTGAACTGCCGCTTACCGCTTGCGGGACGTGAATTTGCATTACGTCGAACTTGACCGCGCTGTACCCTTCCCCTTCGATCACCTCTTGCGCTTTGGCCGCGTAGGCGGCGGGCGACTCGTCGTCGCCAGCGTGCAAGTCGGCGTAGAGGCGAATCTTGTCGCGGTACTTGCCGCCGAGCAGTTTGTAGACCGGCACGCCGAGCGCCTTGCCGGTGATGTCGTAGAGCGCGTTCTCGATGCCGGTAATGGCGAAGATGATGGGCGGATCGGACGTGCCGCCGTAGCGCCCGAAACGCCGCAGCATCTCATAGAGCGGCCCGGTGTTGGTCGGGTCTTTGCCAATGAGGAAGCGTTTCATGACCTCGATAGCGTTTTTGACGGCGAAGCCGGAAATCGCCGAGGCGGAGTTGCACTCCCCCGTGCCCACAATCCCCGCGTCGGTATACACGCGGACGAACGTCCACACACTGCCGCCGCTATCCGGCTCGTGGCGGACAATCACGCAGGCTTGAACATCGGTAATTTTCATACTAAAGCACCTCCGATAATAAAACCTCGAATCTGCACGTATTTTCACGAGTAATCACCAGAATTAGCGCGGATTCGTGAAGATTCGTGGTGACAATGGAGAATCACCGCTTCGTCTTTGTTGGTATGAAACGCCATCATTTTACAGCAGACCCGCGTAGAGACAATTCGACGCTTTACATAGAAAAGCCCCTCGACATCGTCGAGGGGCTGTGCGGAGCACACGTATTTCGATTACTTGGGCAGACGCAATTCTTGCCCAACGCGGATTATGTTGGGATCGGAGATTTTGTCCTTGTTCAACTCGTGGATTTCGGGCCAGCGGCTGGCGTTGCCGAGCTTTTCCTTGGCGATCTTGCTCAGACTGTCGCCGGGCTGCACGACGTAGACGAGCTTGGCGGCTTCCTCAGCGGCTTTCCTGGCTTCTTCAGCTTTAGCCTCGATTTCAGCCTTTTTAGCGGCCATTTCGGCCTCCCGCTTTGCTTCGAACTCGCGCACTTTGGCGAGGGCTTCGGCTTCCTTGCGCGCTTTTTCACGGGCTTCGGCTTCCAGGCGCGCTTTTTCGCGGGCCGCGGCCTCTGCGCGCGCTTTTTCAGCGGCGACGCGTGCAGCTTCTGTCGCTTCGGCTGCCTTCTTCTCGGCAGCTTCTTTAGCCTCTGCTTCTCTAGCGCGTTTCTCAGCGATCTTACGACGGGTTTCTTCCTCGAGAGCCGCTGCCTTGCGCTTGGCTTCTGCTTCGGCTTCGGCAGCGGCGGCCGCCGCTGCTTCCTTCTCGTCGCGGTTCGTCACGGCGTCCACCATCATATTCAACAAGCCCTTTTTGGGTTTCTTACCCTTATCTTCCGACATTTCAAATCCTCCTATATGGATACGTAAATGATGTTTAGCGAGCCATCAAGGCTTGCAAAATACTCTGTGCGATAACGGTGCCCGCGGCCTGGCGCGGTGTCTGTGACTGATTGGGGCGTGCGCCCAACAATGCGCGGATGAAAGCCAGCCGTTTTGTTGTCGGGTCCGCGCCCGCTTGTTGGGCCTGCATGTAAGCCAATCCAGCAGGGAGCAGGCGTCCCAGAATGTCACCCAGGTCCAACCCTGAGTCTTGTTGTGACGGCGGTTGCTGCTGTGCAGGCGCCTGTTGTGGTGCGCCGAGCAATCCGCCGAGCAAATCCATTACCCCGCCGAGTTGGCTCTGCGGCTGCGGTTGTGCTTGGGGTTGCTGCGCGCCAAGCAATCCACCAAGCAAATCCATCACGCCACCGAGTTGGCTTTGTGGCTGTGGTTGAGGTTGTGGTTGCACTTGTGGCTGCTGTTGCCCGCCGAGCAATCCCCCAAGCAAATCCATCACGCCGCCGAGTTGGTTTTGTGGCAGTGGTTGAGGCTGGGATTGCGTTTGGGGCTGTTGCGCCCCTGCCATGCCGAGGACCATATCAAACACGCTGGGAGTGGATTGCTGTGCAGTAGGGGCGCTTTCGGCGGGGATAGCGCCCAGCAGGGTTTCGAGTAACGTCATCCCATCGGCGCGGACCAACTGCGACTGGCCCGTGAATTTGTCCGCTGCCTGTAGCAATCCCTGTGCATAATACTGACTTGTGCCGCCTTGCCCGGTTTCGCTCAAACGCAGGCCGGCGGAGCGCAGAGCCTCTGTCGGAGCATCTGTGCTGTGGGCGTGAATGGCATCCGCCACCACACGCATATTGGACACCATATTGTCACCGTGGTTGCCGTTGAACCCATCCAGAGCGTTGATTTCCTCGCGTTGTTCGGTAACCGCTTTCAACGCCTGGTCGAACAGACTTGCCAGATCAATGGTCGGCTGTGATTCGGGCATGAAACCTCCTAATGTATACTATTCTAACGTTATAAACTATCATTGCGTACCTCAAAGTGTCAAGGGACATAGATGGTGCTGTCATATGATACTTTGGTGTGTTTTCTGAGGTTTACTGAGATTGTAGTGCAAAGATTGACAAAAGTCAAACATCTTTTGACCATGACAAACTACCGCTCATCGGGAGGCTGGCGCAAGCGTTTGGTCTCGCTGCGCTGGCGTTTTGCCTGGAGCCGCCGCTCTTTGACCGCACGTGAAGGTTTGGTGGCGCGGCGTGGCTTTGGGACTGTGGCGGCCTGGCGGATCAACGCGATGAGGCGTTGCGTGGCATCGTGCCGGTTGCGCCATTGCGAGCGATATTGCCGCGCGTCAATGATGAGCACGCCATCCTGGGTGATGTGCCCCGCGGCTTGACGCAGCAAGCGTTGCCGCACGTCCTCCGGCAGCGATGGCGAATGAGCTACGTCGAACCGGAGCTGAACCGCCGTCGCCACCTTGTTCACGTTCTGCCCGCCCGGTCCAGAAGCATGAACGAAGGCGTAGTCCAACTCTTGTTCGTCGATCACGATGTTTTCGGTGATGCGCACCATACTTTTTACACTTGTGCTCTAACACAGTCACGATTTCGGAAACTGCGCCATTTACGATCTGTGCTATCCAACCGTACAGGACTTGCGTACTATGCCTGAACAACCAGCTATTGGACGCAGATTTTCGCAGATAAATGTAAGCGAAGCGACAAAATCTGCGTAAATCTGCGTCCGGTTTTGCGGAGTTGCGTAAGCCATGCGTATTCTTAACGGATTCATCGATTCGCTGCCTCATTCGTGGCCGGCCTGTTTCATCTTCGGCGCCGCCAGAGTATGACCCCCACGATGGCGATGACGAATACCACCGTGCCGCTAATCAGCGCGACGGTGTGCGTGGGAGATGAGGGTTCGGGCGTTCCTGGCGCGGCGGTAGCTTCTTCGATGATGAGCTGTGGCGTGGCTGTCGGTGACGGCGTTGGCGTTGCCTGAGGGGTGGGAGTGTCGGTGGGTACGGGTTTGGACAAGCGCACGTAATCGGAGTTCGTTTGCATATTGTTGTGCTCGTCGCTCTCCTCTACGCGGCCTGTGTCGCCCTCTGGCGCATCGGCCTCAGGCGCGTCCACCCAGGCGAGGACAATGAATGGCCCGGTGTCGCTGGGTTCCCAGCGCGGCTTGTTGTCAGGCCCGTTGTTAGCGACGAGGATCATCTCTGTGTTGGGCGCTAGCGGGTAGGCCGTCTCAGCCCAACTAACGAGTTCGCCGTTGACCAAGAACCCACAGCGGAACCCACCCAGCACTGCGGCAGCGCCCTGATTTTTGACGACAGCGCGGAAAGTCAGCCCTTCATCTTTGACAGGCGGATCTTCGATCCAACTCACCTTGCTCACGACGAGGTCCGGGCGCAGATCAACGGGGGCGATGACGTCGCCGGTTGTATCCGGCTCCGGCAGTGGGACGTCCACCCGGTCGAAGACCCAGAATTCCCACAGCGAATAGCCCCACTCGGTCCCGCGTTTCAGTCCCTCCATGCGCACGTAGCGCCCGCGCGCCGCCACGAGACGATCGTCCTGCCCGCCGTCGCCGGCCGTTTCGTGGACGAGATCCGTCCACGTCACATTGTCATCGGAGACTTGCAGCTTGTATTCCTTGCCGTAGGCTGTTTCCCAGACCAGCACGATGCGGGCGATGTCGCGGACTTCGCCCAGGTCAACCGTGATGAACTGTGGATCGGTGTACGCAGACGCCCAGCGCGAGTTCAATCGCCCGTCTACAGCATTCTCACCCGTCAGGTTGGTGCTCTCGACAGAGGAAACTTCGACCGGTCGCCCGACCGAGAGGATGCCTGTGGGCGCGGGCAGCGGGGTGGGCGTCGGCGCAGGCGTCGGGGTGGGGATCGGTGTCGCGGCGACGATCCATTTCGGGCGCACGGCGAGATTGCGGATGCTGTACGTGCTGGTGACGGCCACTTCCAGCCCCCAGCTATGCAGCGTGTCGAAGGTGCCGTCCTCGGTCATGTCCATTTCCGCGCAATCGCTGTTCCCCGGCCCCCACGACCACGGTAGATAGCCAACTTCGTTGAGCGCGCACTGTTCGATAATCGTTTGGTAGGGGATGCAGCAGCTACATCCCGGCCCCTTGTGCGCGAACTCGCCGACGATGAGCGGCAGATCCAGGTCTACCGACTCCTTGATTTCATCGATAACGAGTTGCGCCACCTGCGAACCGCGCCACGCGCTCGGCCACCACATATGAATGGAGAACATCAAGTTGTGGTCGGGATCGATCTCAATCAAGTGTGGCCCGTTCTTCTGCAAGCCGTTGATGTCCTGCCCCCACCCGGAGGAATCGATGATCAGTGGAACGTGGATGCCCGCCGCGCGCATTCGCCAGATTGCCAGCGCGTATCCCGCGCGATATTGATCGTCGGGCACGATGCTATTGCCAGCCTCGTTGGCGATGTTGATGAGCAGATACGCTTCGTGCTTCTTGAGCACGGAGAGAACGTCCGGTCGCACCCAGTAATCGACACAGAGTTGCAAGTTATCCCATTTCCCTGTCGAATCGTGACAGTCTACCATCGGGATCAACTGGTGATTGATAGCGTTGGTGATGGCGATGTCCAGCTCTCCTGCCGAACCTTCCACTAACCAGACGATGCGCACGACGTTCGCGCCGGTCTTGGCGATTTCGGGGAACGCCGGGATACCGTCGCGGTCGGTGTAGATGACCATCTTGTTCACACCGTAGAGGATGATCTTGTTGCCAAATCGGTCGTAGAGGTAACGGCCTTGGACATGGAATCCGGGATATTGGCCCGTTTGCGCTTGCGCCTGAAGATTGCCGTGCAACAGCAAAAACCCTCCCACGATGACCAGACCGAGTAACCACCACACCCAAATCCGTCGTCTGTACTCCATCTCATACGCCTCCCGGATGATTTCCCTGTATTTTAGCACGTTACCGTGAATCCACACTCACGGACGAGCACCAAATGTGGCGCGAGTTGGCAATACGCAGCGATGCGGGTTGCGCATCGTCTGTTAGGGAGTACAATGTTGGCGATGTTCAAAACCAATTTCGTCAAACACTGGCCTGTCCTGCTGTTGCTCCTCGTGCAACTGCTGGCGGGCATCATCATCTCACCAATGCGCTCTTTTTTCCCCATCTACGCCACCGAGCAGTTGGCCTACACCGCCGCGGCAGCCTCCGCCATCGTCGCGGCTGGACAGTTTGTGGGGATGATCACCTCGCTGATCGGCGGCACCGTGTCGGATAGCATCGGGCACAAATGGGCGCTGGCGTTGGGATTGGCGGCGTCCGCTTTGGGCAGCGCGTTTTACTTCACCCGTGCGCTGTGGCTGGTGACGGTGTTGTGGATCGTCGGCGTGATTGGATTGACGTTCATCACGTTAGGCGGGCAAAGCTACCTGAACGCCGCTGTCAGCAAGGCGAACCTGGGCGCGCTTTCGGCGCTCTACAACTGGGGGTTCACCCTCGGCGGCGCGTTGAGCAGTCCCGGCGCGGGCTGGCTGCTCGATCAGTACGGCTTTAGCGCGCTGGGCTGGGCGCTGGTGGGACTCTCGCTGGCCGGGGCAGTGACGGCGGGGTTGCTGCCGCGCCAATCGCACGCAACTACAGAGACGCACAGCGCGCCGTTCCGCGCGTTGACAAGCTATGGCGGCATCGTGCGCCGCCCGATTATCCTCACCCTGGGGATGCTGCGCTTTCTCCCCACCTGTTACTACGGCATGGCGATGGTGTTGCTTCCGCTGTTGATCAAGGCCCATTCCGGAAGCAACACAGCCGTAGCATTGTTCACGACGATCATGTTGATCGTGGCTTCGCTCGCACAGATTATCGCCGGGCGCGCCGCCGATCGTCTGGGTCGCCGTGCGCCTACGCTGATCAACTACAGCATCCTGATCGTGGCAACCGTCGGCGCGACATTCTTCTCGGATGTGCTGTGGGGCATTTACGTCTTCGGCATTCTGGGGGTGAGCGCGGCGTGGGCGCTCTCCACGCTGATGCCCACCCTCGTCGCCGACGCCGCTCCCGTGGAAGAACACGGGCGCATCTTCGGCTTCCTGCACCTGCTCTGGAATGCCGGGATGATCGTCGGCTCGCTCATTGGCGGCGCGTTGGTGGAGATCGCCGTGGGATTGCCGTTTGCCGTGACGACGCTCTCCAATGTTGCCGCGCTTATCCTCGCCGCACTTTTCTTCCGTTTGATCGCGCGCCATGGCTTAAATGCGCATTAACTGCGCTTTAGCATCCAACCATCGCAAACGCACATTCGCGCTGCTCTAAGCTGGGTCGCTACACTTGCAAAATCTCGACCTCAAAATGCGATCTCCGCGATTTGCTCGAAATCAAATTCCACACGTAGTTCTGCGAAATCCTCAGTTGCATCGTCTTCATCGTCACCCAGTGTACCAGCTTTGACACCCCGGTCGCAGTACGAGCGGTAGGGACAGTAGGCGCAGCGGCGTTCGTCCTCCGTTAGAAGGAAGGCATCTTCATCCAGGGAGAGGATTTGTTCGATGAGGCCGGTCAGGTAGACTTTGTCGTCGTGGTACTGCGCCGCGTCATAGGGCAAGCGCACCGGTGCTTCGGGATGTTCGGCGAACCAGTAGACCATCTCGATTTGCGCGGGATCGAAGGGCTGCCCGCCGTTGAGGTGCGCTCCAGCGCGGGCGAGCAAGTAGCGATAGACGCGCGTCTGCAAGCGCGCCTTCAGCGTGAGCGGCTTGCCGCGCTTGGGCGATGTTTTCCAGTCGAAGATGACGGCCCGTTGTCCAGGCTGTACTACCACCAAATCGTACTTCGCCAGCAAACGCCGTCCTGCCAGCGCCGCCGTCAGCGTGGCCTCCGGGTAGCGGGTTGTATCTGGCAGCATCTCGGCAGGGCGATAGACGCAGTAGTTGCGCCACCAACGTTCCAGGTCGGGATCGGCGGCGAGCGGCGTCAGCCGCGCCTCCGGGATGCCGACCAAATGCTGTTGCACCATCCGGTGGAACGTCAACCCCAACTGCTGGTGGCGTTCGTACTCCTCGACCGGCTCGGCGGCGACGGCGGGCCACGTCACGCGCAGCACGTAGCGCAGATAAAACCGTCGTGGGCAATCCACGAAGTCTTGCAAGCTGGCCTGGCTAAATTGAAGGTCGGCGGGAATCGTCATCTTTCACACAACCGGATTTTTCGACAGATTGCGTATTATTCATCGCCAGGATCGGGAAGGTACGGAATCAATCCCTTGCGATAGGCTTCCTCCTGATAAGGCCAGGGAAGGCTGCGCGCGTCCACAATGAGGCCGTCCACGGAAACCATCCACGCCATAGGGTTCGCGTCCATTTTGCTCGGCAGAGTCCAGTCAGGATCGAAGACGCCGATATTCAGCAGGTCTTTGATTTGCTTCGATTTTGCGCTGACGCTACCCTTGCTCAGCCCGAACAACCCGGCGAGTTCGTCGGCGCGCATGTGCGGGGTCTGCGTTTTGTCGAACAAGAAATTCACGCTCCCTACCGTATGGACGATGGCCGCCGCCCAGGTTCTCGGCCGGCCGCCGAGCAAAGGCGAAGGGCGTTTGCGGGCCAACGTCGCGGCCATTTGACGGCACACCTGCGCGTATTCGGCGTCGAGGTGTTCCTCACAGAATGCATCCGTCAGCGCCACAATTTCATCGTAGCGCGGTTTCATTGCCTCGGGGACAGTTTCACTCTTCGTTTTACGGGCCATCGTTTTCCTCCTCTGAAAATAGCTTCAACGGATCGAACGGATTCAACGGAAAAATATCCGTTAAATTNNNNTGAATCCGTTGAGGAAATCCTTTTCATCCTCGTTGGTGTGGAATCCCACATGGGAACTCCTAAAAATCTCAACGGCTTTAACGGGTAGAACGGAAAAATCCGTTGGAATCCGTTCAATCCGTTGAGGTGATGTTTTCCTTTTCCATCTCCCACCACGTTTGCAGCGCGATGAACGGCACGGCGGGTTGCGCGGTGCCGCGCCGCCCGGTGTTCCACGTCATTGTGAGGGCCTTGCGCGCGCGGGTGATGCCGACGTAGAGCAGGCGCAACCGCTCCGCGGCGTAGTCATGGCGCGCGCGCAGTGTGGGGGTCCCCTCGTCGTAGATGAAGAGATCGGGATTTTCGTAGAAAGCCTTCAACTGCGCCAGCACCTCCGCTTCCAGGTTCAAGTGATCGCGCACAAACCACGCTTCCGAGATGAAGCTGTCCTGCGGCAGCGCCGAGGGGAAGTCGTAGTCGTTGACCGACAGCAGGTACACCTTGTCCCACTCCAAGCCCTTCGCCTTGTGGATCGTCGAGATGATGACCTCGCCCTTGTGCGCATCGGGATCGAAGCCCGTGTCCTCGTCGCTGAAGCCGAGGAACTTGCGCTCGTTTTTGGCGACGACGGCCAATTCCTGTGTCAGCTCCGGCAGCCGCCATTCGGGATGCGCGTTGGCGGCCTGCCGCAGCACCACGGCCAGCTTGTGGGCGATGGCGAGGTCGGCGGGCGCGGTGAACAGGTCTTGCGCCAGCGTGAGGATAATTTGGTCGATAGGCAGCGTCGTCGTCCCTTGCCAGCGCTGCACCAAAACGCGGAATTCGACCAGGTGATCGTGCAGCAGCGGGTCGGCGTTCTCCATATTCTGTTCAGCCAGCCAATCGCGGTCGGCGCGGGGCCACAGGTAGTCCTCCACGCGCGCGATCTGCCGCAGGCGCTTGGCGATGTCTTCCACACGGGCTTCCAACACCGGGTCCTCACGCGCTGCACGCTGCCACACGCGGTAGACCGTCGCCAGCTTTTTGGCCGACGTCGGTTCCGCGAGATAATAACACAGGTGCGTCAACGCGCCCGCCGCCTCTCGCGTGGAGCGGGTGCTGCGCAGCAGTTCGACGCAGGGGATGTTCTTGGCTTTCAGCGCGTTCGCCACCTCGAAGCCCCGATCGTTGCGCGGGACGAGCACGGCGACGGTTTCGTCTTTGTGCTCCGGCAGCCAGCGTTCCAGCGAACGCACGACCGCTTCGATTTCCTGCTGTGGCGAGAGTCCGCGCGCGGTGAGGTGGACGTTTTCCGGCGCATCGGACGGATTTGGCTGCGGGTCGCCACGCGGCGTCGGCCTGATGTACGGCGTGGCGAGCGCGCTGCGGATCGCCGGAACGGGATGCGCATCATTGCTCCAGCGGATGAGGTAGTTCGCCAGATTGATGACGCTCTGCATCGAGCGCCCGGAGTTCGGCAGATCCCGCGCCCGGACGCCCGGCTGTTTCATGAATCGGCGCAGATATTCCGGGCTGGCGGTGGTGAACGTCTCGTAAATCGCCTGGTTGGGATCGCCGACGCGCACCCAGTTGCCCTCCGGCCCCACAAGCAGCTTGAGGATTTCCTCTTGCAGGCGACTGCTATCCTGCGCCTCGTCTTCGAGGATGTAAGGCCAGCGTTCGCGCAGCCGCGCCAGGAACGCCGGATCGAGCCGCAGCGTTTGCAGCGCCAGGCGGATGAGATCGTCGAAGTCCACCGCCCCGCGGTAAGCCAGCGCGCGCTGGTAGTCGGCATAGATCGCGTAGCCCATTTCTAGCAGCGCGAGTTCTTCGGGGAACTGGTCCAGCCGGTAGCGCAAATCGGCGGGCGTCAGTTGCAGGTCTTTGGCCTGCTTGATGAAGCTGGTCGCCAGCCCGGTGACGTAGTCCTGCCAGCGCCCGCGTCGCACGCCCTCCGCGCGGGTTTCGTCAAGATCGGCGGAGAGGACGGCATCCAGGCTGTAAGGATGACTGCGGACCCAGACCTGCGCGGCGTCTTGCAGGATTTCCTGAGCGGCGCGTTCGTCGATGATCTGGAAATCGTCGGCGAGGCCGGCCAGCGCCGGGCGCTCGCGCACGATGTCGTGCGACAGGCCGTGCAGCGTGCGCACCCGGTAGCCGACGTTGGGCAACAGCCCACGCTCCTGCACGAAGCGCGCCACCCGCCCGGCGAAGTTGCTCACGGCGGAGTTGACCAGCGTGACGACCAGCACTTCCTGCTCGTCGCCCAGATTTCCTTCGGCGATCAGCTTCGCCGCCAGCAGCGACAGCGTCCACGTCTTCCCACTGCCCGGCACCGCCGCAACGCCCATTCGCCCGCCCTTGTAGGCGAGCACCTGGCGTTGCCTGGGTCGCGGTTGGAAGGTTGCCCCCATTACCAATTACCCGTTACCAATTACCCTTCACCCAACACCACTTCCGCGCGGACGACGCCGGCGCGGTCGTGACGGGCGACGAGGTTGACGACGCCGCCTTGCGGGGCGCGGACGACCCACTCGACTTTGAGACGGTCTTCCGTCGGGTCAACGTCGCCGAAAACCTGCTTGTAGGCGCGGCCTTCGAGTTGGCCCAGTTCCTCGCGCGGCTTGCCGGTTTCCAGCGTCGCGCCCTCTGGTAGCGCGATCTCGGCGATGACGCCGCGCACGACTTTCTTCTCGACCGCTTTTTTCGTCCCGTAGGTAGGCAGCCAACCGGTGTTGTGGATGACCAACCGCACGCGGTAGGTCCCGTCGCCCAACGGTTTGGCGCTCGCTTCGTACAACTCCAGGCGCGGCGAGATCAGGCATTGCCAGAGGATCCAATCGGGGAAGAGCGCCACTTCCTTCTCCACAAACTGCGGCGGGGGATTGCGGAAGGCGTACACGTTGTCCCACCCGCCTAGCTCCACCGGTCCCAACTGCGGATGCTCGAAGGCGTACCATTCGACGTAGCCTTTGCCGTCCAGGACCTCGTCGCTCCATTCGAGCAGCTTGAGATCGTCTTCCAGCGGGTGCTCGCGCCACCACTCGATGAACTTGTACTCCTCGATGCCGGCCTGGCGTTGCGGACTCCAAATCTCCACCGTCCAGCCGAACGCGCCCATCTGCTCGTAGAACCACGTATCGAACCCGCCGGTGATGATCTCCTTGGGGTGATAGCGGAAATCGTGGTAGACGGAGACGTTGGGGTAGCCGGTGATTTCCGTGCCCTTCGCGCCGATCTTCTGGAACGTCCACAGGTCTTCCACGGGGAATTCTTTGTCGTCGCGGTCGTCGTAGGGGCGCAGGAGCGCGCCGCTGTACGTGTGAAACGCCACGCCGCCGCTGATATTGGGGTGGCTGGCGATGAACTGCACCATCGCGTGAACCTCCGGCTCCGAAGCGGGATACGACCCGGCCCCGCGTTGCTCGACTTCCTGCCGCCAGTGTTCGGGGAAGTTGCGGTTGAGGTCGAGGCGCTCTTTTTTCGGCTGAATCGCAATCGTCACGCCGTCGTAATCCTGGATGGGGCCTTCGGGCAACAGGCGATAGTATTGCCCGCCGGTCTCGGTGGGGTCGCGGCGCACCATCAGGCGCGGCTCCTCCGGGCAGACCTTCCATGCGCCGTTGGGGTCGGGGATGCGCATCGTGAGCATCCGTCCGTCGCCGTCGATGTCTTCCGTCACCAGGCCGCCGAGCGGTTCCTCGTCGTAGGGATAGGGGCGCGTGCTGGAGCGGATGTAGCGGGGCTTGTCGGCGAGCGCCCACTCCGCGCCGTCGGGATTCACGCGCGGGCAGATGTAGAACGCGCGCGTATCGAGCGCACGGGTGACATCCGTGTCGTCGCCGTAAACCGTCACCAGCTTGTTGAGCAGATACAGGCAGGCGGTCGAGGGCGACAGTTCGGTGGCGTGGATGTTGCCATCCACCCAGAACGCCGGTTTCTCTTCTGCCGGGCCGGTTGCCGTGTTGGTGACGGTCGCCAGCCATAAGTCGCGCCCCTCGTAGCTCTTGCCGATGCTCGTCACTTGCACGAGCTGCGGATACTCCTCAGCGTAGGCTTCGAGGATGCGGGTGAGATCGTCGTAGCGGTAAAACGTGTCGAATCGAATGTCAGGCATAGTTGATCTCCTTAAGGGTGAATTATGAATCGCATGTATTGTACTACTGCGCCGGATACACACAAGACGATTGACGCGGGGGCTGACCTCGGCTATACTGTAGGTGGAGGTGAGCGATGGCGCAGACCAAGATACCGGCGGGAAAAATCGTGAATGACGCAGTGATTCGTGAAATGGCAGCGGTCGCAGCGCAGGAAGTTCAGCCAGAGGCAATCATCCTGTTCGGTTCGTATGCCACCGGTCAGGCGCGCCCGGATTCGGATGTGGATTTGCTAATTGTCCAGTCTGCTCCATTTGGTCCGCATCGTGATCGCCGCAAAGAGATGACGCGCCTGTGGCGGGCGCTGGCCCGGTTTATGGTCGCCAAGGATATTTTGGTCTACAGCCGTGATGAGGTCGAGCAGTGGCGCGACGCGCGCAATCACATTATCGCACGGGCCTTGCGCGAGGGGAAAGTGCTGTATGGACAGATCTGAGGCCGATTGTAACGAGGCGCGCGCCCTATTGCTGGCAGCGCGCAAAGATTGGCAGGCGCTAGAGGGCATGTGCGATAAGTTAAACCGGCTCGAGGCGATCAGGCGCGTTGGAGCACTTCTACGCAGCGTCGAAGATTTACTTTCCTCAACCGCTACTTCTGCAAGGGGATGTTAGGCGCGACAAGCTGAGGGCAGGAATCAGCTTTGCGCTCGCAGCACCCGCTGTATCGCCTTGAGCAGCGGCCCCGTCTGTTCGTACCCCTGCTCGCCGAGTTCGCTCAGGCCCAGATAGACTGTCTTCCGGCAGCGGCGCACCAACCCGGCGACGAGCCGGTGCAGCGACAGTTGCCGCGCAGCGACTTCCTCTGTGTCCGTCCACGGCTGCCCCCTCGACCAGCGGCGGCTGAGCACGTAGAGATGCGTCAGCGGTTGGTACAGGCGCTCCCACCAGCCCGTCCCGCCGACGTTGAGCCAGAACTGCACGTCCACCGGCTGGTTGCTCAGCAGGAAGGTGTAGGCCGGGGCCAGCAACACGGCGTTCTCGTCGCGTTCTTGCCAGGGCTGCAAATACTGCGCCGCGATGACGCCGCGCTGCACCATTTCCAGGTACTCCTGGCCGAGCGGTTTGCCGGCGGGCAGGTCGGCGGCGATCCAGCGGAATTTCTGCACCGACTCGACGGCTGCCGACCAATGACGACCTATGAAAGGCGCTTCTCCAGATCTGCCAGGCGTCGTTCAAGTGCCGTGATCCGTTCCAGAGCGTCTTCCAGCGTCGAGATAACGAGACGCCCCGCCGGTTCACCAGTGAGCAAGGCGCACATCTGCTCGCGGAATTCGGGCTGCTTACAGAGTTGCGCCGATGTCTCTCGCGTCCCACCCCGACTGCGCAGGCAGGGCTGAAGCACATCGAAAGCTATCACTTCAGCGGCTTCTAGCTTATCGCGCTCGGCAAAGTCAGGATGCTCCCACCAACGCACCTCGGTCACGTAGTCGGGATTGAGCACTACGGCTGAAGTTCCAGTAGTAATGTTGCTGCGTCTGATAAGATGTCGTTCAATACGTCGTCTGAGTTTATCGCTTACACCGACGTAGGCTACATACAGGCCGCGCCCGCTGCCGCCATACATCGCATAGACTACCGGGGCACTCGGTAGGTCGGTAGTCGCAGTAATAACAACCGGCTGCTTCTTGACTGCCGCTGGCTGAGATGGCTCCGGTGACGGGGCCAATTGCTTGACCACTTCTTCCTGTTTGACGGTCAACTGTAGACCATTCGAGATAGATAGGCGAAACATCATCCCTTGATAGGGCTTCATTAGCCCGTTGCTGAAGGCAACTCGGCCAAGCGACCTGGTATATGTCTTGTTACCTTTCACCAAACCATTCGCGGCAAGATAAGCGTAACTAGACCAGTTCTGCCGTTTACCGATTTGGCGTAGATCAGAGACATCCAGGGCGCGACTCTCGCCCTTTTGAGCGGCTTCGGCCAGAAGTTCGGCGACCGCATTGAGTCGTTTCAGCCAGTAGTCATCGTATTTATTCATCTACGTAACCTCCCCTCTGTTGTGTATTTACGAGTACGTAGTATCGCGCTTAGGCGGCAGCAATAGCCGATCTTTGATGGTGATGGCCTTACCACGTTGCCCACTCACGGCTTAACAACTTCGCTTGCTCTAGCACGGTCTCGGTCGCCTGGGGGCGTTTGTCGGGTGGGTAGCCGTAGCGTCGTAAGATTTTCTTGACTTCGACGCGCATCCGGGCGCGGGCGCTTTCTCTGAATTCCCAATCGATGGAGATAGTGGCGCGCATTTTCTGGACCAGTTCTTGGGCGATTTTCTTGAGCACTTCGTCACCCAGGATTTTCACGGCGCTGTCGTTGGTTCCCAGAGCGTCGTAGAAGGCCAGTTCTTCCTCGGTCAGGCCCAAGTCGCTCCCGCGATCACGGGCGGCGCGCATCTCTTGCGCCAGTTTGACGAGTTCGCGGATGATTTCGGTGGCCGCAATCTGCTGCTGGTTGTAGCGTTCCATCGTGTTGAGCAGCATCCCGGCGAAGGAGCGCGATTGGATGAGATTCGTGCGCCGGTTGGCGCGGATTTCGTCCTCGATGAGGCGGCGCAGGAGTTCTACCACCAGGTCGCGTTGCGGAAGGGCGGCGACTTCCAGTAGAAAGGCGTCGGAGAGGATGCTGATGTCCGACTGCGGCAAGCCCGCGATGGCGAACAGGTTCACCACGCCTTCCGGGGCGACGGCATTGGCGACGATTTGCGCGACGGCGCAATCCAGGCTTTGCGGGGTCTTGCCGGTGCGCGTTGGACCGACGGCTATGTCCTTGACCAGCGGCGCTTTGACGATTTGGAAGAAGGACACTTCGTCGCGGATGGGGAGGACTTTTTCGTGCGGGTTCGCCAGGGCGAAGGCGCGACTCAGGGCGGCGACGGCGTCAATGTAGCGGTCGCGGCCAGCCTCCCGACCCTTGAGGATGTGGTCGATGGCGTTCGCCAGGAGCGTGAGACGCGAGGCCGGACTGCCGCTAAAGAAGGGTTGGTAGTCGAAGCCGTGGAACATCGCTTTGACCACCTCGTACTTCTCCAACGTCAGGTCGGCGGCCAGGTCTTGGCGCTTGCCGGTCAGTTCGCGGTCGCCCTCGGTGAAGTCCTTGAGAGCTTCCTGAAGTTGCATCTGCAACGGCAAGTAGGCGACCACCAGGCCGCCATCCTTGCCGGGATAGACGCGATTGACGCGGGCTATGGCCTGCATCAGGCTTAATCCTTGCATCGGTTTGTCCACGTACATGGTGTGCAGGCTTGGCGCGTCGAAGCCGGTGAGCCACATATCGCGCACAATGACGAGCTTGAATCCCGTACTATCATCCCGGAAGCGATTTGCCATTTCTTTGCTGCGCTGTTTGCTGCGGATGTGGACTTGCCACGCGGGGGGATCGGAGGCGCTGCCGCTCATCACCACTTTGAGCAGACCCTTATCGTCGTCGGGATGATGCCATTCCGGGCGCAGCTTGATGAGGGCGTCGTGCATTTTGACGCAGATTTCGCGGGTCATACAGACGATCATCCCCTTGCCGGGGAGCGTCGCATCCCGCGCCTCGAAGTGCGCCACGATGTCCTGAGCAATCAGGGCGACGCGGTCATCCGCACCGACGATGGCCGCCATCTGCGCCCACTTGCTCTTGAGGCGCTCCTTCTGCGTCACTTCTTCGCCCTCGGTCACTTCCTCGAAGTCGGGGTCAATGCGCGGCAGCATCGCTTCGGAGAGCTTGAGTTTGGCGTGCCGGGCGTCGTAGTAGATGGGGACGGTGGCCTGATCCTCCACAGCGCGTTGGATGTCGTACACGTCGATGTAGTCGCCGAAGACGTTGCGGGTGTTGCGGTCGGCGGCGGAGACGGGCGTGCCGGTAAAGCCAATGAAGGCGGCGTTGGGCAAAGCGTCGCGCAGATACTTCGCCAGGCCGTAGACTCTGTGCAGGCCGTCCTCACGCTCGATGTAGCGGGCCTCGAAGCCGTACTGCGTGCGGTGCGCTTCGTCCACGATGAAGACGATGTTGCGCCGCTCGGACAGCAGCGGGGCGCTGCCCTGGGGCTTGCCTTCCACCGTTTCCGGCAGGAATTTCTGGATGGTGGTGAAGACGACGCCCCCGGAGGCCACACGGAGCCGCTCGCGCAGGTCAGGGCGGCTTTCGGCCTGCTGCGGCGCTTGACGGAGCAGTTCGTAGCCCAGGGCGAAGGTGTCGAACAATTGGTCGTCCAGGTCGTTGCGGTCGGTGAGGACGACGAGGGTGGGGTTCGCCATCGTTGGCTGTTGGATGACCTTGCCCGCGTAGAACAGCATCGAGAGGCTTTTGCCGGAGCCTTGCGTGTGCCAGACGACGCCGACACGCTTGTTCCCGCGCTCGCCTGTAGCCCGCACCGTCTCGGCGACGGCTTTGTTGACGGCGAAATACTGGTGATAGCCCGCGAGCTTCTTCTGGATGGCGCGGCCATCGTCCTCGAAGACGGTGAAGTAACGCAACAGGTCGAGCAGACGCTCCGGGGCCAGCGCGCCGCGTATGAGCACTTCCAATTGCGCGCGTCCTTCTTCCAGCGTCTCGCCATCCACCGAACGCCAGCGTTTGAACCAGTCCCAGGAGGCGGTCAGGCTGCCCAGGCGGGCATCCGTCCCGTCGCTGGCGACGAGCACGGCGTTGGGGATGAACAGGTCGGGGATTTCCTGTTTGTAGGTTTGGAGTTGGGTGTAGGCCGTCTCGACGGTGGCTTTCTCGTCGGCGGCGTTCTTGAGTTCGATGACGGCGAGCGGCAGGCCGTTGGCGAACAGCAGCACATCCGGGCGGCGGGTTTCTTCCAGGGGCCGGTCGGGGTTGGGCAGCGCGCCCTGCTTTTGGATGCTGAATTGGTTGACGGCCAGCCAGTCGTTGTTGCGGGGCCGGTCGAAGTCCAGCACGCGGGCGTTGACGTAGACGGTGCGCCCATCCTGCTGATAACTGACGGGGGCGCCATCCACGAGCAGGCGATGCAGGCGGTGGTTGTTGACGACGAGGTTGGGGCTTTCGGCGCGGGTGAGTTGGCGGACGGCGTCATCCAGGCTCTCGCGGGGCAAGGCGGGATTGAGTTTTGCCAGGGCTGTGCGCAAGCGACCAGTGAGGATCACGTCGCGGTAAGTGGCGCGCTCAGCGGCGGGTTCGCCAGGCGCGATCTCCGGGCCGGGGATGTAGGCATACCCTACCGTTTGTAGCCATTCCAACGCGGCGTCTTCGACATCGGATTCGGTGAAGGCGCTCATCACTCTTCTCTGGGATCGCCGCGCTCCAGCGCGGCAAGCGTAACCCTCGCGCTACTCCACGGCCAATCTTCAGCCCTTTTCACCAACCCGGCTTTCACCGGGTTATTGTGAATATACGCCATCGCCGTCGCAAAATGCTGCTCGTTGCGCATAAAGCGATCCCAATAATCACGTTGCCAGACTTGGCGGGTTTGTTGCCAGGCTGGTTTCTGCCAGGCTGGAGCCTGGCGTTCCCAGTTATCCATAAATGCACGAATTCGCCTTCCCGTGAACGACTTCCACGAGGCAATGGTTTTCGCCATCGTCCATTCTCCTAATGGTTGGAAAAGCACATGCACATGATTGGGCATCACAACCCAGGCAAACAAGCGGTAACGCTCCCCATCGAAATGCAAGAAAGAAGCCTGGACCATTTCCGCGACCTCCGGTTCGCGCAAAACACAACTTCCATGTCCGGCATCGATCCAGTCTTGAAGCCGTTTACGAAGCGCAAAGTCTTTTTGCTCTGGCGGCATTTCGCGTACCTCATCCTCAAAACGCGCCAGTACCGGGGCGGGCAAGCTGTCTGCCAGGTGATATGTCACGTGCTGGATCACCTCCGCCGACTCGAAATGCGGTATATACCCCCGCGAGTGCCAGCCCCTGGGATCGCCACGCTCCGGCGTGGCTTCTGGGCCAGGCTGGAGCCTGGCGTTCCCATTGTTGTTCACACGCACCTCCCCCTGGGATCGCCACGCTCCGGCGTGGCTTCTGCGCCAGGCTGGAGCCTGGCGTTCCCATTGTTGTTCATACACACCTCCCAACGATGCGTTCCGCATCCGGTACGCGCACTTCCCCGGAGATGAGTTTGGGCAGCAGGGTGTCGCGTAATTCGGCGAGGGTGCGGGATTGTACTGCGTTTTGAATGTACAGGTCAATCAGTGGTTTCATTTGTTCTGTCATCCATTGTAAAGCCTGGCTCGGTGGTACAATCACCAGCGCCTCACTCAAATGATGACGTTGAATATGTCCCATTGTGGTTGCCTTACCCGCAGCAATTTGTTGAAAATCAGGTAGATAGTGCTTCGTCCAGAGATAGTAAAACCACTTTGGGTAATCCGACGACGTTACTTTGAACAAATGTTGATTCAACGCTCCTGTACCACCACACCACAGACTCACCTCAAGACTACCAGACCACGAAAATAGAACATCCCCGTCATTAACGATGTAGACAGGATCAATGTCAGCACTGGCTTTGTCCGCGTCTTTGGTGTCGTTTTTTCGTAATTGGGCAATCTTGATCACAGGCAGGTATTCGGTTCCCTCTGGTGGAAATTTCTGCAATGCTAAACCATTCAGATAATCCGCAATCTCATCCAATGGCTTCACTACCCACCCCTTCGGAATCTCCCCCAACTCCGACTCCACAAACCCATCCGGGAACAGCGCAGCGGTTGCAGCGTCCATTCCCACGGGCGGCTCACCGACGGCCTTCGCTCGCACCGGATCGAAGTCCACGAACCAGGATTTGAAGATGGCGCGGGCGAGGCTTTCGAGCGTGACGTTCATCTGGCGGTTGAGTTCGATTTTGGCAGAGAGTTCAAAATATATGTCTCCAATGAATTGTTGCGATTCACGGCTAGGAACTGGAAGTAACAATTTGTCGAAATCTCCCTTTTTGAAGTGTGGGATAAGTGTTCCGACATGCATTTGCTCGATTCGGGTTTGTACATTTGGTGAACGCAAAAGAGCAAAAAGGTACTTTGGGTAGACCTTATTTGGATTAGCTCTTACCGCGACCATATCCTGTGCAATACAGAAATCTACCGGATCAGGAGCCATACACACTCGCCCAGGGGTCCCTTTTGTGACAAATATCAAATCACCTGGTTTGGGGTGTCCTCGGAACCAAGTTTCGTAGGTTTGCCGTGACACGTAACGCACCTTTTCATAAGCCGGATAGAGAAGATCGTTGTGAATGCAATTCGTTGCAATGAGCGGAATGCCCGTATTTGCTGTTGGGCACGTCTTGCCACGGTTATCAACAATATCGCTAAGAAGCTCTGTGAATGGAACTTCCTCAATTTGCATCCAGTATCTCCAAAATGCGTAGAATTGACTTCTCTAACTTTGCAGATTCAGCAAATTGCTCTCGTAAGGTGATAGCCAACCGCTCCGCCTTTTCCTCAAATGGCTCATCGTCATCCTCGGCTTCCTCAATCCCCACGTAACGTCCGGGGGTGAGGATGTAGTTGTGGGCGCGAATGTCGTCCAGCGCAGCGGATTTACAGAAGCCGGGGATGTCCGTATACCTGGGATCGCCACGCTCCGGCGTGGCTGCCGGGCTGGAGCCCGGCGATCCCAATTCCTGATCGTCACGCTCCGGCGTGGCTGCCGGGCTGGAGCCCGGCGATCCTAATTCCTGATCCCCGCGCCAGGCGTGGTAGGTGTCCACGATCTTGCGCACGTCCTCCGGCGTCAGTTGGCGGTGGATGCGATCTGTCAATTGCCCCATCTGCCGGGCGTCGATGAACAGTGTCTCGCCGCGCCGGTCGCGCAACGGGCGGCGCGGGTCTGTCCCGGCCTTGTCCCGCGCCAGGAACCACAGGCACACGGGGATCTGCGTGGTGTAGAACAATTGCCCCGGCAGCGCGACCATACAATCCACCAGGTCGGCTTCGACGATGGCCCGGCGAATGTCGCCTTCGCCGCTGCTCTGTGACGACATCGAGCCGTTCGCCAGCACGAAGCCCGCCATCCCGTTGGGGGCGAGGTGGTGGATTATGTGCTGCACCCAGGCGTAGTTGGCGTTGCGGGCAGGCGGGGCGCCGTACTTCCAGCGCACGTCCTGCTGCACCTGCGCCGCGCCCCATTCCTTCATATTGAAGGGCGGATTGGCGAGGATGTAGTCGGCTTTGAGATCGGGATGAAGGTCGTTGAGGAAGCTGTCGGCGTTGTGCGGGCCGAGGTCGCCTTCGATGCCCCGGATGGCGAGGTTCATCCGGCACAACCGCCACGTCGTCGGGTTCGATTCCTGCCCGAAGATAGAGAGCGCGAAACGGCCCCCGCCGTGCGCTGCCACAAATTCTTCAGATTGCACGAACATCCCGCCGCTGCCGCAGCACGGGTCGTAGATGCGGCCCTGGTACGGCTCCAACATCGCCACTAAGGGTCTGTAAAAATATAACTTCCCGTTCAATCTAGG
>MTKY01051565.1_pt1 | contig 28115 bp, 27 predicted proteins | sample 1042731 | NCBI WGS metagenome assembly MTKY01 (sample SAMN06212206, study PRJNA360538) | anaerobic digester metagenome | biome: Wastewater treatment plant; material: sludge; isolation source: anaerobic digester fed with sludge from wastewater treatment plant | place: Denmark: WWTP Soeholt ...
ACCTGGAGGGATGTGCTGGAGTGGATACATCAAGCTGGTGGGGTGGCATTCGCGACTATCACCGCCCTCCTCTTGGCATAGGAGAGAGATAGGCGGGTTTTTTGCTGTTTTCTTGGGTTGCCGGGGGACGTTATCTCTCGCGTCTTTGTGCCATTGCTCTTTTATGGTGCAATCGTTATGCTTGGGACTCACCACAAAGAGACAGAGCACAAAGGGCACAAAGAGACAAAGGCACAAAGAGAGATTCTCTGGATATGATATCCACACAATTTAACTAAGGGCCGGAGAGTATGCTCTGCTCTGGGGGAGGGATTTGGATCGAAACAGTTAAGTTCAGGCTGTGAAACTAACAGCCGGGCGTCGATGGTCTAGTGGTTATGACTTGGGCCTTCCAGGCAGATCAGGGGATCTGCGAAGCAAGCCTACAACCCGGGTTCGAATCCCGGTCGACGCACTCGCCCTCTTCGCAGCATATCCTTCGCAAGCCTCGAATTCGTTAAATGCCGAATTATTTTCGCTACATTTATATGCTAGTTTCACCAGTTAATATCTCATGAAATCCGGTGGGGAGATCTCCAACGCACGAGGATTGCTGGCAGAGAAGATCGCAGGCGAGATCACCTTGTCTTCAAACCCAGGGGAGACATTGAGGAAGTGGAGGCGCAACTTCGGCATAACTCAGACCGATCTCTCCAATCATCTGAACATATCCCCCTCAGTGATATCGGACTATGAGAGCGGCAGGAGAAAGTCCCCAGGCATAATGATCGTCAGCAAGATAATCGATGCCCTGCTCAGACTGGATGAGAGCCGGGGCTGCAATGTTATGCGTGCTTATGAGAATATGTGGGGGGATATCCTGGGCCTGGACTCCATCTGCAGCGTCTGCGAGTATCAAGAGCCCCTTCCATTGAATGATATCGCCCGGAAGCTTGATGCGGCGGTGATATATGGCCGGACGGATATCACCATCTGGGGCTATACGCTGATAGATAGCCTGAAGGCCATTGTGGAGATGCTCCCCGACCAGTTCCAGAAGATCTATGGGCGGAGCACTGCCCGGGCGCTGATATTCACTGGAGTTCGATCCGGTCGATCGAGCATGGTTGCCGTTCGGGTGAGCAATCTGAAACCAGGGGCAGTGGTACTGCAAGGGATGGATCCAGTGGATGTTGACCCCATTGCAGTCAAGATCGCCAAGGTTGAAAATATTCCTCTTTTGACGACACATTTTTCCGTGGATGAGATCACCAGTGCTCTGAGCAAAGGGTGAAATCCATTGGTCTCGGGAATTGTCAGCTACGGGGTCTATATTCCCCGATTCAGGATAAGGGCAGATGAGATCGCCCGGGTATGGGGGGATGGCGATGACATCCCTTTAAGCCTGCAGGTCTTCGAGAAGTCCGTGCCTGATCTTGATGAGGATGCAGTGACCATCGCCGTGGAGGCAGCAAGAAACGCCATCGATCGCGCCGGTGTGGACCCGCGAAGGATAGGGGCCATCTATGCAGGCTCAGAGAGCCATCCTTATGCAGTCAAGCCCACGGGGACCATCGTGGGCCAGGCGGTCGGCACCTCCCCCTCCTTCACCACTGCGGACTTCGAGTTCGCCTGCAAGGCAGGGACAGCAGCCATCCAGGCATGCCTGGGCCTGGTAACCTCAGATCAGATCGATCTGGGGCTGGCCATAGGCGCCGACGTCAGCCAGGGAGCGCCCGGGGATATGCTGGAGTACACCGCCGCCGCCGGCGGAGCGGCCTATTTGATAGGAAAGAAGGACCTGGCAGCTCAGATCGAGGGCTTTTATTCCTTTACCACCGATACCCCTGACTTCTGGAGAAGGGAGGGAATGCCCTATCCTGAGCATGGGGGAAGGTTCACCGGGGAGCCGGCCTACTTCAAGCATGTCACCAGCGCCGCCACGGGATTGATGGAGAGGATGCAGACCAGCCCAAAGGATTATGATTACGCCGTCTTCCACCAGCCCAATGGCAAGTTCCCGGTGCGGGTGGCAAGGATGCTCGGCTTCTCCAAGAGCCAGATCGAGCCGGGGCTGATTGTGCCATTGATCGGGAACACCTACTCCGCCTCCTGTCTGATCGGCCTGGCTGCCACCCTGGATGTGGCCCGGCCGGGGGAGAGGATCTTCGTCACCAGCTTTGGCTCCGGCGCGGGGAGCGATGCCTTCAGCATCAGGGTGATGGACAGAATCGAGGAGATACGCTGCCATGCCCCCAGCGTTCGCGACTATATCGGCAATGCGCAGTATCTTGATTATGCAATGTATGCCAAGCACAAAGGCAAGCTGAGAGTATGAGATCGGTATCAATCGTTGGTGTGGGCTGCACCAGGTTCGGAGAGAGATGGGACTGCTCTCTGCGCGATATGATCGCTGAGGCAGGGGTCCTGGCCATTGAGGATGCAGAGATCAGCGGTGAGCAGATAGATGCCCTCTATGTAGGCAATATGAGCGGCGGGCGATTTATTGAGCAGGAGCATATCGGGGCTCTGATCGCCGACTGCGCAGGCCTCTCCCGGCTGCATGTCCCGTCCACCCGGGTGGAGGCGGCCTGCGCCTCCGGTGGCCTGGCCCTTCGCCAGGCGGTCTTGGCAGTGGCCAGCGGCTACTGCGATATTGTGATCGCCGCCGGGGTGGAGAAGATGACCGATGTGTCCTCGGGCACTGCCGCTGATGCTCTGGCCGCAGCAGCAGACAGGGAGTGGGAGTGCTTCTTTGGGGCCACATTCCCTGCGCTTTATGCCATGATGGCCAAGATGCATATGCGCCGCTACGGCACCACCCACGAGCAGATGGCACAGGTGGCAGTGAAAAATCACCATCATGCCTGTATGAATCCCGTTGCCCAGTATCAGATGGAGATCGATATTGAGGATGTGGACAGCTCTCCTATGGTGGCCGATCCCCTGCATGTGCTGGACTGCTCTCCCATATCCGATGGAGCAGCAGTGGTAGTGCTGGCACCGAGCGATATCGCCCGCCAGTTCTCCGATACCCCCATCAAGATTGCAGGCTGTGCTCAGGCCAGCGATACCCTGGCCCTGCATGACCGCCGCGACCTGACCACCCTGGATGCCACCGTCCATGCCGGCAGATCCGCCTTCCGTCAGGCAGGCATCGAGCCCCGTCAGGTGGATGTGGCTGAGGTCCATGACTGCTTCACCATAGCTGAGATCCTGGCGATTGAGGATCTGGGATTTGTGGAGAAGGGGCAGGGGGGTAAGGCAACAGAGGAGGGGTGGACAGCATTGGATGGAGAGGTGGCAGTCAACACCTCTGGCGGGCTGAAGGCATGTGGCCATCCTGTGGGGGCCACGGGCATCAAGCAGGCCTATGAGATCGTCTTGCAGCTCCGAGGAGAGGCGGGACGGAGGCAGGTAGATGAGGTGGAGATCGGCCTGGCCCACAATGTGGGCGGCTCGGGGGGAACGGCGCTGGTACATATATTCACGAGGTAGTAGATGACGACCCAAGCTCCCAGATTCTGGCGAAGCATACCTCAGAGATACAATCTCTTGGGAACGCACTGCAATATATGCAACGAGTACTTCTTTCCTCCCCGAAACCTCTGTCCCAACTGCCGGCGAGGGGCTCATCTGGAGAGCCATGCCTTCAAGGGAACGGGGACCATCATCACCTATACCACCATCCATAATGCCACAGAGGACTTCGAGAGCCTGACCCCTTACAATCTGGCCATAATCCAGCTGGATGAGGGGCCGAGGATCACCGGCCAGATAGTATCCAGCCGAGAAGAGGTGAAGATCGGGATGAGGGTTCGGGCCGTCTTTCGGATTTTAGGAAAGGAGGGTGACCGGGGGATAATCTATTACGGCACGAAGTTCGCCCCGTTGATCGAGCCGGGCTGCCAGGGGAGAGAGAAGAAGAAGAGCGGCCCGGGCTGAGGTGCTCTGCAGGCATCCGCGGGCGGGCTGCCTGCACAAAATCATAAAGAGAGGCTCTTGGCCAGATCTTTGTGGGCATTGTACCCCTGAGAATTTTTCTTTGTGCTCTGGCATCTCTGTGGTGAGGCCAAATCATCCTGATTTCATCACAAAGGACTAAGGGCACTAAGGAGGGGAGAGATGGTATCCCCGGGTCTGCTCGCACAATTCAGCGAAGATGTCATTTGGCTTTCCAGATCATCGCCGATGAATTTATGGAACTGTAGCGTTGGGTTTTTATCTGATATCAGCTGCAATAAAGGTAGGAAATCTGAAAAATCTTTAAAAAATCAAGGATAGTATTGGGGAGATGTCCAAAGACAGATTAATTGCATGATCTTTACAGGCAAAGATCTGATGTGACAAGATCAGCCATCAATTCCAGGCATGAGATCGATCTTGATAGAGCAATCAGCACCAATAATGGCGATAATGCAGATGGAAGCATGTAGACTGAAGCATGCAGATGGAAGCATGTAGACTGAAGCATTCAGATGGAAGCATGTAGACTGAAGCATTCAGATGGAAGCATGCAGACTGAAGCATGCAGATTGAAGGCTTCAGAGCGATCTGAACAATTACGCAAACAGGAGGAAGGTAGTATGCCAAAGAGACTGGAACGAAGAAGAGGCGCGGGATGGCCGAGTCTGGCCATAGCCATAAGCGTGATGCTTATCCTCATGGGGGTCCCGCCAGGTCTCTCATTTGAGCTCTCCGCTGACAGCATCACTGCAGGAGAGAATGTGAGAATAACCGGGATGAGTGAGCCGAACAGTGAGAATAGCTTTCTCACCAGCTTCACCATGAAGCTGCCAGTGGTCTCAGGGAGATACAGCTATGAGACGGAGATAAAAGTACCCCATAAGCCAAACCGCATTGCTGTTACGGCCAGAGATGTTCAGGACCTCAGTGCAGGAGTTAAGATGGGCATCTGGATCACCAAGGACTTCAATGCTCAGGGAGGGGAGGTACACCTCTCTGCCCAGGATGTCCCACCGGGAAGATACAAGCTCAAGGTATCTGGCAGAGCAATGCCGGACAGGAATGAGGTTCCTATAACTGTTGAGGCAGAGACCGGGGTTAAGGCCGACTCCAAGGGCAGGTACAGGCTGGTAATCGACACCACTGGCATGCCGGAGGGCGAGTACCTCATCGAGGGCGATGGCGATGTGAAGAGCGTGAGCATTTTAAGGAAGGAGGCAAAAAACGCATCCTCAACCGTTGAACCCGGGGCGGGAGGACAGATCCGGGAGGGGGTGGCGGGAGCAGATGAAGCCATCCCGCCAGCTCAACCTGGACAGGATATGGGAGTTGCCGCCAGGCTGATAGAATGGTTGGGGCTGTAAAGAGAGATTCAAGGGGAATTGGGGATGGATAGGGGAAGGGTAGAGGGTGGATAAGGGATGGATAGAGGATTAAAGAATATACCTGCAGACCTCCTGGGGGCAGCAATTATGGCCCTGGCAGCATTGCTCTTCACCCTCACCCCTTTGAGCGGCCTATTCCTGAGAGTGCCCATCGGCCTTCTGATGGTGCTATTTGTTCCCGGGTATGTCCTCATCGCCGCCCTCTTTCCCAAAAGAGAGGATCTGGACGGAATTGAGAGGATTGCCCTTAGCTTCGGCCTGAGCATTGCTGTGGTTCCTCTGATCGGCCTGGGCCTCAATTACACCCCCTGGGGGATCAGGCTGCTCCCGGTTGTCATATCCATCTCCACCTTCACCCTGCTCTTGGCCGCCACTGCCCACTGGCGGCGCCTGTCCCTCCCCCCAGAGGAGAGGTTCTCCCTTCATCTCCGCCAGTGGGCTGATTCATTTAAAAAGGAGATCGGAAGGGAGAAGGATAGGGGCTGGGTGGACAGGGCCCTGACAGTGATTCTGCTCTTATCCATTATCGCCTCCATCGCCGCCTTGGTATATGTGGTGGTCACCCCCAAAGAGGGGGAGAAGTTCACCGAGTTTTATATCCTGGGGCCGGGGGGGAAGGCCTATGACTATCCGACTGCGGTCAGGGCAAAAGAGAACAGCACAGTGATCGTGGGGGTGGTCAACCACGAGTACCGGCTGACCAATTATACCCTGCAGATTGAGGTGAACAATACCCCCCCAGTTGATATTCTGCTGAATGAGAGCATGCCGAAAGGGAGGGAGGGGGATGAGAGCGCAGGCAATGTCACCTCTATGCCGAGCGCACTGGATCGCAATCGATCGGATCTGATCATTCCCGTGATGGAGATGGACATCAGCCTGCTGCATAATGAGACCTGGGAGCGGCCGGTGACCTATTCCCTGGATGAACCGGGGGACAGGCAGAAGCTGCAGTTCCTCCTCTATAAAGAGGGCAATCTCACAGCTCCGTATAGAGACCTGCATCTCTGGGTCAATGTCAGCGAGATGGACTAAAGGCCATTTGGAGGGTCTGCAGAAGGATCGCCTTTTTCCTTCTCTGAAGGGCGAAGCCGATCCCTCTGGTTCGTCTTGATCTTCTCTACCTCCTCGCGAAATTCCATGTAGCTCTCAAAGCAGCCCATACCATCCTCCAGGTGGATTTTGGCCCATTATTCATGGCTATCATTCATGGCTATCATTCAGGGGATCATTCGGGGATCATTCGGGGATCATTCGGGGATCATCATGGCCTATAATTATTTATCTGCTCTCATTCCCAATACACCTTTACAATTATCGATTGGCTATTTGAGGAAGAGAGATGCTGGATCTTAGAGGAAGGGCGGTGCAGCTGGCCGCCCGAGAGGAGATCTTCCAGGCGATTGCTCAGGGGGCGCTGAAGGCGAGGGCGGGAAGGCTTGCCCCTGAGTCTTCGATAGAGGTGGGAGGGTTCAAGATGATGGTGGTCGAGGACGAGAACGGCGAGGGATGTGCCGTCCAGCTCATTGAGAGCCAGAAGAGGATGGAGGACCTGGCGCTCGAGAAGGCCCTCTCCCTGGATGAGGGCGCTGAGGCATGGAGCGAGCACGATCGCCGGGTGTGGCTGGAGGGCTTCTGGCGGGAGCTGGGGCCATACCTGCAGAGGTGGAAACAGATCCGGATGAGGCTCGGTCCGGGAGAGAATATCACCTTTGAGATGCAGGTGAGCAGATAGGGGAGCTTCCAGGGAACATGTCAGAACGGCAAGCCAAAGGAGGGGGAGAGGGCAGGCCTCCCGGGAGGCTGCATAGCAGCGAGAGCTCGATGAGCAGCGCTCCTTCTCCAGCCCGCCTCTCCCCCCCGGTGGATGCGGGGAGAGAGAGGTTTGAATTCAAGCCTGTTCCGGTTGCCAGCAGAGTAATTGAGTATCGCCAGCCCTGGAGTGGTTATACTCCCCTGTGCACCCTGGAGGATCAGGAGGAGTGCAGGTATTATCCCGTCCAGACAGCCAATATCAAGCCAGAGGGCATCTACAGAGGGATCGAGGTGGAGGGCGATGCCTGGATGCGGCTGGCCTGCCAGGCGGCCCGGGAGTCGGTGGAGGAGGGGGGCGGTCCTTTTGCGGCAGTGGTGGTACAGATAGATGACGAGACCGATCAGATCCTGAGGTACTGGATAAATCACAACCAGGTCGTATCGTCGCTGGACCCCACCGCCCATGCAGAGATCGTGGCCATTCGCAGCGCCTGCGCCAGCCTGGGGGTCTTCGACCTGGGGAGGATTGAGAAGGAGGTGTCAAGGCTGCCCCAGCCGGGCGACGTATCTCACTGTGTCATCTACAGCTCTGCAGAGCCCTGCCCCATGTGCTTCGCCGCCATCTGCTGGGCCAATATACCCATGCTGCTCTTCGCCGCCACCCGCTTTGATGCCGCCGCCCAGGGGGTGGGCTTCTCTGATGAGGCCATCTATGAGGAGCTCTCCAGGCCCTACTCCCAACGCTCTCTCAGGGTCTATCAGTGCACTGTGGACAACTCCCTTGACTCTTTTAACCTTTGGAAGGTCTCCCCCAAGATACAGTATTCCCCGGATGGGATAAGATAAAATCGTGGCCAAATCCTGGCGTGATGCTGGGGGCTGCCCTGGCGTGCTGCCTTCAGCAAAAAACCATAAACATAAGGGGCCGGGACCGGGATTCGAACCCAGCTTGAGGGATCCACAGTCCCTCAGGATAACCACTACCCCATCCCGGCATGCCAGAATCCCAGTCTACTGGGAGATGATAAAACTTTCCCCGCTGTAGGCCCTCTCCGAGACCTCCACCACCAGGGATATGAGATCATCAAGCTGGCGGATGTGATAGACCTGGCCCAGGCTGGAGAGGGCCTCTTCCACATGCTTATCCCGGTAGGCGGGATCGATGGAGAAGAGGACGAAGCTTCCCGCCTCCGCGGCCTTCTTGATCTCCTCCCACTCCTGGTAGAGATTTTGGATATGGGTGTCTGTGATGCAGAGGATCAGGCAGCCTGGCCGGGCCCAGGCCAGCTCTCGAATCCTGTTTCCGGGTATATGGGTGCGGGTGCAGAAGAACTCCACCAGGACATCCTCCACGGCATTCAGATCTCTTGTCCAGCCAATGGAGTGATAGCTCTCGCTGAAGTTTATCGCTGCCAGCTCCGCCCCCATGGAATGAGCGAACTGGCAGGCCTTGAAGGCGGCCAGGGTCGCCTTATGGGTCCGGGTGCCCTTCCTCGGCCCCTCCATGGAGCGGCTGCTGTCTAGGACCACAAGAAGATCGGGCACCCCCGCCCTTCCCGGGATCAGGGGATTGGACTGATGCCTCTTCCTGTAGGTCGAGACCCCGGGAATCAGATAGGGGCTCAGGCTCAGGGAGTAGGACATATCCAGATCGGAGAAGGGGTCGGTCAGCCTCCATTTGGTGTAATCTGAGGGGCAGGTCTCATAGCGGGCCCGGGGAAGCTCTCTGATCTCTATGAAGTAGCTCTGATCGCGATACCAGCGCTTCAGATCTCCTCTCTGCCCCAACACCTCCCGGGCCTCCTCATACTCCCCGGCATCAAGGCCTGAGGCGCAGAGCAGGGGCACGGCATCTGCGCTGCCATTCAATATCTCCTGCGCCCTGACCGGCCCCTGCCCCAGAACGCCCGGTTCGAAGGCTCCCAGGATGCGGGCCATCTCCTGGCACTGCCTGGGCCAGAGGCTTCTGTCCCTGATGCCGGGAGAGAAGACCCGCAGGAGATGCTCGACCTCCGGGAGGGGGCAGGGGGGGAGGTCGGCCCCCCAAAAAGCCCTCAAGAATCCCAGGATCACTCTATCCATCGGCATGAGGGGGCATCCTGCCTGCCCATCCCTATCCGCCAGCCTCCTGTAGCCCATCAGCACCAGCTCTTCGTCCCTCCCGCTCCTCTCCAGCCGGAAAGAGTCAGATACGATATCCGAGAATATGTTCACCATTCTGCGGGCAGACAGGATGTGCGCTGCCCGATCGAGGGAGATCTTGCCTGCCGGAGTGTATGCCGGGGCATATGCTGGATCGGATGGCAGATGATGGCCCAGACCCTTGAGCGCAGCCAGAGCGAGGAGCCCGGCGTTCTCCAGAGAGCGGGGGCAGAAGATGTACTGCACTATGAGATGATCGAAGAGGCTCTCCAGGTACAGCGGCCCGAGCTCCAGGTCCTGCTGGTTCAGGGCGATCTGGTAGTTCGGGGAGACAAAGCTGCTCGATATTCCTTCTTCCCTCAGAACGGGAGGGGGAAGAAGCGGCCAGTGCCAGCTCTGGCGGGAGCGCTGCCAGATCTCAATCCAGTCCCAGGACTCCATCCGCCGCCTCGGGGCCAAACTCCCTTCCTCTGATCGTGCCGCCCTTCATCCGCCAGCCCGCCCTCCTTCCTGCCCGGCCAAAGATGGTGATCCGCCCCCCTTTCATCAGCAGCCCCAGATAGTCGCCTGCATCGCCGTGAATGCGCAGGCTTCCCCCGCTCATCAGCCAGCCCGCTCTCTCCCCGCAGCCGCCCTGGCATACCACCCTTCCCCCAGAAGAGCCCAGTGCCAGGAAATTGCCGCCCTCTCCCCTGATCACCCCCCAGCCTCCGCTCATTCTGCGAAAGGCATAGTTCCCCACGCCGGCGGTTATCACCCCCCCGCCGGTCATCTCCTGGCCCAGATAGTCGCCTGCCCCCTGATGAAGGTATATCCTCCCCCCGCTCATCCTCTCTCCCACATGATCGACGCTCTTGCCTTCACCCTCCAGGATGATGCCTCCCCGGGATAGCCCAAGGCCGGCATAGTCCCTGGCCGGAAGGTGCAGGGGCTCAGGGCTCCTCTCAGCAGCAATGCTGGAGAGATGCCCCCAGATGATCTGATATCCCCTGCCCGGATCGGACATGAGAAGCCTCTCCAGGGTGCCTGGATCCGGGGGCAGAAGCTCCTCCACCTCCGCCCGGCTGGGCCTGCACCCCACCCTCTCTGCCAGGTCATCGAGGCTGAAGATGGGATCGCCTTCTTGACTTTTCAGCCTCCGCCCTCTGTTCAGGCCGCGGTAGGCATCATCTACGAGCCTGGTGAGCCTCACCTCATCTCCTCCAATGAGGGTATGAAATCCAGCCGGGCGATGGGATCGTCAAAGATCGATAGCTCCTCTATCGCCCCGGAGATCGATCTCTTTCCATCTACTGCACGGGAGAAGATGAGGTTCATGTCCATCCGCTCGTTCATTGTGCGGTTGATGCTCTTTTCCACCAACTCCGCCACAAAAGCAAGCTTTCTTGCTCCATAATAGGGGGGGCGGTCGATGATGGAACGGACGGGATTTATGCGGTGCCAGATGACATAAGGGGCCACTGCCTTCAAGACCTCCAGGTCGGCCTCCCTATCCAGGAGATAGGCGATTGCCCGGCAGAAGGATCTCAGATCCTGGCGCACCCGATCTGATAGCCCCTCATCCACCTGCCAGCAGATGGCCTCCGGATTGCCGCTGTAGTGGCAGCCTGCGCACAGGCCCCGGGATGGGCGGGCAGAGGATAGCTGGGTCTTGTCATATGAAGGCGCTCTCTCGCAGAGGGTGAAGTCCCTCACCAGGCAGAGAACTGCCAGCTCCACCTGAGGGTCGAGCCTCTTTTCGGCCACCAGGCCGGGCAGGGAGTCGAACTCCTGGGGGGTGAACCCGGGCAGCTCTCCAGCCAGCTCCCAGACCTCCTTCTCCCTCTCGGAGAGGGCCAGCCCCGCCATAAAATCGGGCTGAAAAGCGGGCACACAGGCGGAGATGCGGTCCAGCAGAGCCTCGTCCAGGGGGTAGGTGGCGGAGAACTCAGGGTTCATGGTCAGGTAATAGCAGGTATCCCCTGGCTCGTTGACCTGCCCGGAATAGCTGATCTTCCTCTTTTTCAGTATCTCAAGGAAAAGGTTCTGCTTGCCGCCGGGAAAGCGGTTGACCTCATTGATCAGCTTCCAGCGGGACTTAGACCAGGGGGTCCAGAGCACTGTGCAGGCCCCGCCCTCCTCCCGCATCCACTGTCTGGGATCGAGAAAGCCCACCATCTTCTCCTCCGTCTGCTCTGGATGGCCGGTAACCATTCTATCCTCCACCTCGCTGAAGGGGAGAGATAGGAAGGAGGATCCGAGCAGATTGATCAGTGTGGTCTTGTTGGCCCCCATCCCGCCGTAGAGGAGAAGGGCACGATTTCTCAGACAGGCATTGGCAATGGAGAAATAGAGCTGGGAGTTGATCCTGCGGTCGCCGATGAAAAGGTCCTTTCTCGCCACATGCAGCCTCAGCTCCTCCAGAGCTCTGATCAGGGCTTCGATCTTCTTCTTTGGATCGGGCATAAAAGGAGGGCTATGGCGTTTGCGATATATGAATTAGGCGAAAGGTTACGAAAAGGAGGGAGGGGCAAAAGTCATCAAAACGGGAGGGATTGATGGCCGTCGACTTTTGCCTGGGCGCAATGTCGGCATTTGACGACTTAAGCCTTTCGGTTAAGACGATGCTGGTTGAGATGATGCCATGCTAACACAGATATCAATGAATAATTAGGAGGGGGGGCAAAAGTCATGGAAATAGGAGGGATTAGGGTATGACCTTTGCGCAGAAGGGCTACGATCATCAACGTATATATTTGTTTCTGTCTGAAGCAATCGCCGAAGGGCATCCAGGGAAAAGAGTAATTAGATTTGCTGTATAAATGAGATCTGATGATCTATACAATCACCCTAAACCCGGCATTGGATCGCACCTTATGGATTCAGAGGATGAGCGATGATGCCTCAAACAGAATAATCGAGGAGAAGAGCTTTGCAGGAGGAAAGAGCGTCGATGTCTCCAAGGTGCTCAAGAACCTGGGAGAGGATAATGTGGCCCTGGGTTTTGTGGGAGGCTTTGCCGGCCGGGAGCTGGAGGGGAGGTTGCTCAACGAGGGCATTGAGACCGACTTTGTGCGCGTCTCCGGCGAGACCCGCACCAATATCGTCATTCATGAGAAGGATACTGGAAAGCAGTATGTCTTCAATGCCCGCGGCCCGGAGATCAGGCCGGATGAGCTGATGCAGTTCATAGAGCAGCTGGAGAGGCTTCCCTGCAGCGAGCTGGTCACCATTGGTGGAAGCCTGCCCAAGGGCATCAGCCCGGAGATCTATCGCAAGATCATAAACCTGGTGAAGAGGTGCCAGGTGAGAGTGGTCCTGGATGTGGATGGCGAGGCGCTCCGCCAGGGGATCCGCGCCCGCCCCGATATCATCAAGCCCAACATCCATGAGCTCTCTGAACTGGTGGGCAGAGAGCTGGTGGATATGGATGAGATCATTACTGCCTCGCGAGAGATCAATCAAAAGGGGGTGGAGATCGTCCTGGTCTCCATGGGGGCGAAGGGCATACTCCTGGTCTCGGGCAGAAGGACCTATCTGGCCGTCCCGCCGGCGGTGAAGGTGGAGAGCACTGTGGGGGCGGGCGACTCTTCGGTGGCCGGTTTCGTCCTCGGCCTGGTGCAGGGAAAGGAGCTGCCAGAATGTCTGGTATATGCTGCCGCTGCTGGTACTGCCACCACCCTTCACCAGGGAACTGCGCTGTGTCAGAGGGATGATTTTGAGAGGCTGATCCCCCAGGTCGTGCTCACCGACCTCTCCCCCCGGGACTGAGGTGGAAGAATGATCGAGAATGAGAATATCAAGATCCCTCTGGATGTCCCGGCAAAGAGCCGGAACAGATACCGGGATAACTATCTGAGGATCACAAAGGGCCGGGAGAGGTTGATGCTATTTGCCGGCGACCAGAAGGCGGAGCACCTGAACGATGACTTCTTTGGAGAGGGAATCGACCGGGAGGATAACGATCCAGAGCATCTATTCCGGATAGCAGCCAGCTCCAATATCGGCGTCTTTGCCACCCAGCTGGGCCTGATCGCCCGCTATGGCATGGACTATCCCTCCGTCCCCTATCTGGTCAAGCTGAACTCCAAGACCAACCTGATCAAGACCGAGCAGGCTGACCCCCGCAGCCCTCTGTGGATAGATGTACCTCAGGTGGTTGAATTCATGGAGAGCAGCAAACTGGATATCCTGGGGGTGGGCTACACCATTTACCTGGGAAGCGAGCATGAGGGGGAGATGCTCTCCCAGGCCGCCAGGCTGGTCTATCAGGCCCATCAGGCAGGCCTGGTGACAGTTCTCTGGGTCTATCCCCGCGGACGGGCAGTGGCAGATGAGAGGGATCCTCACCTCATCGCCGGCGCTGCTGGAGTGGCCCTGACCCTGGGAAGCGATTTCGTCAAGCTGAACTATCCCGCCGGGGCGGAGGAGGATCGGGCAGATCTATTCAAGGAGGCTGTGCAGGCAGCTGGGCGCACCAAGGTGGTCTGTGCCGGCGGAGAGAGTACTGATGCCCGCCTTTTCCTGCAGAGGCTGCATGATCAGATCCATATCAGCGGTGCAGCGGGGAACGCTACCGGCAGGAATATTCATCAGAGGCCTTTGGATGAAGCGATCAGGCTGTGCAATGCCATCTATGCCATAACAGTGGATAATGCCAGTGTGGACTGGGCCTACAGGCTCTACAGCGGGGAGTAGCCTGGAGGATGATTTGCCCCGGTTGATACTGCTCAGGCACGGCCAGAGCCTCTGGAATCGGGAGAGGAGGTTCACCGGCTGGACGGACATCGATCTATCCCCTCAAGGGGTGAAGGAGGCCCGCCATGCCGGACGGCTGATGAGAGGGGCGGGCATAGCCATTGATCTCGCCTACACATCGCTTCTGAAGCGGGCTTTGAGGACACTGTGGATAGTGCTGGATGAGATGGGCCTAGTGGGAGTTCCAGTCATCCAGAGCTGGAGGCTGAACGAGCGCTCTTATGGCTCCTTTGAGGGATTGTGCCTGGATGAGGCAGAGGAGATGTATGGGGCAGAGCAGGTGCGAGTGTGGCGCAAGAGCTTCCACCATCGGTTCCCTGCCCGGCCTGAGGGGGGTATCGGCCTTCAGGAGGGGGGGCCGCCGCCGCACCAATCCGATAGCAGGCCCCCCCTCGTCCTCCGAATCCCTGAAGGAGGTACAAGAGCGTCTTCTGCCCCTCTGGCAGGAGGAGATAGCTGCTGACCTGGAGGAAGGGAGGAGCGTTCTGGTGGTCTCCCATGGCAACACCATCCGCGTCCTGGTCAAGCATATAGAGGGGATATCCGATCTGGATATAGAAGATCTGGCCGTTCACAATGCTGATCCTCTCCTCTACGAGCTGGACGGCCGGCTGAGGCCCGCAGAGCGCATCGTTCTGGGCAATAATGACATGTAAGGAGGTTTACAGGTGGCATATGCTGTAGTTCATATCTCAATAGAGAAGAAAGAGGAGCTGATCGAGAGATACTCCCGCCAGGTGCTCTATGAGATAAAATCGGAGATATATGGATGCTGCATCAAGCTTCTGACCGGCAGCCCGTCGATCAAGGAGGCCTGGGAGGAGAGCTTCTACTCGGCATCGCAGAGCATTCGTTCCCACGGGAGGCTTTATGTTATCCAGGATCGGGATGCGGGAGATAATCAGGTCCTTTATGATCCCCAATCAAGGACAGCATTCCTGATCAATATGGACTATTACGGCTGGGTCAAGTCCCTGGCTCTGAGCGTGGCAGGCGACATCCTGGAGGACTATCATAACATCTATTCAGTTCACGGCGCCTGTCTGGACATGCGCGGCCAGGGGATATGCATACTGGGCGGATCGGGGGCGGGGAAGACCACCCATACCTACGGTCTCTTACGAAACCCGCGAATGAGGGTGGTATGCGATGACTGGTTCTTCGGAAGGATATTCGGCGATGATGTCTTAGCATATGGCTCGGAGAAGAACTTCTATATCCGGGCCGATCTCCCTGATATCTGGAAGGAGTTCGCCGGCCTGGTGGAGAAGGCGACCTTTGATGCCAAGGGGCGGGCGGTGGTGGACCTCCGCCAGGTGATCGGGAAAGGGCGCATCATGCCTCTGACCACCATCGAGAAGGTGATCTTTCTCAAACGGGACCCCGAACAGAAGGAGATTGTGCTCCCCCTGGAGATGGATCAGGCTTTGGCAATTCTGGAAGGGAATGGCTACTACAATCCCCATCTTCTGGTGCACAATGAGTTCAAGACCAATTTGCGCCGCCACTTTTTCCAGATGCTCTTCTCCCGCTCAAGGGTGATTGAGGTGAACACCACCGGCACCCCCGAGGAGACGCAAAGAAAGATATCGGAGGTCATAAGGGAAGCTGAGAGCCAAGGGCTATGATAATAAAAGCTCCCTTATCCTCCATCAGCATTTCGCCTTTGGGAGTGGAGAGGCGCAGCGGGAAGACCCAACCCTCCGGGGTGGTCTTCTGGACTGCGAAACCGGTGAGCTGTGCTGCAGCCGCAACAGGATGAAGGCGAAGCTCTAGCTACAAGCCACACCTTTTAGGTGCGGTAGTTGACTTAGGCATCAGCGGTATAGATGATGTGCACCGGGAAATAGTCAACCTGCTGGGTATCATCAGAGGTATGCAAATAGCGGCGATCCATCAGATGATTCTTCCAGATGGCATCTCTGACTGCAAGGATCCTCCCGTCAATGCTATTCAAGTTCCTGCTCATCTTCATTCACCTCGCTTTGGCTATTCAATTCGATGCTGCTGACAATGCCTGCCGGCGAAGGGGACAGAGACGGTGTAGGTCTCCCAGAAGGGATCAGAGAAGATCTGTGATTGGATTTAGGAATGGATCTGGGAATGGACGGAGCACAGATGGACTGGATCGCGGTGATTGACCGGCCCTGGGACAGGCAGAGAGCATACGATTGCTCTTCTCATCATCGAATGCATATCGTCCAGAAGCTCACCTCAAAGGCCTTGTAATACAGAATTCAGGTCCTTAAACATTATAATTATCCACTTTTACTATTTCTAAGTTTCGATTGTTATGGATGTTGATACAGGATTTCAGGACCTGAGTAATGCTTGCCTGCTGCTATTTCGCCTCCTTTCGCCCCCTCTCTCAATGCTTTGCCCCTCTGTATTGCGCAGGAATGAGGCACCTCTCCTTCTCTCCTATGAGATCCTGTCTTCCCGCCCTCCTCAGCCCCTCCCTGACCAGATGATAGTTCCTGCGATCCCTGTATTGCAGGATGGCTCTTTGAATTCTCTTCTCCTCCCCCTTTGGCACGTGCACCGGCAGGAGGGTGAAGGGGTCCAGGCCGGTGTAATACATGGCTGTGGAGACGGTCATGGGGGTGGGAGTGAAGTCCTGCACCTGCTCAGTGTACAGGTGGTTGTCCTGCAGATACTCTGCCAGCTCAACCATATCGGCGATGGTGCAGCCGGGATGGCCGGACATGAGATAGGGCAGAAGATACTGCTCCCGGCCCGCTGCCCGGGAGGCAGCCGCAAACCTCTCCCGGAAGGCATCCAGAGCCTGGCGGGGGGGCTTATGCATGTAGTCTGTAACCCCCTTTGAGATATGCTCCGGGGCGATCTTCAGGTGGCCGGAGACGTGGTGGCGGCACAGCTCCTCCAGATAAGGGGATTGATCGGCCAAGATCAGATCGTGCCTTATCCCGGAGCCGATGAAGACCCTCCTCACCCCGGGAATGGCCCGGAGGCGGCGGAGCAGCTCCACCTGGCGGGAGTGGTCTATATCCAGGCTGGGACAGTCGGTGCTGCAGAGTCTGTCCGGGCAGGCCCCCTGATGCCAGCGGTGGCAGGAGAGGGCATACATATTGGCGGTGGGACCGCCCACATCCTGGATGATCCCCTTGAAGCCGGGCATCCGGACCATCCTCTCTGCCTCCCGCACAATGGAGCTCATGCTTCTGCTCTGCACAATCCTCCCCTGGTGATGGGTGAGGGCGCAAAAGGAGCAGGAGCCAAAGCAGCCCCGGTGGCTGGTGATGGAGAACTGAACCGGCTCCAGTGCTGGAATGGCCTCCCGGTAGGAGGGGTGAGCCTCTCTGCTGTAGGGCAGCTCGTAGATGTGGTCCAGTTCTGCAGAGCTGAGAGGCCGGGCAGGAGGGTTCTGGATGATCACCGTCTTGGGATGGGGCTGGACCACCGCCCGGCCCTGATAGGGGTCCTGCTCATTATAGTGCGCGGCGAAGGCCTCGGCATATTTTCTTTTCTCCTCCTTGACCTCAATATAGCCGGGGATGAGAACGGCCTCCTCTCTCTCCTTCTCCCGCCAGCGTCGCAGCTGTTCTTTGACTGCTGTTCCGGGGACATCCCCGATCTGGACGATCTCTTCCCCCGCCTTCAAGCGCCGGGCCACCTCCAGGATGGGCCTCTCCCCCATGCCATAGACCAGGAGGTCGGCGGGGGCGTCCGCCAGGATGGACTGGCGGACGGAGTCCGACCAGTAGTCGTAATGGGCGAAGCGGCGCAGGCTGGCCTCGATCCCTCCCAGAATCACTGGCGCCTTTGGAAAGAGGGCATGCACCCGGTTGGCATAGACGATCGCCGCCCGGTCCGGGCGGAGGAGGCGGCCGCCAGGGGAGTAGACATCCCGGCGGCGGCGCTTGAGGTTGGGGGTGAGGTTGTTGACCATGGAGTCCACGTTGCCCGAGGTTATGCCGAAGAAAAGGAGAGGCGGTCCCAGACGGAGGAAATCCCCGTCCTTTTTCGGGTCCGGCTGGGCGATGATCCCCACAATGTAGCCGGCGTCCCAGAGCACCCGGCCCAGGAGACCGGCCCCGAAGGAGGGGTGATCCACATAGGCATCTCCGCTCACCAGGATGATGTCGAACTGCTCGATGCCCAGGTCCCCAGCCTCCTGCAAGGAGATGGGCAGAAAAGGGGGCTGCTTGATCATGGCTGGGCGGTGAAGGGGGCTGGGACAACATATACCCTTCGAAGCAGTTCAAAATCAAGATGGGCATCATATAGATCCCAAGGCCAATACAGGTTCTGAGGCAGATAATATATCCTAAGAGCGATATAGATGAGCCGTCTTTGGAGGGAGAATTTGCCCAGAGTCTCAGTGATAAGCAACGGCCGGCTGGCTGTGGCCTTTGATGGTCAGACGAACGTCCGCGATCTCTTCTACCCGCGGGTGGGATTGGAAAACCACCTCTCAGGACACAAGCTTAAGATGGGGGTATGGGCTGACGGCCGCTTCAGCTGGCTGGGAGATGGCTGGCAGACAAAGACCGGATATATGCCCGAGACACTTGTCTCTCGCAGCATTGCCGGCAATGCCGCACTGCAGATCAGGATCGAGACCAATGATGCCGTTCACCGCACCCATGACCTCTTCCTGCGAAAGATCATGGTCAGCAACCTGGCTCAACAGCAGCGCAAGCTCCGGATATTCTTTGCCCATGATTTTCACATCTACGGCGATGTCGTGGGCGATACGGTGATGTATGAGCCGGCCATAAATGCCATGATCCATTACAAGCGCCAGCGCTACCTTCTGGTCAACGGCATCACCGGCAAGGGGGAGGGAATCAGCCAGTTTGCCGCCGGCCACAAGGAGCTGCCGGGCAGGGATGGCACCTGGAGGGATGCTGAGGATGGTGCTCTCAGCGGCAATCCCATCGCTCAGGGCTCTGTGGACTCAGTGCTCGGCTTCGATCTGGATCTTTCAGCGAAGTCCAGGGGCACCATCTATTACTGGATCGCCTGCGGCCGGAACCTCTCCCGGGTTATAGATCTGGACGCCCGGGCAAAGAGCATAGGAGTAGAGCAGCTGCTCTTGGAGACTGAGAACTACTGGTCGGCCTGGGTGAACAAGCCGGAGGTGGATCTCAACCCCCTCCCCAGGGAGATCGCGAGGGCCTACAAGAGCTCCCTGGCCATAATGAGCGCCCTGGAGGATCGCCGGGGCGGGATAATAGCATCATGCGACTCGGACATACTGCAATTCAACAAAGATACCTACTCCTACGTCTGGATGCGTGACGGCGCAATAGCTGCTCAGGCCTTCGACCTGGCCGGATTCAGGGAGTCCAGCATCCGCTTCTTTCTGTTCTGCAATCAGGCCCTGACTGAAGGGGGTTTCTTTCACCACAAATACTCTCCAGACGGATCTGTGGGCAGCAGCTGGCTGCCCTCACCGGGAGGAGGGCTGCTGGCCATAGAGGAGGATGAGACCGCCCTGGTCCTCTATGCTCTCTGGAGGCACTTTGAAAGATACAGGGACATAGAGTTCATCGAGGGCGTCTATCCCAACCTGGTGCTGAAGGCCACCGACTTCCTGCTTGATTATCTGGATTCCGATACCGGCCTTCCCAGGGCCTCTTTTGATCTGTGGGAGGAGAAGCTGGGAACCTTCACCTGGACAGCCGCCTCCGTCTATGCCGCCCTGATCGCTGCAGCCAGGTTCGCCCGGGTATTCTATAATCGCGAGCGGCATGAGATACTGGTCCGGGCTGCAGCAGATCTGAAGGCGGCCATGATCAGCCAGCTCTACGATCCGGAGAAGGGCCGGTTCCTGAGATCCATCTACCCGGACGGCTCTCGCGACGCCATCGTGGACAGCAGCATGGCGGCGGTCTTCCTCTTCGGAGCTTTCAGTGCCAGGGACAGGATGGTAGAGGAGACAATGGCCTCCATCAGGGCGCAGCTCTGGATAGGAACCGATGTTGGTGGCCTGGCCAGGTACGAGAACGATGAGTATCAGAGGATCTCCCCGGATCTGCCCGGGAACCCCTGGTTTATCTGCACCCTCTGGCTGGCAAGATGGCTCATCGCCCGCGCCGATGGGCCCGGGGGGCTGGATGAGGCTCTAAAGCTGCTGGAATGGTCTGTCAGGCACTCCCAGCCATCAGGGGTGATGGCAGAGCAGATCCATCCGTTCACCGGCTCGTCCGTCTCCGTCTCCCCTTTAGCCTGGTCTCATGCCGAGTTCGTCATCGCTGTCTGCGAGTATCTGCAGAAGCGCCGGGAGATGGCATCTGCAGAGGAGAACAGAATGGCAAAGGAGCCGGGATCATGTTTCTGAGGCTCTGCTCCATCGAGGAGATCAGCCCAGGGGAGATGAGGCAATTTTATCTGCAGGGAGAGGAGATCCTGGTCGTAAATATCGAGGGCAGACTCTATTGCCTGGATGCCAGGTGCTCGCATGCAGGCGCTCCCCTGGCCGAGGGATCGCTGCAGGGCGAGATGCTAACCTGTCCTTGGCACTACTCTCAGTTCCGCATCACCGATGGATCGGTCTTGAGGGGGCCGGCGACCAATCCCCTGCGCGTTTACAGGACAGAGATAAGAGATGGGCAGCTATTCGTTGATCTCCTGGCTCCTGAGATCTGAGGGGAGCGATCTTCAGGAGCCGGGCGCTTTTCAGGAGCCGTTTGGGCGATCGGCCTCTAAAGTGATGCTTGCAGAGTGATGCTTGCAAAGTGATGCTTGCAGAGTGATGCTTGGAAAAGGATGCTTGCAAAGGCAAGTCTTAAGATCGAGAACCTTCATAACCTCATCCGGGAGAAGCAATGAAGAATAAGGTAATAGCTCTGGCTGTCCTTTTTGCGGGATCCATCCTGCTTGCAAACCTGGGCCATGCCGCTCTGATCAGTGTCGAGCCCGGAGAGAGCATTCAGGCAGCCTTGAATGCTGCCCAGCCCGGTGACATTGTGCAGGTGGAGGGCGGGGTCTATCACGAGAGCCTGGACATCGACAGGCAGGTGGTGCTGCAGGGCAGGGGCCGTCCGCTGCTGGATGCAGGAGCAAGCGGCAATGCCATAACACTGCGCGCCGATGATATCACCATCTCGGGCTTCAATATCAGGACCACCCGCCGCATAGGCATCCACGCCATCTCCAGTGGCAATACCATAGCCAATAGCAGCATCTCCGGCTGCCTGGACGGCATCCGCCTGGATGGCGGCCACTCCAATAGCATCGTCAAGAATGAGATCAATAACAATACCAATGGTATAATCCTCTACCGCTCAAATGACAATCTGATAGAAGAGTGCGATATCAGGGACAACAACATAAACGAGGAGAGCGATTGCGGCATATATCTCATCTACTCCCAGGGGAATGTCATCCAGAACAATCAACTGAGAAATAACGGCGATACCTCCATCTCCCTTCGCTCTGCCAGCGGCAACTCCATCCTCAACAATACCGTCCTCAAGAATGACTGGTATGGCATCTCCTTATCTGAGTTCAGCAACAGCAACCGGATAGCATACAACAACGCCAGCAACAACAAGGATTCAGGCATATATCTGGACGGCTCCCGGGATAATCACCTCCTGGGAAACTGGGCTGCTGATAACTCCAAGGGGATATATCTCTCCTATGATAGCAATGACAACCTGCTGGAGGGAAATCACCTCCGCCAGAATGGCAAAGGCCTCTATCTGGCCAATCATGCCAGCAATAACACCATCGTGGGCAACACCGCCCAGGAGAATGGCTATGGCATCTACCTGACCTTCTCCTCCCGCTGGGATCTGGTCTATGCCAATCATCTGATCGATAACGGCTGCAATGCCTACGACCGGGGGGAGAACAACCGCTGGGACAATGGAAGCCTGGGGAACTATTACAGCGATCTGGGAAGGAGATTCTACATCCCCGGAGGACCGGGAATCGACAATCACCCCCAGGCGGAGGCCTCCGGGCCTGGCCCCCTGGCCGATCAGCCAATCCCGCCACTGTCCTCTGCCTCTTAATATAAAAATGTATCATGTGCTCCCAGAGGGCTGGATCCTTGATTGCAGGATCTAAAGGCTGAGAAATCAAAGAGTTTATAGATATCAGTGGCAAAGTATTTATCGCTGCAAGAGGCAGTATGTATAGGGATTTCTCATGCCGCTAAAAAGATATGGAGTGCTGAAGGGAAAGGCCATTGAGACCAAGAAGGGAAGTGGAAGCACCCCTCATTTCCAGATTCTGGTCAGCGATGACCGCCTTCTCTTCCGCATTGCTGTAAATGTCGAGTCTCAGGAGCCGCCTTCTGATGTTCTGTATTATGTGGATGAGAGCTTCCACCACCCCATCATCGAGCTTCTCGGCCCACTGCCCCGGGGATACCATTCCCTGCAGAAGAGGCAGGGGGAGATGGCCATGGATTTCATCCGGGGCAACCTCTTTGACACCTCACAGATGGTGGCGCTGCCTTACAACATCCCCGGTGAGGACAACGACCTAAATGAGCTGGTTCAAAAGTATGTGGCCAAGGCAATTGCCATGGAGTCAAGCGAGATCTATGCCTTTGGCGAGCGCTGGGGACCGGAGGAGGAGAGGGATAAGTTCTTCGGCTTTGCTCCCGGCAATGGCATTCACGATATCCACATGAACCAGGGAAGCTCGGATCGCTTCATGAAATACGATGGGGTATGGCAGGATGGCTGCCTGATCATTCATCTGCCGGACGAGAAGAGGTGGATCGGCATATTCCTCGCCTTCCAGTCCCAGTGCTTCCATACCGATGATGCTACAGGCCACCGCCTTCCCGATGTCTGCGATAAGGTGATTCCGCCGGAACCTGGTGCAGCCAAGAGCATCTGCATCATCGCCGCTCTGGTCAATCCCCGGGGCGAGGACAAGGGATTGGAGGCGCTCACCCTTCTGAACACCACTCCTGCTGAGATCGATCTGGCCGGCTGGTCGCTGGCGGACAAGAACAAGAAGAAGATGCTCCTCAGTGGGATGATCAGAGCAGGGGAAGCCCTCTATGTGCCCCTCTCCGGCAAGGAGATTGAGCTGTCCAATAAGGGAGGGATCATCACCCTTCTCGATAAGAAGGGTCTGAAGGTGGATGGGGTCAGCTACACCAAGGAGCAGGCAGCAAAAGAGGGATGGACCATAGTCTTCTGATTCCTGGCCCATCCGGCATTTTTTCCCCGCCGTGGCCGGCCCCGGGCTGAAAGCCCCTGGCTCTGGCCAGCAGCTCCCTTCAGATGAACCTGGGCCTCTCCGAGAGCCTCATGGCGAGGGGCAGCCTGCGCCAGGGCTTTCCTCTTGTCTCCGCTGCCAGCCTCTCTTTGAGATCATCCACACTCATCACCCTCTTTGCTGGCGACTTGGGGGTGGACTCGCTGCGCACTGTGACTGTCAGTTGGCCGGAGTGCAGCTCCTCATCCCCGATCACTGCCACATAAGGCACCCACTCCCTGCCCGCATCCCGGATCTTCTTGCCCACGGTCTCGTCCCTATCATCGATATCTGTGCGGAATCCAAGGATTCCGGCCACCTCAAGGGCCCTCTCCTGGTGGCGCTCGGCCACCGGTATGATCCTCACCTGGGTGGGTGAGAGCCAGGTCTCGAGCATGGGCAGCCTGCCCTCCTCGGAGAGCCGGGCCGACTTCTCAAGTATGGCATACATCACCCTCTCTATCGCTCCGGAGGGGGAGCAGTGCAGGAGGATGGGCCGGCGCCGGGAACCGGACTCATCGATATAGTTGATGTCGTAGCGTTCAGCATTCTCCACATCGATCTGCACTGTGGAGAGGGCGCTGGCCTTGTCCATGGTATCCACGAAGTTGAACTCGAACTTGAGGACGAAGTAGAAGAACCTCTCATCCCACATCTCAATCAGGACCGGTTTTTTGACGATGTCCACCAGGCTCTCGATGAACTCCCGGTTCTCCTGATAGAAGTCGCGGGTGAACCTGATCGCCACCTCATAGTCATCAACCTCCAGGCCCACCTCCTTCAGGACATCGATGCTGGCCAGATACTGCTTTCTGAACTCCTCCATGGCGGACTGCATATCCCGGCTCAGGGTATGCATGTCGGGCATGGTGAAGGCTCTCAGGCGGCGGATGCCCACCAGCTCCCCCCGCTGCTCTCTTCTGAAGCTATACCTGGTGATCTCGAACATCTTCAGGGGCAGGGACTTGTAGGAGATGGACATATCATGGCTCATCAAGAACTGGCCAAAGCAGGCGGCGAAGCGGAGGAAGAGCTTTCTCTTGTCCGAATCGATCTGGTACTGCCGGGCAGGAAAGCGGTCCAGATACTTCTTCAATGTGGGGTGCTCCATATCGTACATGATAGGGGTCTCCACCTCCATCGCTCCCATATCCTCTGCCTTCTCCAGGACCAGTGTCTCCAGGAGGGATTTGACCAGGCGGCCCTTGGGATAGTAGCGCATGTTGCCCGAGTCGGATCCGGGCTCGTAGTCCACCATCTCCAGCCGCCTCATAAGCTCCACATGGGGCGGGATCCTGTCCACAGCTCTGGCCTTGGAGATCTCATAGTTGGCGAACTTCTGCAGGTTGGGATGGCCCTGGAAATCGAACCCGTCCGCATCCACCAGCCTGCCATCCAGATCCAGGATCTTCCAGTAGGATACTGCCTTGGCCTCGGACTTGAGGGCCTCGGATACCACCTCCCCCTCGCCCAGCTTGATTGAGCGGGAGAGCTCAGAGAGGGGATGGCCCTTGCAGCTTATGGTGAAGGCCTTGTACCAGCCGAAGGGGGCGCGCATGACCTCGAAGTCCCGGGAGAGGTGCTCTTCCATTCCCTTGAGGATCTTGACTGCTGTGGCCGGGGTGGAGAGGCTGGAGCTCAAGTGGGCATAGGGGTAGAGCATGATGCGGCGGGAGTTGACCTGGCCGGCCACTTCAGCTATCTGCTTTGCGCCCTCGGCGATCACTGCGTCGCTGTCATCCTCATCGAACTTCTCCACAGCGATGAAGGCGCACAGCGCCTCATCAAGGCGGCCCCTCTTGGCCGACTCATCGATCTCTTCTGCCAGCTTCGTGGGCCTCTTGGCCTCAAACTCTATGAAATCGGAATGGATTAGGAGCAATTGCAATATCGGTCACCTGAACATTAGAGGGATAAGTGAGGGTGTAATTCAATGTTTCTATTTAGCCCCAGGTGCTCCAGAGGAGAAAAGCTCCTGCGGCCAGGGTGATCCCCAGGGTCAGGCGTCTGAAACGCTCCTCGCTCACCCTGCCGAAGGCAAGGCTGCCGGCGAGAAATCCCAGCAGCATTGCGGGAATGAACCAGAGGCTGAAGATGAGCATCTCTGCGTCAACCAGCCCCACCAGGATGTAGTAGCCGAAGGTCAGAAAGTCTATGGCGGTGAGGAATATCACCATCATCCGGCGAAACTCCTCTTTTTCCAGCCCCTGACTGCTTAAGAGCAGCGCCATGGGGGGTCCGGGCATGCCCACGCTCCCGCAGAGCAATCCGCCCACCAGGCCTGTGGTAGCAGAGCTGAAGGTGCTTCTTTTGAGCTTCAGGCCCAGGTTCGCCAGCATCAGGATGGAGAAGATGATCAGAATAGATCCTATCAGGATCTTCAGGAGCCGGTCATCAGAGAGTATCAGTACCTCGGTCCCTATTGGGATTCCCACCAGCGCTGCTGCCAGCATAGGCCAATCCCGGATCGTGTCCCTCTTGAGTCCCCCTTTATCCTTTGCCAGGATCATGATGTCGATTATGCACTCATAGATCATTATGAAGGGGATGGCGTACTTCGCTCCGAAGAGGAGGGAGAGAAGGGGGATGGAGATCAGGGCGGAGCCAAAACCGGTCAGGCTCCGGACGAGCATGGCGGCAAGGATGATGAGGAAGGCGAAGAGGGAGATCATGGAAATCGGGAAATCTGACAGCAGGTTCATCATTATCGTTCTCTTGCTTGTGTCGCTGCTTGTAGTCACTGCTATTGCGAGGATGGTTATCGAGAGATCCTCAGTGCTGCGGTTGAGGATAGTGAATGAGAGTTGTTAGGAGAGTTGCTTCAATGGCTTAAAAGCGCTGGGACTGAATGGCGTTAGGTTAGTGACACCGGAGGTCACGAGGGGGTTCAAGCAGCTGTTGAAAAAGCATCCCTTGGAGCTTCTTGGCAAATGTGCAATGCCCAATTCATGCGTATGCTCAAGAAACATCCCCATGAAAGGAGTCGCTTACATCTTGAAGGATGCTCTCGAAGATGAACTCAAGATGCAAGAGGCGGCAATCATCCTTGAATAAATGGGTCATAAGAAATCAGAAATCAGCGCAAACGTTCTAAAAGTCCGGTTTGATATCTGGAATTATAATATAAGGTCAAGAGTTTCGGGACTACACATTTTTTTCTCCGACCAAAAAAGATAAATTTTAATCAATATACTTAAAAGGTGAAAGGTGGTAGCGATGTCTGTAAGATTGATCTTAGCAATAGCCCTAACCGCCCTGATAGGTCTGGCGGCCGGTATGGAAGAGGAGAACGAATCGATTGCATTAAGCTCGCCGTCATCAGGAGAGCTTGCCATCAGGTATCTGGAGGCCCCATCCTTTGGCGAAACCGAGCTACAGAAGGTCCAACTTCTTCCCGGAATGCTTCCCGAACAGATGCCGGTGCAGCTTCCCCTGCCCAGAGGTTCAAAAGTCTTTGGCAGCGTGCTCATAGGAGGGACGGAAATCGGCGTGGTGGTGGATTCACCCCTGACCGCAGAGGAGGTCATGGCATTCTACCGCCAGGCTCTGGCCACCCAAAACTGGACGGCTATGGACGTCTCGGGAATGGAAAGAGGATTCATGGAATGGTCTAGTGGCAGCTTCTTCTGCCAGGGATCGAATGACACATCAATAGCAATAACTGCTTATCCCCGGGAGAATGGATCTGACATTCGCGTAGGTATCAGCACCGATCCTGAATGCTCTCCCTGCTCCTTTTGGGGTTCCGATGACTGGCTGAAGCCCATCCCCAAGCTGGTCGCGCCCAAGAATGCCACCCTCTCCAATCAGGGCCTCGTGGGCGGCTGCGGAAATCAGGTGATAGCCTCTGCAGACGTGAAGACAGAATCCAACAGCTCAGCCCTCGCCGCTCACTTTGCCGATCAGCTAATAGCCGCCAACTGGACCTCCACCAGCCAGGAGGAGAGCGGCCCGGCAGCGTGGAGCACCTGGGAGTTCGAGGACGAAGAGGGTCTGATATGGGATGGATTCCTGACTGTGCTGGAGGTTGCTGGAAGCGAGGACCGGAGGTTCGTTATGATGCAGGCCAGCCAGGGGAAGGGCTGCCCTCTGTAGGGTTCAGATAGGACGAATGGGCTTTGTTCGTCCTTTTTTCCCCCTTTTTTACCAATCAAACCAGGAGCCTGCAGGGTAGGTGCTGAAAAACGACCAAATGCTTGTACTCCAGCTCGTTGTAGTACTTTTTTGCGACCCACCGATACGGATTTCCGGCATGAGTTCGCTGGCGGACGGTACAGTGATTGTTGGAGTAGCACACCACGATGGTGAACCAAAGCTGACCGAGTTCTGAGCGAATGCGACATTCATGATTCCCGAAATCGCCAGCATCAACGATATGAGCGCCAGGAGCCATATTTTAATAGATATTTCCTTAAGACCTCCAAGAATATTATTAATAATCAATCATGCTTTTCCATTATATACTTGTTGGTGATATACAGTCAATGGAAATCTTAACCATAATATCTCACATCAGTGGCCGGATAACATAAAAAAACAAAAAAAGATTTAGACTTCTGCGATTTTTTTTATCCCCGCATGAATTTGTCCCAGCCCTGATAGTTCTCCTTGAGGACGGTGCAGATCCCCTCCATCATCTCATAGGGAATTCCCACCACCACCTCCTCATCCTCCAGGCCGGCGTTCCTCACCGAGCCGTCGCAGCCCAAAGAGACATTCACCTCTCCTTTCAGATAGGGGGAACTGGTAGCATCGACGCAGAATGACTGGATGCCTGCGGTGTTGAATGTGGCCCTGCCCCCCTTCTCGAACATGGCCGCCTGGACGATCCTCCGCGCCTGGAGGGGATTGCCCACCAGTATGACCACATCCGGCCTGGTCACCATCTTGTCCAGAGGGGCCACATAGCTGGCCACAGTGCTGCCGGGAAGGATGCGGGGCATATTGGCAGCGATCAAT
>MTKY01050776.1_pt1 | contig 28040 bp, 24 predicted proteins | sample 1042731 | NCBI WGS metagenome assembly MTKY01 (sample SAMN06212206, study PRJNA360538) | anaerobic digester metagenome | biome: Wastewater treatment plant; material: sludge; isolation source: anaerobic digester fed with sludge from wastewater treatment plant | place: Denmark: WWTP Soeholt ...
CTTGCCGCCAAACGCCATGTCCCTGCGACCAGCGGCTCCTTCCCCACCACCGGTGGGCTGTGGATCGGTTTACTGGTCGGGATCATCCTGATCCTTGGCGGCCTCACCTTCCTGCCCAGCCTCGCGCTCGGTCCCATCGCCGATCACCTCGCGGTGACCAGCGGCCAGCTTTTCTGACGGATATAAAGCCATGAACGCTTCCACTTCGATGTTCAGCGCCGCCCTTGTCGTCCCCGCGATGCGCGACGCGGTGCGCAAGCTCGACCCGCGCCAGCTGATGCGCAATCCGGTGATGTTCGTCACCGCCGTCGTCGCGATGCTGCTCACCGTGCTGCTTGTCATCGGCGAACCCGGCCTGTCGCTCGGCTTCGAGATCCAGCTTGTTATCTGGCTGTGGCTCACCGTGCTCTTCGGCACCTTTGCCGAAGCGCTCGCCGAGGGTCGCGGTCGGGCGCAAGCGGCATCGCTGCGGGCGACCAAGGCCGAACTCAAGGCCAAGTTGATGCTCGGGGTCGGCGACACCTATGAAATCGTCGCTGCGAGCCAGCTCGAAAAGGGCGAGATTGTCCTCGTCGAGACCGGCGACCTGATCCCCGCCGACGGCGATGTAATCGAGGGTGTCGCGTCGGTTAACGAAGCCGCGATCACCGGCGAAAGTGCGCCGGTGATCCGCGAGGCGGGGGGAGATCGCAGCGCGGTCACCGCTGGCACGCGGGTGATCTCCGACCGCATCAAGGTGCAGGTCACCGCCGAACCCGGCCAAGGTTTCCTCGACCGCATGATCTCCCTCGTCGAGGGCGCCGAGCGCCGCAAGACGCCGAACGAGATTGCGCTCACGATCCTGCTCGTGGGCCTGACGATCATCTTTCTGATTGCCGTGTCGACCATCCCGGGTTTCGCTGCGTACGCGGGTGGGTCGGTGCCCGTGGTGCTGCTCGCCGCGCTGCTCATCACCCTGATCCCGACGACGATCGCTGCCCTACTGTCGGCGATCGGCATCGCGGGCATGGATCGACTGGTACGCTTTAACGTGCTCGCCAAATCGGGTCGCGCGGTCGAGGCAGCAGGCGACGTCGATGTCCTGCTGCTCGACAAGACCGGCACGATCACCATCGGCGACCGTCAGGCGAGCGAGTTCCGCGCGCTGAGCGGGATCGAAATCGACCGGCTGGCGGAAGCGGCGTTGCTGTCGAGCCTCGCCGACGAAACCCCGGAAGGCCGGTCGATCGTGGCACTCGCTCGCGAACGCTATGCGATCCGCGTCGAGACGCTACCTGCGGGTTCGGAAATCATTCCCTTCACTGCGCAGACCCGCCTTTCGGGGGTCACCGTCGCCGGCAGGACAATCCGAAAAGGTGCAGTCGACTCGGTGCTGAAGGCGCATCCGCAGGGCGAAAACGCCGCCGTGGTCGAACTCCGTAAGATCACCGACGAAATCGCCCGTTCGGGCGGTACCCCGCTAGCCGTGGTGCGCGAAGGCCGCCTGCTCGGCGCAATCCATTTGAAGGACGTGGTCAAGGCGGGAGTGCGCGAACGCTTTGGCGAACTGCGCAAAATGGGCATCCGCACCGTGATGATCACCGGCGATAACCCGCTGACCGCCGCTGCGATCGCCGCCGAGGCCGGGGTCGATGATTTCCTGGCGCAGGCGACGCCCGAGGACAAGCTGGCGCTGATCCGCCGCGAACAGGCCGAAGGGCGCCTCGTAGCGATGTGCGGCGACGGCACCAACGACGCCCCTGCCCTTGCCCAAGCCGACGTCGGCGTCGCGATGAACACGGGGACGCAAGCGGCGCGCGAGGCGGGCAATATGGTTGACCTCGACAGCGACCCGACCAAGCTCATCGAGATCGTCGGACTGGGCAAACAATTGCTGATGACGCGCGGCGCGCTGACAACCTTTTCGGTCGCCAACGACGTCGCCAAATATTTCGCGATCATCCCGGCGATCTTCGTCGTGCTCTATCCGCAGCTCGGGGTGCTCAACGTGATGGGGCTGGCGACGCCCGAAAGCGCGGTGTTGTCGGCGATCATCTTTAACGCGCTGATCATCCCCTGTCTCGTCCCGCTCGCCTTGAAGGGCGTGCGCTATCGGCCGATGCCCGCAGGCCAGTTGCTTGCGCGCAATCTGTCGGTGTTCGGCCTCGGCGGGCTCGCCGCGCCGTTCGTCGGCATCAAGCTGATCGACCTCGCCGTCTCCGGTCTCCACCTCGCTTAAGGACCAATCGATGTTCAACGATCTGAAATCCGCTATCCGCCCCGCGCTGGTGCTGACCCTGCTGTTCGCCGCGCTGCTCGGCATCGCATACCCGCTCGCGCTGACCGGGATCGGCCAGGCATTGTTCCCGGCGCAAGCCAACGGCAGCCTGATCCGCGACGGCGACACCGTCGTGGGTTCCGAACTGATCGGCCAGAAATTTGCCGGAGCGACCTATTTTCACGGCCGCCCCTCCGCCGCTGGCGCCGACGGTTATGATGCCGCCGCCTCAGCCGGATCGAACCTCGGCCCCGCCGCGCAGGCGCTGACCGACCGCGTCAAAGCTGACGTTGCCACCCTTTCCGAAACGACACCGGGCACACCTGTCCCGCCTGACCTGGTGACGACCTCTGCCTCGGGGCTGGACCCCCATATCAGCCCCGAGGCGGCCTTTTCGCAGGTGAGCCGCATTGCTGCCGCCCGCAGCCTCCCCCCCGCGCAGGTTCGGGCTCTGGTCACGGCGGCGGTCGAGCAACCGGCGCTCGGCGTCCTTGGGGAACGGCGGGTCAATGTCCTGCTGCTCAATCGCGCCCTCGACCGGACGCGCCCGCAAAGCTAGAGCGGTGCGATGCTGGGCGTCGCAAAAATTCTGATTGTCGAGGACGACGCCCATATCCGGCGACTGCTGCGTGCGACAATGCAGCGGGCCGGGCACGAAGTCGCCGAGGCGGCCGATGCGCGAGCGGCACTAGCGCTGCTCGACATCGAAAAGCCCGATGTCGTGCTGCTCGACCTCGGCCTGCCCGACCGCGACGGGCTCGAGCTGATCGGCCCGATCCGCCAGCGCTCGGCGGCGACGATCATCGTCGTATCGGCGCGCGACGACAGCGCCGAAAAGGTCGCGGCGCTCGACCTCGGCGCCGACGATTACCTGACCAAACCGTTCGACACCGACGAATTGCTCGCGCGGATCCGGGCGACGCTGCGCCATCAACGGGCGAGCGCGGCGGGCGATGCGGTTTCGATCATCGAGACCGGCGATTTGCGTATCGACCTCGACCACCGGCGCGTCGAGCGCGGCGGCGCCGAGGTGCATCTGACCCCCAAGGAATATGGCATACTCGCCGAACTCGCCCAGCGCCCCGATCGCGTGCTCAGCCACGCGCAGCTTTTGAAAGCCGTGTGGGGACCGGCGCATGCGGAGCGCGTCGAATATCTGCGGATCGCAGTGCGCGGCTTGCGTCAGAAGCTTGAGGCCGATCCGGCGCGCCCGCGGCTGATCGTCAATGAACTCGCGGTTGGATATCGCCTGTCGCTGCGAAACGGCAAGGCCGACTGATCAACGCGCCTGCTGCGCCGCCAGGATGCGCAGGATATTGCCGCTCCACATCTTTTCGACAGCGGCGTCGGAATAGCCCGCAGCCTTCAATCGCTCGGTGACCTTGGGCAGCGCCGAAATATCCTCAATTCCCGCAAGACCACCGCCGCCGTCCCAATCGGCGCCGAAGCAGATATGATCCACGCCGCCGACCTCGATCGCGCGCAGCACCATCGCCATATATTTTTCGAAATCGGCTGCCCACAGCGGCTCGCTCCTGTCGAGCTCACGCCATTTGCGATTGAGCTCCGCCTGCTGCGCGGGCGACAAGGTCCCAATATTTTCATATTGCCCGAACAATTCGCCGCGCGCCGGGGTCATGTTCATTTCCGACATGAAGATCGTCGAAACGCACATCGCTCCGCCCTTCGCGGCGAGCGCCTTCAATCGTCCTTCGTCGAGGTTGCGCGGATGATCATAGGCCGAGCGCAGGCTCGAGTGCGAAAGCAGGATCGGATATTTCGACAGTGCCAATATCTGGTCGAACGCCGCGTCCGATGAATGGCTCGCGTCGATGACGATGCCGAGGCGGTTCATCTCGGCCACCCATTGTTTGCCGAGCGGGCTGAGGCCTTTCCAACGCCCCTCGCCCGTCGCGCTGTCGGCGAACTGGTTGTCCTTCGAATGTACCGGGCCCGCGAGGCGGAGGCCCTTGTTGTAGAATTCCTGCAACAGCGACAGGTCTTCGCCGAGAGGATAGCTGTTTTCCATCGACTTGAAGGCGATCAGCTTGCCTGCCTTATTCAGCCGCACTGCATCAGCCGCGGTCAAAGCGGGCGCGATCGTGCCCGAATTCGCCGCGATGGTCTTGTCGATCAAATCCGACCGTTTGCGCGCAAAGGCGAGCGCATCGCTATAACCTTTCGCGGTCAGCGGCCGCTGGTCGGTATAGATTGCGAAGAAGCCGCCATCGAGATGGCCATCCTTCATGCGCGGAATGTCGAGCTGCGCGATGTCGTCGGTGAGCGCATGGCGATCGGCGAAGCTCCAACCCTGCCGCTCGAAATGCAGCGGGGTGTCGAGATGCGTGTCGAGCACCAGCATCCGGCTGTGCAGCGGCGCATCGGGGGCCTTAACCGCCTGCTCGCCGCTCGAGCACGCCGCAAGCGCGGTGGCGGTCAGAAAAATCACTAACCGCTTCACTTTTCATCCTCCACCGGCTTCAAATCGAGATCGTGATAGTCCCAGCTGAAGTCGGCAATCTTGCTCACCGCCTTCATCGTCACCCCGATCACCTTGCCCTCGGCATCGAGCGCGAAAGTGACGTAAGCGGGTTCAATGGCGGGATCGTCAAAATCGGTGACGAAGCTGTCATATTGCCAATGTTTGAGCCGCCCCGCCATCCGCGGGGTCGAGGTGAAGTCGATCGTCAGCCCAGCCGTCGCCGACCCGATCACCACATCGCCATACCAGGGATCGCGATAGCGCCCGGCATAGCCGGCCAGCGCGAGCGAGGGGCCCGATTTCACCGGCGAGGCCTGCGCCTGTTTCAGATACTCCACCCCGCCTGCGAGCCGCGATTGATACCAATCCTCCCATTTGGCGATCCAACCATAGTCGGGTTGATCGAGATAATGGTCGAGCAGGTCGTAGTAGAGGCCGAGGAGCATCCCGCTGTCCTCGCTGTTCATCATGATCGCGAAGCCGACATTTTTGTCGGGGATCATCACGACGCGGGTGATCGATCCGAACACTCCGCCGCTGTGCTGAACGATGCGGTGGCCGCGATAATCCTGCACCTGCCAGCCCAATGCATAGGCTTGCTGGTTTGGCTGCGCGGGTTTCAGGCTGTCCGGCAGCGGGGTGATCGGCATCGGCGTGACCGGGGCCCACATCTGCTTGGCCTGTTCTTCGCTGAACAGCCGCTTGCCGTTCGGCAGCGCCCCATAAGCCAGCTGGATCTTGAGCCACGCCGCCATGTCGTCGGCGCTGAGCGCAAGCCCACCCGCTGGCGCACCGTTGCGGCCAAGTTCGTCGCGTTCGTTCAGCGCCTGTTGCGGACCAAGCCCGCGCAGCGCGCCTGACAGCCGCGCGTGCGGCCACGAGCGGTTCGGAATGCGGAAGCGGTCCTCGCTGTCGGTCGTCCCGTCTTTCATACCGCCGGGGCGCAGGAGGCGGTCGCGCATAAAGACCTCCCACGTCTTGCCGGTGACCTCCTCGATCAACTGCCCCGCGACCGCGTAGAGGATATTGTCATAGGCATAGGCCGAGCGGAAACTTGTCTGCGGCTTGAGGTGCGCGACGCGTTCGACGGTTTGTTTGCGGGTCAAATTGGTGCGCGGCACGAACATCAGATCGCCCTGCCCCAGCCCCAGCCCACTGCGGTGGACGAGCAGGTCGCGAATCGTGATCTCGCGCGTCACCCACGCGTCGTGCATGCGAAACCACGGCATATGCTTGATCACAGGATCGTCCCAAGCGATCTTGCCCTCGTCGACGAGGATCGCGAGCGCCGCGGCGGTCATCGCCTTGCCCGTCGATCCGGTCTGGAACAGCGTGTGTTCGTCGACCGGCGCGCGCTCGCCAAGCTTGCGGACGCCCCAGCCGCGCGACAGCGTCGTCTTGCCGTCCTCGACGATCGCGATCGATACGCCGGGCGCCCCGATCTTTTTGCGCAGCGCCTCAACGCTTTCCCTGATGTCAGCGGGCGGTTCGGCCCAGGCAGGCGCTGCTACCGACAGCATCAGCGACAAGGCAAGCAGGCGGACGGCTGTCATGACACGGTCTCCATTGAAACGGGGGAGCGGCGCAGCAGGCGCCACGCCCCGATGGTGAGCAAAGGCGCAACAAAGACTATGAGAAACAACCAAGCAAGGAACCGGTAGCCGCTGGCAATCAGATCGACGAGACCGATCTTGCCCGCGACAAACATGCAGCCAGTCAGGATCACCGCACCGATGATAGCGCGCGCGCCAGGCGTCAGCGGTGGGCGACCGCGGCTCTCGACCGCACCCGAGATCCGCTCATTGATTGCATGCACCGCCCCCGCTCCGCTTTCCAGCAGCGCGGCAAAGATCATCACCTGAAACAATATATGGAACCCCGGCACCGTCATCTGGCGGAGCAGGAAGTCGGACGGCAAGGTCTCGGCGCCGATCGCGGGGTAAAAGGCCATCATGGCGACGAAGAACAGGATTGCGGGGAGCATCGACAGCGGCCCGGCGATCAACCCCGCGACCACCGCGTCGCGTTGGCTGGTCAGGTGGCGCAGCACCGGCAGGATCACGACTGCGCCGACGATGTTGTAACTGGCATAGGTCAGCCCGCCCGCCATCCAATCGCCCGACGGCGGCGGCGCATCGGCAAAACCCTGTCCGATCAAGCCGCCGAAACTCGCGAGCGCCAGGATCAGGAACAACCCGTACACCGCGTAAAGCAAGAACGAGACATATTTGAACATCTGTTCGACCGCGCCGGTACCCCACGCCACCACCGCAATAATCGCGACTGCCAACAGCACCGAACCCGCCACTTCGTGCCAGCTAAAGGTCGCGGCGCCGATCGCTCCCGCCGCGGCGCCGAACACCGCGAGAATCAGCACGACGAAGACGATATAGGCGACCTCAAACGCAATCCACGCAGGGCCAAGCAGCCCTTTGAAAAAGCTGCGATAATCAAAAGCGCCGAGCGACCGCGCGAGGGCAAAGGTCAGCGCGGCAACCATGCTCCACACCAATGTCGCGAGCAGCATCGCAGCGAGCCCGCCCCACGGCCCCGACGGCACGAAATACTCGGCCAGCTCGCGACCGGTCGCATAACCGCCGCCGATGATGACCGCTTTCAATGCAAAACCGGGGAGCAGGAATCGCTGGAACCAGCTCGACCCACCGTTCGTCGCGTCCACCTTCATGCGAGAATATTGTCGACAAGCGCGTCGAATGCGGCGCCGCCGCGGATGGGGTCTGCGACCGGAAGCCCCAATCGTTGGCGCTCAGCCGCCATCAGCGCTTCGGCGCTGTCGGCGTCGTAGCTCGACGTATTCAAACTGACCCCACCACAACGGATCGCAGGATTGGTGCGGCTACCGAGGCGGATCGTCAGGTCGATGACTTCCTCGATCGAGGGCAGCGCAAAGCTTTCCATACCGAGGATGAACTTGCGCGTCGGATCATGACACACCACGAACACATCGGGCTGGCTGCCATGCAGCAGGCCGAGCGACACCGCGGCATAGGCGGGATTGAAAATCGATCCCTGCCCCTCGATCAGATCCCAATGATGATCAGATGCGTCCGGGCTCAAAATCTCCGCCGCCCCCGCCTCGAAATCCGAAACCACCGCATCCATCGGCATGCCACCGCCCGCGATCATGATGCCTGTCTGCCCAGTGGCGCGAAAATCGGCATCGATCCCGCGTTCGACGAACGCGCGGTGCAGCGCGAGCGCGGTGTATTTCTTGCCAAGCGCACAGTCGGTGCCGACGGTCAGCAGCCGCTTGCCGCTGCGCTTGCGGCCGTTGCCGATCGGTATCGCAGGCGGCGGGGTGCGCACGTCGATCAGCCGCTGCCCGGTGCGCTTTGCCGCCTCGCAGAGCGCGGGCAGGCTCGCCAGCCGAACGTGCAGTCCACTGACGATGTCGAGCCCCGCCTCCATCGCCTCGACCAGCGCGGCGACCCAGCTGTCGCCGATGACGCCGCCCTGGTTCGCGACCCCGATCACCAGCGACCGCGCCCCGGCCGCCCGCGCCTGTGCGGGTGACAGGCGCGGCAGGCCGGTGGTGACGGTGCAGCCGCCAATCGCAAGCTCACCGACACAACGGTCTGCCGCCCAGTCGGCTAGACCAAAAGCGGTCTTGGCATAACCGGCCTCGGTCGTGTCGCCGAGAAACAGCAGATAGGGCTGCGGCAGGGTCAGGCTGGTCTCCAGCCTGCCGATAGGGGCGTTCATGATGGTCACTCCTGTGGCGTCAAAAACCGGCCGTCAGGGTGACGCCCACCGTGCGAGGACGGATGACCCCGGTTCCGGCGGCACCGAGCGGAATATTGGCGGGGGCCTCCAATGACGTCTTGCCCTCGCTGTCGGTCAGGTTCTTGGCATAGAGTTCGAGCGAATATTGACCGAAATCCACCCCGGCGCGCAAGTCGACCACTGCATAGGACGGCAGATAGCGCTGGCGACCGTTGGCGCTGCGAAAAGCGAAGTCATAGGCCGCCGGCTGTTTCGACAGGCTGCGGATCGACGCACCCACATAAGCCTTTGTGTCGCCGCCCAGTTCCCACTCATAATCGGCATTGGCGGCCAAGCTGTATTTGGGCGTATAAGGCAGCCGATCGCCGCTCAGCCCGCCAACCTGCGGCGGAGTATCGTCCTTCAATTTTGCATTGGTATAGGCGCCGTTGAGCGAGAAGCTGAGCCCTGCCGTGGGTCGCAGCATCGTCGTGAATTCCAACCCGTCGCTTTTCGCCTTGCCACCGTTGAAATTGATGCCGAAATTATTGACCTGGCCGAACACTTGAATGTCCTTCCAATCAATGTGGAAGGCCGCAATGTCGATCGAAAAGCTGCGATCGACCGTCTCGGCCTTTACGCCAACTTCGTAGCTGATCAGCGAGTCCGAGGCATAAGTACCAAGCTCCGCCGGTGCTCCCGGCGCCAGCACATTCGGGCCGCCGGGACGGAAACCCTTGGCGACGCGCGCATAGATCGTGGCCTGTTCGCTGACCTCGAACTGCGGCGCGACCGAGAATGTGAAGACATTTTCCGACGAGCGCGCCACTGGCAACGCGTTGGGGCCACCGGCAAGCGCGCCGTCGGATACCTGAACCGCCGACTGCTTGTTGTCGCTGTACCGCCCGCCAAAGGTCAGGTCGAACTGCTCACCGAGATGCAGCGTCGCGTTCGCAAAACCCGCAATCTCGCGGTAGCGCGAATTGATCGTCGCCACGCCAAGCAGCGGAAGCCCCGGGACGGGAGTTAACGTCCCCGGCTGGACCGCGTTGAAGGTTTGGTCGATGACCCCCTTCTCCCGCGTATAATAGCCGCCGACGAGCCACTCGAAGCTGTCATTTTCAGGCGACTGGAGGCGAACCTCCTGCGCGAAACGCCGCACCCGCGTCAGCTGGCCCTGAAAGAAATCGTTCGGGGTCCCGAAGATTGCTTCGATCAGCCCGCCGAACTGGGGCGTCAAATCGCCGCGGAACGACTGCGACAAAGTGCTGTAACTTGTCGCCGAAACCAGGTTCGCAAAGCCCAGATCGGCGTCAGCAACCGCGCTGTAAACCCGATACCGCACATCGGTAAATTCCGGCACGAACTGCGATTGCGTCAGGCGGCCATAGAGTGTCCGGCCGGTAAAGGGATCGCTATCGACGCTGCTTGACGCATCGGTTTTCAAATTCTGCAGATAGGCGGCAAGCTGAATCGAGAATCCTTCGCTGGGCTTGAACAACACCGACGCCCGGCCGCCATAGCTTTTCGAGCTGTTGATATTCGATTCGACATCCGATCCGCCGGTACCGATCGAATCGATGAAACCGCCAAAGTCGCGGTAAAAACCCGAAGCGCGGAACGCGAGCGTTTCGCCAAGCGGTAGATTGACCACCGCGCTGCCCAGATAGGATTCGTCGCCGCCCTTGGTGGCTTCGACGCTGCCGCGTGCGCGCACCTCGAATGCGCCGAGCTCGGGCTTGCGCGTGACATATTTAAGCACCCCGCCCATCGAACTGGCACCATAGATCGTGCCTTGCGGTCCGCGCAGGACTTCGATGCGTTCGACGTCAAATGTGTCGAAATCGCCCGCCAAGATCGCGCCGTTGACAAGGCCGCTGCTCGATCCGAACGTCGTTTCGTCCTGATAGACCGCGACGGTCGAGGCGACACCACCGGTGTTCACTCCGCGCAGCACGAGGCGGCCGAACCCGGGGGTCGTTTGCGTCAATTGCAGGCCGGGGACGAGTTTCAGATAATCGGAAAAATTGGTCGCCTGGATATTTTCCAGTGCTTCCCCCGACACCACGCTCACCGATTGCGGTACGTCGATCAGCCGCTGCTCACGCTTCTGCGCCGTGACGACGATGTCGTTATCATTCTCACCCACGGCATCAGCCGCCTGCGCCGGCATTGCGGCGATCATTGCGGCCATGCTTGCCGCGATATAGAGTCCCTTGTTCATTGTCTTACCCCCAGACTTGCGCCAGCAGGCGGCGGAAATTGCCCCCCAACACGGCCGTGATGTTGTCGTTCGAATAGCCCCGGCGGATCAGTTCTTCGGTCAGGTCAAAGACCTTCAAAGGATGATCGAAACCGTCGATGTCGATCTTGTCGCGAAAGGCGTAGCTCCCCTTGTAGCTGCCCTTGAGCGCGGCATATTCGGCCGGGATCATGTCGTCATAGCCGTGGAGATCGGCGTCCGATCCGATGCCGACATGATCGATCCCGACCAGCTTTGCGACATGGTCGATATGGTCGGCCATATGCCCGACATTGGTCGGGTCGGTGGTGCGCACGAACATGCGGACCCCGGTGATCCCCATCACGCCGCCCTTGGCCGCCAACGCCTTGATCGCTGCGTCGGTCTTGACCCGCGGATGGTCGACCAGCGCGCGGGCGTTGCTGTGGGTGATCGCGATCGGTCCCTTGGCGATCGCGATGGCATCGAGCGTGGTCTTGTCACCGCAATGCGAGACATCGACCAGCATGCGCTGCTTTTCCATCTCGGCAATGATCGCGGCGCCATAGTCACTGACCCCGCCGTCGATGCGCTCGGTGCTGCCCGATCCGATCAGGTTCTGGCTGTTATAGGTCAGCTGCGCGCAGCGCAGACCGAGACGGCGGAACAGCGCGACATCCTCGATCTTTTCGAAATGCTCGGCATTCTGGATGCCCATGATAATGGCGCATATATTGTCAACCTTGGCACGATCGAGGTCGGCGACGGTGTCGACCAGCGTGAAGACATGGCTGTTGCGCCCGGCAAATCCTTGCCAGCCCGCAAGAAATGTCAGCGCCTGCTGCTTCGCTTCGGGGCCGCCAAGCCCAAAGGCATTGTGAAATCCGGTGATGCCGCTGGCACGAAACTCGGCCGCCTCGGCATCGGTCAGCCGGTGCGCGACATAGTCCTCCGCCATCGTAATCTTAAGCGGAGCGAGCATGTCAATGACGAGTGACGCGCTAACCAGATCGACAGCGCGACGCGAATAGGTGCGCCCCGGCGCGGCGGCAAATGCATAACTCCCCTTGTTCACCATCGGCGCCGACAAGGCGGCGCCGACCGCGCCGACGATGACCGTGCGGCGCGCCACTGCGAATGACCCGGTCATTCCAGCCTCCCTCTCAACGAAATTTCAATAGGACGACTATTGTCCTAATCAGAGAACTGTCAACCCACTTAGGACATTTTTTATCATTTATCCCCAAATTTCTGCCGGGCAATGGATCATCCCTCCGCGATATTCGACTCCCGGCGCGCGATCGCGCGCGAGGAAGGTTGGGCCGTCGAGATCGACGATGTCGCAAAGCTGGCCGAGGACGAACGATGGCGCCATCGACAGGCTGGTCCCCATCATGTTGCCGACCATCACATCGAGCCCCAGCAGCCGCGCCTGCCGCGCAATCGCCAGCCCTTCGGTCAGCCCGCCGCACTTATCGAGCTTGATGTTGACGACGTCGAAGCGGCCAACGAGCGTTGCGGTATCTGCGAGCGACACCGCGCTTTCATCCGCGACAAACGGCAAGGGCCGCTTGAACCCATCGAGATCGGCCTCGCGCCCGCGCTTCAGCGGCTGTTCGAGCTGCGCGACGCGGGTCTGGACCAGCACCGGCAACAACTCCGCCAGCGTGCGGATATCATACCCCTGGTTGGCATCGACTCCGATCCACGCCTGCGGGCGCGCGGTGCGGATCGCGACGACGCGTGCGATGTCGTCGCTCAAATCACCGGTCAGCTTGACCTTGATGGGTGCTTCGGGATCGATCGCCAGCGCCGCCTTCGCCATATTGCTTGCGCTGTCAGCACCAAGCGTCAGCGTCGAAGGCAGCGCGCGCGGCGGATTCAATCCCGCCAGTTTCCACACCGGCCGGCCGGTCTGCTTTGCCTCCAGATCCCAATAGGCGCAATCGAGCGCGTTGCGTGCGCCACCCGGCGGCAGCAATTGCTGTAAATCCGCGCGCGTCGCGCCGCCCTCGATCGCCGCGCGCACTCGCGTCGCCTCTGCCATCATATGGTCGATGTCGTCAGCCAGATAATAGACCCCCGCCCCCTCGCCGCGCCCGACATGCGTGCCGTCGGTCAGTTCGGCGACCAGCAGCGCGGTCTCGGTAAAAACATGTCCAGATATGCGGAACGGCTGGTGGTAGGGAAAATGCTCGACCCGCAGGTCGAGCGTCAGTTCCCGCGTCGTTTGCGTCGCCATCAATAGACCATTCCAAAGCCATAAAGGTGGAAGACGAGCGTCACCCACACCAGTGGCAGCGCCGCGAGTACGAGCAGCACCGCACCCAGCTTCATCGTCCAGCGGCGCTTGTCCTTGATCGTCAGCCACAGGTGCCAGCCAGCGGTCGCCAGCAGGCCGAAGCTCGCCACCGGGGTCAGAATGCGCAGCAGATGGATCAGCCAGTCGAGCGGCCCGCCAAGGCTGCCGATGTCGGCCGAAAACGCCGCGATCAACCCAAGCCATCCCGCCAGCGCCGCGAGCACGAGCCATGCGAAGATTCGCGATAGGCGATAAGCGCGCCGCGACTTGCCTTCGAGCGCGAAATCGGCCTTGAAGCTGCGCCGCACCAGCGCCCGCACGGGCCACGCCAGCGCCGCGAGCAGCACGATAGCGAGCGCGGCGATCAGCGCCGGGTTGAGCCAGCCGGCGTTGACGCTCGCCGCGGCCGGCTCGAACACCATGAACGGCGAACCGGCATCGACGCTGAAACGCACAACGCGGCCATCCTTGACCTCGGCGGCGAGGCGTTCGCCGGTGCCCCGGTCGCGCCATACAAAGGGAGCGACCTCGACCCAGTCGCGCGCGCCGGCGCCCAGCCCATCGAGCGCCGGGAAGCTGATCTTGCCATCCTCGGTCAGCGTGACGCTCGCCTGCCCGAGCAGGCCGAGGAGGCTCATGAAATTGGTAAAAGAGCCGCGGCTGCTGACGTAATTGCCGACCAGCATTTGCGCATGTTCGCTTGCGGTCTTGGCATCGACTGTCCCCGCCTCGTCGTCGCCGGGCAGGTAACGATCGGCAAATTTGTGGAACAAGGCGCTCCGCACTGCACCCGCGTCACCGGCTGCCCCGGCGCTGTTCATCGACACATAGACGCCGATGTCGGAATCGGGGAACAGCCACAGATAGGAGTGGAACCACACGGTGTCGCCGCCATGCGCGATCGCGCGCTGGCCGTTGACCCATTGTTCGTAGAACCCGAGCGCCATGCTGTTGAGGGGGCCAACGCCGGGTGCCTTGAAATCATGCATCTGCTTTGCGGTTTCGGGCTTCAACAGCCCTGCGCCATCGTTCAGATGCGCGATCATGAATTTGCCCATGTCGGCGCCGCTCGCCGACAGGCTGCCCGCCGGTCCGGGGATGACGATCTCGAACGGCTTGGGCTTTTGGGTGACGTCAGGATAGCCTTTCGACATGTGCGGCGCGAGGCGCGCCGGCAGCGGCTGACGGAAGGTCGAATGGGTCATTCCCAGCGGCGTAAAGATATGATTTTCAATGTAATTGTCGAAAGATTCGCCGCTGACGCGCTCGACGATATAGCCCGCGAGTGCTGTCGCATAATTGGAGTAGGCCGGGGTCGTCCCCGGTGCAAAAACGCGCTGCGGCAGGGCCAGCGCCGCCTGTTCTTTCAGCGTCATCACCGCCTTGGGATCGCTGCTGATCAGAAGGCGTACCGACTCTTCAAAACCGGCGGTGTGCGTCATGATATTGCGCATCGTGATCGGTTTGCCCTCGAAAGGCGGTATCTTGAAATCCAGATAGGCGTTCACATCCTTGTCGAGGTCGATCTTGCCAGCCTCGACCTGCTGCATCACTGCGGTCCAAGTCAGCAGTTTCGACACAGATCCCGGTCGAAATAATGTGGTTTCGGGCAGCACCGGAGTGCGCTTGGCAACATCGGCATAGCCATAGCCTTTTTGCAGCACGACCTGATCGCCACGCACAACGACGACGACAGCGCCGGGAATTCGTGCGCGTTCGAGCGCATAGGGCAAATAGCCGTCCATCCACGCTTCGAGGTCGGCGGCATCGAGCGTCACGGGCTTGGTCATTGCCGCAGGAGCCGTCGCCGCGACGGCTTCGACTTTCTTTGCCTTTGGCGCGGGCAGCGGCCCCTGCGCCGCCAGCGGCAACGCGGCGAGCGCCGCCAGCCCGATCATCGCTTTGCGGATGAAACGCATCACTTTCCCCTTTTGTCCGGCACGTCTTGTCTGACCTTGCAGCAAGCCGCGCGACCCCTTACCAAGGGTCAACATCTGTTAACCCAGTAGGGACATAATGATCCTGATTAGAAAATTGTCAAACATGGAATGGAAATATTGATGGCCGATCGTGCGGCCCCGCCCACATTGGGTACCGTTATGAAGAGCATTCGCTCGCGAAACGGCTGGACGCTCAAGGAAATGAGCGCGAAGTCGGGCATCCCGGTATCGACACTCTCGAAGGTCGAGCATGACCGGCTGACACTGAGCTACGACAAGCTGCAACAGCTCAGCCAGCGACTGAACATCCGCATGTCGGACCTTTTTGCCGAGGATCAGAGCGACAGCGCGCCGCGCGTCACCGGCCGGCGCAGCGTCGGAACGATGGATCAGGCGGTGCGCGTCACCACCGATAACTACGACTATCACTATCTGTGTACCGACCTGCGCCAGAAACGGATGATCCCGATCATCACCCGCATCCGCGCACATAGCGCCAGCGAGTTCGGCGAACTCGTCCGCCATCAGGGCGAAGAGTTCATCTATGTGCTGGAGGGCGAGATCGAGATTCACACGGAGTTCTACGACCCCGTCGCGCTCAAGACCGGTGAGGGCATCTATCTCGATTCGTCGATGGGCCACGCCTATGTCGTCGCCGACGGCTTTGACGAGGCGCTGGTGCTGGGCGTCTGTTCGAGCGCCGACGATGGGCTGATGGATTCGCTGATGAGCCTGCACGGCTGACCCCTTTACGGAGAAAATCTATGGCACTGCCCCGGCGCTTTACACCGTCCCTGTTGCTGCTGTGCAGTTCGATGCTGCTGTCGGCAACGGTTGCCGCGCAGGCGCCTGCCTATGACCTGATCATTCGCGGTGGCACTCTTTACGACGGATCGGGCCAGCCCCCGGTCGTCGGCGATGTCGCGATCAAGGATGACCGGATCGTCGCCGTAGGAAAGGTCGCCGGAACGGCGAAAAGCGAAGTGCAGGCGAAGGGCATGGCGGTAGCGCCGGGGTTTATCAACATGCTCAGTTGGGCGACCGAATCGCTGATCGTTGACCCCAAAAGCCAGAGTGACGTCCGGCAGGGCGTGACGCTGGAGGTGATGGGCGAAGGCTGGTCGATGGGGCCGCTGAGCCCGACCATGAAGGCGCAGGAGACCGAACGCCAGGGCGACCTCAAATTCCCGATCGAATGGACCAGCCTCGGCGATTACCTCAGCTACCTGGAAAAGCGTGGCGTTTCGACCAATGTCGCAAGCTTCGTCGGCGCGGCGACGGTGCGCGTTCATGAGCTGGGCGAAGGGGATGTCGACCCCACCCCCGCACAACTGAACCGGATGCGTGCGCTGGTGCGGCAGGCGATGAACGAGGGCGCGATGGGCGTCGGCAGCTCGCTCATCTACGCCCCCGGTTCCTATGCCGAGACCGACGAACTGGTCGCGCTGACCAGCGAGGCGGCCAAATGTGGCGGCATGTATATCAGCCACATGCGGTCCGAAGGCGACCGGCTGGAGGAGGCCGTCGACGAATTGATCGCAATTTCGCGCCGTTCGGGCGCCCCTGCCGAAATCTATCACCTCAAGATGGCGGGGCGGAGCAACTGGGGCAAGCTCGATGCGGTGGTGAAAAAAATCGAGGCCGCGCGTGCAGCGGGCCAGCGGATCACCACCGACATGTACACCTACACCGCCGGCGCAACGGGACTCGACGCGGCCATGCCAACCTGGGTGCAGGCGGGCGGCCTGGAATCGTGGATCGAAAGACTGAAGGATCCCGCGATCCGTGCCCGCGTCGCAGCCGAAATGAAGAAGCCCGGCAGCGATTGGGAAAATCTCTATTTCGGCGCCGGCGCCGACAAGATGATCCTGTCGGGCTTCAAGAACGAAGCGCTCAAACCGCTAACCGGCAAGACGCTGGCCGAAGTCGCGGTGATGCGCGGCAAGTCGTCCGAGGAAACCGCAATGGACCTGGTCGTGGAAGACGGCTCGCGCGTCGGCACCGTTTATTTCCTGATGTCTGAGGATAATGTCCGCAAGCAGGTGCAGCTGCCGTGGATGAGCTTCGGCTCCGACGCTTCGTCGCAGGCGCCCGAGGGCGTATTCCTGAAGTCGGGCACGCACCCGCGCACCTATGGCAATTTCGCGCGCCTGCTCGGGCGCTATGTCCGCGACGAACACCTGATCTCGCTGGAGCAGGCGGTATACCGCCTCACCACCCTTCCCGCATCGAATCTGGGGATCAAGGATCGCGGCGCGCTCAAGCCCGGCTATTACGCCGACGTCGTCGTCTTTGACCCTGCGACAATCGCCGACCTGTCGACCTTCGAGAAACCCCATCAATATTCGATCGGCATGCGCGATGTGTTCGTCAACGGCGTCGCCGTATTGCGCAGCGGCGAACACAGCGGCGCGACGCCGGGGCGTGCGGTGCGCGGTGCTGGCTGGAACCGCTGCGAATAGCAGGCTTGCCTAAACACCTGATTCGACGAGGGTTTGGCCGTGCTCGTTCAATATCGACGGTTTTCGGCGGCAAAATCCACGGCGCGGGCTTAAATCCACTGCGCCAGGCCCGTTAATTGTCGCATGACCACCAACGCGACACCTTCGAACGAGCCGGTAGGACGGCTCCTGGATTGGCTGGGGTTACGCCGAACACTTGGCGCGCCCCCTGCAGGACGGCATGCGCCGCCCGATAGTGGGGGCACGCGCGACCTAGCGCAGCTCGCGCGGCACCAGCTGATCGGCACGATCATGGCATTTCTCGTCGATAATGATCTCGACGTATCACCGGCCAACCTGCTGCTGGCGCACGCCGCCTTTTCGGGGATGAACCCGCATTTGGCGCGCCAGATCACCACCCGCTCGCATTCGCCCGACGGGATTACCCAGCAATGGCTCAATGAACTGGGCGAACAAAGTACCGCTCCGGCCGATCATGCCGACCTCGACCGACTGATGACGCGGCTCGAAACCAACCTCGAATCCTTTCACGTCCACGCCAAGGAAGCGCGGACGGTCACCAGCGATTACGGCACCGAACTCGAACAGCATGTCGACGATCTGGAGCAGCTTCAGAAAACCGGCCGGATCGTCTCCAGCCTCGCGGATCTCGCCAAGGTGATGCTGGAGCGAACGCGCAAGGCCGAGGATCATATGCGCAAGAGCGAGGATGAGGCGAAAGCGCTGCGCCGCAGCCTCGAACGCGCCAAGCGCGACGCCGAGCTCGACTTCCTGACCGGTCTGCCCAACCGCCGCGCCTTTGAAATCCTGCTCGAACGCCACTACAAGGAAGCCCGCGCGGCATGCGAGCCGCTGAGCGTTGCCTTCTGCGACATCGACGAGTTCAAAAAGGTCAACGATCTGCACGGCCATGAGGCGGGCGACCGCGTCATAAAGGCAATAGCCGACACGCTGGCGCGCATCTCCGACGACCGGTGCCACGTCGCGCGGCATGGCGGTGAGGAATTTGTCATGCTATTCCGCGGCCTGACCCCCACGCAGGCCGCCGAACGCCTCGACGAAGCGCGCGAGGGACTTGCCGAACGCCGCCTGATCAATCGTAAGACCGACGAGCCGTTCGGCCAGATCACCTTCTCGGGGGGTGTCGCCGATGTCTTTGGTTATGGCGAAACCCGCGGTGCGCTGAAGGCCGCCGACGATGCGCTGTACCAAGCAAAAGCCAGCGGCCGCAACCGCATCGAACTCGCGGGCCCTGCAAAAGCATAGCCAGCTTCCCGCGAGGGGGCGGGACGCCGCGGGTCAGCGCACGCCAGAGCGCGCCGACCCGCGGCCATTGCCGTTTCAGACGGCCGGTCGACGAGCATAGATGCCAAACCCCGCGATGATGGCATAGCAGAGCGCGGGTAACGTCAGCGCCATCGCAAGACTCCCGGTGATATCCGCCAGCACGCCAGTCGCGAGCGGAACCACAGCGCCGCCAAAGATCGCAATATTGATGATCCCCGATCCGTCGGCTGCGCGGACACCAAGCTTTTCAGAGGCAAGGCTGAAGATGGTGGGGAACATGATCGAATTCATGAGACCGATCGCCAGCAGCGAATACGCCGCGACCCCGCCGCTGGTGTTCGCCGACACGAGGATCAGGGCAATCGCGCCGCCCGCAACGCAGGCAAGCAGTTTGCCCGGGCTGATGCCGAGATACATCAATCCCGAGCCAATAAAACGGCCGATCATCGCGCCGAACCAGTAGATGGCGACCATCCAGCCAATGACGGCTTCGGGCTCTCCAAGCACCCGATCAAGAGCAAGATAGTTGATGATGAGCGATCCGATCGCCACCTCGGCGCCGACATAAAGGAAGATGCACAGAGCTCCAAAACCGAAGCGCTGGCGGGTCCGCAGAAGATCATTGTCATAAAGCCAGACCACTGGCGCGAGCAGGATGAGCAACAGGCCGATGACGGCATGGAACTGCGCTGCAACAACTGCGCCTGCGATTACCAGCGCCAGACCCAAAGCATAGCGCAGAGGCCGAACCAGTTCTTTTCCTGCCATACTCGCGGTATCGTGTGGCAACTTGTTGCGGAACGTCCAGACGATTGCCGCCACCACCGCGAGCGCAGCAGCGATGCCGAGATAGCCCTGCATAATCGCCTTGCTCTCGGCCACGCGATAGGCATCGAGCGCCAGACCGGAAAGCTGATCGGCGGTCACGGCAGCGAGGCTGCCGAGGATCAGAATCGAGCCGACGATTGGAAAGATCGTCGTTCCCAACGAATTGAACGCCTGAGCAAAGGTCAGGCGGCTATGCGCCGTTTCGGGCTTACCGAGCAGCGAGATCAGTGGGTTGGCAACGACCTGGACGATCACTACGCCGCTTGCGAGCACGAACAAGGCGAACAGGAACAGGCCATAAACCGCATATTGCGAAGCGGGGATGAAGAGCAGGCAGCCGACCATCATCGTAAGCAGCCCCGCGACCGCGCCGCGCATATAGCCGATCGTCTTCACCAGATTTGCGCCCGGGATGCCAATCACCAGATAGGCGGTGAAGAAGCAGAACTGCACCAGCATCGCTTGCGTGAAATTGAGCGTGAACAGCTCTTTGAGCTTTGGAATGATCACGTCGTTGAGGCTGGTTATCCCGCCGAAGATGAAGAACAACCCCATGACAAATAGACGCAGTTCGGGCGCATCAACGTGCGTCCCCTGCCCATCGATCGCAACCGGGTCAGCGCTCGACGATATTTCCGGCACCAAAGCCATGCCTTTCTCCCCAATATTTTATGGGCGAACCCTTATGCGACACTTGTCGTTTTACAGGCAGCGGGCAAGGCGGATTTCCCGCGCGCGACCGGGGCATTCGTATTCAGCGACTCCAGCGCGCAAAAATTGCCGTCGGCAGCAAAAGCCCCCGCGTTTCTTCACGCACCGCCAGCTCGCCGCATTCGACTTTGCCCGGCAGATCGGCGAACAGCTGCGCCAGCAGCTCGCCGATCGCGAGCGCCGACATCCGTACGGCATAGACGGTCAGGAACAGCGCGCGGCTGTCGGCATCGAGCAGCTGGCGGCAGTCGGTCAGCAGCGGCGCCAGCCCTTCTTCGAGCTGCCAGCGTTCGCCAGTCGGACCGCGACCGAATTTGGGAGGATCGAGCAGGATCGCGTCATAGCGTTTCTCTCGCCGCACTTCGCGCGCGGTGAACTTGCCGGCGTCGTCGACGATCCAGCGTACCGGTTTATCGGCCATCCCCGCCAGCGCCGCATTTTCGCGCGCCTGCCCGACCGATTTCTTCGATGCGTCGACGTGCGTTACCGCCGCACCCGCAGCGGCCAGGGCCTGACTGCCGACGCCGGTATAGCCAAACAGATTGAGGAAGGCGGGATCGGACTTGTCAGCGATCTGCGCGCGTAGCCAGTCCCACACCGGCGCCATGTCAGGGAAGAAGCCAAGATGGCGGAACGGGGTGCATTGCGCGGTGAAGCGCGTTTCGCGCCACGCCAGATGCCAGCCTTCGGTCGGCACCGGCTTGTTATAATACCAGCGCCCGCCGCCGTCGTCGTCCGACGCCGGGATAAACTCGCCGTCCGCCGCTTCCCATTCGCCCGCAGGCAGCGCCGGTGCCCACATCGCCTGCGGCTCGGGCCGGATGAAGCGATAGCGGCCATAGCGTTCGAGCTTGCGACCGTTGCCGCTGTCGACCAGCCCATAATCGTCCCACGCCTCACCAACGAGCGTGACGAGGGGCAGAAGGTCAGCCACGCGCCGCTTCTGCCAGGACGAAGGCCTTCACCGCATCATAGTCGCCGGGAAGCTTCGTAAAGCGTTCTTCGCGCTCGAAGAGGTTACCGAGGCGCGCAGGCAGCGGCGGGCGAACCCCGGTTGCGCGCTCGACCGCCTCGCGGAACTTTGCCGGGTGTGCGGTCGCCAGCGTGACGACGGGAATATCGGCGTCGATCTCCAGCGCGCGCGCAGCGGCCAGCCCGACGGCGCTGTGCGGGTCGATGATCTGCCCGCCATGTTCCTGCGCCCAGCGGAGCGCCAGCGCCATCGCATCGCCGTCGATACTCGCGCTCGAAAACAGACCCGCTGCACCCGCAAGCATGTCGGCGGGGATCGTCATCGCGCGATTACGATCGAATTCACCCATCATGCCCGTGATCGCCGCGCCGTCGCGACCCGACAGGTCAAAGAGCAAGCGTTCGAAATTGCTGCTGACCTGAATGTCCATACTGGGGGTCGCGGTCGCGGTGACCGTGCCCGCGCTGTAATCACCGCGAGTCAGCGCGCGGTGGAGAATGTCGTTGACGTTGGTCGCGACGACCAGCCGCGCAATCGGTAGCCCCATCTGCGCCGCGACATAGCCCGCGAACACATCGCCGAAATTGCCCGTTGGCACGCTGAACGCGATCGGGCGGTCGGGACCACCAAGGCGCACCGCGGCGTAGAAATAATAGACGACCTGCGCCATCAGCCGTGCCCAGTTGATGCTGTTCACCGCCGACAGAGTCAGCTGGCCGCGCGCCTCTTCGTCACCGAACAGCCGCTTCACCATCGCCTGTGCGTCATCGAAGCTGCCGTCGATCGCGATATTATGGACGTTAGGGGCGAGCACCGTCGTCATCTGGCGGCGCTGGACGTCGCTGACCCGGCCCTCGGGGTGCAACATGAATATCTGGATATGCTCGCGGCCCGCGACCGCCTCGATCGCCGCCGACCCGGTGTCGCCCGAGGTCGCGCCGACGATCGTTATATCGGTGCCGCCATCTGCAAGAAATTTCTCGAACAGCTGACCCAGCAGCTGCAGCGCGACGTCCTTGAACGCCAGCGTCGGGCCGTGGAACAGTTCAAGCAGCCAGTGGCGATGGTCGAGCTGCACCAGCGGGGTCACCGCATCGTGGCTGAAACTGCCATAGGCAGCGCGGGAGAGCTGACGCAGCTCGTCCTCGGTCAGCACGCCTTCGACGAACGGGCGCATGACGCGCACCGCGGTTTCGGCATAGTCGAGCCCCGCGAGCGCGCGAATATCTTCGATCGCCATCTGCGGCCAATGCGCGGGCAGATAGAGACCGCCGTCGCTGGCGAGGCCCGCCAGCGTGGCGGCACGAAAGTCGAGGGTCGGCGCAGAGCCGCGGGTGCTGATATATTCCATGGCGGCCCAGCGCCTAGCGGGCCAACATCAAGGCCGCAAGCGGCGACGGACGGCCAGGAAGTAGATGACCAGCGCTGCGGCGGCGAACAGGAACCATTGCACCGCATAGGCCAGATGATTGTTGGGCGTATTGTCGGCCGAAGGCACCGCACTCGCGCGCAGTCCGGCAGCGGGTGTATCAGCGATCAGCATCGCCCGCGCGGGGGTACCTTTTCCCGCGGCGCGCTCCACTAACGTCGGCTGATCGGGCCCGGGGACGATCGTCCCTTGCACGATCCCGCCGATCCATTTCGGCGGCGCAAAATCATCGCCAATACCGACATCGACGAGGACCCCCGGACCTTCGGCACCGGTACGGCAGTCGGCAATCATGCGGAAACCGGCCTTGCCCTTCTGGTCGGTGCCGCTGCGCGGGTCCCAGCGCACGGGTTCGAGGCAGACGACGCTGCTCTTGCGGAATAGCAACGCATCGGCAACCGGCGGCATTTCAGGATAGGTGACCAGCGACGACATCGCCATGTTGCGCTGATACAGCGCAACCAGCGCTTCCTTCTCGCTCTTGCGCTGAAGTTGCCAAACGCCGAGCGCGATCATCACCAGCGCTGCTGCGATGACGACAATCGTCGGGATCAGCGGCCAGCGCCGCGCCGGTGGGGTGGCAGGTTCAGTCATGCGGTTCGTCGACTTGCCGGCCCTCGGCCGCTTGCCGTTGGTGCTCGCTCGCCAGCAGCGCGCCCTTCGCAACGCGCAGGCCATAAACCACCGCGGCCGCGGTCAGTGGCACCCACAGCAGGACATGCACCCACAAAGGGGGCTGCACCGCGGCATCGAGCGCCAGCGCCGCCGCGACCAGCAAGGCACCGATGATCAGGGTGAGGAAGGCCGCGGGACCGTCGCCTACATTATAGCGACCATAATCGAGCCCGCAGGCCTCGCATTTCGCACGAAACTGCACCGGCCCGTCGAACAAGGCTTTTGCGCCGCATTCGGGGCAGAGGCCAAAAAGGGCAGCGCGCCAGACCGGCGGCTGCCCTTTTGGATTGATCGTGCCGTCGGACAATTTAGTGCGCGGCGACCGGCGCGCCCCAGCCGCCCCAGACATAGACGATGATGAACAGGAACAACCACACCACGTCGACGAAATGCCAGTACCAGGCCGCGGCCTCGAAGCCGAAATGCTGCTTGGGCGTGAAGTGGCCTTTATACGTGCGTGCGAGGCAGACGATCAGGAAAATCGTGCCCACCAGGACATGGAACCCGTGAAAGCCGGTCGCCATGTAGAAGGCCGAGCTGTAGTTGCTCTGCCCGAAACCCCAAGGGGCATGGGCATATTCATACGCCTGGATCGCCGAGAAGATCGCGCCGAGAATGATCGTCGCCCAGAGGCCTTTCTTAAGACCGTCGCGGTCGCCATGGATCAGCGCGTGGTGCGCCCAGGTGATCGTCGTCCCCGAACAGAGCAGGATCAACGTGTTGAGCAGCGGCAGCGAGAAGGGATCAATCACCTCGATGCCCTTCGGCGGCCACATCGTCATCGCGGCTGCGCCGTCCTGACCGAACATCGAACTGACCACGCCTTCGGCATATTCGATCGGCACCGGGAACAGCGAGAAATCGAACCACGCCCAGAACCAGCCGACGAAGAACATCACTTCGGATGCGATGAACAGGATCATACCGTAGCGCAGGTGAAGTTGGACAACCGGGGTATGGTCACCGGCATGCGCTTCGTTGATAACGTCCGACCACCAGCTGAAGAAAGTTAGGATGACGCCCGCAAAACCAAGACCGAGCACCCATTTTCCAACGCCGCCAAAATAATCGGCGTGCATGAACATCACGAGGCCGAAGAACATCGTCAATGCCGCAATCGAGCCGATCAGCGGCCAGACGCTGGGATTTACCAGGTGATAGTCATGATGTTTGGCACCGGACATTGCGTTTTTCCCGTTTTGCAGCCCCAGCATCGCGATTCCCCATCGCCTGCCGGTCCTTGAAGTGACTCTGATCGCGGCCTTAGCTCGCCTTTTTACCCTCGTCTACAGGGTGGAAGGTGTAGCTGAGGGTGATTTCCTGCACATCGCGCGCGTCGGGGTCATCCATGATCTTCGGATCAACGAAGAATAGCACCGGCATGCGCATCTGCTGCCCCGGCTCCAGCCGCTGCTGCGTGAAGCAGAAGCACTGGATCTTGGTGAAATATTTTCCCGCCTGCGTCGGCGTGACGTTGAACCCTGCGGTACCGATGACCGGCTTCGACGAGTTATTCTCGGCGATAAAGATCGCCATGTCGCGCGCGCCGATGCTGACCGTGTCAGTTGGATGTTCGGGATAGAATTTCCACGGCAGCCCCGGCGACACGTTGGCGTCGAAGCGGATCGAAATGGTGTTCGACAGTATCTCCGGCTCTGCCGCTGCCGCGACCGGGTCATAACGCTGCGTCGTGCCGCCAAAGCCAGTGACGCGGCAAAACAGATCGTAGAGTGGCACCGCCGCAAAGCCGAGGCCCACCATTGCGAGCGCAAGGGCCGACGCCAGACTCGCGGTCTTGGCTTTGGGGGACAGCCGCGCGATCATGCAAATATCTGGATCTTGGCGATGGTGATGAAGAAGAACAGGATCGCCAGCCCACCGAGCATCCACGCCATCATATTGGCGCGGCTGCGCTGGCGGCGGCGGTACTCGACCTCGTCGAAGGGCTCGAGATTTGGATTTTCGGTCATAGGGGCCACCAATGGTCGGCAACGACGGCGCCGAAGAGGATGAAAAGATAGGCGATTGAGTATGCAAACAGCCGCTTTTCGGGCTGCATCAAATCGGCGTCGCCCGTGGTGCGCGTGCCGACCTGCACCGACAGCCCCACGAACAGCGCCGACAGGATGATTGCGGTCCAGCCGTAGAGCGCGCCGGTATATCCCAGCAGCCATGGCGCGACGGCTGCTCCCGCCATGATCAGCGCATAGAACAGGATCTGGCGCCGCGTCGATTTCTCACCTGCAACGACAGGCATCATCGGGATGCCCGCGGCGGCGTAGTCCGAGCGCATGAACAGCGCGAGCGCCCAGAAATGCGGCGGCGTCCACAGAAAGATCAGCAGGAACAGCATGACCGGCAGCGGCGCAATGCTGCCCGTAGCGGCAACCCAGCCGATCAGCGGCGGAAACGCACCCGCGGCGCCGCCGATGACGATATTCTGCGGCGTCCGCGGCTTAAGCCACATCGTATAGACAAAAACGTAAAAGAGGATCGAGCCGGCAAGGAGCAGTGTCGCCTGCCAGTTCGATGCGAACAGCATCAGGAACAACGAGAAAGCGGCAAGCCCGATGCCGAATTGCAGCGCGGTCTGCGGGTCGAGCCGTCCGGCAGGCAGCGGCCGTCCGGCGGTCCGCTTCATCTTGGCGTCCAGCCCCGCCTCATACCATTGGTTAAGCGCGCCCGACGCCCCTGCCCCCAGCGCGATGGCGAGGATCGACGAAAAGGCGAGGACGGGAGGTAAGCTGACCGGCGCCGCGAGCAGCCCGCACAGCGCGGTGAACACCACCAGCGACATGACGCGCGGCTTGGTCAGCGCGAACAGGTCGCGCCAGTCGGCCGGTAGGGCCGTTTCGCCGTGGGTGAGGCTCTGCGCCATGATAACTCCAGCCCGGGACGCGAACACCCCCTGCTGAACTAGCAGGGGGCGAGCGCGATCAGGCGATAAACGTCACGCGATCCGGGGTAGTTCGTTGAACTGGTGGAACGGCGGCGGGCTCGACAGCGTCCATTCGAGCGTCGTCGCGCCTTCACCCCACGGATTGTCGGCAGCCTTCTTGCCCGCGACCAGCGACCACAGGATGTTGACGAAGAAGATCAGCACGCCGACCGCCATGATGACATAGCCATAGGACGAGATCAGGTGCCAGAAGGCATAGGCTTCGGGATAGTCGGGGTAACGGCGCGGCATGCCCTGCTGACCCAGGAAGTGCTGAGGGAAGAACAGAACGTTGACGCCGATGAAGAAGATCCAGAAGTGCAGCTGCCCCAGAACCTCGTTGTACATCCGCCCCGACATCTTCGGGAACCAGTAATAGAAACCAGCGAACAGCGAAAACACCGCACCCAGCGACAGCACATAGTGGAAGTGGGCAACGACATAATAGGTGTCGTGCAGGTTGGTATCGACGCCGCCATTGGCGAGCACGACGCCGGTCACGCCGCCGACGGTGAACATGAAGATGAAGCCTAGCGACCACATCATTGGAGTCTTGAAGCTCATCGAGCCGCCCCACATGGTGGCGATCCAGCTGAAGATCTTGATACCGGTCGGAACCGCGATGACCATCGTCGCAGCGGTGAAATACATCTTCAGGTTCACGCTCATGCCGACGGTGAACATGTGGTGCGCCCACACGATGAAACCGACGACGCCGATCGCGACCATCGCATAGGCCATGCCGAGGTAGCCAAATACCGGCTTGCGGCTGAAGGTCGAGATGATCTGGCTGACGATGCCGAAGCCCGGCAGGATCATGATGTACACTTCGGGATGGCCAAAGAACCAGAAGAGATGCTGGTAGAGGACAGGATCGCCGCCGCCGGCCGCATCATAGAAGGTGGTGCCGAAATTGCGGTCGGTCAGCAGCATGGTGATCGCGGCTGCCAGAACCGGCAGCGCCAGCAGCAGGAGGAAGGCGGTGACGAGCACCGACCACACGAATAGCGGCATTTTGTGGATCGTCATCCCCGGTGCGCGCATGTTGAAAATGGTGGTGATGAAATTGATCGCACCCAAAATCGACGCTGCGCCCGCAAGGTGAAGCGAGAAGATCGCCATATCGACCGCCGGCCCCACCGAACCGCTGGTCGACAGCGGTGCATATACGGTCCAGCCGGTTCCGGCGCCAAGACCGCTGCCGCCCGGGACAAACATCGATCCGACCAGCATGACGAATGCAACGAACGTCAGCCAGAAAGATACGTTGTTCATGCGCGGGAACGCCATGTCGGGTGCCCCGATCATCAGCGGCACAAACCAGTTGCCGAAACCGCCGATCATCGCAGGCATGACCATGAAGAACACCATGATCAGGCCGTGTGCCGTGATCATCACGTTCCAGAAATGCTTGCCCTGTACTTCGCCCGCGGCGCCGTCGAAAAACTGCGCCCAGCCGGTCAGATACTGGATTCCGGGTTCGGCGAGCTCGAGGCGCATCATTCCCGAAATCACGCCGCCGACGATACCGGCGACGATCGCAAAGATGAGGTAGAGGGTGCCGATGTCTTTGTGGTTTGTCGACATGAACCAGCGAACGAAAAAGCCCGGGGTGTCGTGATCATGGTCATCATGCGCGTGATCGGCATGACCATGGGTGGGTGCAGTTGCGGCGATATCGGTCATCTGTCGGACCCCTTATTAATTCGTGGCAGCCGGGGCGGCGGCGGGTGCCGCTGCCGGGGCAGCTTCGGTCGTGGTGGCAGCCGGCGTCGCGGCGGGTGCCGGAGCAGCGGCAGCAGGAGCGAAGCT